>Ga0209541_10000167_pt1 | contig 120485 bp, 109 predicted proteins | sample RifCSPlowO2_01_FD_184027 | JGI IMG/M metagenome (GOLD analysis project Ga0209541, IMG submission 184027) | Groundwater microbial communities from Rifle, Colorado - Rifle CSP2_plank lowO2_0.1 (SPAdes) (version 2) | ecosystem: Environmental > Aquatic > Deep subsurface > Groundwater | place... | reverse complement strand
CGTAATTAAGACTTCAACAACATAGGTGTAATCACCTGTACCTTTGGTTGCAATTTCTTCAGCTAAAAGAACTCCGCCATTGCCTGGACCAGTAGTGTTAGCACCTAAGAAAATGAGTTGACCATTAGAGTCTATGGCTTGAACTGTAATGTTGGAAATGTTATCATAGTAAGGATCTCCAGCAGTTCCTGAACCATGCCATCCTGTAACGTTTGTGATATTAAATATGATTGAAATGGTACGATCTGGGAATCCCACACCAGCAGTTAAATTGGCTGGAGCAAAACTCGCGTCAGTTACCGCGAAAAGAGCTGAGACAGAAGAGAGAGAACTATAAACAAAAAAAACTACTAATAATCCTAACAACCAATGCCTCTTTTCTAACATAGAGGTTCTCACAACACTCTTTATATATAAAGGTTTTGGATGACGAGTCTAAAATAAATGAAAAATAGAGAGATAGAAGAGAAGGTAAAAAATAATGAAGTGTAAAATTTGTAAGAAAGAAACAAAAATAGCAAGAGATGCTGGTGATACTCCTCTTTGTATAAGCCATTATGTTGAACAAGAAGACGAAGGATGTTTATTTGCTCAGCTGAGAGATATAGTCTCAAAAAAAGATAAATCAATAATAGAAAAACAAATTATTGAAGAAATTAAAAAACACAAACCAAAACTATACGAACAGATAAAAGAATAGGAAGTGCAGGGAGAAGGATTTGAACCTTCGAAGGCACTGAGCCAATAGCTCTTGAGGCTATCCCGTTTGACCGCTCCGGCATCCCTGCTCAAAAAAGAGGGAAAAAACAAGCTTTAAGTAGTTTTCGAGATCAAGAAAAAAGAGAACCATGGCAAAGATCAGAAAACCTGTCAAAAAAGTCCTCTATGGTGAAGAAGAAAGAAAGTTCTACTGGTCAGAAGGTGATGTTCATATACAAAGTGGAGTCATCAAAGAAAAGGATCTCAAAAACAGCAAAGTAAAGACACATTTAGGCAAAGAATTAATTTGTATGCCTGCAAATTTTATAGATCAAACAGAAAGGATTGAACGTGGTCCTGCAGTTATTCGTCTCAAAGATATAGGAATAATTCTAGGTAACATTCCACTCGATGCAAAAACAAAAATTTTAGATGCTGGCGCTGGCTGTGGTATGCTGGCTGCATTTCTCGCACGTACAAGTAAAAATGTAACCAGTTATGAAAACAATGAAATACATTTAGAAATCGCGAAAAGAAATATGCAGTTGCTCGGAGTAAAATATAAGCTCAAGAAAAAAGATATTTATGAAGGCATTGAAGAAAAAAATCTTGATGTAATCACTTTAGATTTGCCAGAACCTTGGCGTGTTTTGCCCCATATTGAAACAACTTTGAAAGTCGGTGGAAGCATAGTTGCATTCCTCCCGCATATTTCGCAAGTAGAACGCTTAGTTACAGAAGCAAAGAAAACATGTATTGTAGTAAAAGTATGTGAAGTGATTGAACGTGAATGGATTGTCGATCCTCCAAGGTTACGTCCTAATCATCAAGGATTGATGCATACAGCATTTTTAGTGTTCTTGAGAAGGTATTAACATGAGTTACAGTAAAACTTTGGCAAAGGGAATGATTATTGTAATGATCTCCTTAGTGCTCACTAAAGTATTAGGGTATGGATATAAGATAATTATTTCTCGTTGGCTAGGAGCAAATGATTTTGGATTATTCGCATTAGCATTAGCAATCATATCCTTAATAGCATCAATTATGATCAGCGGGATTCAATTAGCATTGAGTAGATATATTGCATACCATCGAGAAAAAAAAGATCCTGAAAAAATAAAACGCATTATAGGAGCTACTCTGCAAACAATACTAATTACCAATATAATTGCAGGCATTGGTTTCTGGATATTTGCAACAGAGATTGCAGTATTCTTCCACCATCCAGAAATAGCTTCGCTCTTGAAAATATTTGCGTTTTTATTACCCTTCTATAGCACCTTATTAACATTGCAAAAAATATTTGAAGGATTTCAGCGTATCGAGTTAAGCACCGCAGCAGATATAGTACTTAATGGATTGCGTATCCTCCTAGTAGGAGCTTTAGTCCTGACAGGAATGACTATTGAAGGAGTTTCTACAACCTATCTCATTGCAACTATTTGTACTACAGTAGTCTTCTGGATCATTTGTGAAAAAGTACTTACTGCATTTACAAGAAATATCTTTACAAACAATGTAAAAGAAATGCAGAACATTGTTTCATTTTCATGGCCTCTCATGATCTCTATAATCGTGCATATTATTATGACCTGGAGTGATACATTACTCTTAGGATTTTACAGAACAGCAAGTGAAGTTGGTATTTACAATATAGCAACACCAACAGCAAACTTATTGACAGTGCCAGCAGTTGCATTAACAACAGTATTCATGCCGCTCATGAGCAATCTTTTTGCAAAAAAAGAGACAGAGCAAATGATGAAGCTCTATAGCACAGTAACAAAATGGACATTTCTGATTGCATTGCCTGTAATTCTTGCCATTATTTTATTTCCACAACGTATTATCAATAGTACTGCAGGAATGGGCTATGTAGAAGGAGCATCAGTATTACTATTATTAGGAATAGGAGTATTCATCAATGCTATAGCAGCGCCAGCAAATATGATTTTATTAGCAATGGATAAAACAAAGTTTATGATGAAAAATTCTATTATTGCATGCATAATTAGTTTAGGATTAAATTTCTATCTGATTCCAAAGTTCGGCGTTCTAGGAGCAGGTATAGCATTTCTTGCATCGTCTTTGATAATTGCACTCTTGAGAATGATAGAAATAAAAACATTATTACAAATTATTCCTCTAGATAAAAAAATAGGGAAATTAATGATAATGAGTATAGTGACTGCGATAGTTGCAATCGGAGTAGATATGTGGTTAGGAACTTGGATTATGATGGACATTTGGAGACTAGGTGCTAATATTTTAAGTATTGGAAGTGTGTATGTAGGATTGTTATACTTCACTAAATGTTTTGATGAAGAAGATAAAGAAATTATAAATGCAATAAAAGCAAAAATGAGCAAGAAAATTTAAGACTTCTGAACAAATTCCTTAACAGCATCAGCAACATAGCGTATTTCTTCTGCAGTAATTTCAGGAAACATAGGTAAAGAAAGAATACGTTTCGCTAAGCGCTCAGTAACTGGAAAGCTACCTTCTTTATGGCCTAAAGAGGCATAAACAGGTTGTAAATGAATAGGAATAGGATAATGAATAACTGTAGATATTCCTTTGTCTGCTAAATATTTTTGTAATCCGTCACGATCATCTACTTGAATCATATACAAATGATAAACGTGTGTAGCATAAGGCATTTCTGTTGGTGTAGTAACCACATCTTTCAATAATTGGTTATACAAGTGTGCTGCTTTGCGACGTTGTTCATTCCATTGTGCTAGATGAGGAAGCTTTTCTTGGAGAATAACTGCTTGAAGAGTATCAAGTCTGCTTTTGGAACCTATCACTTCATGATGATATTTTACTCTGGATCCGTCATTGCGTAAAAGACGAACTTGTTGTGCAATCTGTTCATTGTCAGTAACTAAAGCACCGCCATCTCCAAAACAGCCTAGATTTTTTCCAGGATAAAAACTAAATGCTCCAGTTTCACCAACTGGAACTTTTTTTCCTTTATAGCCTGCACCATGAGATTGACAAGCATCTTCGATAACAACCAGATTATGTTTCTTTGCAAGTGCATAAATAGGATCTAAGTCTGCTGATTGTCCGCAGAGATGGACAGGAATAATCGCTTTTGTTTTTTTAGTAATTGCTTGTTCTAACTTAGTAACATCAATGTTGAAACTTTTTGCATCTACATCAACAAAAATAGGTGTTGCTCCTACTTTAGAAATGACCATCGCGCTAGAAAAATAACTATTAGGAGCAGTGATCACTTCACCATCTTGAATGCCATAGGCGCGTAAAGCAAATTCTAGAGCATCAGTGCCTGAATTCAAAGCTACACAATATTTTTTGTTGCAAAATCGAGCAAAAGCCTGTTCAAATTCTTCAACAGCTTTTCCTTGGATAAAGTCTGCTCGTTCTAGAACTCCAGTAATAGCTTTAAGCAAACCAGGATACAATAGTTTTGTCTGACGCTGCAGATCTACAAAGTTGACTTTCATAATTAAGCTCCATTACTGAATTAATTTAAAAGGTAAGGTATGATTATAAATCTTTCTCTAGGGTTTGAAAAGATATTGGATAGTTTGTTTCATAAAAGTTTATAGGGGATAACAGTTTTTGTAGTATCTCCAGTTTTTTGGCCAGCAGAAAAAGCAACTGCTAAAGAAAAATCAAGATGTCGCAGAGCATGAGCAAAATGTGGTGGGAAAACAACAAGTTGTGTAGCTTGAATAATATGTTTTTCTGGTGGTTTCGTAAGTTCATGTGTATTTTGAAATACAAGTTCATAGCTTCCAGAGAATAAGAAAAGCGCTTCAACAAAAGGATGATGGTGATTTCCTCTGACTGCGTCTTTTTGAGAAGTATAGGCGGCTACATGAGTAATAGGAGTATCTCCAAAGAATCGAGCAAGAGTCTCCTGAGTCAGAACATTATAGATGTCTCCTCTAGCATCTGCATGACCTAGAGGAATAGTTTCAATTATGATGTTGTCAAGTGTCATAGTTTATTACTCTTTAGTGGTATTATAAAACCTTCGGTTCAGGTAAAGGAATAACAAATTGGACTCCTTGTTCCTTGTATTAGGCTAGTTTTAAAGGGTTAACTTATCTCTTGGGGAGGTATAGCAGTCATATATTTATATTTCCCATGCTTTGTCTTCTCTTTAATATCATCAAAATATTCGTACGCAAACACCACTAGAGCATCAGCTTTATTTTTTTCTAAATATTCATTAGAGAAAATGGGAATATGTGTTCCGGGACTATGTCTATTTTGTTTTAATGGGCTATCATCAATTAAGAACGGTATCAATGAAGAGTCAATTTTTCCGTAATTGCAAATGGTACTAACACGAGCTGGAGCTCCATAACCTGCAACTTTAATATTGGCTTTTTTGTATGCAATAAGTTTATTGCGAAAATCATTGACATACTGGTCAACTGTTTGTCTGAATTTTTCCAAAGCTGCAGGATTTAACGTTTGTTCTTCTTCTTTTAATAAACGAGTAACTCTCTCTGATGGTCTATGGTTAGGGTTTGCCTTCTTTACTTCAACACGCAGAGATCCGCCATGAGGTGCTATTTTTTCTACGTCAGTTACAGTCATATCATAAAGAGCAAATAAATCACGTAATGAGGTTAATGAATAATAGAATATTCTGTCTAAATAAAATCTCTCGAATTGTATATCTTTTAAAATATTGCCAATATATTCAACTTCAATAATAAAAGAACCAGTATCATCCATAAGTTTTTCTACGCCTTTGATAAATGCATGAGGGTTCTCAAGATGTGTAAAAATACTACTGGCAACTAGAGCAGTAGCTTTACCATACTCTTTTACTATTTGTTCTGCAACTTCTTCATTGAAAAAAGCAGTTATAGTAGTTAATCCCTGATCATTTGCAATTTTTGAAACGTTAATAGAAGGATCGACCCCTATAGCTTTAACACCTAATTCTTTTAAGGGTTTTAACAGTATACCATCATTTGAGCCTATATCTACAACAAATTTTTCCTTAGCTAAAGTTTTTGCCATTTCTTGAAAATGCCTTACTAGACCTGGATTAACTGAAGAAAGATAATAATAATCTTCAAACATTCTAGCACGAGAAACAATAGTTCCTAACTGAACGTTTTTGCAGTTTTTACAAAAATGGACTGAAAGCGGGAAAAAATCTTCTGTAGCAAAATCCTTTTCATAGGGGTACTTATTTGCTAAAGGTTGCTTTCCAAGGTCTAAAAACTCGATTAATTCAGGTTTACTACATAAACGGCATTCAGTTACATTTTGCATATTTAGGGGGTAAATTAGAGGATTATAAATCTTTCTGATAAAATGATTTTAGAGGTTGTTTAGAGTCATATATTCTGCATTCTATAGTTGTTAATCCATTATTTAATATGAACTGAAAATTGAGAAATATCTTGGTCTTTAGCCCAGACAATGAATCGTTTTAGTCCTGTAACAACATCAGTCTTAGGTTCATAGCCGACAAAAGTGCGAATCTTTCGTAAATCAGGGCTGCGTCTTTGAGGATCTGCTTTTTCATAAGCATCATTAGGGCCAACCACATGAGAAATATGAACACCATTGCCAAACTGTTCTGAAATAATGTTCGCTAAGCTCTCCATGGAAATTTCTTGTCCATCTGATCCTATATTGAAAGGCTCTCCATTATATTGGGAAAGTAAGACTTGGAAAATACCTGTAATCGCATCACTAATATAACAAAAAGTTCTAGTATGTTGTCCACCACCATAAAGAGGAATTTTTTCTCCTTTCAAAGCTGCCAAGACGAAATTAGGAACAACTCTTCGGTCATCAAGTTTCATACCAGGTCCATAAATATTGAAGGGGCGAATAATTTTAACAGGAACTCTATGAATTTGATGATAGTTCACAGCATAAGTTTCACCAACACGTTTAGCTTCATCATAGCAAGCGCGCGGACCTATGCAGGAAACATTGCCATGATAAGTTTCTGGAGTAGGAACAAATTTGTCATCGGGATCTCCATACACTTCACTCGAGCTGAAGAAGAGAATGCTTTTAACATGTTTTTGTTTTGCTAGCTCAAGCATATTTCTAGTGCCTAAAGTGCCAACATCTAAAGTTTCCAAAGGATATTTTTTATAGAAAACTGGAGAAGCGATGCTTGCTGCGTGAAAAATATAATCAAGATGCTCGTCAGTCTGGTAAGGTTGTGAAACATCATGATGAACAAGAGAAATATAATTTGGATCAATTGCCAACTCTTTAATGCCTGTAATAAAATTATCAAGAACTATAATTTTGCAAGGTTTTTGAAAGATATGTTTATTCATGTAATCAAGAGTATAAACGATGTATTTGCCAAGAAACCCAGCCCCCCCAGTAAGCAAAAGAGTAGTGCCACTCAGTTGTGGAGCGTATCTGCGAAGATCCTCAGCGATGTTTCGAATGTCTTCTTCTATAATAGGATGGTGTGTCATGGTAAAAGCTGAAATAGGGAGCGTAACCATGTTTGTTGTCGTTAAAAGCTTTATAAAATTTTGCTTTTAAGAGGCAAAAACACTGTCAAAAATATTAAGTACTCCTAAAGAGTAGTTAAAATAAGAAAGGTTTATAAAGAGAATATCCCTAAAAAAGAAAATGAAAACTCTTCTGGAAAGAATAAAACCTAGTCCGATGACCTATCAAATTATACATCAAGATTATAGTAGTGTCAATTTTTCAGTAGCACAGCATGTATTTGCAGAAGAAGTGCTAGTTAAAGCGCAAGAACTTTGGACGAAAGCGCCGGGCAAGTTTAATGGAACATTAATGGGTGTTACGGCAACAAGTCAAATAGGAGAAACACTGCATATTCAAATAGCTCCAATGCAGTATTCTGTTTTTAGATACATAGCAAAATGTTGTGAAGAAGAAATACCTATTGATGAAAAAGATAGAATATTCCCGATTGGTACTGCAAGTGTTTCTTTCATCACAGATAGAGAAGGCAGAAAACAATTTATTATGGGTATCAGAGGAAAAGGAAATCTTGAAGAAGAATGTCTAGAGTTTGTTCCGCAAGGATTTTGTGACGTACCTACAAGTGAAAGTCTACAAAACTATGGACAAGAAACAATTACACGTGAATTACGAGAAGAATTAACAGAAAAAGGAAAAGAACAATCACAAGCAAGATTCAAAAAAATACAAAATCTAGGATTGGCACTGGAAACTTATTCATCAGATTACGCACTTATGTTCGAAGGTGAAGTAGAAGGTGTAAGTGACTCACTTGGTAACGAAACCATTACAACAGAGCACCAAAGAATTATTTTAGTAGATGAAAATGATCTTGAACATGCAATCGGAGATCCAACAGAATATTTAAGAAGAAGAAATATAGAAATGGGGAAAAAAGTAATACAAATGCAAGGAACTTCGCATGCGCTCATGTATGCTCATCTTATGAAGGAAAAGAAAGAATGACAAATAGTATTACAGCAGTTATGTGGGATTTAGGAGGAGTAGTTTTAGCTTTTGACGAAAGTATAACAGATCGAAAACTAAGTGCTCATTGTGCTCTTACCCCGGAACAGATATCTGGAAAATTATTCGGAAATAGTGTAGCAGGAAGAGAATTCAATGAAGGGCTTATCGAACCTTTTTACCTAGGTAGAATAGGCGCTCAAGTATTTTACCAAAATGTGAAGAAAGAATTAGGTCTTGACATGTCTTATAAACAATTTGTTGATGCGTGGACTGATATTTTTACAAGAAATGAAAAGATTATAGCATTCATGCAAGGTCTTAAGAGAAAAGGTGTTCCACAATGTGCATTATCAAGCACTAATGAATTGCATATGGAAAAGATGGTGAAGTTTGCAGGTCTAGAAGAGACAGTCGGAAGAGCAAGATTTGTGACAACTTATAATGTTGGAGCAAAGAAGCCTGACAGAAGATTATTTGAAGCCGCAACATGTGTTTTGCAAACACCTCTTAATCAATGTGCATATGTGGATGATATCCAAAAATATATTGACGCTTCATTGAAATATGGAATAGGTGCAGCGATTCATGTAGATATTACGCAACCAGATTTCCAAGAAAGGTGCATTGCTGATCTAAAAAAGCTAGGTATCTGTGCATAAAGAATGTATTAAAGATCTTTAAATTCTGGAAAAGCAGTAGCATATTTTTTGTCATGTACATTTCCTATTTGCCTTGCGGGGTTACCGACAACAACAGCGTAATCAGAAACATCACGAGTAACAACTGATCCCATGCCAATGAAAGCACATTTTCCTACAGTAACACCAGGACCAAGTAAAACACCGCCGCCTATAACTGCATGATCTTTTACAGTAATGGGAGATATAACATAGCTACGATCAAATACTTTAGAAACAGAAGGAAATTTATCAACCATAAAACGAGTTCCAGGACCAATAAAAACATAATCACCAATGGTTGTTCTTTCACCAATAAATAGAGATGTTTGAAGACGACAATTATTACCTATTCTAGTGCCGGGTCTAATTTCAGTATAGCTTCCTATCTGAGTTCTATCACCAATCACTATTGGTTCTTTTTCTGTACCAAAAAGATTGCAAAAATGCCATACTGCGCTATCGTTACCAAAAACAACAAATTCATTCACAATAGTGTGTAATCCTTTAACATTAGGATGCGTTGTCATAGTAATTATTGGTTAAGAACCTCATTTGCTACATCTTTATAAGAAACAATTTCGACATGTTGCTTTCTTGCGGCGTCAATAATTCTTTTATGAACTTCAAGTTGAGGATCGTATTCAGCTACAGCCCAAGGATGTAAGCAAAGAGAAACATAAATAGCTTTGTTATCATTTAATGGAGCTAGAGATTTTGCTATTTGTAAAAGCTCTGTATAATGTTCAACTGCTTTGTCTGGAGAGTCAGGTTTTGTCCCTAACATTTTTTGTGCGTGTTCTACAGTATAAATAGCATCTTGCCAACCATGAGTGGGAATTTCAACTACATGGGGAAAACCTACATGAGCATAAGTATGGGGTTGTCGTTCTGTAGTTAAAAAAGCACGATAAGAAGTTGGTGTTCCGCGCATATTGGAAGAAACATAGGAAAAATGTAATCGTTGAAGTTGAGCAACAACTTCTGGAATATCGCTTAAATCATGATCATATCCTAAAGGAGCTCGTAAACCAGCAGGAGTAACTCCAAGAATGTCTTCAAGAACTTGGTTAGCTCGTTCTAAGTCTGCAGCAAATTCTGCAGGAGTCATAACCGTCTTGTCAATAGATCCTTCTACATGTCGAATAACTTGATGTGAATAGCTATGTTGTTGAATATCTGCTAAAGGATTGTCTGCGTTGAGTGAAGCGCGAAGTTGACCTTTGCTCATACTGTCTGTACAGCGTTCTAAGAAGCTACCTAGAACGAAAAAAGTTCGAGGAACACCCTCTTGATTAAAGAGTGTATTAAGCTTTTGGCAGGTATCAATTTCATTTTTCTGCATAGCTGGAGCACGTTCTGAACTAGCCCATTTTCCATAAGGACGTTCTACATCATAACCAAAAGAGAGTTTAACTGCTGACATAGTAATCACTCAGTAGTGGGCCTTTTTAAGCTTTTCTATATGAAAATGACAGTGTCCTACACACTATATGAAAATGACTTAAAAATAAATAAAGCCTTTTTAAGGTTTATAGTGAATAATGCAAGAAAAAAATAAATAGATATGCTTATAAAATCAGTAAAATGTTTTCAGGTTGAAGATGAAAAAAGTCTCAATTATTTGTCCTTTTTTTAATGAAGATGACATTTTAGAAGAAACTATTCTAGCGTTTATGGATCAAACCTATAAAAATAAAGAAATTATTCTTCTCGACAACGCTCATCCAGGAAGAAAATGTACAGAAATCGCGAAAAAATACGCGAAAAAATACAAGTGGATTAAATATTATTACGTTAAAAATATTCCAGGAAAGTGGGCAACACATTATTATATGGAAGCTATGAAACATGCGACAGGTGAGGTCATTTATATGGCTGATGCCAATGCGAAAATAATGCCTAAGTATCTAGAGTTGACTGTTCCATTAATCAAAGGCGATGTTGCGGGCGTTGTCGGGAAGGTAATCATTTGGCCATCTGGTAAATGGTTGGCAAAATTTCGCGATGTAGTTTGGAGTTTAAGATATAATAATATTCCTAGGCTAGAAAGAGAAACAAAAGAGGGAAGAATCCTGCCAAGAACATTTTCCCGCGCGGCTTATGATAAAGTAGGTGGTTTCAATCCAGATGCTGGATGGGGTATTGATATTTTTTTCAACAGAGCTCTCCTCAAGCATGGCTACAAACTAATTTATGAGCCAAAAGCAGAATGGTGGCACCAATGGAGAGATGAGCCAAAGGCACTGATCAAATATAGCTACAAATTTGGAAAATTAAATGAGGAAATTATTAGATCAGACAAGAAACAATTGCTCAAAATTGCATTTTTCCTTTCACCACTCGTATGCATTGTACTTGGTTTTTTTAATCCACTATTTTTCTGGTATGTGTTGCTACATCCTATACTGCTTATGATGAGATATATCCAATTATTTTTACAGGCTAAAAAACATAAGCATAGAGGGTATGTATTATTAGGTCCTTTAGTAAGTTATATGCAGAATGTTCCTTACGCTTTTGGATTTATTAGAAGTTGGTTTATAAGAAAAAAGAAATAGAGAAAATAAAAAAGTCAGAGATTAATTCTTTTTTAATGCTTGAAACATGCGCCATAATTCCAATTGAGAAAGTCCCAAAGTATCGCGAATTGAGGTGATTGCTTGTTTTGCAGGCATACGTTGTCCGTTCACTTCAACTTCTTTCAAAAGAATAGTATATTTTTTGTCTCCTGTCAAAATTTCTACACCATCGTCACTTCGAGCAACAGGTTTTCCAGGAATATGTCCTTCCCAAACTTTAGTAGTTGGTATCATGCGTGCTGCCCAGATGCGTATAGGGTTTCCCTGATAAAAAGTAGAGACAGCTGCAACTTCCGGATCACAGCCACTGCGAATAAGATTGTAAATTTTTCGAGCAGGTCTAGTCCAATCAATAACATTGTCCTCTTCACGAATAGAGCTAGCATAAGTCGCTCCTCGTTCTTTTTGTGGTCTGCGAAATACTTGTTTAGATAATGCAGAAGATTGTTTTGGATGGAGAATATGTGCGTACACCTTCCCTAAATCTTTTCGTAAGACTTCATTCATTTTTCTGCGCATATCAGCTACAGTCTCATCGCTAGTAATAGTTATTTCTGGCTCCCAGTAAAGATCACCCTCATCCAATCCAGGAACTACTTGAAATAAGCTAACAGTAATTTTATTGATGCCATTACGTACAGCCCATTCAGTATTACTGCTCCCTCTTAAACGAGGTAAGTGACAGCCATGATGAACATTAAAAAAAGAAGGTCCAGATTGTAAAATTTCGGGGGAAATAATTTTAGTATAATAACACATCATAATAGAAAGAGGTTGAGTTTTTTTAATAAGGCGATAGATTTCTTGATTATCATCAGTCTGATAAATAGGAATATTATGTTTTCTTGCTAAATGTTCTACAGGCAATCCTTTTGGATAGAGTCGACGATGCCAGTGTGCATCAGCTGGAGGAGTTACAACACCTACAATAGTAAAAGAGCCATGTTTGAACAAAGAGTCTAGGCCAGGTTCTCCATTAAACCCATAACCAATGTACAATATTTTATCTGAAGATGTCATGAGCAAAAAGAGTAAAACTTGTTATATAAACATTTCGTGAGCTATTGATAAGTAGAAGCTTCGTAAGTATTCTGTAAAAGAATTGCAATAGTCATAGGACCAACGCCACCAGGCACAGGAGTTATAAAAGAGGCTTTAGCGCTGACTTCTTTGAAGTCTACATCACCTACAATACCTTTAGCTGTTTTGCTAATACCAACGTCAACAACAACTGCTCCCTTTTTTACCATCGAAGCTTTGATGAAAGCAGGTTTGCCAACACCACTAATTAAAATATCAGCTTGAAGAGTAAGTGTTTCTAAGTTTTGAGTATACGCATGACAAACAGTAACTGTAGCGTTTCTCTGAAGCAAAAGTAAGCTTAAAGGTTTACCAATAAGAATACTATGATTAATGATAACTACATGTTTTCCTTGTAGAGGAATTTTATAAAAATCTAAAAGTGTGAGAATGCCTTTTGCTGTGCAAGAAACTAATTCTTCTTTGCCTAAAGCAAGAGTGCCTAGTTGAAAAGGAGTCATACCATCAACATCTTTTTTTGGATCAATAGCGGAGAGAATAGTCGTCTGATTTATGTGAGAAGGAAGAGGAAGCTGTACTAAAATGCCTGTGACTGAGGCGTCGGTATTCAAAGTAGTAATAGTTTTGATGAGTTCTTGTTCAGAAATAGTAGCGGGTAATTGTTTTTTCGAAGAAGTTATGCCGACAATCGCGCATGCTTTCTCTTTGGTGTTGACATAAAGAGTAGAAAGAGGATCATCTCCAACAAGCACAGCTACTAAATGAGGTTTTTTCTTGAGACGTTGTATTTTTTTCTTGAGTTCTTGCTGTAAGTGTTGTGCTACTTTTTTTCCATCCAAAAGTGTAGCAGTCATTAGTAATTTAACTCCTTATAGATAGGAAATTGTTGAGCAAGTTTTTGCACTTGTCTGTGTATTTGTGTCAATTTCGCGTCATCGTTGCTGTTTTGTATCACTTCATCAATCCATTGCGCGATCATTTCCATATGTTCTTCTTTAAGACCGCGAGTAGTGACTGCTGGTGTGCCTATACGTATGCCTGAAGGATCTAAGGGTTTTCTAGTATCTTCTGGAATAACATTTTTATTCACAATTAGGCCTACTTTTTCTAAAGAGTCTTGTGCTTGCTTTCCTGAAATATTTTTATTGGTTAAATCTATGAGAAGTAAATGATTTTCTGTATTTCCAAAGACAATAGTAAAATTTCTTTTGAGTAATGCTTTGCATAAAGCTGCTGCATTTTTTTTGATTTGTTTTGCATACTGTCTAAATGCTGGTTGTAATGCTTCTTGAAAACAAACTGCTTTCGCTGCTAAAGAATGAGGGTGTGGTCCTCCTTGTAATCCTGGAAAAACTGCCTTATCAATTAGGAATGCAATTTTTTCTTTGCATAAAATAAGACCACCACGTGGACCTCGCAAAGTTTTATGAGTAGTTGTAGTCACTACATCAAATAGAAGAGTAGGATTTTGCATCTCACCAGCAACAATTAATCCAGCAATATGAGAAATATCTGCCATGGTATAAGCGCCAACAAGGTCAGCAATACGTTTGAATTCTTTGTAATCGATTTCTTTGGAATAAGAGGAATAGCCAGCAAGAATGAGTTTAGGTTTTTCCTTTTTTGCGAGCGCTTCTACTTCGACAAAGTCAATCTTTCCAGTTTTTTTGTCAGCCTTGTAATGCACAAAACGATAAAAATGAGAAACTGCAGTAACTGGACTACCATGAGTCAAATGTCCGCCATAGTTAAGATCCAGAGATAAGATAGTATCTCCGGGTTTGAGTAGTGCTGTATAAACTGCTAAATTTGCTGGAGCTCCTGAAAGTGGTTGTACATTTGCATGTTCTGCGTTGAAGAGACTCTTCGCTCGACTAATGGCTAAAGCTTCAATGCCATCGATATAAGTATTGCCTGCATAATAGCGTCTAGAGGGATATCCTTCAGCATATTTGTTAGTAGCGACAGAGCCTAAAGCTTCAAGCACTGCAAGACTTGCATAATTTTCTGAAGCTATAAGATTAAGAGTATTCTTCTGTCGTTCCAGCTCTTGCTGTAAAAATGCGTAAGTTTCAGGATCTGTTTTTTTAAGGTGATCTAACATAGAATAGTGCTAATAAGGACGTTTAAAAAAGTATTGAAATTAGGCTTGGACTGCAAATCCTAAAATAATTATAATCCAAGACTCCCTAAGAAAGTTCCAATGGGACCTCCAGTAATAAGACCATCATCATCACGTGAAGAGCGATAACCACTAGAACCATCACAATCTACTGTTCTTTGCATCGCTTGTAAAAGATCTCCTAATTCTTTAGGTGTAGGAATAACAGAAGCAGCATAACCTAGTTTTTTTAGTATATCTAACACTGGAGAAGGTTCAATACCTTTTAATTGCTCAAATAAAATGCTACCTGTAACAGCAACTCGAGGAATTTGTCTATACGTTGTAGTTTTTGTTTCTCCTGTTTTATAAGAAAACCAAAGGAATTTTCCATGGTGTTCTACAGTTTCTACTTGAAGAAGTTCATAATTATCTTGTAAATTAGAAGGCAATGCGTGGGGAATGTCTTGTCTTCCATATTGTTTTCCATCTACACGCAGAGAAAATTGAAGAGGAGAACTAACCCAAATGGTATTAGATGCACTTCTCTTAACTTGAAAAGCGTTTTTAGTAAAAGATGATTCTAAAACATCTACAAGAGTAGTTTCTAATTTATAAGTATCAACAGATAGATTAATTCTTTTGCATTTATTCGCATCTCCCATAAGAGGTCCAAACATATGTTCTATAATAGGAGCTTGTTCAGTAATAAAGGGTTGAAGTCGATCTTTACCTTCGATAGTATCATTAAAGTCAATTCTCATACAAAAATAGCATAAAGAGGCATATTTAAATCTTTCCATTTTCACCACTATAAAGAAGTATCAAAATTATACAGTAAATCCTAAAATAATCGCCCCTATAAAGAGAACGAGAGACCCTAAAATCAATTTGATCCTTTCTTTTTTTTCAACTGCTTCTTTAAAGTAAAATAGTCCCCAAGCCATGTGAACAAAAATATTAACTTGAGTTAGTGGACCAACAACAGCAATGCCTAAAGCAAGTATAGCAAAGAAGCTAACTACATTCCCTATATTCCATAATATCCCAGATAATGCGCCCTTAAATAAAATAGTTTTCTGTAGCGACGGTCTCTTAAGAAGATAAATAAGAAGACTGACAAAGAGAACACCTAAAGACATAGGAAAAAGAAAATCTAAAGGCGGTAATCCAGAGAGTTTAAAGGGAACCATATAAACGCCCCAAACTAAGCCTGCTAAAATAGTCAATAATATACCTTGTGTTGTCATAGTTTTTTTACTTGTTGTACCAGTAGAAGAAAGTGCTATAACTCCTGTCAATAATAAAATAACTCCTAAAATACCTAAAAGTAATGATCCTAATAGTTCTTGAAAAAAAAGAATTCCCCATAAAAACGTTGAGATTGCAAAAACAGCGGACCAGAGAGGAGCTGCCCGAGATAAGTCAAGATGTTTAAGTGCGCTTACTGCTATGATATTCCCTGCAGCCCATAAAAGTCCTGCTAAAAATGCCCAAAAAGAGAAAACTAAACCCTGATGAAATACTAAAACAAAAAGGCTTGAAAGAAATACTCCTATGCCGACCAATATTTGCATTGCGAAAGGATCATAATTCTTAATTTTTTTCAAGGGAACAAAATAAGATCCCCAACAAAAGATGGATACTAGAACTGCTAAAAATCCTAATATTGCTGACATACAAAAAGAGCATGTAAAGGAGTTTATAAATGTTGTATTATGTTCTTATTAAAAAGAAGAGAAGAGTAAGAACAAATCATTTAAAAGAGAGGCCTCTAAAAGAAAGAAGATGAACATCTTAGGGATTAATTATGGACATGACGCATCTGTATGTTTGCTCAGAGATGATAAAATAGAGTATGCAATAACAGAAGAAAGAATTACTAGAATAAAACATCAGGCTGGTCTTCCAATAGAAAGCATCAAAGAAGTGCTCAAAAGAGTAAAGCCAGAAGAAATTGAGTATGTCGCTCTGGCATGGTTCGGTCCAGTAAAAAATTTTAATACGTTATTCACAAGTGCTTATTGGAGAAAAGTAGCAGTTTACAAGAGACCCTTCAAACTTCTCCCTCCTTGGACTACTATTAATGAAGTAAAAATATTGAGAAAGTTAGGCATACAATGTCCAGTAAAATATATTGAGCATCATATTGCACATCAGTTTTCATCTATCGCGCAAAGTGGTTTTAAAAAATGTTTGAGTGTAAGTATTGATGGATGGGGTGATGGAAAATCCTATTACAGTACTCTTTGGGAGAATGAAGAGTTAAAGTATATTGCTCAGAATGATAGATTTAGTTCACTAGGATCTTTCTACAGTATGGCAACTCTATTGTGTGGTTTTGAAAGTAATGAGGGTGAAGGAAAAACAATGGGCTTAGCTCCTTATGGAAAACCTACGCTGCTTAAAACATTTGAAAAAGTAATTGCATACAAAAATTTGAAGTTTTACACACCAGAAAGATTTTTTAGATTTTATACAAAGATGAAAGGATATCAATTGCAACTTATGCCTGATAGTAAGATTCTAGAAGTAACAAAAAATGTCAAGAAAGAAGATATTGCTGCAAGCGCGCAAATGCATGCAGAAAATCTAGTCTTACAATTAAGCCAAGATCTAAAAGATCAATATGGCGTAAAGAAATTCGCTCTTAGTGGAGGTTTTTTCTTAAATTGTGTTGCTAATGGAAAGATATTATCTGATCTCAAGTTAGATGAACTGTTTATTCAGCCCCATGCTGGTGATGGTGGTCTTGCTCTGGGTGCGGCATACAAAGTATATCATGAACTCACTGGACAATTGCCACAAAAACAAGTAGATCAAATCTATTATGGGAATGAATTCACTGACGAAGAAATAAAAACAGCAATCAAAAAACACAATCTCAAATATGAAACAGCAGATACTGGCGAAGTTGCAGAATTGCTCAGTAAGGGAAAAATTGTCGGCTGGTTCCAGGGAAAAGATGAATGGGGTCCTCGTGCTCTAGGAAATAGAAGTATCTTAGGCGATCCAAGACGCGCAGAAAATAAAAAAATTATCAATAATAAAGTAAAACATCGTGAATCTTGGCGTCCATTCTGTCCCTCATTGTTAGAAGAAGCAGGTCCACAATATCTCAAAGACTATCATAGATGTCCTTTTATGACTATGAATTTCTCAGTAGTAAAAGACAATATTCCTGCAGCAACTCATATTGACAAAACTGCTCGTCCACAAACCGTCAGCAGGCAGCAAAATCCAAAATATTATGAGTTAATCAACGAATTTAAAAAAATAACAAAAGTACCAGTTCTTATTAACACTAGTTTCAACTTACAAGGTGAACCCATGGTCCATCGTCCAGAAGAAGCTATTGCAGATTATTTGAAAACTGAAATGGATGTCTTAGTGCTAGGGAACTTCTTAATAAAAAAAAGAAAGTAGGAGGTATATAATCAGTCACATGCAGAATATTTCGTATGCTATAGCTTTTTCAGGAGCCTAATGATAAAAAGAGAATAAGAAGAGCTTAGATTATACAAAAACTTTTCCTTCATATTTCTGTCCTAGTAAGGGACCACTTAACATTTCTAGAATATAAGTGTCCTCTGTGCCTTCGAGGTCTGCACTCCATCTTGAACGAGAATAGTTAACTCGCTGTTGCGTGATATTTGGTACATCTGTGAAAGGTATTTTTACTGGAATAAAAATTTGATCAGTTCCTCGTTCTGTTTGTATTTCCAATACGCTTCCATGTATTTCTTTTTTTCGAAGGACCCATTTCGCTGTTGAACTAAATTGTTGTTCTCCATGATTAACGCCTAACAGAACTCCTTGAGTTGTTCTGATCTCTCTTCTAACACTCCAAAGTTGCTCACGCCATGTTTCTATAGTAAAAATTCCTTCAATTCTTGTTTGTAAGTCTTGTTTTGTTCTTGTCTGTTCTGTCATAGTTGGTTTTCTCTTTGAATTTGATATATTCTCTATCAATAGAGGGTATTTAAATCTTTGCTTTTTCACCACTCAATAATAGTACCAGATACATTTATATACTAGAGAATCTAGGTACTAGCTATTAAGTATGAACGTCTTCTTAGATAACTAGTACCTTAATTATATATACAATCAAGGCTATAAAAGCCTTATGGAGAAATAAAATATGACAAATAAATATGTCGTTGATACCTCTATCGTAATCGAAAAGATGGTATCCAAATTAATCAAAAATAAAGAAATAAAGGGTACAATTATTGTTCCTAATGCGGTAGTCGCAGAACTAGAAGCGCAAGCTAACAGAGGCAAAGAAATTGGCCTTTTAGGCTTAGAAGAGCTCCAAGAGCTGCAAAAACTCAAAGGAAAGGATATTACTATCCAATTCATGGGTCATAGACCTAATGAAACCCAAATCAAGTTTGCCAAAGCTGGCGAAATAGATGCTGGAATCAGAGACATTGCATTCCAAGAGAACGCAATCCTCATTACAGCGGACTTTGTTCAAGCTGAATCAGCGAAAGCTTTCGGCATGGAAGTAAAGTATTACCGCTTGCGCATCCCGGTAGAGAAACTACAAATAGAATCCTACTTCGATGAGCACACTATGAGTATTCACTTGAAAGAAAATTGTCATCCCTTAGGAAAACGAGGGAAGCCAGGAGACTGGAAACTCGAAAAAATCAATGATGAAAAATTCACACGAAAGCACATGATAGACATGGCAAAAGAAATCGTCGAGAAATCTCGAGTAGATTATGAGTCTATGATTGAAATTGATCGTCGCGGATCCACAATCGTCCAATACAAAGATTATCGTATCGTGATTGTTCGTCCACCTGTAGCAGAAGGCTGGGAAATTACTGTAGTAAAGCCCATCAAAAAGCTACACTTGAAAGATTACAAGATGTCAGAGAAAATTGCTGAACGTCTGTATGAAAAATCTCGCGGTATTGTCGTTGCTGGCGAACCAGGATCAGGAAAAAGTACTCTAGTGCAAGCATTAGGAGAAAAATTCGTAGAGCTTGGTCGTGTAACAAAAACAATTGAATCACCAAGAGATCTGCAAATGCCGCCTGAAGTGACACAGTACAGTAAGAACTTAAGTTCCAGTGAAGAAATTCATGATATTTTGTTCTTGTCTCGTCCTGATAATATTATCTTCGATGAAATGCGAGATACCCCAGACTTCCAATTGTACATTGATGTCCGTTTAGGAGGATCTGAAATGGTTGGAGTATTGCATGCAGCCTCGCCTATTGATGCTGTCCAAAGATTCATCACACGTATGGATGTAGGTATGATTCCTAATGTAGTAGATACTATTGTCTATGTCAAGGCGGGAGCGATCGACAAAGTCCTTTCATTGAAAATGATGGTCAAAGTGCCAACAGGCATGACTGAAGCAGATCTAGCTCGTCCCGTCATCGATGTCACAGACTTCGAAACAGGCAAGTTAGAATTTGAAATCTACAGCTATGGTGAACAAACTGTTGTTATTCCTATTGAAGGCACAGAAAAATCTTCTGGAATAAAAAAACTAGCAGAAGAGTCTATTCTTCGTGAATTCAAGAAATTTGTTTCAGATGTCAAAGTGGATGTAGTCTCTAGTAACAAAGTGAAAGTCTATGTACCAGAAGATGAAATCGCTAAAGTCATCGGAACCAAAGGAAAAAACATTATCGAAACAGAAGAGCGTCTCGGTATGTCCATTGAAGTCCTAGAATTAAAAAAAGAGAAAAGACGCACCAAGACAGACTATGAAGAGGATAAAAATCACATCATCTTCTATGCTGAACCTGGTCGTGATGTAGAAATCTGGGCAGATGGAAAATTCATTTTGTCTGCATTCAGTTCCAAGAAAGGTGAAATTAAAATTCACAAGAAAAGCAATTTAGGCAGACATGTCATGGACGCTATTAGTGGTGGCAGAGAAGTCGAAGTGAAAGTATAAAAGAGTCTAAACATAAAACTCTGAATTCAGGATCTAAGATAGAATGCCCAAACACATAAAAGAAAGTTTGATGTGCTATGGAAAGTTGCTAAGAAGTTCAAAGAGAGATAATATTAAAAGCAACAAAAAAGCGAAGTTCTAAGATGGGTCCGTAGCTCAGCTTGGATAGAGCACAAATAGAAAGATTCTAGTGCAGGCGTCCTAAGTTTGGGGTCGGGGGTTCAAATCCTCCCGGATCCGTTTTTTCTCTAAATGTAGAAAGAATAAATGGAAGAAGCTAATAAAATATGACTAGAGATAGTTATCAAAAATGATAATTATAGCCATATAAGATTGGAAGAAGAGAGGAATAGTAAACTTTAAAGGATAAGAAGTATAAGTAAAATTGATGAAAGAACCAAGATTAAATAATAAAGAGAAAATAATTGAGAAATTAAGACCGTTTTGGAAGAACTATTGGGAAAAGGAAAAAAGATTTAGTGAGGAAGTTGCTACACTTGAGAAGGAAATGAACGAGAAAGTAGACTTAGGAGTCAATCTCGAATTTTTTCATGTTGACAATGAATGTGTTGGAATTGGGGCATCTAAAATTGAAGACAGAAAGAAGTTCCCTCTTATCCAAGATACAGAACTAAGAAAGGACGATAACGTTTAAAATAAAGAAAAAATTAATGACCGCCGCAACAGCCGCCTGCGCCACAGCAGTTTTCTTTTTGCATGCCTGAACCGCAAGCACACACATGTTCTTTCATTTGCATTTTAGCTTCTGGTTTTTTAGTTGGTTTCATAGGTTACCCCCGTAAGATAATAATTAAAGAGGTAGTTTGACCAATTATAAATCTTCTGTTTAGGAAATTCCTTGAAGAAAAGATGCAAAGAAATCAGGGTTTTTCAAGTTGAGGAATTCCTTTCTATTGTTCGATAAATCAGCATAAGTCATCTGTTGAATTTCTTGTGCTGTAAACTGGAGCCTGTTCTCTGGTTTTCCTCTGGTAATAACGCCAATGCCATAATCAGCATTAAGGACAAAAATATGCAAATCATCTCTGGTAGATCGAAGATGGACTATAGCCTTCCACACATCTCCGCACCACATCCATCCTTTTTCTGGATAATGGCTATTTGCAGGATCAGCAGCTGCAGCCAGAGGAGGACTACAATCATGCATGACGATAAAGCCTTTTTCGCTTAAGTGTTCGAAAGCATGGTTAAAATCCTGCAAGGCCTGTGCATGAGTATGCATACCATCAATAAAGCAAACATCAATCTTTTGGTCTGGAAGCTTTTGTGGATAACTCTTAAAAAAATCATCACTGGTCATAGTATAGATTCTAGGATCATTGAACTTTGGTTGAGGGTCCACACCAACTTTCTTATTGATTTGTATGGGAAGAAAACTCTCTCCTTTGTCTACACCTATTTCAACATAGAATTTTCCGTGGATTTTGTCCAAGAGTTTCTGAATAACTGCAATACGGTTCATAAAAAAGATTTGAATTTAGGTAATTTTAAGGTTTGTGTTTAGAAAGAGGTGTTAAACTTTAAGAAAGGATTATAAAGGAAACAAGCTAATAGAGATTAGTTATACCATGGTCAAACCCAAAAAAGAAATACTTATTGGAGCAGTGATTATTTTAGTGATCATACTAATAGTAGTATTCAAAGAAAAAGAACAAGAAGTAGTTATCGAACAACAACAGCCAGTAGTAGAACAAGAAGTTATTGAAGTAAAAGCTCCAGAACAACAGCATATTTACATTCCAGACACGTACAATAGTCGTGTTCAAGTATTTGATCTTGAAGGAAACTATGTTAAGACCATAGGTAAAAAAGGAAGAGGAGAAGGACAAGTATTAATGCCTACAGATGTAGCTGTTAAAGAGAACAAGGTATACGTCTTAGACAAAGGAAATAACAGAATACAAGTCTTTGATAAAGAAGGAAATTATATTGCTACATTTGGAAAAGGACAATTAAAGTATCCTTTAGGTATTGAAATGTATGAAAATAAAGTCTACATTACTGACACTTACAATACAGAAATTGATATATTTACACTAGAAGGAGACTATGTAAGTTCTTTTGGTAAAAGAGGAAAGAAAGATGGTGAATTTCGTTATCCTTCAGACATAGCAATTAATGAACGAGGTATTTTTGTTGTAGATACTGATAATAGTCGTATCCAAGTATTCGATCATAATGGAAATTTCACATTAAAATGGGGAACTTATAGTAGTGAAGAATATGGTCTAAGATTTCCATTTGGAATTGCAACCTATCAAGATGCAGTCTATGTTGCAGACACAAGAAATCATCGTATGAATGTGTATGACCTGCAAGGTAATCTCACAAATCAATTTGGAACCTATGGAAAAGAAGAGGAAGAATTTCGTTTTCAAAGTAAAATATGGATTATAAATGATAAGTTAATAATAGCAGATACACAAAATAATAGAGTAAAGATATATTCTCCAGAAGGCTCCTTGATAAAAGTTTTTGGTGAGCGTGGAAGAGGAGAAGGTGAGATTTTAATGCCTGGTGGAGTAAGAATATTTGGTTCGACAAATAACACAAATCCCCCAAGTTAACGACGTTTTAAATTCATCTGGCTAAAGCCATGTGCTATTGCTTCTAAAGTATGATGGAGATCGTTGTTAGAATGACTCGCACTAATAAAAATAGGCTCTTCATTGTCTTCATCAAGCATAACACCATGTTGTAAAAGATGAGTATGTAAGGTAGCAAATTGTTGCATGTCTGCATCCTTCAAATCATTATACGTTTTCACATCATGATCAATAAACAAAAATTGAAACATGCCTGGAAAGCCTTGAACTAGTCCTGGAATTTTATAATCTCTAAAGAGTTTAGCAATGCCTTGAATCATACGACTACCATAGCTGCCAATTTTTTCATAGACATCACCTTTTCTCAGAATATCCAAAGTAGCGCTTGCTGCAGTTAAAGAAATAGGATTACTAGAATAAGTACCACCATGATAGACTTTTTTTGCTCCAATAATATCCATAAAGTGAGCTTGTCCAGCTATAGCTGCAATAGGATAACCATTACCCAAAGACTTTGCAAACGCTGCTAGATCTGGAGTGACTTTGAAATATTGTTGTGCTCCTCCAGGTGCTAATCTAAAACCAGTTTTTACTTCATCAAAAATTAAAAGCACATCATACCTATCACATAATTCTCTGAGATGACGTAAATAACCAGCTGCAGGAGGAATAACAGTTGCATTACCCATGACAGGTTCGCAGATAATTGCTGCAATTTCTTTATGATGTTTTCTTAAAGTTTGTTCTATGCTCTGAAAATTATTCCATTCTTCTATGATAATTAAATCTTTCAGTAAATGAGGAATGCCTAAAGAAGAAGCTAAAGGTCTTGAAGTTGGCCAGCCAAAAGGAGGTTCTGTAGAAAAGAGTAAGTAGTCATTAGTCCCGTGATAATGTCCAGCAAATTTAACAATCTTGTCTTTTTTAGTATATCCTCTAGCCACTCGAACAGTTGCCATAGTAGCTTCAGTTCCTGAATTTGCAAATCTAACTTTTTCAGCGCAAGGAATCATGCTGATAATTTTTTTAGCTACGGTAATTTCCAATTCATTGTTCAAAGCAAAAATTTGTCCGCGTTTTTCTGCGCGGTGCACTGCTTTTCTGACAGCAGGATGACTATGTCCTAAAAGAACTGGTCCAAAACCTAAGCGATAGTCAATATATTTATTCCCATCCACATCCCAGATATAAGCTCCCTTAGCTTTTTCAGCAAAAATAGCGCAAGGCATGTTTGAAGGACAAACTCCCCTCCATAAACGAGGACTAGAATTTGATCCTCCCGGTAAGAAATGTGATGCTTCCCGAAATAATTTCATCGAGTTTTTATAACGAAAATCATCAGGCATTTATTTATCACCATACACAGTATAGTGCCAGGATCTTTGTTTTTGTCTAGTGCTATCTATGTAAATATGCTTAATTCTCGTATATTCCTCAAATGAATACATGCTCAAGTCTTTGCCAAAGCCGCTTTGTTTGAAGCCGCCATGAGGAGTTTCAGAAGCGAGTACACCATGTTCATTGATCCAGACCGTACCAAAATTAAGATGCTTAGCCATCTCCATACAATCATAAATATTCATGCCATATACAGATGCTGCTAGTCCATAAACAACACCATTTGCTTTTTCCAAAGCCTCTGGATAATTAGTATAAGGATAAATTGCTATAACTGGTCCAAAAATTTCTTCCTGGCTTACTTTGCTAGATTGTTTAATGCCTGTGAGAAGAGTAGGCTCATAAAAATAACCAGCTGCTAATTTTTTATCACTGGGTCTTTTACCGCCACATGCTATCTTTCCACCTTCTTTTTTTGCCAAAGCAACATAACTTTCTACTCGTTCCAATTGTTTTGCAGAAACTAAGGGACCCATATCAACATGTTTTGCTAACGGGTCTCCCAATCTTATTTTTTTAGTTAAGCTGACCATTTTCTGAACAAAAAGTTTAAACTGTGAGTTATGAACATACACTCGAGTAACAGCAGTGCAATCTTGTCCAGAATTCCAGAAGCCACCAACAACCGCACCTTGTGCTGCCATATCTAAGTCAGCATCTTTCAACACAATCATCGGAGCTTTTCCACCCAATTCTAATTCAAAATGTTTGACACTTCCACTTTCATGTAATATTTTCTTGCCTGTTGCTGTATCACCAGTAAAAGTAATCATGTCAACGTCAGGATGTTTCATCAAAGCATCGCCAACTACATTCCCAGAACCAACAACAACATTAAAGACTCCAGCAGGAATGCCAGCTTGTAAAGTTAAGTCAGCAAATTCTAATAAAGTTAAAGGAGTTATAGAGGCAGGTTTGATAACAATACAATTGCCAGCAGCTAATGCAGGAGCTAATTTCCAAACAGCAATATACAAAGGATAATTCCAGGGAACAATAGCAGCAACTACACCAATCGGTTCTCTTCTAATAAAACTCATGCCCATGCCAGAATAGTCTGATGCGCTTTTTCCTTCCAAGTTGCGGGCAGCACCAGCAAAGAAACGTAAATTATCAATGATAAAAGGAAGATCAGAATCTTGAGCATACTTCAAAGTCTTGCCTACATCTTGCGCTTCTAGTTTTGCAAGTCGTTCTGCATGCTGTTCTACTAAGTCTGCTAGTTTTAATAAACAGAGAGCGCGTTCTGCAGGAGTTTTCTTGCTCCACACGTCACTTTCAAATGCTTTTTTTGCAGCTTGGACAGCAGTATCCACATCTTTTTCCGTAGACAGGGGAGCAGTAGCTAACACTTCTTGGTTGTAAGGATTTTTCACAGGATAATATTCTTCAGTAGTAGGAGGAGTCCATTTGCCATTGATAAAATTGAGATATTTTTTCACGATGCTCACCTCTTAGTCTTAGATTTAATGACCATGCCTCGTTTTTTTAATTCTTTGAAAAAAGGTTCTGGAGCAATGCACAATTCTGGAGGTACAACTCCTCTCTGTCCTAATTGATTTGCAGCAATCATCTGTGCTATAATGGAGGGAGGCACAGCAGTATCAACCGCGCCAGCAGAAGCATTCCACTTGGGATTATTTTTTGAAACACAATAAATAGACATTTTAGTTTTTTTCCTTTTACTAATACCTTCAAGATCAACCCAGACAAATTCCATATCTTTAATCTTCGGATGTTTAGAAGAAAGAGCAGCTCGATTCAATTCTTTAGCTGTAACTTCTCTAGGAATAACTGTTTGTTTGCCAATGTTCATAGGTTTGTTAGAAGTCATACCAAATTCAATGAGAAGTTGCATGTCATGCACTAAGTCTTCTGGAAAGCAAACTCTAAAACTGCAGTCGCGTAATCCTTTTTTCTGATAATTCTGGGGAATAGTTGCTAATTCTGAGTGTAAAGTATAGAAGCAGGTTTTCTTCCCAACAGGATCTGGAAATTTATAATGGTCTTGTCCTGAAAGAGGTTCCATAATTTTAATTCTGCCGCGTTCCATAATCATAGGTCTATCAGTAAATTCATCAAACAAAGTATATGCAGTATAAGGAAGAACAAAATGCTGGCTATGTTTAGTCCAGTCATGACCGCCAAAACGAATATGAATTGCAGTTACTTTTTCAAAAGATTCAGCAGCATGTTTAATCATAACATTCGTTATTCCTGGAGTAGATCCACAGCCAATAACTGCCAACAAATCTTTTTTCCTAAAGAGATTGAAGAATTGCAATTGTTTTTTAGTCATATGATACAATCCGCCTAAGTCAACATAATGACATTTTGCCAGCAAGCAAGATTTCATCGCATGCAGGTTATAATAATAATTTGTACAATTAATGCAGACAGTTGCTCCACTCAAGACTTGTGCAGTAGCTTCAATCTCTAGTAAGTCAACTTTAGCGCCAGTGACTCGAGAAGATTTAAATGAAGCGACATACTTGTTCACTTCTTCCATGTCGCGGGCAGCAATAACAATCTGAGCATCTTTCGCAGTTTCAAAGAGATCTCTCACAACAAATCTACCCATTTCTCCAGTGCCGCCTAAAACTACATATTTCATTGCAGAACCACCGTCTTTACATTACAAAATTCTAACAGACCATATCTGCTTAATTCTCTCCCAATACCTGAATCTTTCACACCGCCAAAGGGTAGTCTAGGATCAGATTTAACCATGCTGTTAATGGCAACAACCCCAGCTTCTAGATGGTGAGCGAAATAATCTGCTTTTTTCATATCTCTAGTCCAAACACTAGCACCCAACCCAAAACTACTTTGATTTGCTAGACGTAATGCTTCTTGATCATCTTTAGCTGTAATCACAGGCATCACTGGACCAAAAACTTCTTCTTGAAATAACACATTGGTAGATTTAACATTAGTGAGAAGTGTAGGTGCATAGAAAAATCCTTCTCTTGGTAGTTTATTTCCACCAACTAAGAGTCTTGCTCCTTGTTTGACTGCTAATTTCACTTGTTTATCTAAAACTTTCACTTGGTCTTCACGCACTAACGGACCTAAAGTAGTTTCACTTTCCAGAGGATTACCAATAACAAAGTGTCCAATCTCTTGAACGACTGCATCAGTAAATGCCTGGACATTATTTTTGACAACAATAAAGCGTTTGGCTGCAATGCAACTTTGTCCGCAATTCAAAAATCTAGAGGTGACAGCAGTTTTCGCTGCTTGAACAACATCTGCATCTTCCAAAACTACAAAAGGATCACTACCACCTAATTCTAAAACAAAAGGTTTGATATGTTTTCCACAAAGTGCAGCTACAGTTCTTCCAGCTGCTACACTGCCAGTCAATGTCACACCTTGAACATGGGGAATCAACTGTGCAACTCCTGCTTCATCAGTAAAAACAGTTTGAAAAACATCTTTAGGAAATCCAGTATCGCTAAATAATTTTTCTAGCATCAATGCACAGCCAGGTACAACACGAGAATGTTTCAAAAGAATAACATTGCCAGCTAATAAAGCAGGTGCACAAAAACGAAAGACTTGCCAAAAAGGAAAATTCCAGGGCATAATTGCTAAAATGGTTCCAAGAGGATCAAAACAAACAGAACTTTTTTTATAATTCGTTGCTATCAGTTCTTCTTTGAGAAAATCAGGAGCATGATCACAAAAATAATCACAAGCTACAGCACATTTTTCTACTTCTGCAACTGCTTCTGTATAAAGCTTGCCCATTTCTAAAGTAATCATTCTAGCATAAGATTCTTTATGGTGACGTAACTGTTTGCTAACTTTAGCTACAAGAATAATTCTCTCTGATAAAGAGACTTTTTTCCATTGAGCATAAGCTTTTTGGCTTTGTTTGACTACAGTTTGAAGTTGTGAAACAGGAGCATATCTATAGCTCTTCAAAGTCTTTCCCGTTGTAGGGTTGACCGAAGTAAAGGAACTCAACTTATCACCTCTTTTAGGGCTGGAAAACGTCCAAAGTTAATAAAACTTGTGTTAAAATAGGGAAAAAGCTTATAAATTGACTCTTACAACTGAAAAGTGATTAAAATGAAAAGTCTAAAGGCAATAATTGCCACAACAGCTATTAGTATTGGGTGTGCAGGGGAAGGTATTTATCTGATGGCTACTAATATTCATGAAACTCCAGGGATGCAGCAAGAAAGGGTTCTTAGAAGTGAAATAGAAGAATTAAGTCCTTATGAATGTTATGATCTTCAAACAGGATATCTGAGAAGACAGTTAAAAACAGTAGAAGAAGAAAATAAAGAGGATAGAGAAAGAAGAGATTTTCAAAATGTGTTAGGATTTGGATTATTAGTTGCTGGTCTTGCAGGGGTTGTATATCTTAGATCGACTCTTCCTAGTCATCCATCAATAATAAGAGGACGAGAATAAGATAAAAATAACCATGAATATACTTCAATTATGACAAATCAGAGAAGAAGAATCATAAGTAATCTTTCGTTTCTACAAAGAAGAGATGGTTTGGAAAGAATGTTCTGTAAAGTAGCAGTCATAGAAGAGTTAAGTGATGCAGAAAGATCACAAGTGCAAGGTATAGATGCTGTAATTACTGGATGGATGCCTGAGCATGAGACTACTTTCAAAATATTTTGTCCTAGTGGAGACCCCATACAATTTCATCAAGACGGACCAGCAGGAGTACTATTTGTGGGGGGAAAAAGATATCGTCTAGAACCACATGCAAGAACAGTAGTGAGGTACGAAGATAAAACATTCTCATCCCTCCCCGAAATAACAAGATATGTTGAGAGATTACTAAGAAACTAAGTTTAGTGAAGCAATTGTAGAGTAAGTTATATAGAATTACTTTAAAGTAGTAACAAAAAGAAAGATTTATATAGTCTATATTCAAGTAAAAAAATATGGTCTATCTAAAAACAAGATTAGTAGATGTTATAAATCAAGGCGGAATTGCTCTTACTGCTGAACATCAAGAAAGATTAGAAGCGGCAAATGGATTAAGAGATAGACTAGCGAATTTCTTTGCTTCTCTCTATGACACTACTATACCTAAACCACCTGTTAAATATTTAACATTAAATGATTTTGTTGATGATGCTAGAAGAACAACATTTTTACGTACAACCTTAGGCGGAAGCGTTACACCTTATTTCATGGAAGAACTAGGTGGAATGTGTGATAAGGATGGCAAGGCAATAAGACTCAATCCTTATAGGAACTCTAAGATGGATGGAGAAGTAATAGCGCATGAATTAGGTCATGCTACACTTCATCATGCAACTCCTCCTTTTGAATCTACTGGTAATCAAATAGGACTTTTGCGTGAAGCAGGAGACTATCACGAAGCAATCGCACAGAGATTTGCAATAGATGCTTTACCTTTCCTTAGAGAAATAGGAGAGGTAGGTTCACTAATGCATTTCTTTATGAAGTTAGGTAATAAGTTATCCTCAAGAGGAAGAACTATAGCAGCACTTATGGGAAAACAAGGAGTAACTATGAAAGAACTTTTAACACAACCACATGAAATGCTTAAAAGACATGAGCAATATTTTGCAGCATACTCCTTATAATATAAATTTTCGCCAATGAACTATGAAATAATTCTAAAAAGAGTTTAAAATGGCTTTATTTCGATAAATTCGGAAGATTTGCGGATATTTCTAAGTAAATGTTATAAAGAATACTCCATTTACATAAAAAGAGACAAATGGAACAGCAACAACCAGTATTTGAAAGTAATAAGAAAGAATTAAATAGAGGTTCTTATATATACTTATATAAGATGAAAAAAAACAACTTATTCCATAGTCCAACTCTAGAATCAGTCCTTATGGTAGAAAAAACTATCAGAAAATATAGCCAAGAATACGGTAAATATCAGCTCTGGAAAAAATTACCTAAAAAGATGATGTACCAAACTTACTTAACTATTCTAGATTATTTATTACACTCAGGAAAAATTAGGATTGATAGAAGAGATGGTATTATTTACTGGACTTATAATCCTGAAAGAATAAAAGATCTAAAAGCTAGAGGCCTAATAGTAAGATGATTGAGAAGGAAAAGACAGTATCTTTCATAAACGAAGATCTTAGAAATTTATTCAATGACTTAAAAGACGGAAAGTTTGAAGAACAAGAAATCCACAAATGGATAGCTAAATCTATGGATGAGTTAAAAGAGAATCCTGAGAAAGGAACTAAGATCCGAAGAAAAGTATGGCCTAAGGTATATATACAAGAGTATCGAATAACAAATTTATGGAAATATGATTTACCAAAAGCATGGAGATTAATTTATACTATAGATGAAAATAAGATTGAAATAATGAGTATCATTCTTGAATGGTTTAATCATAAAGAGTATGAAAAAAGATTTGGATATTAGTGTAGATGTCGTAAAGTCTTCTCAAAGATTTCCAGTCCCTCATGCAGTGTGCTATCCTCAATAGTCAACGGCGGTAAAGTTCTCACAACATTCTCATAAATGCCGCTCTTTAATAATAAAAGTCCAGAGAGTCGTGCTTGATCAATAATTTTTTTTGTCAAGTGTTCATCAGGTGTTTTTAATCGTCGATCTTTAACTAGTTCAATCGCATTCATTGCCCCTAATCCACGGACATCACCCACAGAAGTAAATTGTTCCTTCCAGGCATGCATCTTTTTGCGAATAACATTGCCTATATGTTCAGCTCGTTCCCAGAGTTTATAGTGTTCATAATAATCAATCGTAGCCAAGGCAGCAGCACAGCTGGCAGGATGACCAGCAAACGTCCCTCCCAATCCACCTTCAGAAACAGCATCCATGATCTCAGCTCTTCCGCTAACAGCACTCAAAGGCATTCCATTACTCAAAGATTTGCCCATAGTAATTAAATCAGGTTTAATGTCAAAGTGTTCTGTTGCAAACATTTTTCCAGTTCTGCAAAAACCAGTTTGTATTTCATCTGCAACAAATAAAATGCCATGTTTCTGACAGAGTTTTCTCAACTTTTGTATATAACTCACAGGAGGCACCAAAAATCCGCCTTCACCAGTAATGGGCTCCATGATTAAACAAGCAACATCATCAGGATCAACCACATCAACAAAGAATTGTTCTTCAATATCTTCCAATAATTGTTTGACATAACTTTCTTCAGTCATTTTATTAGGCATTCTATACTGATAAGGATGAGGTAATTTATACACTTCAGGAGCAAAAGGTCCAAATCCTTTTTTGTAAGGTTTAATCATTGCAGATAAAGTCATAGTCATTAGAGTTCGTCCATGAAATCCATGTTCAAAAGAAACAACTGCCTTTCTTCCTGTAGCGACTTTGGCAATTTTAATCGCATTCTCAACAGCTTCAGCACCACTAGTAAACAAAGCGCTTTTAGCTTGCCCTCGAATAGGAACAAGTCCATTAAGTTTTTCACAAACATCAACATAAGATTGGTAATAACTCGTAGAAAAAGAAATATGAGTAATATGATCTAATTGACGTTTAATGGCATCTACAACAGCAGGATTAGAATGACCAGCATTCGTAGCTCCAATACCAGAGGTAAAATCAATATACACTTTGCCATCCACATCCTTGAGAAAACTATTATGTCCTTCTAGAATAAACAGGGGATGTCTTGCGTGAAATCCTCTAGCTACATGCTGTTCTTTACGTTTGAGTAAGTCTTCTTGTAAAGAGTGTTCATGCTGTGGTCGAGAAACTACTTTCACCATTTTTTTCATTGATTAAAAGTAGTCAAAAGTTAATAAAGGTTGTTATGGATAAAACTAAGGTACATTTATAAGAGTAGAAATGTAGATAATCACATGGTAAAAAAATTAATTGAGGAAAATAAATTTACAATCCCTATAGGTATAATTCTAATAATACTTGCAGGAATTATCTACTTCTTTCTCGGAACAGTCTATAAAGTAAACCTGATTTCCCGTGCGTTTATCAGTCTTATTTCTATAAGTATATTTTACATCGCGTACAAGAAAAGTTTGAGAAGATTTAATCTAACAGTCTTGACAGGATTTACATTTTTCATAGCAATAGAGTCAGTATTTTCTCTGGGATTATGGATTTCCTATGCTCTAGCGTTAAGTGTCATGGCTGCTTTCTGGGGAATATACCACATGACAAAAAATAAAGAAAGATATCCCTTGTTCTTGCTGGTCGCATTCATTATAGTGTGGATTATTTTAGCAATGCATGTAAAATATCGAGATGCATGGATGCTAGAAAATGTGTTGACAATTCCATTTGCCTTGTTGATTTACTATTCGCATAGATTATTCAAGTTGTCACATCTTTCATACACCTTGATTTATATTTTTATGGTCCTGCACATTGTAGGTGCACATTATACTTATGCAGAAGTTCCTTTTGGTTTTTGGTTGGAAAGAATATTTAACTTGTCTCGCAATCATTTTGATCGTATCGTCCACTTTTCCTTCGGTTTATTGTTAGCATATCCTTGCAAAGAAATAATGGTGCGTATTGGTAATCTCAAGGGATTTTGGGCGCTCAGTGCTCCAGTAGGAACTGTTCTTGCATTGAGTGCAGTCTTTGAATTGTTAGAATGGGCAGCTGCAATAGTTTTCGGAGGAGATTTAGGTGTTGCCTATCTCGGAATGCAAGGTGATGTTTGGGATGCGCATTGGGATATGTTTTTAGCAGGAGTAGGATCAATAATTACTATGGGATTGGTATTCCTCTTTTATATGGTCTACAATCAAAAGCCATTTTTAAAAGAATTAAAGGAAAGTCTCTCTGTCAAAAGAAAGGAAGTCATGGGTGAACATGTGTTTGAGAAATTAGTGTATAAAGTAGAAAAGAAAAAATAAAAAGAGCATTTAATAAAAATATACTATTCTAAAGTAGTTACGCTGGAAAGCTTTAAATAGAGAAATTATTCAAAGTGAGTATGACAACAGTAAGAAAAGTAATCATAATTGCAAGGCATGGATATTATACAGATATTGATGGTATTGATCAATTAACTAATGAATCTGTACAAAGTATGTATGCTCAAGGTCTTGATTTTGAAACAACTATTGGTCAAGATTGTCAAACAGGTAAAGCTTTTGTTTTCCATAGCAATAAACCTAGAACAAGAAATACTGCAAGAGCTAGACTAGCAGGTATAAGAAAAATGACTCCAGCTCCTCAAACAGAAACAGATTTAGAAAGAGTACAATTTGACGGAGTAATGTTTCGTCCAGATCCAAGAATGTCTTACAGAGGCATTAAAATGAATGGAATGGGTACAGAATATTGTGAATGGATGTTGGCTAATAGACATGCAACTCAAAACAAAGGTGTAGAAGTTACATCGTTCCAACAGATATATGATACAAGAAGACCTCTTTTAGGAGATGCAGTTAGACTTCTAGAAAATGGAAATTTTGGTTTAGGAGTTATTTCTGGTCATTCTCCTTTGGTAGATATAGTTGTTCTAAGTGCTGTTGACTCTGCAAGAAGTACTCCTTGTACCGAATATGTAGGCGGTCAATTTGATAGAGAAAACATTGCACATTTAGTTATAGACATAAACCAAAAATCTGGAACAACTGACGCAAGATTATTGAGAAATGATTTAGTTTTGCCAGTAAATCTCGATGTAATAAAAAGTTTTTAACTTCTTTTTAGAATTTTAACAGTTCCTTCATTTGCATTCAATTCTAAGAGATCTCCAGTTTTGATAATTTCTGTCGCTATTTTAGTGCCAATAAGACACGGCTTTCTTAACTCTCTAGACATAATAGCTGCATGACATAAAATACCACCCTCATTAGTAATAATCCCTCCAGATAATTTCATGGCTGGAACGAACTCTGGTGAAGTCATAGTGGTAACAAGAAGCTCACCTGCTTTCAATTCATGTGCATTTCTTCTATCAGCAATGACTCTTGCAAATCCTTGAACAATACCTTTGAAAGCAGACTGCCCTTTAAATTCTGTAATGTCTTTCTTAGTTTCATGGGGAATGAGTAATTTATGAAGTTCATCTACTTCTTTGCCAGTAGTCAAATAGGAATTATAAGCACCTATCAAAAAGGCGTAACCTTCATGAGTTCTACTTTTTATCAGTTTTTGAGTAACAGTCAATTTCCCTTTTCTTAGGCTAGAAATAATTTCTTCATAAGTCATGTGCAAGACTTCTTCCACTGTCAACCCAAACTCCTTTGATAAAGAATTAAAAACTGATTTATAAGCAGAATTAACCAACATCATATGATCGACACTCTCCGTTCTAAGATACATAAACCATCGGACAAAAGAGATTCTATCTTTAATCCATGAAGGTAATGAAGAAGATTGTAAAATATCATTGGCATGCTCAATTTCTTTATCAGCCTTAGCCATAGAATTTTTTTGATTAGTGTATTCCTTATCATCTTCCAAAGCGCGTAATCTGCTCTTGTAGTAATCTCCATTAAAATATTCATCATCTATATTATGTAACGAAAGATGATTATATTTTTTTATATGTTTTTGCAATGCAGATATTTTTTCTTTTCCTTGCAATGTTCTAATGACTAATAAATCTCTTTGTTCTAAGCTAGAAAGAGGCCATTTCATAGGTCTATAAACATTTTCTTTAAAATAAGAAAGAGTAATCGTTGTTTTATCATGTTTGAAATCTCTCCAAAGAAGGGTAAGTTCCTGATCAATCATATTTTTGATGTCTTCAGCACAGAACCATAAATAAGCAACTTCAAAAAAGGAAATCCACCAATCAAGATGCATGAGCATAGCTTCTTCCATTTCTTTTCTGGACAATTCTTTTCGTGGAATAGTCGTAGCAAGTCTTTTTTCCCATGCAATTATATCTAAAAGTTCCTGGACTAACTGTTTAGAGAACTTTTTATCCTTATTCATCATGCTCCACCATATTTTTCCGGCTTCTTTTTCAAGATTTTCAGTAGTATAAGCTTTTTTTATCTGATCATGTCCTGATTCAAAAAAGCTAAATTTAATTCCCCATCTTTTTTTCACTGCTTGTGCAGCATATCTATATCCATCCATAAAGAAAACAATTCTCCTTCTAACGAACCGATTGATTAAGATATTTTCTTTACAAAATTGAATATCCTTTTTCAATTTTTCTCTTTCAATATTTCCAGAAATATTTATAAATGGATTAGAGAGTTGAAGTTTGTTTTTTGTTTTCATGTTGTTCTCTTCAAGATTTTAATTATTCCATTATCAGCGTCTATTTCAACTAGATCTCCGTCCTTTAGTATTTTAGTAGCGTTTTTTGTTCCTACGATGCATGGAAGACCTAATTCACGACATACGATTGCGGCATGACAGACAACTCCCCCTTCATCTGTGATGACTGCTACACATTTTTTCATAGCAGGAACATAATCCGGAGACGTAGCATAGGTTATCATGATATCTCCTTTCTTAACTAAAGCAAGATCTGCTTTTTTAAGCACGAGTCTTACTGGACCCTTAGCTGCTCCAGGAGATGCGGCTAAACCTCTTAATTCATCTGTCTTTTCCTGTTTAACTATTTCAAAAGAGATATTTTGTTTTTTCGCTTCCGCCTCTAGATCAACAGATTTTATTAGTTTTGATTTTCCATGCAGAGTTATCAGTGCACATCCTTTCTTTCGTTCTTTGATGATTTCTACTTCTTTCGTAGATAAGGAATCTAATCTGAAAGCTTCTTCTGGAGTAATAAGATGTGCTATATCGAAATATTTGGGATATTTTTCTTTGATGAATTCTAAGAATATTCTATCCCCATCATCTGAATATTGTTGTGTTTCAACACGGACCTTAAGGGCTTTCTTTTTAAGATTTTGTGGAATATTTGTGCGATCTGGAATGACAAAGAGATAGGCCATTGAAGCCCACCAACTAATCCAATTATGATAATATTTTTTTAATTCCTTTAAATTCTTAATTTTTTTCTTCTTTTCTACATAAGGAAATAACTGCTTCCAATATTTATAAAAATTAGAGATAATCTCTTCAAGTAATTTTGGATTTTCTATAAGACGTTGTGCAATTTTATTAAATACTTCTTCCAGCTGATTAAGATCATAATATACTTCAAGAATTCCTAGTTTGTTGAGTACAAAGACCATATTTTTAATATTAGTTCCCTTTACAAAAGAGTCAAATAAATCTCTATTAGCTTCATTCCATACATGCGCATAAAATAAAGAGTGTTCTCTATTCATATATTGAGATAAAATTATTTTTTCATATTTGATTTCATCAACTTTACTATTTTCTGATAAGATTCTCACAATTCCATTATCAGCGTCAACCTCTACTTCCATTCCATCTTTAAGAATCTGTGTTGCGATTCTTGTGCCTATTATACATGGTTTCTTTAGTTCTCTTGCAATAATAGCAGCATGTGAAGTCATACCGCCTTCATCAGTGATTATTCCTGCACATTTCTTTATGGCAGGCATTAATGTGGGATTTGTAGAGGGAGAGACAAGTATTTCATTTTGCTTGAAATTCACACAATCTATGGCCTCATAAATGATTCTAACATTTCCGCTAACTATTCCGGGATATACAATAGTTCCTTTAATAATTTTAACATTTTCCACTGAATCTTTTTGTAGAATTGTTATTTTTTTCTCAATAGATGGATCATAGGAAAAAATTATTTCTTTAGTTAGTGGATTAAACCAATATATGCAATATTCATTTCTCTTCTTAAGAATTTCTTTTTTCGGTATAAAAATCCCTTTAAGAGCATTTTTAAGTTCCCAAGGTGTAAGCAAGTAAAGTAAATTAATATCTAGATTATATCTTTTTGATAAAGCAACTCTGTATTTTTGAAGTATTCTCCTTTCAAAATCAGGATATAATGATTCTGCTCTAAAAGGTTCATATAAATTAAGAATATCTCTATAAACTTTTCTTTCAGTCGGAGTCATTATTTCAAAAGCTCCAAGAACTGCCCAAGGAATAGTTACTCCATAAAGAAGGGTGTCACAATAAATGTTATACTCTTTTTCATAATTGTCAATCTTAACATTCTTATTTAAAGAATAAGCATCAATATATTTTTTAGCAAGATCGTTAAATTTCTTTGCTTGTTTTGCAAATTCAAAAAGTCTTTTGTCTCTCTTTTTTATTAGTTGTGAAAAATAGTTATAAAGTTCAGAGTGTTCTTGAATCCCTCTATAGGTGCTCCACATACCTTTTTCATACTTGAAAAGATAGCGTTGTAGTTGAAATCCACATACTTGTTTAAATTTTTCAGTTTCAACATCGGTAAATGCTAAACCTACGAAAAAAAGATTTTTTCTTTCCATAACTTTAAACCAATCAATGGTGGCAGGATCAAAAATTGTTTTATTTGTTTCTTTTTCTAAAAGACGAATAATTCCCTTATTAGCATCAATCTCAACCATATCGCCATTCTTTAAAAATTTGGTAGCTGCTTCAGTCCCAATGATACAAGGTATATTATATTCCCTAGAAGTAATTGCTGCATGGCAAACAACTCCCCCATTATCAGTTATAATGCCTTTTAGATTGTGTATGTAAGGGATAAATTCTGGTGTCGTCATAGGAGTTACTAATATTTTGCCATCTAGCTTGTGTTTAAGGAGGTCTTTCTTTTCATGAATTAGGATGCATTCGCCAATTACTTTTTTGTTATTTTTGAGTACAGATTTTCCAAAGATGCAATTATCTTTTATTTTAGCTTGTATTACTTTGTGATAGTTAGCGGAGAGTATATTTTCTATGGAATTGAATGTTGCATCTTCAAACTCCAATAATTTATTTTGATAGTGCTTGTTTTTAAGGTTCAATAAAATATATCCGCTCTTTTTTCTTTTTTCAAGAAGAGCCATGAGAGAATCACCAGTTATTTTCTTATTCAGTAAGTCCATAAACTCATCGATATGAACATAATCCATGAAATCCTTACCAGAAATTTTCCTCTTCATTAAAAATTCTGCTATAAATTTTATAAAATAGAGCTCTTCTATGCTAGACCAATCATTTCTCCAATTGTTGGACATTACTATGACTTTCTTAGGGAAGTTATACTTGGTTTCATGTTCATTTAATTCTTGGAGCAAACCGTTCAAATAATACTTCATAAAAAATATCTTTTTATAGAGAGTAATAAATTCTAGAGTATACTTATGCAAGCCAGCATGATCTTTGCGTTTCATGTAACCACTTATGGTTTTGATAAGACTAACAATCTTAGCTAGATGAGTATAGTCTTCTTGAATATAGTTGACAATATGTTTCGGATCTTTCAACTCTTTAACTAAGATTTCTTTAGACAAATGAGGTTGATTAAGATTAAACGCTCTCAAGGAGTTTTCATTAAACTTTTTAACATCAATATCTTCTTTCGCGATTATTTTCTTGCTCTCTCTAGCACTTAAGTTCGAGAGCGAAGCTATTAAGAGAGGTCTTCTTACATTTTTAAAATCCCCCCATTTTTGTGATTCAATATATTTTAAGAGAGATTTATCCTCTGTTTTTTCTAAGATTCTCACAATTCCATTATCTGCATCAACTTCTACTAAGTCTCCGTCCTTTAGTATTTTAGTAGCGAACTTGGTGCCGATAATACATGGCTTTTTGAGTTCGCGAGAAATAATGGCCGCATGACAGGTAATTCCGCCTTCATCGGTGATAAAAGCGGCTGCTTTTTTCATTATAGGCAAGAAATCTGGCGTCGTCATAGTTGATACTAAAATCTCTCCCTCTCGAAAATTATTAATTTCCTTCTTTCGATTTACAATACGAATTTTACCTTTAGCCAGTCCCTTGTTCCCAATTTGGCCGACAAGCATTGTGCTATCGGCTGGTGGAGTTTCAATATGAAAATGATACTCTGGGTGATTATGTGAAAAATCCTGCAAAGAGATAGTTTCTGCGAATTTCCCAGGAATAAACAGGAATTGTTTCGCTCGCTTTTTTAAAACGTCAATTGTAGGCATATTAGGCAAGTCATTAGAAGAAATAACCGTTTCATATCCCGTAGTATGGGGAAATATATTTTTTAGAGCTGATCTGACTACTTTGTCAGAGGCATCGCCCAAATTGTCAGTATTCCGGATTTGTTTTGCAAGTTGAAGAATGGGTTTAGGAGTTCGATTGTCTCCTGCAGTAAAATAGAAAATTATAAAACTTTCTAAAGCGAAATATAATGAGCTCAAATACTTCTGTAGTTCTTTTAATGAAGTAATATTAGTATCTTTATAGAAATCTAAATGCTTTTTATAATTCACGATGTATTGTTCTAAGAAAATTGAACCTTTCAAATTCTCTAAATAAATAAGCTCGACAAATTCTTTTAAAAGGTCGGTATCAAGCCATTCTTCAACAAGAAGACTCCTAGTATAAAAAATCATAAATGGAGAAGTCGGATAAATGCCTTTCAGTTTATTATAAAGATTAATTAGTGCTGGACCAAATCCTTCAATTGCCAATAACGCTAAATCTCTAGTGACTTCTTTTTCAAAAAAGAACTTCTTTTCTTTCTCTTTTTCAGTCAAAGTTGTAATAGGTCTGCTTTGAGTTATGAAGAATTTTCCTTTTTCAAATGCCCATTCTATGTCACATGGAAAACCATAATGATCTTCTATAGTTAATACAATTGCTGTGAGTTCCAAAATTTGAGCATCTGAAAGTTTCTGTTGATGTCCATGAGGAATACGTTCATGCCACTCATTGCCACCTTGTTCTTTTCTATAAAGTCCCCTTTTCTGTTCGACAATGTTCTTTTCTAGAATTCTTCTAGGTTGCTTTTCAACTACATAACTATCAGGAGTTATGGTTCCAGAAACTATCGCTTCCCCTAGACCAAAACCAGCTTCAATAATAAGTTGATTATAATCTTGAGTTACAGGATGCACTGAGAAAGCTATGCCTGAAATTTCAGAATTAATCATCTTTTGCACCACTACTGCCACAGAAATGTTAGTTTTGTGAAGATCTTTTTCAAACCTATAAAAAATAGCTCTTGGTGTAAACAAAGAAGCCCAACAACGTTGTACATGTTCTAAGAGCTTTTCTTCTGTAGTATTCAAGTAAGAGTCTAATTGTCCTGCCCATGCGGCAGTAGAGGAATCTTCTGCAGTTGCACTAGAACGAACAGCAACATATTTAGCTCCTAATGTTTTGAAGTGTTTTTTTACTTCGTTTGCTATATCTTTTGGCATTTGTGATTGGAGAATTAATGCTTGAATCTGTTCTGAAGCTCTTTCAACAGTATGCATTTCCTCATGTTTCACTTTATGAAGAAGAGAATCTATTTCAGCACCAAGATTAGTTTCTTGAATAAAACGTTCAAAAGCTTCTGAGAGGAGTACAAATCCCTGAGGAACTGGAATACCAGCTTGAGTCATCTCTCCCAAGGAAGCTCCTTTGCCTCCGGCTAAAGCTACATCATCTTTAGTTATTGCGGTAAAGGTTCTTATAATACCCATAGGATTGAGCGTAAATTGCATTTTAAATAATTAACTACTGAGAGAGTATACAAATAGTATGACGATTCGATAAGTAATAGTTGGGTAACTTTAGAGATTATCTAATGGGGAGATACTAAGACAATACTAAGGTTGTTTAGAAGTTAGTTCAGTAAGAGCTAGAGCATGGCTGCAAATAAAGTGCTTCTTAAAAAAATCACAATCACAAGTCCATCTGTTATGAATACGAGATAAATTTCTTAGTGCATGAGTGGAACGCATTTTAGCTGTGTTACCTTTAATAGTGAATCTCTCTTTTTCTAAGATATAGTTGCGTGCTTTGAGTATCTTTGTGATCAATTGACTAATAAATTCCAATTGAGAGGCTCTATTCTCCTCAGTAATTTCAATAAGAAGGACATCATCCCTCTTTTTGAGAGAGGTTGTAAAGGCATCTGCATAGATCTTGCTGATAGTGCACAAGACAATGTTATCTGAGTCTAAATAAGTTAAGACAAGTGCTTTAAAAGCATCTGAAAATAATTGCATTTGGCCTATTTCATCTAAGTAAAGAAGATCATCAGGTTGAAAGTTGCTTACTTTTGGTAAAAGAGATTCTAAATGAGGTATACTTACAAAGTACTTAGAAACTTTCTGGGAAGTGGTAAAAGAAATATGTGCTAAGAGTGCTTTTTCTCCCGTATGGGTTGCTATCTCAAAACCTTCTCTGTCTTTGCCTTTGCGGATTTCTCTAGTGATAAAACCAACTTTTTTAGGATACTTTGTTATTACTTTTTCTAGAACTGTGGATTTTCCGCTTCCAGGCATACCTGTAATCAAAATATTCTTTAGCATGTTTATAAAATTTTAATTTAGTCTTAATAAATAATAAGTGCGCCGGCTGGGATTTGAACCCAGGTCCCCGACTTGGAAGGCCGAGATTCTATAGCCCATGGTTTTAGACTTACCATTCCAGGCTAAACTACCGACGCACGAAAATATGACTCTTGGAATGCTTTATAAAACTTATTCCCGTTACAGTATCTAGTCTAAAAGTCTTTTGTTAGGGGTGCTACTATTTTTTGGTGAGTCTTTTGTGCTTTTCAGGGCTATCTAGATAATTGTCTGGTTTCATTACTTGTTCTCCGCTTCTGTGCTCAAGTTCTTTTCTCGCGACTCCAGCAACTATTCCTCCTTCAACTGCAGCATCCTTGTTTTCTACAAATCCTTGTGCATTCTTGTTTCTCGCAATTGTTGTAGTAGAAGCCTCGCCAAGCATAGTAAAGATAAGTTCCATGTGGTTCATATGGTCTCTGAGATTCTCTTTTTCCAAGCCCTTGAATTTTTTGTATTCGTTAGGAGTCATTCCAAAAGTTGCTTTGGAGATTTCAGCAGTTAATATAGCAAACTCTTTGTGTTCATCAACTCCGCGCTGTTTCCATTCATCTGTTAGTTCATCCCGTATGACAATGCCTCTTACTCTTTTTTCTATCCATGCATCAGAATATCCTTTGGCTCTGTAGAGTTCTCTCATTCTTTTTTGAGCTAGCTCTGGATTTTCTATCTCTTGAACACGTTCATAGCCAGTTTTAGCCAGCCAAAGTTTGAAGGGTTCTGCTTTTGGAGAGGGAATAGATTGAATAATTCTGAAGGCTCCTTCTGTATTTACACAGTCAGTTTCTCTTAATTTACCGTCTTCAGCAGGCATTTTCAACTGGTTACAATTTGTAACCGTTTGATTTGAACCTTCTTCATTAAGACGATGTTTAAGGACTTTCCAATAATTCCTCGGATCTTCACTTCCTGAAAGAACACCAACGATATCAATTACAGAAAACCACCATTCCTCATTATGCCAGGTCTTACGTACTTCTTTTCCTTCAAAGATAGCGAGTTTCGTTGTCATATTTTTGTGAATAACTTATTCTTTATAAATACTCTGAGGGTGTTTGAGAAGTAAACTACTCTTTTGAAATGCTGTGTTGCATAATTGATTCAGCATACTGACTCTATCTTGGAGTCAGTGTTTTGCGTATTGCTGAATCTGATCATATGCCCAGAACTTTCGTTCTGCTTCTTTCAACATGTTCGATCGCTTTCGTGATCGTACATGCTCGCCAAACTTGCGTTTAACTGCTGAAAATATGCCTTCTGTGCCGACCCAGCGCATGCCATAGTTATTTTCTTGTGCCCATTGTTTATAGCCTACTTGCATATAGTTGTCAACATGCACTTTTCGTGCAGCAGATTCTGCACAATCACTTGTTCTGAGCTGCCTTGGCTTGATCGCAATAGCAGCATGCTCTGCATCTAACCAATTAATCAGATTACGATCATCAAGACCAGGATCACCCCAAAACTTTTTGATTTTTTTGCCATGCGTCCAAAGCATCGAAAGATGCTCGACTGCTGCTTGAGGCTCACTCATCCCATGACCTTCAATATTTACCTCGACTGCCAGGATTTTCCTAGCAAGAGGATCAGCAGTGAGAATCACTCTGATGTAAGGTCTGCGTTTTGTTCCATATTTGTCTGATCTATATGCTCCTGCGTTGCACATTTTGATGCCTGTGCCATCACAGGCAACATGCACTTCTCCCGCAGTAGGAAGTGTAATGGTAAGATCAAGTTTGTTTACTCTGCGATTTGTCGTTGAATAATTATTGAACTGTGGGAGCAATGCATGCTCAACGAGCATGCGTGTGATTCCTTCGATGCCACGATAGTCAATCCATTGATGCCAGACTGCCTGTAGTTTGATGAGTGATTCAGGAAAACAGAAAGGTCTTCCTTTCTTGCCACCATTCATCGTGGCAAGTTCTTGTTTCCAAGACCACGCCCATTTCAAATCAAGATAGAAGGCGCCACGGACAACAAGTTCCTCGTTGTAGGCTTTCCAATTTCTCATATCAGTAATGATATTTCCCCATCGATCATCTTCTCCTTTCTTAACACTCGCTTTCATGTACATGAAATCACCTCTATACGGTCTTTTATAAGACCGTAAGCTTTATATACTTGTTGGTGTTCTCATTTGCATGGAAAAATTATTGATCTGTTACGCATTGAATAAGTTGTCGAGCACTGAGAGTAGAAAGCTGCATCGAGAGCTTTATGGTCACAAAGACTATTCAAATGGAGGAAAATACTTCTACACACGAAAAGGTCTCATCGATGACCTCGCGTGTGAACGACTGCTCGATGGTGTGTTGCTGACCAACACACATGACAGTCGCATGATTCTCAAAGCGCTAAAAAAATTTAGAATCAAAGTCTGGGTCTTCAAAATTCTTTAAAACCTATTATGCAACACAGCACTTTTGAAATATAGTTAGAAGTTTTCCGGATTTTTCGGAAGATTTTCGAAATCTAGTTTAAGTCTATTCCAACAGCCCCTTCGGGAAGAGAGTATAAACCAGCTCTTGTCTAATAATAGTATACTTTTGCTCCGCGATGCTGCCGATATAGTTTTTTCTTAAGTCTCTGGAAAATGTATCTATCTCTTGGGCAGTGCGAAATGCAATAGTGAAGATCATCATCAAAGAAATCTGATCAAAGAAAGCATAAGTGATATTATCATGCTGTTCAAAATACTGATGCAAGGTTGCTAGTTTGTTCTTGGTAATATTTTCCAACTTGATAGTACAGAGATAAGTTGTATACCCCAATGCTCGTAAAGGAATATGAGGTGTATAATAAACAATAATCCCTCGTTCTTCTAAGCGTTTCATGCGATATCTGACTACATCCAAGCTAAGTGCTAATTTCTTAGTGATCTCCACATAGGATAAGGCGCTGTCAGTTGCTAAGAGATGTAAAATCTTTTTATCTATAGCATCAACATCATATTTCTCACGAGTTCTTTTCTTTCTGGGAAGATACTCTTTCACAAAGTCTTTGGAAAAGTCTCTGACTAAAGGTTCTACTTTGATAGGATTATAAGAAAAATAAGTATGATAAGCATTCAGGCGGTTGCCAAAGAGTTGAATAAGTTCAGTAACAATGTTGACAATATCTCTTTGCTCAGTATAGACAAATTCTACAAAAAAATCCCAGTCACCAGAGAGAACAACTGCCCAATTAATGTAAGAATGGTTTTCAATATAGGAAAGAATATCAGGATTGCCATAAATATCTTCATTAAATTTCAAGAGTAGACAAAAAGTATCTAACTTCAAAGCACCAATATTAATCACTGCAATAAATTTCTCAATAAGATGTTCTCGTTGTAGACGTTCTATTCTATAGGTGACTGCGTTCTTGCTTAAACCTAGTTGTTTTGCTAGCTGGCTATGAGGAAGTCTGGCATCTTGAGAAAGTGCATATAGAAGCTTTTTATCCTTTAAATCTATGTTTTCTGTCACTTTTTAGTATATTTACTCCATATTTTACTATTTTTCCCAAAATTAAAGGGAATAGTTTTATATTAAAGATTATGCTATTACTTATAGGTAACAACAATTACCACAACAAAGGAGATGACAACAATGACAACACACACAACATCTGAAAGTAAAACAAGAGAAGTAGTAGTCGGTAAGATTAGACAATTATATACTGCTCTTGCAATGTATGAACAGAACCCTTTCTGGGATATGCCAAAAAAACAAGACGGCGCAGGTGTAGATTTTTCTGGTTTTTCTGCAGAGGAAAAAGAGAGATTATTCAAAGAAAGAATGATCCCACAATATGGAGAAAGACATGCACCTGTAGTAATGCAGGTTAGACAATTGATAAGTACCTATAGTTCAATAAGAGACAGAATGGACTTGGTTGCACGAAGCACGAGCCAGCAAGTGATGGATGCAGCACGAACATTAGATGCTATCAACGCACAATTACCAGAAGGCCAGAAATTAATAGGCAATGAGTCTTGGAGTTATAGTCGCAGTCATGTACAAGAAATAGTAGGTATGAATGTAGCAGACAAATTCTTCAATCATAACACTTGGACGAATTTCAGAGGTCTTCCAGATAATGACTCTCTTTATCAAAAATTAATGCAGGCAAGTGAGGAAATGAGATCTAGAGGTCAGAAGGAAAAAACTACTGGACTCTATCAACTAGCACAAAAAATTGCTGAGAGAAAGATGAGTGAAAAACAATACACTGCACTTTCCAATGAGAACCATGCATTATGGAGAAATTTAGCTTCTGTAATGCAGGCAGCTTAATCAGAAAAGGAGATAACAACAATGACAGTCTATGAAAAAACGCTTGAAAAATTACAAAGAGTCAAAGAGACTTTTAGATCAAGTAACAGATTTGAGGTTGTAGATCGCACAAGAACCATAGATTCTTTAATAAGAGGAATTCGTCAGGGATCTGTGAGTACAACAGCATGTCATGATATTCTAGAAGGAATACATCCTGTAATGCAAGAAGCACAATCAGAGAGAGCTACTCGCCATGATGCAAGACAGGTAGTGTATGCATATGTACCAGAACATCTAAAAAAAGATCCATTTAATGCAGATATGTTAAGGCATCTTGGAATAGATTACCGATACTAAGAAGTAAAACAATGACTAACGAAGAATCTGCAACAAAAGAAAATCAAAGAATTTTTGGTCCAGGATTCTATAAAGAAGTAGGTCGACAAATATTAGATCAAGGTCTTGAAGTATATGTTGGCGATGAGCTTATCCCTTATGCAGCCAGAGTTATAACTCCTGAAAATTTTCCAGAATATCCTTATGATAAAAAAGAAAGAGAAAATATAAGATTTAGCAAAGAAGCTAGAAGTTTTAGATCAAGATTTGCTGAAAGTGGAGGACAATGGGTTTTTCAACATAACTTATTTGTTAGAGACAAAGGAATATTTGTAGTGCATGATCGTGAAGTAGATGCATTTTATGAATTTAAAGATTCAGAAAATAGATGGCAAAAAAATAAAAGAGTAGATTTACATGTTGAACAACTTCAAGAAAAATTAAAAGGTGGTAAAGAAGAGAAGAGAGTAACATTTAGTCCAGATAGAAGTGTCAGATTTACACCTTGGGACGCCCTTACAAGAGTAGAAAGGCACAATTACTTTATGACATGGCATCCTGGGGGAAGAGATAATTATCATACAGTAAGCGAGAGTCGTAGGTTAAGCGCAGAAGAAGTCGTTGATGATGGTTTTATGATAGCCTCTTTCGGTGTTTCTGGCGCGGAAGTTTTAGCACAAATTGTAGAAAGAACTTATAGTAAAAGTCTTGAGTATTGGACTGTACATTCTTTAGGTGTAGTAGTACATGAAACTTATACATTAGGAGTCGAAGGATATGAATATGGTAGTTTCAACAGGCTTAGTTTTAAGGATGGTAATATAGGTTATGCTACTACAAAAGAGAAAAAACAATGACAATTAGATTACAAGACACTAAGGAATTTTATCATGAAGAAGCAGATAAATCTCTCGAAAAATGTCAAGCAGCTGGCTACCAGCCCTTATTCATGCCTCAATTAGTAGATGTTCGCATTAATGGTCAAGATTGGCATTGTGAGCATATAGAGTTTATTACACCAAGTATTAAAGCAACTGGCAAGACGAAACAAGGTAATAAAATAGTTGTGTATGCACATGTCCCTACATCAGTAGCAACCCCAAAAGCCATAAAGAAAAAAAACAGTCTAAGTAAACAAAGTATCTATGGATCTGCAGCTCATCTTTCCCAAAAGGAATTTCAAGGGTTAGTTGACCGAGATGGATTAACAGATGCAGAAGGCAATCGTATTGTCTGGGTGGTTGATCATGCTGTTCTTGCAGCAGCACCATTTTGCGGAATTCCTCTTGATCAAGCACTTAAACATCCGCAAACGATTCCATTCTTGGGTGGAGAAGAACGTGCGAAACGCTATTTGAAAGAACATGCACGAGCATATGCTACAGACAAAATTTCTATTTGGTACACTAAAGATGAAAATAGAAAAGATTCTCCCTTAGCACATTTGTTAAAACTTGGCGGAAGTCTTTTTGGATCTAATCATTCTGATTGTGGAGGGATGTTTCTCGGAGCAAAAAATTTTAGATCAGCAAGTAATGAAGAACAATGGTATAAAATAAGAATAAGAAGAATGATACGAGTTGAAGAAGATTATCAACAAGAAATAGAAGAGTCTATAATAGTTAAAGCAGATAGTCCAAAAAGAGTTAGATTATATGGAGAAGCATTGAATAACTGGGGTTCACAGTTAAAAAAGATTGAAGCACTTAAAGATGGACCTATTGATCCAAATAAAAGCATTAGTTTGGTTGGAGAAGATTTTAGAAAATCACTAGCAAAAGTAGGATTTAGTAAGAAATCAATTGAAGAGAAGATTGCTGGAATAAGAAGAGCAGCTGAGAGGGAGATGATAAGAGTTCAAGAAAATATTGGTGGCTTAGAGGTTTTTCTCAAAGAATTATAGTCAAACTACATTAATTATTTAAAATATTTCTCAGCCTTCTTCAAAGACTGCTCTATCTCAGTATCAACTTTACTTTGTTGCTCTTTGTTAGAGGACTGCTGTAATAAATTTTTATCAATATAGACAGGTTGTGATGCTTCCTTTTTAGTCATTGATGTTGATAATAGCTTACCACTCTTTTTGAATTGATAGTACAAATAACCACCAACAGTTAAAAGAAGGATAAAGAAAATTAAAAGCACAATTCCCAGAGAAGAGCCTTCTGCTACACAATCTTCAGGACAACTGTCTTCGTCTTCACCATAAGCACTATCACATATTGTATTAGGACATAAAGGTGTGCGATCTTGTTTGTCATTAATGCCATCTTTATCAGTATCTTTCAATAAAGGATCAGTACCTTTCTGTAATTCAACAGATAAATTGAGTCCGTCTTGATCTTCGTCAGGATCTGGAGAAGTTTGTTGGCAAGTTTGGCAGGGACCTCCGCAGTCTATACCAGTTTCATTTTGATTTTTTATTTTGTCAGAACATGTCGGGCAGCTAGGGCAGTTTGGTCCGCCACAATCAGAGAGAGTTCCATTACCTAAATCTACAGCAGTTTTATATTCACCTTGATTCAAGATGCTATCGTTGCAAAAAGTGCATACGTGACAGCTTCCACCGCAATCAATACCAGTTTCATCGCCATCTTGTACATTGTTAAAGCAAGTACCTGTCTGTGGTGTTTGATTTTGTTGTTGTACTTGACATCCTTCATCCACTTGTCCATCGCAGTCATCATCTAAACTATTATTGCATAAGTCATTAGCTAAAGGAAAAGTTTGATTAAAACAAGTGCCCCATTGAGTTCCATTAATGCAAGTTTGAGAACCTGGTCGACAAATGCCTTGGGTATTGCCGGTGCAATCCCTAACAGTCTCAGCTACACAGAAACAATCTTCATCAACTTGCCCATCACAATCCTCATCTTGTCCATTGTCACAAGATTCAACACCAGGATCTATATTTCCAAAGCAAACACTCCATTGTCCCCCTTGGCAAATTTGAATACCATAAGTGCATGCTCCAATATCTGTAGTACCACATTGACGTTCTTGATTTTCTTGGCAAGGATCTGCTACTACAAAAGGTACAAACAAAAGAAATAAGAGAAAGAGCCACTGCTTCATGGTTTGACTTGTTTTACTATGGCATCAACTTGTTGCTTAGTCCATCCTCTAGATAATAAAGTAGAGGTAATTGCTTCCTTAGTTGCGCCTTTCTTAAGTGCATTCTGGACATAAGTTCGTAAATTAGTTTCATCGTTGGAAGAAGTAAACAATTTAGGAGAAGATGTAGTGCTTCTGCTTTTCTTCATGCGTTGTAAGACTTCTTGGAAATTGCCTGGTCCTTTGTACATGCCGCCAAAATAATAATATGCAACTATAGCAATAACTAAGAAAACAATAATCCATGTCCAAGGTACATCACCAGTGCCGCCACAATCTGCAGGGCAACTGTCAGAGTCTTCAAGAGCAATTTTCTGTCCATCACTTACCAAGACGCTGCAAACTCCATCGCCGCAAGTAGTTCTAGGTTGTTCAGTTTGTTGAGGTATAGTCTCCGGTACAAAAAGAACTCTAAGGTCTTCGCTAGCAGAAAGTAAATTGCCTTTAACCACATAAGTCATAGTGGCAGGTAAGTCTGCTGCATTCCAGCTGACAGTCAAAGGACTCGTGCTAAGAGTTGTAGTTGGATCTTCAGTAAAGGAAACAGCGCTTAAACTGGAAGCAAAAGAAGCAGGGAAAATGGTAATCATCTTGCCAGCGCCGCTCAATGCTGAAGTGCTATGTTGAACAACAGTAAAGAGAGTAGAATGTTTAGTAAAGTCAACGACTTCTACAGCAGTTGCAGTAATCTCAGGTGCATATTGTTGTTGTAAATAAGCTAAGCGTTGTTTATTGGCATCAGTTTTTTGTGAAGGATAGATATATTCATCTTTGAAATCACTAGTGCTTGCTGAAGGAGTGAAAGAAACACTGCCAACCGAAGCAACATATTGAGGTAAAGAGTCAAGAGAATCCATAATCTCATCTTCAAGTTGTGCTAAAGAAGTGTTAGTGGTGTTGCTTGTGCTAGTGCTTAAAGAAACATATCTAGATAAAGATTGTAAGGTAGATTCTATCTTAGTCTTGAAACCGCCCACAGTTAAAAGTAGTTCATGTTCTGCGAGTAAATCAGTAAAGAGTTCTTGATAGAAAACAATATCTTGCGTAAAGTTTCCAGTATAAGAAGTTGTAGTAGCATTGCTAGAAGTTACAGTTAGTGACGTGCTTGTCGAAGGTCCAGGAGTAAGACCAACAGTCAAAGTATAATTGCGGCTAGTTTGAGTAGCAGTTAGATTAGGAGTAAGAATATCTAAGAGTTCCAAAGGAAGAGTCAAAGTATAATTAGAAGTGGTAAGATCAACACCAGCTAGGTGAGTAAGTGCTCCTGTAGAAGAAGACAGAGTATAGAAGTTGCGTTCATGCACTAAAGTTCCTTGATCACTATAAGTGATATCTAAGTTGTCCAAATAGATAGCGCCTTGGGTTTCACTCATGAAGTCTAAAGTGAGATAACAAAAATTACCATAAGCAGTGCACGTGCGTAATTGTTCATTTAACTTCTGTCGTAATAAAGTTTCTGGTCCGCCTTCTAAAAGTGAAACTTGACGAGAAAGTTCTCCGTCATAAATACCATTTTGGAGTTTGATAAAGAAGTCTCCTTGTTGTGAAGCACAGGTCGCGCGTCCATTGCTTATAGCTCCACAACGATAACCAGAATTTTGATCTCCATCGCGTGATAACTCATAGTAAGTAGCTGCGGGAAGATTCAAGCCTGCATTATGGACGCAGACAAGATGATTGCCTTGCACTGGATAATCTAAAGTCAAATGGCAGTCGCGATATTCTGCAGTAGATGCTGTAAATTCTTCTAAGTCACAAACATCAGTACCTCCAACGCCTGTAAGAGTAGATCCACTGCCGCTAACAGAGAAAAGAGCAATTTCTAAATCAGCTGCAGATGAAGATTGTAAAGGAAGATACTTTGCAGAAACTAAAAAGTCTTTGCCTCGAGGCAAGTCCATAAGTTCGCAATAGTATGCTGGTTGTTCAGTAATATCTGCGCTATTTTCTTGCTGTTCTTGTAATCCAACAGGCAAAGTGAAAGTCTCATTAAAGTCTGCAAATATTCCTAGATATTCCCATTCAAATTGTCCATCGCGATTAGCATCCATTTTCAAGAAAGAAGGATAAGATCCCTGTTCCTCAAGGCCGTGAATATTTAAGTTCAAGTTTTGAATAGTGACAGATCTTGGCAATCGTAGAGTAAAGTGTTGGGTACTTCTTCCTGGAAACAAGAGCGTAGTTGATGAGGCAGTGCTCTCTACTTCTGGTGCTGTAGAAGAAATTAAGTAAGAAATATTTTGGTTAGTAAGCGCTTGAGTCAGACGTAGAGAATAGCGTTCATTGTTAAGAGTTGCATAGTAGTCAGTTTGTTGGTCTACAGGTCCATCAAATTGCGCAGAAAAAGTTCCAAGAACAGAGCTCTGTGTAGGGTAAGAAGAATCAGTAAGAGTAAGATTAACTGAAGTAGGAGGTATAGGGTTGACAACAACAAAACCAGTAATGCCCATGCCCATTAAAATTAAGACTAATAAAGAGATGACAGTGATAGAAACTACAACTCCGAAGAGTAGTCCCCACGATTGATTTGACGAGCGAGAAATCTTCTTATAGCGCATACAACACCTCTTTTAAGAAAAAAGAAGGCTAAAACCTATATAAAGGTTACTCTTGCCTCAAAAAAGAAAAGCCTAAAGTTTTTAAAGCCTCAAAAACGAAAAGCGATCATGCAACGTATCAAGCACCTCTATGAAAAACATCATAAAAAGTTCTTTATAGCGCCTGCAATTTTAATCGTATTTGCTTTAATCACCTTAATTTCTTTTTACAATACTCATGGAGACATTATGGACAAAGATGTTTCTCTCAAGGGGGGCATCTCTGCTACTGTAATCACAGACAAACCTGTAGATATTGTGCAGCTCCAAGAAAAATTAGAGCAGCAATTTGAGGATGCAGATGTTCGTCTCTTAACAGAATTTGGTACAGAACAACAAACAGGTATTTTAATTGAAATTGCTCAAACAGATGAGCAAGCATTTAGACAAGTAGTAGAAAGAGAATTAGGTTTCACTTTAAATGATGATAATTTATCTATTGAAGTAGTCGGTTCAGCTCTGGGAGCATCTTTCTATCAGCAGATGATTCGCGCGTTGCTTATCTCATTTGTATTAATTGCTATTGTAGTCTTCATTGCATTCCGTTCATTCGTTCCTGCTATCGCAACTGTTGCTTCTATTATCATTGATATTATGGTTACCTTGGCTATTATTGATCTCTTAGGAGTTAAAATTTCCACTGCAGGACTTGCAGCATTCTTGTTATTAATTGGATACAGTGTTGATTCTGATATGTTATTAGCATCTCGTGCCATGAAACAAAAACAAGGAGATTTAATGGATAGAGTATTAAGTGCTATTGTTACAGGTCTTACTATGACAGTCACAGCTATTGTAGCTGTATTCGCAGGATATCTCACAACAACATCAGTAGTCTTGCAGGAAATATTTATTATCCTGGCAGTAGGCTTATGTGTTGATGTAATTGTCACCTACATGTTAAACGCGCCAATCACTATTATAAAAATGAAGCAAAAAGAAGGAGCAAAACAATACCATGGCTAAACTCTTAACAACAAGAGTATGGATTTTAATTATCGCGCTCTTCTTAGCATTGCTTGCTATTAATCCTGCTCCTTGGGCTTCAGGCATTGAAGTCAGAAGTGTCAGAGAAGGATCTGAAATTGGACAAACAGGAATAAGTGCTGGAGAAATTATCCTCTCCATAAACAGACAACCTATAAAAACACTAAGTGATTATCAAAAAGCTATCAATCAATTAGACTTAAAAGAAGTAACTGTTGATTTTCAAACAGATCAAGGAATAATTAAGCATACATTCTTAGGAAATCCTGGATTTGTTACTGTAAATTTAACTGTAGTTGATGTCCAAGGCAATGCCTCATTGAAAAAAGATATGCTCATCCAATCTGTAAATGGAAAGGCAGTCACAACAGATGAAGAAATCCAAACATTCACCAAAGAATTAGTCAAAAAAGAAACCTTAGTCATTCAAACTAATAAAGGAGAATATGCTGCACTAGTCACACATGCTCCAGATATCACAGTAAGAGCTGCACAAAAAACTAATATCAACAAAGGTTTAGAATTACAAGGTGGCAGTCGTGTTATTATTCGTCCAGTTGCTGATAACAGTACAACTATCGATGATCGTCAATTGCAAGATATGATTGCTGTCTTAAGTAATCGCTTGAATGTCTATGGTCTAGCAGACTTGAAGATGCGTCCTGCGTCAGATCTGGAAGGAAATAAATTCATCGTTATCGAAATTGCTGGTGCAACCAGAGAAGAAGTAAGAGAATTAATAGGTCAGCAAGGAAAATTCGAAGCAAAAATAGGAAATGATATTGTCTTTAGAGGTGGTGAAGGAGATATTCCTTTTGTCTGTCGTAATGATGGTTCATGTTCAGGTATTCGTCCTCCTTGTCAACAACTAGCAGAAGAGCAATGGGCATGTACTTTTGAGTTCGTCATCACTTTAAGTGAAGCCTCTGCAAAACGTCACGCAGAAATCACAAGAAATTTACCCATCAACACTTCAGAAGTAGGCAGTCGGTACTTAAGTCAGCCTTTGGACTTGCATTTGGATGATCAATTAGTAGATAGCTTGCAAATTGGTGCAGACCTCCAAGGAAGAGAAACAACACAAATCGCTATTTCCGGTCCAGGATATGGTGCTACAGAACAAGCTGCTTATGATGCTGCATTAAAACAAATGAATAAATTACAGACAGTATTAATTACAGGAAGTTTGCCAGTCAAAATTGAAATTGAAAAGTTAGATACTATTTCCCCAGTCCTAGGAAAAGAATTTATTAAGAATTCATTTATAGTTGGAGCAATTGCTATCATTGCAGTTACTTTAGTCATTTATTTACGCTATAGAAAATTACAAATTACTATTCCTATCATGATTACAACCTTAAGTGAAGTAGTTTTAACCTTAGGTACTGCTGCTCTTTTACAATGGAGCATGGATTTAGCATCTATCGCAGGTATTATTGCTGCTGTAGGTACAGGTGTCAACGATCAAATTGTCATTACTGACGAAGTATTGAAAGGTGAAGCTATGTTAGGTTGGAAAGAAAGAGTCAAGCGTGCGTTCTTCATCATCATGGCTGCTTATGCGACTACAGTTGCTGCAATGATTCCTCTTTGGGGAGCAGGCGCAGGATTAGTGCGTGGTTTCGCAGTCACAACTATCATTGGAGTTACTGTAGGTGTCTTTATTACACGTCCAGCTTATGCTTCTATGATTGGTAGAATTTTGAATAAATAATTCCACTCATGCAAACAGGTAAACCTGAAGAATTTATTTTTGTAAGATTGAGTGAGATATCTAAATTTCTAGATGGCAAGTTAAATAATATATCTCAAACTAGTTTTTTAGAAGATTTTATTCCAAAAAAAGATAATCAAAGATATTTTAAATCAGACATCTATGAAAGTTTTCCCGTAGATAATAAAAAAAGAATTATCAATATTTCTCAAAGAATAAAACAAAATAATTTTCTTAAATATGCTATATTTAGGCTTCAAAAATATGCATACCATATTCCTCGTATATTATGGCCTCTATTTTGGAATTTTTATTTTAAGAAAGAATATAATTCATATAGAATAGATAACAAATTAATAAATGAGGATGACTGGAAAACAGATATAATTATAAGAATGGTTTCTGGAACAGATATATCGAATCCTTCTGCTGATTCTTCTTCTAAAATAGGAACTGATTTAGAAAAAATAAAAAAACAGTACTATATTGATTCTAAGGTTGAGTCAATGACAAAAGACGAACTAATAGAAGATAGAAAGAAAAATTATTTTAGAATAATAAAAAAAGAATTAAATATAGGTATAAGTTTTGAACCAGACGGGTGTTGGGAAAATGGTGTATATGAGTTTAAAGTGTGTTCAACACAAGCACCATTAAAAACTCTTAAAAAAGCATTTGAAACTGGAAAAGGTAACTTAAATGATGAAAGGGGAACATTTGAAGATAGATATAAAGAAGCAAAAATACAAGTAGAAATCGAAGCATTTTTATTAAAGAAAAAAATTTGTGAAATAGAAATATTTGATGCTCAAAAAATGGAATTATCGAATTTTATATTTAAAGCTGACTATAACTATGCCCGAGAAATAATTAAACAATTTCTAATTAAACTTCACAAAAATAAAGACCAAAAAAAATTAAAAGAGTTTATATAAATGAGTAATAACGCCGCGACGAGGATTTGAACCTCGAGACCTTTGCAGGTTCCAGTTTTCGAGACTGGTGCAATACCAGGTTATGCGATCGCGGCACAAGAAAACAAAAGAAGCGATGCTTTTTTAAGGTGCTGGTCGTGCAAAAAAAGATGCTAGTCCTAACCCACCTTATAGCCTCAGTCATTTTGGCAGGAATACTGTATCCATTCATAGGGGTAATGAGCCTCTGGGTAATCATCGGCGGTGTATTAATTGATGGTGACCACTATCTCTTTTCTATTATGCGACTCAAGTCATTCAGTCTGAAGAAATCTTATTGGTGGCATAGAAAACATGGCATGACTCCAGACTATGAGCGAGACATTTTACACATAGCGCATACTGTAGAACTATTTGTAGTAACTGCAATTGTAGGACTCGTCTGGGAGCCTGCATTTTGGGTGTTACAAGGAATGATACTCCATATCTTAATGGATTTTATCAATTTGTTCAAGTACAATCACGTAGATGCACGTGCTATTTCTCTGGTAGGCTGGCTAAAACGAAGAAGCCTCTTATAGCCTTGAAGATACCTTTTTAAAGCAAAAGAAGGGTTTTAGGAGTATGAATGCCGCCAGAAAGTTAGCTCTTATCTATCTTATATTAGTAGGGCTAAAAATAGTAGGATCCTTCTTCATAGTAACACCAACCATCTATAGTGATGAATATATTTATGCCAAGACAGCCAGAAGTATTGCTACCTCTTTTGAATTCACCATTCATGAGATGCCCACAAACCAATATGCACCTTTGTATGCGCTTATGATTTCTCCCGCATATTTATTCCAGGATATGAATACAGTCTACCTGATTATGAAGATTATTAATGCACTCCTTGCAACGTTAATTATTATTCCTGCTTATCTCTTTGCTAAAGAATTTGTCTCTACTAGAGAAAGTATTACCATTGCTGCATTAGTCGCAGTATTACCACCCACTTTTGCTTTTACTTCTTATATCATGGCTGAAAATCTCTTTTACCCCATATTTTTAACTGCACTTTATTATATCTACAAAGCACAGCAAGAAAAAACAATAAAATACAATGTGCTAGCAGGCATAGCTATAGGAGCAGCAATCCTCACACGAATTATAGGAGTAACCTTACTAGGCATTGTGGGATTATTATTCTTAAGATCCTTATTTACCAAGCACTATGAAGAGATTAAAAATAAAAGCATACTAGGAATAATCACGCTAGCTACGCTCGCTCTCTGGATGATAAGAAACATACTAGCATTTGGATTCTCGACAAGCAGCATCATTGGTTCCTATAGTAGAGAAATAGGAAATACTACAAGAATCTCCTTCGAAGCAGTCTTAGGAAATGGAATGTATTGGACAATAGCTTATGTTGCTATGATTATTTTAAGTTCTGGTATTCTGTTTGCTCTCGGAACACTGCTCTTCATAAAAGAAGAATGGAGGAAAAAGAAAAACGAATTAGTATATGTAGTGCTCAGTACTTTAATCGTAGTTGTTATTGTAGCAGTAAATCATCAATTTCACGGACTCATTAAAGCAGAAACATTTTTGCAGCTTATGGGAAGACCAATAGGAAGATACATGGACATTGCACTGCCTTTGATAATCATTGCTGGTTATATAGGTTTAAGCAGGCAAGCAGAAGTAGGAAAAAAATGGTTCATCTCACTAGGAGTAATTACTTTGTTAGGAGCTATGATTATGTTCTTCCCTCTAGTGCCAGTAAATAATATGTCATTGGCCTGGCTGGGTGTCATCCAACAATTCTTAAGTGTTAGTAATTTAAATGCAGGAATAGGAACTCTAGTTGCTTATATGCTTGCAATAGTCGTAGCTTTCTTAGCAGCATATCTAGTATGGAAAAAAACAACCAGAAAAAATATGATAAAAATATGTACCATTTTCTTTTTAGTCCTAAGTCTGGGAAATATTGCAATAGCTGGGTACAATAGTCAAAAAAATTGGCTTCCACTCGAGCAAGTGCAACTAGGAAAATGGATAGATAACAATACTCCTCCAACAGCAACTATTATGTTCGACGAAAAAGGATGCTTGCAACGTTCCATTCAAGATAATGCATCTATTTGTTCATCTGCAAAAGACACAACGCTTGCAGGATTCTGGATCAATAGGAAGATAAGAATTGGTAATAATCCTCTAGAAGCAGACTATTTCATTTCAAGAGCAGAGGTAAACTACACTCCTATCTATCAAACGGAAAGCAATATATACGTCTATCAGGTGAACTAACTCCATGAAAGTCTTAATTTCCATTCCGGCATATAATGAAGAGAAATCTATAGGTGCTGTTATTGACGAAATTAACAGTGTGATGAAAAAGACAAAGTACCAGTATGCTATTGCTGTGATAGATGATGGAAGTAAGGACAAAACAGTCGAGATTGCAACGCAAAGAGGAGCTCAAGTCGTAGTACATCCTATAAATCAGGGCTTAGCTGAAGCATTTAGAACAGAGATAAAAAATTTCTTAGGATCAAAATATGATGTCTTTGTGCATATAGATGCAGATGGTCAGTATAAAGCAGAAGATATTCCTAGATTAGTTGAAGAAGTAAACAAAGGATATGACTTAGTGTTGGGAGATAGATTCTCTGGAGGCATAGAAGAAATGCCATTTATGAAAAAGTTAGGAAACAGAGTATTCTCAAAGGTAATTTCGGAGATTGTTAAATACAAAGTAAATGATTGTCAAACTGGATTCAGGGCATTCAACAGAAAAACAGCACAACTCCCTATTCATTCAACACACACCTATACACAAGAACAGATTATCAAAGCAGTAAAAGAAAAATTAAAGATCAAAGAAATTCCAACTTATTTCAGAAGAAGAGATGGTGAAAGTAGATTATTAAAGAATCCTTTTGAGTATGCTTTCAGAGCATGGGTTAATATTCTCAGAATCTATCGTGACTATGATCCGATGAAGTTTTTTGGAAGAATAGGAATAACGCTGCTCATATTCGGTTTTGTTATTGGTCTATATTTGTTATATCTTTTTATCACGACAGGTAAAGTTGGTCACCTTCCCCTAACACTGCTAACAGTTATGCTCTTTGTTATGGGTATTCAGATAATTATTTTCGGATTTATGGCAGATATGAAAAAAGAATCATAATCATGCAGAAAAAATACAAGCATCTTTTGAAAATTATTGTAAGCTTAGCGATTCTTGTAGCTATATTTCTCAAAGTTGGTGTTAAAGAAACACTAGTGCATCTCAAAAATGCAGATCTGGTGTTTATTCTACTTATTATTTGCTTGCAGATAATTACTTTATTACTAGGTGCATTCAATATTTTTATACTAGCAAAGAAAATGAAAAAAGAGCTGAAATTTATGAGCATCCTTAAAGATTATTTGATAATCTGGCCCATTGGTTTGTTTTTTCCAAGTAAGTTAAGTGATGTTGGTATGGTCTATCTGCTAAAAAAAAGAGATATTGAGGTCGGAAAAGCTGTTGCAGCTATGATTGTAGATAATACTATTACCTTATGGGTTATTGCTCTATTTTCGCTTATCGGTATTTATGCTTTTTATGGTAGTACAGGTGCTATAGTAGCAAGTGTGTTAATTGTAGCAGGGATGATCTTGGGAGCAATTCTAGTCTCGCCATATGCAACTGATTTTGTAAAGAGAGTGATTCTCAAGAAAAAAGCTGTGTATTTCAAGGGGTTTAGTAGAGGGCTAGCTGAGCTTGAAGAAGATAAGGGCATAATTTTAGTTAATACATTCTTGACAGTATTGAAATTAATGTCCATATTCTTTACCTACTATCTTGCCTTCCTTGCAATAAACAAAGCAGTTGCATTTTCACAAGTGATACAAGTGACTTCCATTTCAAGATTAGCAACTTTGCTTCCTATAACCATTAATGGTCTAGGTTTAAAAGAAGGAATTGCGATTTACTTATTTAATATACTCGGCGTTGCTGGAAGTGTTGTGTTGTCTGCCTCGCTGATTGTGACTATTACAACCTATGTAGCAGCTCCAATAACATTTTTAGTTTCATCTCTTATAAAGGGAGATCAGGAGAAAAAGGAGTAATTACTATGCGCGTCTGTATGCTCACCACTTCATTTCCACAATATAGAAATGATACACAGGCACCTTTTATCTATGAATTGTGTGCTGCGCTTGCAAGGAAAAAGATACTAATAGATGTAATATGTCCGGCTGACGCTCATGCAAAGAAAGAAGAAGTGTGGGAAAACATACAGATACATCGCTTCTCATATATGATACCTAGACAATGGCAGAGATTAACTGCTGAAGGAGGTATAATTACTAATCTTAAATCTTCATGGATAGCAAGGATGCAATGGCCAATATTTTCAGTCGTTTTTCTTTGGAAGTCATGGAAATATGCTAAAAAAGCAGATATTATTCATTGTCAGTGGTCTTTTTCTGGCGTGGTTGGAGTAATACTAAAAAAAATGTTAAGAAAAAAATTAATTTTGACAGAGAGAGGATCATCAGCACATATAGCCTTAAAAAATAAAGTAATGAAAACAACATTATGCTATATATTAAAAAATTGTGATGTAATTACTGCAAATAATGAGCATCAGATAGATCAATTTCATAAATTAGGAATAAAAAAACCTATGATGACGATTCCAAATGGTATTGATACAAGTCTATTTAGGGAAATGAGTAAAAAAATGTGTAAAACAAGAGTTAAGTTTCCTGAAAATCAACATGCCCTAGTATATGTAGGAAGATTAGTGGAAGATAAGGGATTAGAAAACCTTATGGAAATAATGCATGAAGTAAAGAAGAGAAGAAGAGATATAAAATGCTACTTGATTGGATCAGGGAGATTTGAAAAAGAATTAAAGAAAAGAATAAATAATCTAAAACTACAAGATACCATAATATTCTTGGGAAGTATTCCTCAAAAGGAGATTCCTTATTATCTTAACGCTGCAGATGCTCTAGTACTGCCTTCCTTGCGAGAGGGGCGTCCAAATGTTGTTGCTGAAGCATTAGCATGTGGCACTTTTGTTATTGTAAGCGATATTCCTGGCTGTAGAGAGCTCTTAGACCTTCTACCTCATGGAAGATTATTGCCTCCGCAAAACAATGCAGAGTGGATAAGTGAAATTGTAAAGTTACAGATAAAAAAAAGAGACAGAAAAAAGTATGAAGCATTTAGAAAAGAGTCAACTTGGGAAAATAGTGCAGAAAAATACAAAGAAATTTATAAAAAAGTTATTTCTTAGCAACAAGAATATTAGTTGTTGAAAAGCGTGCTAAAAAACCAGAATTAGTAGAACCTTCTAACAAGTTAAAGCGTGCAAGATAGCGCATGAAAGGATTAAAGACAGTATATCTTCCAGGAACACCCATCTTGAAGAATAATTTAGGAGATGGGAGAAGATTAAATCCTACACGTTCTGTGATGGTGAACTGTTTGTTAAGAAGAGTTGCTAAAGAGCCATAAGTTAAAGAAATTTCTGGACCATAGCGGCGTCCAACACCTTTTCTGAAGAGAGCACCATATAAAGATCTTTTGTTCAAGAAAGATAAGAGAAGAGTACTGTCTTTTTTTAAAGAGCGGTGAGCCAAAGCTATAATTTGTTCACGTTGTCGAGAAGGTAATCGATTAACTTGGTCTAAACATAAGACTGTATCAAATTGCTTTTTAGGGAGAGTAAGGTCTGGAGAATAAACAAAAGAGATATTTTTTATTTTATGATGCTGTGCTTTTTCTTCCATCCATGCAACAACTTTTTTCGACGAGGAAACCATTGTAAAAGAAATACGCTGATGCATCTGTGCTAATTTAAAAAGATAAATGCCTGAAATATCTTCCAAGTATAAGACTTCTTTGCCTAATTTTGAGCTTATGAAGTGTAATTGTTGTTCCAGTTCTAAAGGAAAGAGATGATAGTAACCAATGTCAGGTGATTTAGCAAAAATAGTGCGTGCAGCCAAGGATTGAATGTCTTTGTAAGTCCAGTCTTCAGGATTATTAGTTGCTTCCTCTGGAAAGGGTATATGATTAACAAAAGTAATCTCGCGTGCACTGCGCTTTATAGGAGGAATCGGACGTTCATCAGGATAGCCAAGTCCAACACAGCCTAAAATGTGAAAATAAGAAGGAATATGGAGAAGACGTTTAACTATGGCTTTATCCCCGTAGCCAGCAATCCAGCAAGAGCCTATGCCTAAAGAATAAGCATAAAGAAGCATATTTTCTATGGCTGCGCTAGCGCCTTGGATATTGGAAAATTTCTCATTGCCAAAACGCTTGTCAGTAACAACAAAAACAGGATGAGGTATTCTATCAATCCACTTGAAGCCAGCTTCCTTTTCTAATTTCTGCTTCAAGGCAGGATCATCAACAAGAACAAAGTAAAAAAGTTGTTGATTGCAGGAAGAGGGTGCTTGTACGCCCGCGTCAAGAATATTATAAAGAACAGAAGTTGGAATTTTTTCTTTCTTAAATTTTCTAATGCTTCTTCTATCCCAAATCGCTTTCTTAATATCCATTATCTGTCCCTCAAGAGCAGCCACAAAGCCGGATCTTTATAAATATTCTTTTTCTTATAGACATCAACAAGTAAGGCCTTCAAAATGAGGAAAAGAAATTTTGTCTCAATAAGAGGTGATTGTGGTCGTTTATGATCATCAAGAACATTGACAAAAGACTTGCCTGAAAAGTGATGGGTGGTGAGGGCAGAAAGCAGTTTAAGTGCTCTATCTAGGTAGAGTTTGTTCTCGGTTATTTGGTAAAGCTTAAGCAGCACTACAAAAAAATCAGTCTGGGGATCAAGTCTATAATAATTAGGTTTATCTCCTTGAGGCATTGCACGATCGACACAAACTTGGTTGCCAGGAACGCCTTGGGGAATAAGTCCGCTAGCATCTTGTCTTTGTAGCCAGAAGTTTGCTGCTAAAAGAGCGTCTTGTAAATAATCTTTCTTTTTCGTTGATCTATAGAGTTCTAAGAAACAATCAATGACTGCATGATCGCATCCCAAGAATTTTGCTGATCCTTGTTGTTCCCAGATACTAAAGAGAGAGCCATCTTTATGGAGGAGATGATCTCTAACGCCAGTATGCCAATGTTCTAAGGCCTGCAATAAAGTAGTATCTTTAGTTTGTCTGTACAATGCTGTTAGCCCAAAAACAAGATTCGAATTTGCTTTGCTGCTCATGGCACTGTCAACGGAAAATCCTATCTTATTTCGTAAAATAAAATTGCCGACAGGTTTTAATGAAGTAGGTTGAAAAAGAAAGGGAAAAAGTCCATGCTTCTTAAAAAAAGGTTGTTCAATCCAAAAAGTACTTAGTCGCTGTGCAGTTCTAAGATAACGTTCCTCATGAGTCCAAGAATAAAGATTGTTCAATTCTTCTATATATAATCCAAGCTTGCCTGTTGAGAAGGATAAAGGAAGACGATGGTTTCCCAAAGAATGTGTCGGCATAAAATAATTAGTTCTTTGCATAAAAGAGCTGAAGGCATCAAAAAACTTTCGAGAAGAAGCAAGGTAAAAAGGATCATGAGTCAAGGTGTACATAAGGTTAATCCCCAAAGAAAGATCAGTCATAGCGTCAAAATTATTAAGAGTAGAAAAAGGAAAGGAAGAAGCAGTTTTAAAAAATCCACTAGGACGTTGATAAGTAGTAAGAAGATGTTTTGAAGTGGTGTCAGCTGTCTGCATATAGGAGTCATTTAAGTGTTGGCCCGCCCAATAAAGAAAAGGCATGCTGTCCCCTAGATCCTTGATCATGACAGAACCATGAGCAGTGCCTTGTTGAACATTTGTGGAAGCTAAAAAAGTAGGAGCTGAATGAGTTCGTAATAAAAAGTCCACTACTCCACGAGCACGTTCCTTATAAGAGATCATCCAGAAAAAGAGTAAAAAAGACTTATTAAATATATGGGGTTAAAAGGCCTTTATTAAAAGTCTAAGAGTGAAACGCCAGAAACATACTTTGAATTCTTCGTGAGCCTAAAAGGGAAATGTTGTGTAATTAAATCTGCAAATGCATGGTATTCTGGTGCATATTTTAATTCTAAAACAAGGCTGTCTGGGTCTTTTATAAAAGTTAAAAAATGGCTGCCATGTTTTTTTGCCTTGGAGTAACTAAGGTCTGTGTCTAAGGTTAATCTATAATGTTTATCTGCAGACAAAAAATAGCGTCGTCGATAAGAGTTGAAAAGAACTGGAACAAGGCTATGAAGCAGTTCAATGATAAATGCTGGTAATTTCGAATGAGGAAAGACTTCTTTTTTAAGAAGAGCAAAAGAAAATTCAGGAGTAATTTGGAAGGGTTTCAAAGGATAACTGATTTTAGTCATTTGCTGACCTGTACGAATCTTTAATTCCAAAACTGGTTTGTGAATAGTTCCAAAGAAAGAACCATACCAGCGTATGCGAACTTTAAGGCGTTGAGAGTATCCTATAAGATTGTCTTCATAGTTTTTTAAAGAGGGAGAATCTAGATAAATATTATTTACTTGTCTTGCTTGATAGATTTCAGAAAAAAGTGCAGGATTTTCCCTGATAATGGAGCAGACTTCTTCATAAGTAATATATTGTAAGAGAAATTTGAGCTCGTATCGTTTTGGGAGTGTATCTAAGCGCAAGAAATCACTTAGTAAGTTACTGACCATACAACACCTCATAAACGTTTTTGGCGTCACCCGCTATCACTTTGCCATTTAGTGTAATTTGAGAGCCTTGTTCAATAATATTATGGAAAGTAGTTTGTTCTAAGCCATTAAAAATTAGTTTTGCAGGTCCAAATTCTGGTTTTTTTTGATAGACTGCAAGAGTATAATTAGTATGTAAGAGTGTACTATCTTTGAGAGTTAAAAGAGATTTGTCTTTGCTTGCTGCTCCTATGTTTGCTCCATCAACTTGAATGCGCTCACCAGTAACAGTGCTCATTTCTCCAGAACTGATGCCCTTATCTCCTGCATTTAAAACAACAATATCGCTCGCACTTACAATACTGCCTGATAAATCAAATCCATCATTACCGCAAGAGACAAAGCGAGAGAAATTAATGCTGCCAGTTGAAAAGTCAGAGTCAAAACAATCTGAAAGTGTATTTTCAAAAGAAGCGTGTTGTAAAGAGAAGGTAGATCGAACAGCATTAAAAGCATCTTCTGCATGAATGTCTGTGAAAGAAACATAATCAAGAGAAAGAGAAGTTTCATACGTAGTGAGGACAGCTGTTAAAGTATTTCTAAAAGTATCTGGCTCTCGGAGATTACTAAAAGAGACATAAGAGAAAGTTGATGGTTGTTTGGCAAAGAGAAGAAGTACTCCTTGACCTGTACCATCAGATGAAAAGAGTTCAATTTTATTTTGTGGTGTTCCTCGCAGAGCAAGAGGTGAATAAGAAACAATCAGGGCATCTTCTACAAGATCAATCTTTGTCCCAGGTTCAACAGAAACAGTATAGCCTTTTGGAATAACTAAAAGATCACTAAGAGTCCAAGAACCAGACGGAATGGAAATACGTTTTGTAGATGCATCAACGTCTAAGAAAGAAAACTCACTCAGAGGTGCTGCATCACGAAGAGGATCAGAAAGAACAGCAGTGCTAAGAGCTGGCCAATCATGAACTAAGGTAGTATAAATAGGTGTTAACCCTAAAAGACGATAACGAAGTACAATAACAGGTGGAGTAGTTGTGTCTAAAGAAGTAGAAGAGGGTGAAGAAAAAGAAGCAGAGACAAATCTGACTGCTTCAAAGGGTCGTTTGGATTCCAAAACAACAGAGCGCTCTGGGATAAGAATTTCATCATTGAAAGTAACATCAACAATTTCAAGAGGTAAAGGATGGATGTTGCCTAACTCTAAAACAAGAGTAGACTGAGAATCTTCTAAAGAAGAGACATAAGCTTGCACTCCTTGCAAAGGTTCTAGATAAACACTAATATATTCTCGATTAGTGCGAATAATTTGTTCTTTGTCAAAGGTGTACCAGGGATAAGTTTTGTGAAGTATGCGTAGTTGATCTTCTGCTTCATCTGCAACAGATGTGAAAAAAGTGTCTACAAAAGAAGGCTGTGAAACTTCAGCAAGTGCTTGAAGATAAGCGCGATAAAACTCTTCATCTTGGAAGAAAAGATCTATCCATGGCGTAAGAGTTTCTGGAGGTGAAGAACTTGTACCTCTGCCAGATCCAATCAAAGGATTAGTAAGAGATAAGAGTTCAATGTTTGAATTGTCAAATCCTATAGGTTCAAGTAATCCTGTAACAGTATTATAATAAAAGCGCATATTAGTATAAGCCAGCATATGATGATAGCCTAATAGATCACCCAATGCAAAAAGTTTTGCAAGTTTAGGCACATCAAAGACTTCAGAGGTTGAAAGTTGTCCTTGACGGAATGCTTCTAACAAATCTTTTCCTTTGATAAATGCAGCAAACAATTCTGGAGTATCTTGTAAGTTTCCTAATTCAAAAGGTTCTATGGCACTAGTAGTATATGCTTCTTCACAATTATTAATAATATTATCTTTATACCAGCACAAAGCATCATCAAATCTAAAAACTGGACCTTCGCGTCGATTATTATATTCAATCAGTCGTTTGTCAAAATGTTCTTCTAGTGCATAAATGCCATAATCATTGCCATTCACAATCAAGTGTATAAAATGATATCTAAGGGAAATCAATCCGCTATACTTAAGGAGTTTATGAAGATACCATTCATTCAGATACCCTCTAGTTAAAGGCCGTTGTAAGGAAAATTTGCGCATACCCAAGAGAGTATTCTCTCCATCAAGATTAACACGAAAAGACCAATATTTGTCGTCTATCCAGTGATCTGATTTGTCTCCTTTTAATCTAAGGTCTATTTTGTAGTTGGTATTTGCATAACGAAGTTTTGCCGATATAAAATCCTCATCTGTAGAAACCATAGATCCATCTTGAAGAGCTTGTTCTCGCTTTGCTCGGAGAAGCTCGTAATTCTCAAAAGGAATGTCTAAGATAATCTTTTCTGGACGTGTCAGCAAGCCTTGAAAATAAGAAATAGGATGTACTACAATCTTCAAGCCATCTGATACCCATTGCATAACTGAAAACAGGCCAACATCACGAACAAATTCGCGTGCAGTAGGAGACGGATTATCTAAAGTACCGAAAAATCCCGCAAACAACATGCCTAAGAATAAACCAAAAACAAAAAGAGCAAGCACAAACACTGTGAGTGTTTTTTTGGATGCAAAGAGCCGAAGAAGAACCGACAGTCGATCGCGAAGCGACATCGTTTCTCTATCTTTAATCTGCATAGCTATGAGATACCCTCCCTGTCAAGATAAGTAATATTGAGAGCTTCTGAAAGTTTCTCAAGTTCACTCTTGAGGTGGGAAAAATGATGGTAAGAAGGTAATTCTACTAAAAAAGAAGCTTCAAAAGCATCCTTGGTTTTATCAAAGCGTTTTAAGCGAACTGCTTTGCAATGTTTTACTAAGACGTTTAAGATACTGGAAAGCGTAATATTCTTCGAAGGTCCAGCCAAAGTAAGGTAGAGATTATGATGTTCATATTTTTTCTTTCTGGAATGTCGAAAGATAATAACGCAAGCGATAATAATAAAAGAAACAAGTGTGATAAGCCATTGATAAGCACCTAATCCTAAGCCAATGCCTATGACTAATAGTAAAAAAGCCAATTCTTCTGGTTCTTTAATTGCAGTTCTGAAACGTACAACAGACAGAGCTCCAACAAGTCCCAAAGAAAGTGCTAGTGAAGATTTCACAACAAGAATAATTAGGGCAATAGTCGGTCCTATGAGGATAAAATTACTGGCAAAATGTTTTCTATTGGAAAGCGCAGTGCCATATCTTTCATAAAGTTTAGCTAGAAGATAGCAGAAAAAAGTTGCTAGTACTAAAGCAAGAATAACTGCCGTTATGCTGGTCTCTGTAGGAGTAGTTTGCAAGAGATTTGCTACTTGGTCCGATACTTCTTGGGGAAGAGGCATAGAAAGTAAAACTAGCCTATTGGCTTTATAAATATATTGGTAGATGGTCGATAAAGCTCTTAAAAAGGCTGTTTATAAGGGTCTAGAAAAATAGTGCTGATATTAAGTAAGAACTGATTGAAGATAATCAAGCATATGGTGTCCAGCCTTGCCATCACCAAAAGGTTGTTTCCATGTCGGTTTTTTTGCTAACATAGCTAAAGAGCAGGATAGAATTTTCTCAGGATTTGTACCTGCAAGAACATTGCTGCCAACAGTTAAAGTTTCTGGTCGTTCTGTATTTTCACGCAGAGTAACACAAGGTATTCCTAAGATACAAGTTTCTTCTTGTACTCCACCAGAATCAGTAAGAACTAGTCGTGCGAACATTTCTGCCTGCAAAAAATCAAAGAAGCCTATGGGATCTATCACTTGTACTTCTTTCGGAGCTTGGATATTATAGGCAGTCATAAACTTTTTTGTTCGGGGATGAAGTGGATAAATAAGAGGTAATTGAGTTTCTTGTGCTAAACGTTGTAAGCCAGTAAAAATATTTTGGAGCTTATCTGCATGATCTACATTTTCTGCTCGATGTGCAGTAACAAGAATATACTCTTGTTTTTTGAGTTTGTAAGTTTTCAAGAAAGTGCTTTGCAGAGCTTTCTCTTTATACAAAGTTATAGCATCAACAACTGTATTACCTGTTAAAATAATAGAAGTTTTGGTAATACCTTCCTTGAGAGCAATGTCTCTGGCTAAAGGAGTAGGTACAAAAAGATAAGTTGAAAGATGATCAGTTATAATTCTATTAAGTTCTTCAGGCATGCTGCGATCATAGCTTCGTAGTCCTGCTTCCACATGTGCAATAGGAATCTGAAGTTTTGCAGCTGCTAATGCTCCTGCTAAGACTGAATTAGTATCTCCTTGAACTAAGATAGCTGAAGGCTTTTCTTTTTGTAAGATCTCTTCAATACCTATAAGCATTTTCCCAACTTGTTCACCTTGGCCTCCAGAAGTAAGAGAAAGATGTAAATGGTAGTCTGGTTTTGGGAGAGCAAGTTCTTCAAAGAAAAGTTGGTCCATATTGTAAGAATAGTGTTGTCCAGTATGGAGTATAATATAGGGAATATGTCTCTCTTTACAGGCAAGGATAAGAGGGGCTAGTTTAATGGTTTCTGGACGGGTTCCTAAAATGATAGCTAGTTTCATAGGAAAGGCACAGAGAGCAAATCTTTTAAAGGTTCCTAAACCTCAAGTAAGGAGGGGGATTGGCCTAAAACGCTAAAGTTAAAAACCTATGATGACTCTAAGTGAAAGTGAGAATATGAGTGAAAAAATGATAGCTGATCCTGCAGAGTTAGAAGAATCTATTGTAAAGGCGAAAAGTTGGTTAGTAAATTCTGGAATTCAAAACACAGGTTCAAGATTGCTTGACGTCAAAGGCGGATTTAACTCATGGTATAATATCAATGATGAGAATTATTTCTATACATATTCAGAAATAACTGGTTATGCTATTACAAATTTGCTTTTTTTACATAAGAGAGAGGATAAAAATATTTATCTTTTAAAAGCAATATTAGCTGCAGAATGGCTTTTGGACAAAGCATCGCATAAAAGTGGTGGTGTTAAAACACGCTATTTTTTAGATGAAAAAAACGCAAACGAATTATATGATTTCACAAATGGAGTAGTACATTCATTTGATAATGGAATTGTTTTAAATGGTTTGATGGATATTTATGAAGCTACAAAAGAAGAAAGATATATGAAAGTAGCTAACAAGATTGGAAATCTTTTGGTTGAAACTATGCAAAAAGAAGACGGAAGTTTATATGCTAGCTATAGTCACAAGGAAGAAAGTTTCAAGGATCATGATGAAAAATGGTCAACACAGTCTGGTAGCTTTCATGCAAAAGTAGCAATGGGATTGCTTAAACTCTATGAAGCGACAAAAAATAATAAATATAAAGAAGCAGTTGTAAAACTTTGTAATAGTGCTCTAAAGTTGCAAGAGGTAGATGGAAGATTTATTTCGTATAAAAAAGAAAAAGACACACACCTTCATCCTCATTGTTATTCTGCGGAAGGATTATTGTTTGCAGGTATACATCTCAAGAATGAGGCATATATTAAAAGCGCTGTAAATGCTACAAAATGGGCTCTCGAAATGCAGATGGAGAATAAAGGAATTCCTAGCATGTATGTTAAAGGAGAACCAGTAGCTATAGAAAGGAGCGATGTACTTGCTCAAGTCTTACGTTTAGGTACTATCACGCGAAGCATGAACTTGATCGATGAAAAATACGACCCTATTTTAGACAGCATAGCAAAAAGATTGCTAGAATTTCAATATAAGAATGAAGAGCTAAGTATAGATGGTGGTTTTTCATACGGTCATGACGTTGATTATAGAAATAATTTAAAAGGTGAAAAGAAAAATCATGCGAACTCTTGGTGTACAATGTTCGCATTACAGGCATTGGTATACTATAAGGACTATAAAGAAGGAAAATTTGTATTTGATAAGAATGAATTAGTATAACTATTCTAAAAAACCTAAGTAGAAAACTTTATAAACCACTACAAAGTAGTAATGTTATGGCTCTCGAAACTGATTTGTGGAAAATTGTAGCAGGTCCTTTTCAAAGAAAAGAAGCTCAAATAGAAGTAATATCTTCTAACTCAGTCTTCGTACCTCAATTTACTTTAGATACCTTAGATCTTAGAATGCAAGACTTCGATGTTAGACAAAAAATTAAAGATAAATGGTTAGAAGCTTCTAAAGCAAATCCAAGATTAACACCGGGACTAAAATTTAGATTGAACAAATTTGAAGAAGGAAAAACTCCGGAAGAAGTTCAAAAAACAAGATTATTTCTAGGAATAACAGATTATGGTGTATTTGTTGCGACAAACAGTGCAGGAAGAAAAGATCCTGAATTTGCAGCATATTTACTGGCAAATGGAGCGGCATTTTATGGTGATACACATGCATATTTTGGAAATCCTTTAGGTAATTGTGCTATTGTAGAATCTGCAGATGAAAAAATTGCATTAATTAAAAGAGCAGAAACTATGCATGAATATCCAGGATTTTATGATACGCCTGGAGGTCATCCTGAGCCAAAAAAACACACATTTGATGCTAGAGGACAATTTGCAGCTATAACAGATGAAGTCTGTGAAGAAATAGGAATTCCATCAGAAAGTATTGAAGAAGCAACTTTAATGGGAATCACAACAAATAAAGAAAATTTTGGAAAACCAGATTTATTATTTTATCTAAGAACAGGTTTAGAAAGTGGACAGATGGGACTCAGTGAAGAAGTTTCTGGATTAGAAACAATGAGTAGAGATGAATTATTTGATCATTTTAAAAAGGGCACTCGTAATATTGTTCCTCCATCTCAAGCATTACTCGCAGCTTATTATAGTTTACAGCAAGGATATGATTTAAGTTTTTTAAGAAATAGAAAATAATGGATGCAGTAATACTTATAGCAGAAAAAGGAGAAAGGTTCTAAAAATTTTGTGGAATAAAATGAAATACCCTTATCTATTGTTAGATGTTGATGGTACAATAGTTGGAACAGTAAAGAGTCCGACAGGCCATGATCCTAAACTAAAAAACTGTTTAGATAGATATATGGAGATGGGTGGAAAAGTAAGTTTAGTGACTGGAAGAAGTGAAGAATATACTTCTGCAATTTACGAATTACTTGGATTAAATGGGGCAAGAATAGTAGAAATGGGTGCAGGAATCATTATGCCTGACAATAAAAGAATAATGTTAGCCACAATCGATGATCAAGAAAAAGTAAAGATAAGAAGTTGGTTAGAGAAAAAAGGAGTTTATGTTCTAATGAAAGAAGAACCAAAAAGCTTTATGATGTCCTTAATTCTCCCCGAGTTTCCACATCATAATCCTGTAAGACTACGAGAGATATATGAAGGTATAAGGAAAGAATTCAGTGCAGCGTTTCAAGAAATAGAGATAACAGTAGACAGTCATTCAATAGATATTTACAATAAAAAAGCAGATAAGGGAAGAGCAATAGAAGTTCTTGCTAAAGAAGAAAGAATAGATCTTAAAAAAACAGCTATTGTCGGGGATTCTAGAAATGACTTACCTGGATTTAGAGTAATAGGTAAAGATGGGGGCCTCGTGGTATATGTGGGTCTAGATACTGAAGTAGAAGAACAGGTAAAAAAAGAATTCGTAAACCATAGAATAACAAGAAACAAGAAGTCAGAAGGTTTGGTAGAGCTCCTAGAAGCTATAACGAGTTAAATCAGTTAGAGAAATCTTTTTAAACGGTGTTAAATGTCTAGTTCTTATGAATTTCGCAGATTTTTATAAAGGAAAAAAAGTATTAGTAACTGGTGCAGATGGATTCATGGGATCTCATTTAACAGAGAGATTGCTAGGCTATGGTGCGGAAGTTTCTGTGTTCGTACGTGGTAATTCTAAAGCAGGAATAACTAATACTGGATTTAAGAACATTCACAACCTTGTCCCACAAATAAAAAACATTCTTGCTGGAGATATAGGATCAGTCGATAGTGTTAATCTAATCAAAAGAAATAAACCAGAAATTATTTTTCATTTGGCAGCAGAAGCTTATGTCAATAAATCTTTCACACAGCCGCGTGAAGTTATTAGAACTAACTCTGATGGAACTTTAAATGTATTGGATGCTTGTCTTACTGAAGATATGAAACCAGTTCCATGGATTAAGAGAATTGTTTGTACATCTTCAAGCGAAATCTATGGTCATCATAGTGACCCCATCACAGAAGAGTTCGTTTTACTCCCAAGTTCTCCTTATGGAGCAAGTAAAGTTTCTGCAGACAGATTAGCGTATTCTTACTTTAATACATTTGCACTGCCAGTTGCTATAATCCGTCCATTTAATACCTATGGTCCAAGACATTCATATGATGCTCCTCCTAAATTCATTAGTCTCGCAATGGCAGAAAAAGATATAACCATTTATGGAGATGGAAAACAAACTCGAGACTTGACTTATGTAGATGATATGATTGACGCATTTCTAACGATGGGAAGTCATGAAAAGGCAGTAGGTCAAGCAGTCAATTTTGGGACTGGTAAAGATACTTCCATTCTGCAGCTTGCTGAAAAGATTATTAGCATAAGTGGAAGTAAATCAAAGATAGTACATCTCGCTCCACGATTATCTGAAGTTGCTAGATTATGTTCTAATCCTGCTAAGGCAGAAAGACTATTCGGTTGGAAAGCAAAAGTATCCATTGATGAAGGTCTAAAAAGAAATATAGAATATGTCAAGAAGAGTAAATAACTATGATAGATGCACAAACCAGAAAAAAGATAATTGTAGAATATTATGATAATTATGCTCAGAAGTATGGTGAAGAGTATAAGACAACTATTGCTGGAAGATATTTTCTAAAGAAAAAGATTACACTTGCTATAAAGATGTGTGGTTTTAAGCCCGGTGATTATATTCTAGACGCTGGTTGTGCAAATGGATTTTTCTCATTAGCTTTGGCACAGAAAGGATTCAAGGTGCTGGGTGTTGATATCTCTAAAGAAAATATTGAGGAATGTAAGAGAAGAGCAAAATCTATGGGGCTAAAAAATGCAGAATTTATGGTTGCTGATTTAGAAAATCTAGAAAAAATTAAAAATAATCAATTCGATGGAATCATATCATTTGCGGCATTAAGATATGTCCCAGATATAAAAAAAGCAGTCAAAGAGTTCTATAGGGTAACAAAACCAGGAGGTCGTATAATTGTCGATTTCCCAAATAAATATTCTCCATGGTTCTTGATATTCCAAAGATTTGCATGGAAATATATTTTACCGCAAGATGAAGAGTGTGATGTGCATTCTACTATTAGAGAATCAAAGAGATTTGTAGAAAGTGCAGGTTTTAAACAAATTAGAGTAAAGGTAGATTTTTGGATTGCTAGGACAACCTCAGATACGCTAGCCTATCCATTCATCGCATTAGATAAAATTATGTCTAGTCTTCCTTTAGTGAATAAGCTTGGCGGCGCAATACTAGTCAAAGGTGTTAAATAAATGAAAGTCATTATTGCCATGCCTATGTACAATGAAGAATTAGATATAGGCAATCACTTAGCAAAATTAATCAAAGTTCTAAAAAAAGACTATGCAATTTTAATTTTAGATGATGGAAGTAAAGACAAATCCGTTGAAATTGTAAAAAAATTCGCAAAGAAAGCAAAAATAATATTAGTGCAGCATGAAGTAAATCAAGGATTAAGCACAACTTTGAATGATATTTTTAAAGAAACTGCAAAAAGAATAAACGAGGATGATGTTGTAGTTACTATGGATGCAGATGACACGCACGATCCAAAATATATTGAAGAAATGGTAAAAGAAATTACTCTAGGGTATAATTTTGTTGTTGCATCAAGATTTCAAAAAGGAAGTAAAGAATTAGGATATCCAAAATATAAAATATTTCTCAGTGGATGTATTAATATGGTGCTAAAAATATTATTCCCTGTAAAAAAACTAAGAGATTATACTACTGGGTATCGAGCTTACAGGGGAAGCATTATAAAAAATCTAGTAAGAGATCATGGAAGAAAAATAATAACTGCTAAAGGGTTTGCTGGATTGGCTGAAACACTTATCAAAATGAGAAAGTATGGTCTTAAAGTAAAAGAAATTCCTTTAGTATATAGATATGATCTAAAGAAGGGATTAAGTAAGTTAAAATTATGGATAACGTTAAAAGAATACTCAAAACTGATTATTAAGGCAAAATTAGGCTTATTAAAATAGATCAATTAAAAATTTACACTGATAAGTAGTAAAAAATAGAAAAGTTTATAAAGTAAAGAGAGTGTACTATTTTATTATTTTGGAGGATATATTATAATGACAACAATCGAAAGAAGCCCGGAAGCAACAAATAGAGAATTAGCACAAAAATTTGCTGATTTAGCTATTAGAGTCTTTGGTAAAGATATAGCATATAAAAGAGTTTTTGCTGTTGGTGAAGGTCTTGATAGTCCAGGTTGTTTTAATGGATGGAACCTTTATGATAGAACTAAAAATAGACCTAAAAATCCTATTTTACGTGGTTTGCAGGGCTTATTTGATTTAGAAATAGACTTGTCTGGCTCGGGGAGATTGTTTAGTTTCGAGCATGTTCATAGTAAACAAATGATTGGAAAAATTGAAGCAGTTGATCATGGTAATATGGATAACTCAAGAGTATGGCGATACAGACCATCAAGAGTTCGTCTAGATGATCCAGCATTCTTAGGATCAGTACAAAGATTTGTTGATGAATATAAATCTGCTTTCGGTCAAGAATTAGGAATAGTAGCAAACTATTAAGTCAACTAATTGAAGTTGTTTACCAGAACGTAGCTCCAACCGACTTGTGCTGATAAAAATCTGTTAAAATAAGAAACAGCCGAAAGGGTTATTAAGCATTCTTTGATAATTCGCTTATGGGCAAAAGTAAAGTATACTTAGTATTGATACTCATTCTCATAGTTGCACTGCTCTTGAGAGTATACAATATCGATGCTAAAGCAGATGGTACTGATGAAAAATGGTCCTTTATCATGACTGATCAAATAGTAGACGGAACATTTCTCCAAAATGTGGGTACACATGCTCACGTACCTTTATTTTATGTTTTCTTAGCACCATTCTGGTGGTTAAGTGGTAAATCCATATTAGTATTAAGATTGTTGATGATTCTTCTAGGATTAATAAGTATTATAGTCACATTTTTCTTTGCAAAAAAAATATTTAATGAGAAAATAGCTTTACTTACTGCTTATCTCTTAGCTTTGTCTCCATTCCATCTAATTTATTCTCAACATATACGTGCCTATGCATTGCTGATGATAATGTGTATAGGTGCAATAATAATTATGATGAAGTATCTTAAAGATGAAAAGATAATAGGGTTGATAGGACTAACAGCCATATACATCGCTGCATTCTACATACATATGTTTGCTGCTTTTTTCGTATTCGCGCAATATAGTATTTTCTTAGTATTAAAAATAACTAAAGAAACAAAAATAAAGATCAAACCCATAATCATTTCTGGAATAATAACTGCACTGGGATGGGCATTATGGATTCCTTTCTTCAAAGAACAGTACAATCTTAATATAACGCAGGGCGCAATTAAAACAATTACAACTTTAAATCCAATCCACGTGCCCTATACATGGTATAAATATGCAGTTGCTATGGACTTTTCATACGCTCTCAAAAACCACTTCTCTGTTATCATTTTAGCTGTAGGTCTTGTCGGACTTGCAATCTATGGTCTGTATAAAATATGGAAAACTGGTAAAAAAGAGTTTATTATTATGGCAGGAAACGTAGCCTTACCCGTAGTATTCTTGGCGGCTATAGGTATATTCTTTCCAGTATATTCCTTTAGATATGTTTCTTATTTAGTGCCTTTGTTCATGATGTTAGTAGCAAAAAGTTTAATAGAGATACAAAATGCAAAAGTAAGGTATACAGCACTAACAATTATAACCATAATCTGGTTAATAGTGCTAAAAGTATATTGGTCAGTATTTATAGAGTATAAATGGGGACTTGAATTTGCAATTTAGGATAGGAGAATGCTATGACACAAGTATGGGATAATGTATGGGAAAATAGAAAAAAGATTTCAGATTATAGTTTACATTATTATAATTTTATGAAGAATTTCGCAGATAATTTACCAGAAGGCGCAAAAGTATTAGAAGCTGGATGTGGTTCTGGTGATACTCTAGCAGCTTTTAAGAAACAAGAAACCTATGGATTAGATCTATCTAAAAAAAGTTTAGCTCTTGCAAAGAAAAACGCCAAACATACAGTCTTAGGAGATATTTTCAAGATGCCTTTCAAAGATAACACATTCGATTTAGTATATAATTCTGGAGTACTTGAACATTTTCCAGAGCCAAATAATCTCAAAGCAACAAAAGAGATGGCAAGGATTACCAAAAAAGGTGGCTACGTAGTTATTATTCTTCCAAATAAATATTGTTTTTGGTATAGAGCAGTCAAAATAGCAACTATTAGACTAACAGGAAAATGGGAATTCGGATATGAAGAAGAATATTCATTACCAAGACTAAAACATCTCGTTCGAAGAGCTGGATTAAAAATAGAAAAAAGTTTTGGTTTAACAGTATTGCCTCCTTTTGCTACAAATAGAAAAGAAATATTACCCCTAAGTGTAAGAAAGCATTTAATTCATCTAGACAAACTCTTTCCTCTTCGAGAATATTATGCTTTTGGTACTGGAGTCATCTGTAAGAAGATAGCTTAGTTAAGGACTCTTCATAGAAATAACTGCTCTAAATCCATTCATTGCACGTTTAACATCTTCTACGCTGCGCATGCGCTTCACATAATTAAAGACATATTTGGGTCGTAAGTAGAATTGACGATAAGCAGTAGGTACTAAGCCTTCTAGTTGCTCTCTAGTCATGCTATGAGGTACAAAAGTAACAGTATTGCCAGTAACATTCTCTAAATCTTCAGTGATAAGAGTTCCAACTTTTTCTAATTCTGCGCGTTCTTGGCCTTCAAAGAAAGTATGTTGGAAGAATTTTGCATAGGTAGGATTTAATTTCTTGATCAAGCTAATAGTTTGTAATGCTTCTTCGTAAGTTTCCCCAGGAATGCCAAACATAAAGGAGCATTCAGATTCAATACCAAGTTCATTTGTAATTTTGATAGCATCAAATGCTTGCTGTACAGTAATACCTTTCTTAATCGTGTCTAAATTCTTTTGCACTAAAGATTCTACACCAAAGAAAATTTTCCAGCAACCAGCTTCTTTCATAGCTTGAGCAGTTTCGACAGTTAAAGTATTGACACGAGAGTGTGCAGACCAAACAATATCAAGCTTAGCCTCTTTAATAAGACGACATAATTCACGTACTCGTGCTTGATTTAAGGTAAAAGTATCATCCCAAAAAGCGACTTCACGAATACCATAGTTGTCTACAAGTTCTTTGAGTTCAAGAACAACATTTGCAGGACTTCGTAAGCGCATGCCCGTATTACGAGAAGTACAGAAAGTACATTGAAAGGGACAACCGCGAGAAGTCATAACATTAGTTACAGGTTTTCTTCTGTATTGTTCCATTGCTGGAGTATAATCTTTGATGGGAAGTAAATCACGAGCTGGGAAAGGAAGACTATCTAAGTCTGTGATAAGTGGTCTATCTTCATTTTGAACAAGTTGTTTGCCTTTGCGATAAATTATTCCTTTAATGCCTGCCAAAGATTTTTTCTTTTCAAGTGCATGAACTACTTCAGTAAGAGTTTGTTCACATTCACCAAACATAATCAAGTCAGCTTCAGGACATTCAGTTAAGCAGCGTTTTTTGTAAATAGTAGCATGATTGCCGCCAAGTGCTATAGTAACATGAGGTAATTCTCGTTTAATATTTTGGATCATCTGTTTAGTTTGTCGCCAAATAAAAGCCATAGTAGAAAATCCAATAAAATCTGGTCTAAAAGTGCGTATTCTGTCAATCATAGTTGCATAATCTTGCATGCTGCCATCACAGACTTGTACTTCATGACCATGTTGTTTGAGCACTGCAGCTAAATAGAGTATACCTAAAGGAGGTAAAGTACCTGCAGCCTTAGCTAAAGACTTGTTATAGCGCTCCTCCAACGAATGTGGCGGCAAAGCCAAGAAGACTTTCATAAGAGAAAGTGTCCCTTCGCCCCTATTTAAAGATTGCTTCGAACTGTAGAAAGGTTTACAAATATGAAAAAAAGCACAAAAAGCATGAAAAAAGAACAGAAAATAATAATCTTAATAAGTTTAATATTCCTAGTAGGTCTTTTTCTTAGAACTTATAACTTAGATTTAACCAGATTTGAACATGAAATGGTGCGTGATGCGCTTGCCGCGCAAGAAGTTTTAGCAGGTGATTTAAAAGTACATGGCTATTTCGCTAGTCCTACAAGCACATTACAAACAAGTTTCGGTCCAACTGCTTATTATTTGATGGCTCTTGGAGCGCTCTTTGTAGGAAATAATCTCTATTGGATACCTCTTGCAACTATAATTACCATAGCTATACTTGATGCTCTAGCAGTACTCATAATCTACAGAATAGGAAAAGAATTTTTCAGTGAAAAAGTAGGAATAATTGCTGCCGCACTTTATGCTGTAGCTCCTTGGATGATCTTGCACGTTGCGACAATATCTTCACCAACACATTACATGCCTTTTTTTGCTGCTGCATACATCTACAGTATTTGCAAAGTAATACTAAAAAAACAAATCAAGTGGATCATTCCAGCAGGAATACTTTTTGCGCTGATGACCCATTTCCATCTTACTGCAGTGTTAGTTATTCCAGGTACTCTCTTAGGATGGTTCATAGTTGGAAAGTATTATGAAAAAATGAAAATACCTTGGAAGCAAATAGTGATAGCAGGAATAGGTATGCTTGTAGTCACTACGCCTTTTTTATATTATGGAATAAAAGAAGGTAATTTATCAGACACCATTAATCATGTCTTAGGAAAAAGAGAAGCTGCAAATAGAATAACAACAGGAATTCAAGCTATCGGCATTCCGGTAATGATTACAACACCTTATTTTGGAGAGTATTTACTCGGAAAAGAAACTAAAGTTCCAGGAGAGTTTTATTTTTTAATAATCACTGGTCTTATTATCATCTTAACTGCTGTAGGAGCTTTCTCTGTTACTAAAAAAGCATTCAAAGAGAAAAAAAGAGAAGCAATGCTGCTCTGGATAATGATTGCTACACCCATAGTAATTTACTTCCTCAAGGGAAACAGTATTACAGTGCATTATTTCCTGATGATGATGCCTTTGCCTATGCTAATTACTGCACTCGGAGCAGAACAGCTAATGAAAAAATGGAAAAAAAGCACATACGTCCTTATTTCAATTGTCCTAGTCTCAAATATACTTGCAGTTGCGCTATTTTACAATACTGTAGCAGTAGAAGGTGGAACTACAGGTATTTATGGAATAACCTATAGAGAGAAAATGAATGCCGTTAGTAACATACTCCAAGGAATAGAGGAAATGGGAAACAAAACTGTCTACTTCTATCAAGTGCAAAAGCCTTTACGAGAATCTATGACTTATCTTATAACGTTAAATAGTAAACCGCCAGTGCAATTCAAGAGCATTAAAAACATAGAAGAATTCGAGGATGGATATTTAATAATAGATAGAAAAAGTTTTTATGCTACCTATACTGGTGAAGGTGTACCTCCAGAAGATAATGGTATAATAGACAGTATGCATCCACAAAAGTTTAAATTTATAGAAATAATAGAAAAACAGGAGCAACAATGACTAAAAAAATTATTGAAGGAACATTCGCACCCATAGAAATTAAAGATGGAAGAGAAATAATCAAAGCTGACAAAAAATATATCAAATGGGAGCAAGATCCAAAAGGATATTTTTTAATTAAAGTAGATAAAGCAGAAAAAGTAATCAAAGCAGGCTTCTGTACCAACGATAATAAGATGACAAAGGAGTTTGTAGGAAAAACTGCAGAAGAGTTATACCATACCATGCTCGCGCATAATGTAATTTCTGTATTGGCACATGCTTGTAATATGGGAATAGAGCTTGCAAAAGCAGAACTTGCACTCAAATATGATCTCAACTATGTGCAAGATGATCCCTTAGTCATTAAGCAAGAAGAAACTGACGAAGGATTATAAATCTATCAAGGAGAAAGTTTTTTGAGTAAGGTATCAACCATAAGCTTCTTCTTTTCATGAGATAAAGAAAAAAGCACTTTATGTACTAGAGTTGATGAAATAGTAAAAATATAATTGAGTTTAATAATACTGTCTTGAACAGCTCCTTCTGCTTTCGTCAAGGAGATACCTTCCATACGTAAATTACTGGTAATGCCTGCAACAACTACATTTCCATGCTCTTCAAAAAGAACAACAGCAGGTCTGACTTTGGTTTCTGGCAAATCAGTAAATTGCACTTCTGCTAAAATGACCGTTCCTAACTTATGCACGTTCCCACGCTTCGTCTTCTTTGTTATCCCAAAGTTCTTTCATTTTAGGTTGTTGAATCTTGTGTAGAAAGAAATCATACTCTTGCCGTTGCTTTTTATGTTTGAGAAAGACAGTTATCATTTCTTTAAGGAGTTCATCATAGGTTTGTCGAGGATATTCCTTTGCTTTCTTGAGAGTTTCTATAGTATTTTTCTCTAAGAGTACGGTAGATTGTTGAGTCATAGTAATACCTATATATTAGTTATATAACAACTATATAAGCTTTATGCTCCTAGATTTAAGATGAAATTACAGAGTGTTTCTGGGTTTGATAGTGAGTATATAGATATATTAATTTTAATAAAATTGACTTATTAGTGAAAAAAAGAAATAGTTTTTTATAGAGGTTTTTGTACAAGAAGAATAAAATCAAAAGTAATTTGTTTAGTGAAAGGCAAGAAATTAAGAACTTCATCAAAAACATTCGCTAATGAAGTAAGTAAAGGATGATTATCAAAAAAAGTACCTCCATAAATTAAAGGCCCTCTTTGAATGGTATGTATCTGAAATCCAGTTGTACAAAGCGCTTGTTTAATCTCTTGTAAAGTCATAACAGACCAATGTTTATCTCCATCAAGATCCGGGATCGTAGCATGAAAGAGTTTGTCAGCAATATCTTCCCCACCTTTGCCATGATCATCGTGTTCAACATGTTCTTTGACATTTTTTCTAAAAGGAATTAAATATTTGAGAAGATTTCTTTTATTGGGAGTAGAAAGAATAAGAAATCCTCCAGGTTGTAAAGAATCAAACATATGCTGCAAAGTGCGTTGAACTTCATGTACATGTTCAATAGTTTCCACACAAAGAAGAATGTCATGTTTATGAGGTAAAGGTGCTTTCTCAATATTATGAGGCAAAAAGGAGAGTCTTTGCTGTAGGTGTTTTGTAATCAGTTGTTTACGATAGGAATTAGCACAATCAAGCTTCGCAGGATCTATGTCATATCCAGTATAAGTAATAGGATCTGACATCGTTTTGGACAAAAAATAAAAGAGTGTCGCGCCATAATAAGTGCCTACATCGCCAACAGAAAGGGGTGATTTCTGCAGCTTCTTAAGACAAGTAAAAAATAATCGTTCGACGTGTTGGTTAATCTTTCTGCGGGAAGTAAAGATAGTGTGGGGAGTAACCCAATTGGAAAGAAACTTTTCAGAATAAATTTCATTTAAGAGTGTTCGTTTATCCATAGGAAGAAGGAAAGAAAACAGTTTAAAAAGATTACGAAGGAATTAAAGTCGTCCAAAAAGCTTCAGAAGTCGCAGTTTAAGCACCATAAAATAGCCCTTATAGAGATGTTTATAGCCTAGCTTAGAAATACCATGTTTGCGTTCTACAAAAGAAATAGGAACTTCTGCAATATGAAACCCTTTCAGATGTGATTTATACAAAACTTCTTGCACTAGATCAGGACCTTGAGCAAGCATATGATCAAGATCAATCGTTTCTAGAACTTTTCTTTTAAAACAACGATAGCCAGAATTGCAGTCTTTGACATGAAGTCCTAAAAAAAAGCGAATATAAAAATTAGCGCACTTAGTAAGCAATTGACGACGCAACGGACGATCATCATCTCTGCCACCCTCAATCTCTCGAGAACCTAAAACAACATCTGCATGTGCTAATCCTTGCAAAAGAGAAGGTAAATAACGAGGATCATGAGAAAAATCTGCATCCATTTCACAAATAACATCTGCTCCCATGGCTAAAGCTTGTTTATATCCGGCAATACCCGCACTGCCTCTGCCTCTTTCTTTTGTTCTGAGTAAAAGATGGACTTGTTTATGTTTCTTTTGCAGATCAAGAACACGTTCTGCTGTTCCATCAGGACTATTATCATCAACAACTAAAAAATGAGAATTAGGTAGTTTAAGTTTAAGTAAAGCTTGTAATAAGAGAGTAATATTGCTTGATTCATTATAAGTAGGAACAACAACAACTGTTTTCATGGAAAAGACACGGAAAGGTGTGTTTTTAACTTTTTCGTGCTATAATCGCATATTCATCATAGAGATTAAAAGGCACAACTAGGCGATCAAGATGAAGGAACCTAAAGACCTTATGTACAAAGTGAGACAAAGGACCAAATAAAGAAGCTGATTTTGTTGCTAAAGTATCAAGAGAGCGATAACGACCTAAGTGCTGGAAAGAGGTAACCATGAATCCAGTATCACGAAAGAGTCTGCGAAGATGAGTTTTAGAAAAATAATACAAATGTTCTCTAGGTTTTAAATGGAACCATCTTTTTCCTAATATACGCGCCATAAAACTACCACCATCTGGCGTCACCATAAAAACCAATCCATCAGATTTAAGCAAGGCATTAACTTTGAGAAGAAGTTGTTGAGGATTAGGAATATGTTCTATTAAGTCATTCATAATAATTAAATCAAAAGAGTTTTTTAGATAAGAAGATTTGATCACATCACCTATGCGAAGTTCAACTTTTGAATTTTTAAAGAAGGATTTGACTTGAGCATTAATATCTATGCCGTGACATTCCCATCCTCGTTTTTCTGCTTCGAATAAAAGAGTGCCAATATTACAACCAATATCTAAAATACGAATTTTCTTTTTATTTCCTAAGAGTTGTTGGAGAAGATCAAGACGTTTGGAAAATGTTTTCTGGTCTGCTAGACGAGTCTCACGATAATAAGAGTGTGGAGAAATTTCATCATTATTATATAATCTGCTCAAGGCTTTCGCAGTAAGACGTGGATTGACATAAAGAAGATGACATCTCCTGCAGCGAACTACTTGGAGTCCATCTTTGGTAAATCTAGGTTCTGCATCATCTGCGTGGCATAATAAGCACTTTACAGCTTCCAAATCCGAGGATGAAAAAGACATAGGTAAAAAGGCAGAATTACTGTTTAAAAATCTTCTCTAGAATAGTAAGGTTAAATTTGTCCCAGGTATATTTGCGCAAAACTTCTCGTCGATTATAGATCCCCATCTTTTTGAGAAGTGCTGGCCGTTGAAGAAGGGATTGAATAGTTTTTTGAAGTTTGGGAATATCAGTTTCACACACAGTATAGCCATTAACATCATTTTGTACAAGTTCTCTAAGTTGAGGATAGTCACTTGCTATGACTGCCTTGCCGCAAGATTTGTATTCATGAAGTTTTATAGGAGAATAATAATAGCCAAAGAGTTGAAAGGGAAGATAATTGCGGTCAAAAAGAGCAAAACAAATATCACTCACATTAATATAACGAGGAACTTCTTTTAAAGGAATTTTACCAATAAAAAAAACAGATTTAGTCAGTCGTAGGCGTTTAGTTAAACTCATAAGGGAATTTACTTGTTCACCTTTTCCAACCATAAGCAGTTTAGCAGACTTTTCATGACGTACAACTTGTGCAAAAGCACGAAGAAGAGAGTCGCAAGCATGCCAGCGAGAAAAACTTCCAACATAGAGAAGTGTTTTCCCTGGTGTAAGATTGTAAGTAGATACTAAGGAAGGATCAGGCGGTTGCGGACTAAAGATATCTGGATTTGCACCATAATGAATTAAGAGAACATGAGGATGAGAAATGCCATCAAGTGATGATTTATGAGTAAGAGTAACAAAGCTGCTGCAACGTAGAATAAAAGTGTGCCATGCAAAGAGTATAGTATAGAGGAAGGAAGGTTTTTTCAGTGTACTAAGAGCAACAGGAACTCCTAAAATGGGTTCATTAAGTTCATAGACAGTTTTTTTTCTGAAAAGAGAGCCAGTCAAGATAGCTCCGCCGCCAAAAATACGTCCACGTTCATAGACTAAAGAAATATTGTGAAATAAAAAGAGAAAGAGTGAAAAGAAAAAAGGATAAAAGAAATAACAAAGAACACGAAGAAAAGAAATTGAGGGAATAGGAAAACGATAGATAGTAAGATGAGAACGACGTTCAACAAAGGGCTGTCCTTGAGTATGTTTACAGAGTAAGAAAACATGCTGACAAAGAGTAGCTAAAGAGAGTGCTGCCTCTCCAACGTGCGTTGAGCCTCCATGAGTTCCAGGATAATCCACATCAAGTGCTGAATAAAGAACTTGAATTGAAGAGAGTTTCATAGGAAAAAGACAGTAGGGTTGTTTAAATGTCTTACGTCAATGAAAAAGTGCTATTTTTTCTTGCAAACAGCAATAAGGCGAAGAGAGGTGTTGGGATCTCCATTTGCTAAATGCTTTTTATAATAGGATTGTAAAAAAACAAGGCCTCGTTGAATAAAAGGAAGCTTTTTTCTAAGGGGAAAAAGAAGATAGCAGATTTTTTTAAGAAAAAGATAAACAGATCTTTTATAGCCAGTGTTGGAATCTCCAAGAAGCTGAACAATGGTAAAATAAGAAGATAATGTTGCAGTCAAATGATTGGGAGTAAAATGTTGGTAGTGTTTGTCTGCTAATGGTTGATTAGTGGTCGGAACAGTAATAATAAAGATGCTATTTTTATGCATGATATTAGCAATACTCTTGAGAACCAAAGGAATACGTTCTGGAATAATATGTTCTAAAGTTTCTATTAAAACAACAGCATCAAATTGTTGCTTAAAGCGAAGATGTTCTATATTTTGAACAGAAAAAGGAACTTCTGGATTAAACGCCTTAGCGAATTGGAGAGCACGTTCCGAATAATCGACTCCGGTTACTGTAAACCCATCTTTTTTGAGTTCATAACAAAAACGACCATCTCCACAACCTGTATCAAGAACAGATTTACAATTATAGGACTTTAATAACTGTTTAACAGTTTGAAGATAGTTGAGATATTCTATGTGCCAAAGATAAGTGTATTCAGGAACAGACAAGTCCAAATAATGATAAGGAAAGAAGTATCCTGCTTCTTGATGTGACTGCTGTTGTGTTAGTGAACGCATAAAAAGAAAGCAGAAAAACTATTTATAAGGTTTATGCAAGGATCACAATACAAAAGAAGAAATAAGGCTTAAAGGAAACATTTATAGCCCTAAATAATGAAAAAAAGAGTATGAAAATCAGGAAGATTAATTGGAAGAAATGGACTATTGGAGCATCGATTATTCTCTTAGCAATAACTCTGATTATTAGACTGCTTGATTTTGCAAAAATTACAAAATACTTTCCAACAGACAATATCAATGATATCAGTTCTTACATGGCACAACTTTTTTTCTTAGATGCCTGCGGTTTCCATCAGATCTGTCAATATTGGTATAATGGGTTTACAGCATTTCTCTTTACACCGCCAGGTTGGTATTGGTTTGCATATCCTTGGTATATTATTTCTGGAGATGTCAAGATTGCAACATTCATCGCAGTAATAATCACATTAATCATAGCTTTTGTGTTTATTTATAAATTTGGTAAACATTTGAACATCAAGCCTTGGTTAAGGGTATTATTTTTTCTAATCGTATTTGCAAATGCTAACGCCATTAGAGGGTTTCTCAGAACAGGAAGACCACATGAGATGTTAGCGTGGGTGTGGTTCATTATGTTGTTCTGGATATTATTATACTACAAAGATAAGAAAATTGACGCAAAGATATATTGGACCTCTTTAGTTTTTGCCGCTATTATTCTTACTTATGTTGCTGTCGCAATTTTTGCTGCAATGCTTTTCCTTGGTTTCGTACTTTGTAAAAAAGGAAGTGAAAGATTTAAAGCAATTAGTGCTGCCGTCATAGGATTTCTACTAACAACATTCTGGTCTATACCTTATGTGATTAATCTGGGAGATAGTGTTGTAACTTCTTTAGAACAAGGAAGATGGTTGTTGATGTTCCAAAAAGAATTGTTATTAAAACAAGCAGGTGCTTTCATATTCCCACTAATATTTGTGATATTGTTCTATCTCATGTGGAAAGAAAGGAAAGAAAAAACAACACTGTATTTCTTTGCACCACTAATAGTATTAGCTATAGCATTTGCAACAAGAATTACTGCATTTATACCTGCATTAAAGGATATTTTTCCTAGTCCTTATTTTTCACTCTTTATTATACTTGGAGCATACTGTCTTATACAAATATTTAATGAATCAAAAGGAAATAAAATGATCCTCCATATAGGAGTTTTTGCTGCCATAGTCATAAGTTGTAGTATTGCTCTTTTCTATACTGTCTATTTTGAAGTTCCGAATAAAGAAGTACAAGATTTGCTTGAACTTATTCCAAAAATTGAGGAGAGATATGCTTTATTTGGTCTACCACCAAGCATTTATCCAAAAGCAATTGTAGCTTATGCTGCAATCTATCATCAAAAAAGTACCTACAATGGACATTATATTCATGTAAAAAATAAAGAGTATAAGCAAGAGATAGAATTACTAAGTCAGGCGCATGTAAATAAAGATTGTAAACAGTTCACAGAAAAAATGGAAATATTAGAAACAACTGAAGTAATAGGAAAAGAAAGTTGTAGTTTCTTTGAACAGTGTGGTTTTTCTTTAAAGGCAGAAAATGGTGGCTTTTGTCTCTATAGCCAGAAAGCGGCTTAGACTGACAGATAAAGGTTTTTAAAGCCAATCTAATTCTTGATAAGATGCCAATACATCCCTTAAGACGTATAGAAGACAAGCTACGTGATAAAATAGTGCAATTAGATTATCTGCTCTATCTAGTGTTAAATCCATTTAAATTCAAAAAATTTCCTCAAAAAGTAAATCGTATATTGATTATTGAGATGTTGCAACTAGGAGACTTCGTTGTAGCTACACCAACTTTTAAGGCGCTTCGAGAAAAATACAAAAATGCTAAAATAGACATCCTGATTAAACCAGAAACAAAACTTTTAGCAGAAGGCAACAAAAATATTGATGAAATTATGATATATAAGAGTTGGAAAGAAACAGTACAAAAAATTAAAGAAAAAAAATATGATCTAGGGGTAATTCTGCATCCAGGTTCTTTCAAAATAAGTTCCTTGCTACTCTTAGGAGGAGTAAAATATCGTGTTGGTGCAACAAAAGTAGGTATGTTTTCAGGCAAGGGCTTCTTTTTGAATAAAAAAGTGAAACCAAATCTGAAATGGCAGCATAAAATGGAAGATAATTTAGATGTTCTTCGAGCAATGAACATACATCCAAAAGAAAAACCTAAATTAGAAATCGCTCTTGATGCAAAAGCTGAAAAAATTGTAAAAAAATTCCTTAATCATTGGAAAGGAAAGAAGATAATTATGCATACTGCATCTAAAAGCCCGTCCAACCGATGGATTCCAGAAAGATTTGCAAGACTTGCCGATATACTAATAACAAAATATAAAGCAACAATCCTGTTCACAGGAGCAAAAGAAGATCATCACGATATAGAATATATAATGAACAATATCAGACAAAGAGAAAAAACACATAATCTTGCAGGAAGAACAACTTTACAACAACTAGTAGCTTTAGCAGACCAAGTAGACCTTATTATTACCGTCGATACTTCCATGACCCATATTGCTTCGACTACAAAAACACCTATAGTAGTGTTATTCGGGCGCGACATCCCTACCTGTTGGGGTCCAACTTCTAAAAAAAGCACTTATATTTGGAAAGAAAAAGAAGCTTGTGTTGGGTGTCGAAGAACATACTGTGTGTATAAGAAAAATTATGAATGTATGCGTTCCATTTACGAAAGTGATGTAGTAGCAAAAGTTGCAGAGGTATTTCCATGAAAATAATTCGCGTTTGTTCTTTCTTTTATCCTGTAGAAGGTGGTATGGAAACACACTTGCTTGAAGAAACAAAAGAGCTAGCAAAACTAGGACATGAAATAGTAGTTTGGACATCAGACTCATTAAGATCAGGTATATCTTTAAAGAAAAAAGAAGAAATCAACAATGTAACCATAGAAAGATTGCCAACTGTAGCTAAATTAAGTTACTATACTCCTTTTTTTCCACTAGCATGGTGGAAAGCACTAACTGAAGATTATGATATCTTGCATGTAAATGCATTTAGACAACCCCATAACTTGACTTTATTGATTGCAAAGCTTCGAGGAAAGAAAACAGTACTCGGAGTACATTGGCCAGAGTATCCCACAGAACTTCGTTCACCACTAATGAATCTAGTTATTCCTTTATTTGATAAAACACTAGGAGATTTGCTGCTTTATATGGCGGATAAAGTTATTGTCCAAACAAAAGCAGAGGAAAGATGGTTACTGAATAAGTTTGGAAAGAAAAAAAATGTAGTTATCTTACCGCCAGGAATTAAAAAAGACTATCTCAAAAAAAGAAACAGCACTATATTTAGAAAAAAACACAAAATCAGTGGATTGATGGTGCTTTATTTAGGAAGAATACATCCAAGTAAAGGAATTGATAGAATTGTTGCAATTGCTCCTCAATGTAAAGAAGCTACATTTGTGATTGTTGGTGATGGTCCAGATAGAAAAAGAATCGAAAACAGTATTCGAGAGAAGAAAATAAAGAATGTGAAGATGATAGGTCGTTGTTCAGAAGAAGAAAAGATGCAGGCTTATGCTGCATGTGATGTTTTTCTCCATCCTACAGAGTATGATGCCTTCGGTATTACTTTAATAGAAGCAATGGCCCAAGCAAAGCCAGTCCTAGCATCACATGTGGGCGGTATTCCATCAGTAGTTGGGGTAGAAGGTTTAACATTCAACAAAGAAGATAATCAAGATCTCATAAAAAAATTAAAAAAACTCTTGACTAATAAAAAGTTAAGAGAAGAACTAGGTAATCGAGGAAGAAAAAAAGCAGAAAAGCTCACTTGGGATAAAATTGCAGCACAACTGGAGAGAATATATCGATCACTATGATTTCAGTTATCATAACTTCATTTAAAGAACCAGAAATAATAGGAAGAGCTATCAAAGCAGTATTGCAAAACAAGACAAAAAGAAAATATGAAGTGATTGTTGCTGCTCCAGATGAGCCAACTGCACAAGTTATCAAGAAATATGTAAAGAAAGATAAAAGAGTAAGCTACTTTAGAGACAAAGGAAAAGGAAAAGTAGGAGCTCTCAATGAGTTATTTGTTAAAGTAAAAAGTGAAATACTAATTTTAACAGATGGTGATGTATGGATGGATGAAAATGCTATAGAAGAGTTAGCAAAAGCACTGGAAGATAAGCAAGTAGGTTGTGTAACTGGTAGACCTGTAGCAGCGAATGATAAAAATACTATGTTAGGATATTGGAGTCATCTCTTAGTGGATGCTGGTGCTCATAAAATTAGAGAAAAACTCAACAAACAAAATAAGTTTATAGAATGCTCCGGATATTTGTTCGCATTTAGAAATAAAATAAGAAAAATACCTGTAGATGTGGCAGAAGATTCAATTATTCCTTATCTGTTATGGAAGCAAGGATATAAAATCAAGTATGTTCCAGAAGCAAAAGTATATGTAAAATACCCAAACAATCTCAAAGATTTCATCAAACAAAAAGTAAGAACCACAAAAAGTCATGAAAGATTAAAGCTATATGCTCCTGATTTTCCTACTGTTAAATCATTTACTAATGAGCTTACAAAAGGACCATTAGAAGCAATAAAATACCCTAAAAAGATAAAGGAAGTTATTTGGACTCTGTGTTTATTTCCTGTTCGCCTTTATATATGGTATAAGGCAGAGAAGCAAAGAAAGTCAGGGAAAACCTACCAGGATAACTGGGAAAGAATAGAAAGCACAAAATAACAAGGTTTTTAAGAAGCAAGAAAGGAATGAAATCTAATGAATGAAAAGAAAAAGATTTCTCATAGAGTTGTGGAATGGTTCAAGAATCCATATAACTTAATCTTAGTTGGAATCATAATTGTTGCAACCATTATTCGTCTAAAATATTTCAATATTAATATGGGGGTTTGGTGGGACGAAGGAGAATATTTACTAAAAGCTAAAAATTGGGCATTTGACGTTCCTATGAAAGATTATTGGAATGCGCGTCCAGTTACTTTAACATTAATATGGGCTTTATTATTCAAATTAGGTGCTAATGAAACTTTTATTCGATTTATGACTGAATTAGTCCCTTCAGTATTATCAATTGTCTTCATGTATCTGTTAGGAAAGGAAATGTATAATGAAAAAGTTGGGCTTACAGCTGCAGCCATGTTGTCTGTATTCTGGTTGCACATTTTCTTTACTGCACGATTGTTAATGGATCTGCCAGGACTATTCTTTGCATTAGCGGCAATGTATTTCTTTTGGAAAGGATTTATCAAAAAGCAAGGAAACAAATATATCTACCTAACAGCTATTTTCACAGTATTAACAGCATTAACAAAATATAATGATGGAATAATTATCTTCATTTTCGCAATAACAGTATTAATTGTAGAAAGACTTGAGTTATTCAAGAATAAAAAGATGTGGAAGGCTATTGCATTGTGCGTTGTTATTTTTATCATACCTTATATGCTCTTCAATTATTTAAGTTTTGGAGATCCTTTGCCTGCAATTACTACTTATATTTTAACCGCAGCTACATCTGCTATCCAGCAATTCGAATCGCCAGCATGGTACATCTTTAATTATTTCCAGGAATTCCTCTTTACATTTTGGTTTATTATATTTATTGGAGGATTACTCACTTTATGGCGTCTATTCTTAGGGTTTGATCTCTTGTTAAAAAGAAAAGATACTAAATTGATAGGTGATCTCTTTTGTGTTCTATTGATAATCATGCCTCTGATCTTCTTTGTGTTTGTCTATAAATTTGGAGTGCATCAATATTTATTCCTAATGATGCCCGGAGTCTTTTTAATCATGGCAAAGGGGATTACAGAAGTAGGTAAATTACTAGAAAGATATAACAAATATTTAGGAGTAGCTTTAATCATTCTTGTTGTAGGAATTGGTGCTTATACTCAATTAACACAAGCTCATCAAATTATTGAAAACAAAAAAACAACCTATGCGGAATTAAAGCAGGCAGGAATATGGATCAAAGAAAATAGCGATAAGGATGATAAAGTTATGATCACTAATAATGAAATGGAATTCGGAGCATATGCAGAAATTGCTTATATTAACGAAGGAGATAATCAAACAGACTTTGAAGAAATTTTAGTCAGAGAAAGACCAAAGTATATTGTATTAGCATTATTCGGTCAGAATGAAGAGTTTGAATGGATCATTCCACTATTAAATACTGATAAAGAAAGATTTGTACCTGTACAAGCATGGTTCAGTGATGCAGAAAGAAAGCAACCTCGAGTTGTTATCTATAAGGTAGCTGCTTCCAATACGCTGGGCTCTCTTCCAAGAGATCAGTAAACTTCTTTTTGTCTCTTAAAAAATAGCTCAGAGCAATATTTTTTGGATAAAGCATATTCCATATTTCTTTTTCATCTCGTTTTCTCAGGTGTTGTGTTTGTTTCCTAAGTTTAAGAATAGAAACTAGGTGGAAAGGCAAGAATAAAGTTGCAGTAAAGATACTCACACTTCTTTTCCATTGTCCTTTGAAGAGAAAGTAAATCATCATAACCATATCTAAAGCAAATTTCTTAGGTAAAACTCGTAAAAGAGAAGACCATGCATAATTTTTCAAAAGTAAGATGCTATGATTACGATGGAAATAATAATATTTTTTAAAAGGATACTTTTTAGCAGTTTTTTCCCCATAATGATAAATTTTTGCTCCAGGAACAAAAACCACTCGCTGATTTTGCAAATGTGCTCTCCAACAAAGGTCTTCTTCCTCAAAATACATGAAAAAATAAGGATCAAAAGCACCAATAGTTTCTAAGACAGAACGTTTTGTAAAAAGACAAACACCAGAAGCCCAAAAAATATCTACTTGTTGATCATATTGTCCTTCATCTTTCTCACAGACATCAAATAATCTGCCACGACAAAAAACATACCCCCATCTATCCATATAGCCACCAGCAGCGCCAGCATATTCAAAGTGTGTTGGCTTTCGTAACGCTAGGACTTTAGGTTGACAAATAGCAATATTTTGTGTTTGAGCAGTTTTTACTAAATGAGTAAGCCAATGTTTGTCAACAGTAGTGTCATTATTAAGAAAAACAATAAATTCTCCTGTGCTATGTTCGTAACCAAAAGTGCAACCGCCTGCATAGCCTAAATTTTTAGGAGATTGAAGAAGTTTTACTTGAGGATAATGTTTTTTAATAAAAGACTGAGATCCATCTCTAGATCCATTATCAACAACAATGATTTCAAAAGGCTTGTAAGTAGTCTTGGTTAATGATTGCAAACATTGGTCAATAAAATCAACGCCATTATAATGGGGGATAATAACGCTTACTAGATTCTTTTTCATCGTCTTTGTAAGAAGTCTCCCATGGACATGAAGGTATAACCTTTTTTCTTACCCCAATGAATAAGTTTATCTAATTTTTTCAAAACTTTATCTCCAGTATTGCGTTTGAAGTACCAAGGAAGTCTGTATTTTTGTAAGCTAACAAATTCCCAAGGGTGAAAATAAGTATTAATGAATCCAGTGCCATAGAAAGACCATCGAATACACAGTTTAGAATAAAGTAAGGGTAAATTTCTAAACCATAACCATGCTAGAGGTAATCGAACTAGAGGAGTTACAGAAACAGGAACTACTTGTATACCCTCGCTAGTAAAACAATTCCTAGGTTCAGTAAAATGATTGTAATAACCAGGAATATAAGTGGGATGTAAGGAGCTATCATAGTGCAAGCCAACTTTTTTTAAGATGGAATAATTAGTCATACCCATTCTTGGAGCTCTAAATCCAGTTATTTTCTTTTGAGTAATTTTTTCAAGTATCTTTTTTCCTTCTTGAAGATATTTCAACACCAGTTTTTCATCCATAGACTCATAGTGATGGTCATGAGAATAGCCATGTAATCCAATTTCATGTTTTTTACTGATAGCTTTAATAAAAGAAGGATATTGCAAGGCAAACTTAGCTGTAACAAAGAAAGTAGCACGAATATCATACTTAGATAGGAGATCCAAAATGCGTTTTGTTCCTTCATGACTAACTCCATAGAGATCTGCATTCAATGGCTTTTCATGATAGTGGTGTAAATAGTCAAATTCTTCAACATCGAACGTCAAAAGAAAAGGTTTCATAGTTATTGGTGCTCTGCTTGAGCAACTCCTCCGAACAAAGGTAGCTTCTTATGTGCAGTTATAACTAAGCCTGCCTCTTTTAAAAGGTTATGTAAATAAGTATAAGATAAGATCTTCAAACGTAAACCGTGTAAACGGTGTAAAGTCACATAAGCAAAAGTACCAATGCTTGGTCGAGAATAAAGGATAACTAACTTCCCATGTGGTTTGAGATGTTTTGCTAAGATTTTCAAAGCCAGACCAGGATTATGAGTAAATTCAAGAACGCCCGCACAAATAATTTTATCAAATTTCTTGTGAAGAGATAAATGTTCAATGTCCGATACTGCTCCAGAAACTCCTCGAGATTTCAGACGTGTAATCATTGCTTGAGAAAGATCTACACCAAAAGATTTCGCACCATACTCCTTTGCCAAGAGTGCATAATAACCTTCACCGCATCCTGCATCAAGGACTGAATCGTTTTTTTGAAAATCTAAAAAAGATAACAATGCTTTTCGTTCATTAGTTCTCAGCCAGCCTAGAAATCCTTTATTGCGTTTAGTGTCATAAGTGCTTGCAGTCTTCCCAAAATAGTCTTGTACTGTCATAAGGATTTCCTTACCCACCAGAGTTTTATTAAATCCTTGAACATGCGAGGAACATATTTAAGATTAAAAGTGCTTCCCGGAATGTGTTTGTTAGGAACATACTCTTCTTTGATAGTAAATCCTTTTTGTTTAACGCGTAAGAGAAGTTCTATATCAAAATCAAAACCACGACAGATAAAATCATGTCCTATGGATTGAAAAACATCGCGACGTAAGAATTTTGCTCCTGCTTGCGTATCTTGTACAGGAATATGAAGTAATAGCTTAACAAGAGTATTCCATCCTCTGCTTAATATTTTTCGGAGAAAGGGTTCATTAACTGAAGAAAAGCGAATGCCTTTCCATTTAGAGGCTATCAAGCAATCAACTTCTCCATTAAGTAAGCGTTCAATCATAACCTGAACAGCCATCATGTCAAAAGCAGCATCAGCATCTAAAAAACCTATAATTTTTCCTTTAGCCATAGTAAACCCATGTAAAACTGCACCGCCTTTGCCAATAGCCCGAGGAATATTTACGTAACGTACTTCCTTATGTTTTTTTGCAAACGATTCTACAATCTCTAAGCTTCTATCGTGGCAACCATTTAGCACAACAATGATCTCAAATTCCTTAGGTAAATATTTTTGTAAATGGAAAAGATAATTTTGTAGGGTTTTTCCTATTCTTTGTTCCTCATTATAAGCAGGAATAATCAAGGAAAGTTTAAGCATCCTTAGTCCTCATAAATTTTACATATAAAATCATCAAAAAGATAAGTGACAAGGAAATAAGGAGGGTAATGACTTGAGCAAGTGATTCATGGAATTCATACAGGAGATAAATCTCTAAAATATTAAAGAAGAAAAGTAACAATAGGAAGATCCAGTTCTTTCCCAAAGAAACAAAATAGTAAGAGAAGAGATAAATGAGACAAAAAAGAGTCATATAAATTCCAAAAAGACCTAGCAGAGGAACAATCTCAAGAAATTGTGATCCAAAAAGAAGAGTAACTACAAAAGTTGGAAAAACAAAGTAGAAGAAAAGAACAGGGAAGATGAATAATAAGGCTAACAAACAAGATTTATAGAAAAGATGCTTATGTGGTTTCTTTTGTGCATGTAATGCGATAACTTTAGGGAACATAACTTGTCCTATAGAAGAAGTACCAAAGAAAATGACTTTACCAAGGATAGCAAGTGCTGCATAATAACCAGCCTGTGTTGCGTCAAAGAAGTGTTTAACAAGAAGCACATCCATAGTATAGTAAAGTGTCAAAAAAATTAAAACAAATCCGAGATAAAGACTAGAACTATAGACGGGTTTTACATTAAAGGGAATAGTTTGTTCTTTTGTCTTAAAAAGAGATCTAAAATGATACATACCAACAACAAAGGCTAAGGCATAACCAAAAACAATACCTCCAATTGCTCCTGCTACTCCATAACCAAGAATTACAAAAAGTATTGCTGCAAAAAGTTTAATGAAAGATTCTAAGATATTGTTAGAGCTCAGTAAAGTAAAACGTTGTAATCCCTGCATCATGCCTCGAGGTAAAGATAAAAGGAAAATAAACAAAAGCGCAAAACTAACAATAAAAACAGACATGTAGGGGACATGCAGATAGCCACTAATCAATGAAGATAAAGCAAGAAAAACTGCTACAAAGATTATCCCAATAACAACCAATTCTTTAAGGAGTCTTCTAAAAAGATAAGTAATTTTCTTGTCTGCTTTTTCAAGAGTAAGACGAGTGGTAATATCAGCAATACCCATTTGTGTGGTATTCAAAATAATAAGAAAAATATAAGCTAAAGAAAGAAGTGCGCCTAAAGATCCATAGTCTGCAGGACCTAATAAACGACCAAGGACAAAATGATAAATAAATCCGCCAATGCCAGCGACAAAGAGCCCTATAAATAAAATAAGATTATCTTGTAAAAAGGGGTTACTCTTAATAGTTTGAAATAGTTTTTTGAGCATCTTAAACAAACCAGATAAGGACTGCAAAGAAAAGTTGAATCATATACATAAAGTAGACAACTTGTCGTTCTGTAAATTTTCCAGTGCGGGTAAAAAAGTGAGGAAGTGAATACACTTGAGTATATCTGGAATGAATCTTTCCTTGTTTAAGGTAACCAACAGTTTGCATTTTGAATTTACCTCGTAACTTTAAGAAGAATTCAATAAAAAAAGGAAGAGAAATAATAACAGTTGCTTTTTCTAAGTTACCTATAATTGCAATAGTTGCAAGAACTGCTCCTAATAAATAAGTCAAAGAATCTCCACTAAGAATTTTTGCTGGAACTTTATTGTAAAGATGGAAAGCAAGGAGTGCAGCAAAAGTAACTAGAGCTATAATAACTGCTAGATGACGTTCATGGACATAAGCATAGGCACCTAAAGATGCTAAATAAATTAATCCCAAACCGCTTTCTAGTCCATTAAAGCCTGCAAAAAGATTAACCATATTAGCAGCGCCAACTACAGCTAAAGGAACTAACAACAGGGGATACAGTAATCCAAAGTCAACATGTCCAAAAAAGGGAACAATCAATATCGATGTTCCTGCATTAACCACCATAAGAGGAATAGCTGCTGCAAGAGTAAGCAAGGGTTTTTGCCATTGTCTTAATCCACCAGGCAAACGACGTTGTTCACTTTGTACCATTAAAAGATCATCAATAAATCCTATAAAAGTAATAATAAAAATAGTTAAAACTGCAGCAAAAAGAAGAGTAAGTGAAGACTCTGTAAGCCATGCTTGATCACGTGCTACAAAAGTAAAGAAAAAGAGAAAAGACATAATTCCTGCCATAAATCCAATAACAACTGCTAATCCTCCAGAGCGAGGCACTAAAGGAGTTCCCTCTTTGTGAAGATCTTTAACAACGAGATTAATGCGGCATAAAAAACGAATAAGCCAAGGAACAGACCACAAGCTAACTGTAAATGCCACTAATAAGCTTATAATAAAGGTAAGAGGAAGCATAAGAATAGAGGGTTAAAAACGCTATAAAAAGGTTTCTCCAATAAATCAGGGTCTAAAACGCCAAACAGCAATTTCACTAAGAGTATAAAGGCGCCGACGTCGAACCAAAGTACAATGTCTCGAAAGAAGTGCCGTAATATCTTTCAATTTGCTTTTGTGGTCAGTATGAGCTTCTCTTTCTCCAGTCAACAACATACCTATTCTAGAAAGAAAGTTTTCAGTAGGAGTTGCGGTAATAAGAAGCATAGAAGGATTCATTTTTTTAAATTGACGTAACAACTTTTCAATGTCTGACAAAGGAAAATGTTCCAAAACATTATTGCAAACAATAACAGCAGGTTTCAAGTGCTTATAATCACGAACATCACTCAACTCTGGAATAATATCATACCCAAGAACATTAGATTTGTTCAGTCTTCTTTTCAGATATTGATAACCGCAGCCAAAATCAAGAATAATTCCTTGTTCTTGCTGCAAACGTCCTAAACGAATAATAGTATCTACTATGCGAAGAAAGTAAATCTTTGCAAGTCCTTTATAGTAATCATGGTGATAATCAATCATAAAGAAAGTCAAGGAAAAGTCCATTAAAAAGGTTTCTAAGACCTATTTCTTAATGCAGTGGCAGGCATAACCAAGAGTATACTTTTGTTCACGATCAAAGAAAAGATCCAAAATAAATAGGATGGGAGGAGTAATCAAATAAAAAAGTGGAAAGGTAATCAAAAACAAAGGAATTGCAAATAGAAATTTAAGGGGATGGAAAATGTTACGGAAAAAAAGCAGAGGCATTTCTTGCAAACGCATAGTTAAATAGCGGAAATAACCTCCTCGCTCATGAATAAATTTGATCTGAAATCCTGCTCGAGTAAACAATTCTTTAAGGCCATAGCGAGTAAAATTAAAATAATGATGTGGTTCATCATGCAATCCCCATCCTTGGGGTGCAGTCAAGAATAATTGGCCTCCTTTTTTGAGGATACGATGAAATTCTTTGAGAATTGCAAGAGGATCAGGAACATGTTCAAGCACCTGAATATTTAAAATAGCGTCGTAAGAATTATTAGGACGTGGGATTTTTTTAAGATCACAAATAAAATCTAAAGAAGAAACTTGTTGATAGACTTTGGGAACTTCGCAGAAATCTGTTGCTTCATATTTTTGTTGTGTAAAAAAAGGACGATAATTCTGTGAGCCTGCTCCTGCATCTAAGATACGTTCGTTAGGTTTCAATTGAGTCTTGGTATATTGCAAAAAGCTAACTATAGTGCCAGTTTCTGGATGAAATACTTGGAGAAGAGATCTAAAAAAAGGAACAGAGAGAATAAAGCGATAACTACGAAGAAGGATGTTCTGGAATTGGGGACTAAAGGATCTGAGCATAGTAATCAGCGAATCTTGCGGAAGCGAAGACGAAGTACTTTTTTAATAAATTCGGGAGCTATTTTTAGTAAATTAACGCCACTAATTTTATTTTCAGTCCAAGTGATAGGAACTTCTTTAATAGTATATCCTAATTTGTGCGCTAAGTAAAGCATTTCGCTCTCCCAAAACCAAACTTTATCTTGAATAAGAGGAAGAATATGGTCAACAACTCTTTTGTTAACTGCTTTAAAACCACATTGAGAGTCTCGAACAGGAACACCCAAAATGCTTCTGTAGACAAGATGAATATACGTCTTAGAAATAAGATATCTTTTGAAAGAACGACGAAGACGAGATTGAGGATGATAGCGAGATCCAATAACTAAGTCATAGCCCTCTCTAATACCGTCTAATAAATAACGAAAGGAATGTAAATCTGTTGCTAAGTCAATATCCATATAAGTGTAAATATCTGGTTTGCGTGTAGTCCATGCGTGAAGAACTCCAGCCCCTTTGCCTGGGTGAGGAGTATAAGTATAAACAACTTCTTTATGATGTTTATGAAGTTTTTTCGCAAGTGCAAGAACTTCTTCAGGTTGTTTGCCGTTAATTGCTAAAACCAAAGTCCAAGTGTAATCTTTCACATGCTGTTGAAAATAAGTAACTAAAGTAGCAACGCTAGAAGGAATTTCCCTAATATTGCCAGAGTAGACTGGTAAGACTACATCAACAGAAAGTTTGCGCGACATAGAAGAATTGAGAAGAGGTCGTGTTATAAAGATTTCGTCTGAAGAGTCTGTTTAATGCCTTGCTTCAAGGATAGGGGACGATGTTTAAATGTTGCATATTGTTCTTTGAGTGAATGGGTGCGTGACGAAGTAAGATTGCTAAGTTGTGTTCTAGTCAGAGGAGGAGAAATACCAAAAAGAGAAAGAAATCCAGCTGCAAATCTAAGTAAAGAAAGGGGTACAAAAAGGTAAGGTTTGGATTGATGTAATTCTTGTTGCAAAAGATCTACTAGATCAAGATAAGAAATAGTATCTTTGCCTGCTAAAGTATAAGTGCCGACAATGTGGCGTTGAATGCTTTCTTCAAGGTAAGAGACAAGATCATCTATAAAAATAGGTTGGAATGTCCATTGTCCTCTCCCAGGAATAGGAATAATTGGATAACGAAGAAGAAAAACAATAAGTTTTCCTATGTAGCGTTCATCTCCAGGACCATAAATAATAGGCTCGCGAAGAATTAAGTGATTAGGAAATTGTTGAACTAAAGATTCAGCAGCTACTTTAGAGAGAGTATAAGCATCTCGGCATCCATGAGTAACATTTCCAGTGCTTAAAAAAATAAAATGACTTACTTTTGCATGACGTGCTGCAGCAAGAAGATGTCGTGTACCTAAAACATTCACTGTATGTAATGAGGGGTCTTTCGGATCAAGAACTGCCGCAATATGAACTACGATTTTGACACCTTGAAGAGCTCTAGAAAGAAAAGCAGGATCAGTAAGAGAGCCTTCTAAAAAAGTAACATTAGGATCAGAAGAAAGAATCTTAGAGGTATCTCTAATAATGCAACGCAGTTTATAGCGACGACTCAAACGTCTAACTAACGCTCTTCCTACAAAACCTGTTGCTCCAGTTATAAGTATCATAAAAGAAAGAAAGTAGAAGAGGACTATTTAAAGTTTAGGCAATTAATTTACAACATAATAAAGACGTTCATCTGGTAAGAGACTGCTTCTCATCGTTTCGTTGACCATAATAGTAGGAGGAATATTGGCTTCCCAAATTTTGTGAGGTCCAACTATTCTACCATTGTAAAGCATAAGAGGGATACTTGCTGAGTCGTCATAAACAACTTTGAAATTTGGAGATACTTCACCATAAATATAATGGCGTGCCAAGAAAGAATTTCTAGTTTTCGGGGAAAGATAAAGAACTGCTCCAAGAGGATTTAAATTATTGCCTTCAACGCTTGGGATAATAGTTAAGCAAGCATCAAGACCTTCATTCATAGGGAATTCTGTTTTCTTACCTTGAACTATAAGACAACGAAGGGGAATATCATAGCGCTGATTGTTATAAAAAACAACTGCTTGTGGTTGAGCAACAATAGCTTGAGAATCATCTACAGTTGTAAAAGGAACTAAAAATCCACCGATGCCAGCAGCTCCTCGAGGAAGCAAAGTATCTTTGAATATGAAATCTTGATCTAGTGCAGTTGAACCTGTATAAACGCGAATAGTTTGATTACGAAGTTCTTGGCTATTACGTGCATCTAAACGAAATGCAGGAATCCAGGAATAACGATCATTGGAAAGATCACTACCTATAGTAGAGAAAGCAGGATATTTGCCTACATCTTCGGAGACAATTAAAACATGGGTAGCACCGCGAGACTTCATATAAGTAAGTGCATCAGTATCATCAGGAGTAGTCAATAAATGACGTGCACTATTAAAATTAATGCCCGCTCCTCCGCTATTGCCCCCATCTGAGACAGTAGCACGCTGACCACCTGTTTGTACCCAATAACCATAGTCCCACCAATGTGCGAACACTGCGTCAGTAGGTGTATTTTCTCGTACCCATTGCATAGCATATTGCCATTGTTGTGTATAAATAGGTCCGCTGTTTAGAGTAGTAAGTGAAGTACTCTTATAATAAGAAACTAAACTTCCTTGAATAGCTGGAAGTAATAATAAGCAAAGGAAGGCTACAACTGTTACTATGCGAAGCACATGGTGGCGCTGTCGCATGCCAAGATCATAAAGGAAAACTAAAGCAAAGGAGCTCAATAAAACTACAGTTGGTGAAAATACCAGAATAAGACGAACCATAGTTCGTGCACCAACAATAGTGATAAAAAACCAAACTAAGACCAAGATATAAGAACCATTTAATTTGGTAAGTTCAAGATAATGTTCTCTTCTTTTACGATAGATATGAAGTGATGCAATAAGGATAAAGAGGAAGAATAAAATAAAAGATCCAAAGAAAAGAAATAAAGAAATGCCATTATCGCCATTCAAAAAAGAATCTGGAGAATAACGATTAAGAGTAAAAGCTAATACAAAAAGTGCAAAAAAGACAGTTAATTTATTTCTATTTTCTTTTATAGGTGCCAAAAGAAGATAAAATACGCTTACAGCTCCTGCCAAGAAAAGTGCAAAGAAAACTTTACCAAGTTGACCTACGAAATCACGCATGTAGGGCTGATGACTTTCTGCAACAGTTAATCCCCATCTACTTTCTCCAAAAGGAGACGTTAAAAAATAAATTTGCTCGCTAATGCGCTGGAAAAGACCCGTTGGTCCCAAAAAGAGTAAGATAAATATCAAGCCTAAAATAAACGCAAGAACAAAACTAATGATTCCTACAGGGTATTTCTCATGAAAGCGTGTACGTAATCGTAAAGGATCATAGTGAACAAGAACTTGGTAAATAACACTAATTAAGAAAACAAAGAAAGGAATTGCAGTCGTAGGAGAGAAGAGAAGAGTAGGAAAGCTATAACGAGCAGGATAAAAAATAAGTAAGAGTAAAAAAGAAGTAACGAACCAAGAAGCATAAGCTAAGAAATGTTGAGTACTTTGACGATTGAAAAGAAGTTCGATCAATAAATAAACACCGAAGACTAAGAAAAGAAATTGAACTCCCCCCCATGCAAGAGCCATAAAAAAGGTAGCAACTCCACTAATAATGCCAAAAGTAAGAGATCGTGAACGTTGTGATTGTTGATAAGCAAGAACAAAAAGATAAAGAGTTAGGAAGAAAAACATCATACCAAGACTTTCTTTATCAGAGAAACCAGCTATAGTTCGCTGTACATAAGTAGGAATAAATGCTAAATAAGCAGTTGCCAATAAAGCTACTCTATAATCAAAAAGGCGTCGAGCCAAAAGGAAAAAGAAAAGAAGGCTGATAACAAAGGCGATGGGTGGATAAAGAACATCTGCATAAGCGAGAGTAACAGAAGAATTAAAAAAGTGAAGGAATTTATGGAGATAAACAATAAAAGTTGCCAAAAAAGTAAATTCTCCAGTATTAGGATAACCATCTGGATAATAACGTAAAGAATCAACCTCAGCTAGGGTGCCATTTACTGAAAGTTCTTGTGCATAGCGAAGAAAGGCAAAAGAGTCTATCTCAATAGGAATATAATCATTCGTAGTGACGTCTATCAGATTGGGTAAGGGTGCGGTGCGGTTAAAAAAAGTAAGAAGTAAGATAAGTGCTAGAACTACATAAACTATCCAAGATTGATAACGTTTAAGGAAATTGACAACTTTTTCTTTTCGCTGTTCTAAAACATCAGCCATGGAAGGTAAAGGACTTCTTCCCCTTTAAAAAAGTAGTGGTGTGATATAGACTTCTATGCCTGCAGCAATTAATAAGACAACAATAGCTAATAAGAAAAGGTCAAAAGCGTCTCTGACAATTTTTCTAAAGGTTTGAGTGCCAAAATCATGACGAATGACTGCTACAGAAATGATTCCTCCTGCTAATCCTCCAATAAAATAAGCTAAGATTTCAGGAAGTCCATGAACAAAATAACGAAGAAGGCTCAAAGAATAAATATGGAAATAACCAGCTACCTTAACCAACCCTAGAGAAGAGGCATAATCACTAATATGAGATCTAAAAAAAGTTCCAATAGCTGCGCTAATGACTGAAGCATTCCAGGTTAAAATAAAGATAGCTCCCGCACCATAGAAAAACGAAAAGAAAATACAAAAAAGCATAACTTTAAAGTTGTTAAGAAAAATTTGGATAAATAAGAGTGCACCGCCAATGGCGTCGCCTTCTATAGTTCCTCCAGAAATAGCACCGCTGTTAATAGTTTCTCCTGAAATTTGTGAGTTAATATTTCTAATGGTATTGGTCTGAGTTTGGAAAGCAGATTCCACAATAGATGCTGGTAGAAAAATGTAAGCTAAAGAAAATGCAATGCAGAATCCAACAAAAAGAAACATGAAAAATGATAAAGCGCGACTATGTTCTTTCAACAAAGTTCTTTCTGATTCTATAGTTGTATCTTTTTCTTCCTCAAGGCGCAAAGTATTATACATCAAAGGCACACAAGCAACAACAGTCAACAAAACCATCACGATGCTTGCTTCTTCCTTGAAAACCCAGATAGCGAGAAAAAGTCCAACTGCTGCATAAATAATGCCGATGAAAAATAAATCCCAAGGCTTACGCTCCGCACGCTGAGGCGTGGTTAAAGATTCTAACACCATTAGCTTTTAAGATCTAGGCATCTTTAAATAGCTTGTGTTATTCCTGTAAAGAACGTGCAAAAAAAGAGGAAGAAAGAACTAGGTCTTATTTGTTTTGATTTAGATAATACTTTAATTAAAAGTAATAAGTGCCATTTAGAGGCATATCAACTAGCTTTCAAAAAAAATAAGATTAAAAAAAAGATTACTAATAAAGAAATTCTAAAACATTTTGGTGAAGGAAGTAGAAAGATTATACAAAATTTATTTCCAGGAACAACAGCTAAATTTATTGATAAAATTATCTATGATCATGATCTTTTAGTAAGAAAGAACACAAAAAAATTTGTAAAGGTAATTCCTGGTGCTAAAAGAATACTTAAAAAATTACAACAACAATGGAAATTAGCTTTGATCTCTAACTGTAATCATGAGTTAATTATGGCACTTCTAGAAGCGGCAAAAATACCAAAAAAATGGTTTTCGATAATCATAGGTCAAGATCAAGTAAAACATCCTAAACCAGCGCCTGATGAGTTGCTCAAGGCAGAGCACATAGCAAGACACAAAGCTGCTTATTTTATTGGCGACAGTATCTATGATATTCGTGCAGGTAAAAGAGCGCATGTGCGAGTAATTGCTATCCCAAGTGGTGTAAATAACATAGCGCAACTAAAAAAAGAAAGTCCTTATAGAATATGTAAAAAACTCAAAGAAATTAGTACTAGTATTCAATAAACACTGCGTAATAAAGGATTTTTCTCAACAACAGTAAAACCAGTAACTTTTAAGTGACCGCAAAGTTCATCTTCCATGTGCACTTCAGATGCAGTAATTTCTATTTTTTTGTTGAAGATAGGACCATCAACTACTAAAGTGTCATAATGACCGCCTTCTGCGCCAATATGGAAACCAAATTGTTCTGATGCTTTCTTGAGTTGTGGAAATGTTTCCTTGCTGATTTTTTTACCAACCCAAGGTTTGCCTAATCCATCAACTGCAACTTGGGTAATGCGAATATCATATCCTTTTTCTATCATTTCTCTTACTAATTTTTCATGGTCTTCGCCCATATGGCTTGCAAAGACTTCAACACCTAAGTCAAAAACTGCTTCTCTGATGCTTTTGAGCTGTGTTTCTTGAAGACCAATACCACCTAAGACTAATGCATCTACAGGGTTTTGTGCCACAATATCACGAACAATTTTTGCTTCTTGAACAGGATCAGCTACATCACAAGTAGTGTAAATATGTTTTAATCCTAGTATTTGTGATAATTCTTTAGTCAATTCGACTGTAGGATAGTGAAATAAGTAACAGTCATTGCGAGTTGGTTTAACTGAGAGCAAATATTTGATCTTCCATTTCTTTTGAAGACATCTTTCAATAGCATAAGTACTGTCTTTGCCACCAGAATAGAGGACTGCGACTTCCATAAGCACATTAGGGAAAGAATACTTTATAAATGTTATCATTTTTTAGCTAATAAATGGGAAAAAAGAGGGGGAAACGCGAAGCTTTATATAGAAAAAAAGCTGTAAAAAAGAAGGTGCGAGCTATGGAGGAAACAGTAGACATTCATAAACAATCTAAGTATTTTTTTATTGTAATGATTATTGCATTTCTGTTGTTTTCTATTTTCTTAGTAAAATCTTTTTTGATTGCTATTCTTAGTGGTATTTTAATTGCATATATATTTTTTCCAGTTTATAAATGGTTAAGAAAAACAGTAGTAAATCAAAATTTAGCAGCATCATTGACCATTCTATCAGTTATTTTAATTTTTATTATACCTCTTTTTTTCACCGCCAATGCCTTAATAGGACAATCCATAACTTTTTTTCAAGAAATTAAAGATTTAGATTTTTCAAAATTTGAAGAAAAGATTCCAGAGTTGTTGCGAGGAAATATTGAATTCGATACTTATGTCAAAGACTCTTTAAACAAATTAACTTTATCGCTTGCTCGTGGAACTTCTGACTTTTTAATCTCCTTACCAAAAAAATTGCTTGAATTTTTTGTAATGTTTTTTGTAATGTTCTATATGCTCAAAGAAGGAAAGGTATTAGGTGAAAAAATAAGTATGCATCTTCCCTTAAAAGAAAAGCATCGTCGTCATGTAAGTGAGAAATTCAATAGTGTTATCTATGCAACCATTTATGGAATTGTGATTACTGCAATAGTACAGGGAGCTATTGGTGCCATAGGATTATGGATATTCGGCGTTTCTTCGCCATTATTATGGGGTCTAGTCATGACTATTTTAGCGATGATTCCTTTTGTTGGACCTGCGTTTGTATGGTTGCCTGCGGCCATTTTCAAATTAGCAACGGGAGAAACATTCAGCGGAGTAGGTTTACTCTTATACGGACTCTTCATTGTAAGTACTATTGATAATGTAGTTCGACCAAAAATTATTGGAAGTAAGGGAAATATCCATCCAGCTTTAGTGCTTTTAGGAGTATTAGGAGGTCTCGAAGTATTTGGATTATTAGGTATTATTATTGGTCCACTCATTTTAGCAATTTCTGCTGTATTTCTATCTTTATATGTCAGTGAACATACTGAAGATTATCATCACTAATAAGTTTTTAACTAAAATACTCGAAAATAGCTTCTCAGATAAATTTATAAACGAGAAGTTCTAGATAATTGAAAGATATGCGGAGTCTAAAAAGAGCTTTCATTTGGATTTTACTTCTTTTGGGAGTAGGTTATTTCGTTTTTGCTAATTATCCTGGTGGAGTAGTTATCACAGCGCCAACTACATTGCAAAATCTCAGTCAAAATTTTACTATAATAGTTACTATCGATACCTTAGATGACAATAGTAACGTAACGAATGTCACATTTGAAGTGCATAATGGGACGGGGCAATTTGAGCTGATAGGTTATAATCTTACAGAGAATCTTACAACCTATGCAATCGACTGGGATACAACAGCAAGTGGTGTTGGTGACGGAACAAACTTCACTATTAACGTTACAGCCGCATATACAAATCAATCAAATTTCACAGAATCTCCAGATGCATCATACAATAGTACTCTTGTGGAAAATGTTACTGTGGATAATACGCCGCCAACTCTAACTGCTAATGAACCTAGCAACAATGCGTTGATAAACAGCACTGAAGTAACATTTAACGCGACTGTAGTTGATTTGATATTTTCAACCATTGCGACATGTAATCTCACTCTTGATCCTGATAACGCGACAGACGGATCTGTCATTAATACAACAACAAATGTAGCTAATGGGACTGAGGTTGTTTTTATTAATACCCCTCCAATAGGAGGACATACATGGAATATTGCTTGTACTGATAGCGACGATACAAATAATACGGGCTATACTAACAATCTAACATTTAACGGTGGTTTAGAAGCTTCTGGTATCAGTATGGATATTCTTGATACTATAACGCGTGCTAGCAAAAGAACTTTTGAAGCAACAGATCCTGCAATTATAGCTTGTACTCGGTCTGATGAAGATGGTTTCAATGAAACTACAATCTCAGTTATTGTTCCAGGCAGCAATAATCCGTCCGTACTTGAACACTTTGTTGAACCTATCGCACTCAATAATACTAACACTCGAGAGATAACTTTCCAAGAAACAAGAGAACTTGGAGACTATCTTGCGATGTGTGAAGTTGTTGATGTTGCTGGAAATACTAATGCGACTAATCTTTCATTTACAGTTGTTAAAAAACCACCTAGAAGTTCTAGTGCTTTCGGTAATAGAGATTTTGTAGCTCCTGTAGCAAAAATTAAGGTTGGTAAAAATTCAGTTTCAGACGCAGGTTCACTCACTACAGAAGGAGTTAGCAGACTTATGCAAGTGGGAGCAACTACAACATTCTTGTGGAATGGACAACAACATAGTATTAGGCTTCAAAAAGTTTCTGATGAGCAAGCTACTTTGACAATCGCGTCAACACCGCAAGAAATAATGATTAATAAAGGCGAAACGGAAGAAGTTGATGTAGATGGCGATAGTCGAAACGATATTCTAGTAACTTTCCATAAAAAATATACTAAATATGCTGATCTAACCTTCTCTTTAATAACAACATCTACTGACAATAAAGAAAAAGAAGTGGTAAAAAGTACATCTGAGAAAGACACGAGTACTAAGGCTTCTCTTGGTTCTACAGTTACAATTATCTTGGTAATTATAATAATCTTAGTCATAGGTTACTACTTCTTAGTTCAAAGAAAAAAATAACATAAAACGGTTGCAAAAATGGATAAACCCTTATTATAAAGGTTTTAATAAAGTCTTGTTTTCGAAAGGTTTATATAAGAGTAAAAAGCCGATATTTGAATATCTACTATTATCTAAACACAAACACATGAGGTGCATGTCAATGAATACTTTTCGAAGAATAATGTTCTTCTTTTTAGCTATATTCGTTCTTGTTGGGGCTCATCAAGTCTCAGCTCTTTTCGCAGTGACTGACGCGAGTTTCGCTCCAGCCAATTTAACTGCCGGTGTGGGATTCCCAGACCGTACCATTTCAATCATATTTAATATCACAAACGTTACAGGATGGCATGGTTCAGGAACTGCTGGAGACCCTTACTATGATAACATCTCCAACATTACAGTTCAAGCCATAGACTCCAATGGTCAACTCATTTTCTTAGGTGCTAACACTACTGGTCCAGGCAATGGCGGAGTTCTTTTAGCTGAAGAAATTGCAACCAAAGGTACAGGTGATTACACCTATGTTGTTGAAGTCTTAATTACGTACAATAGTAGTTTATTGAATGAATCAAATGTTCCTGCAACAGGATCTATTACGTTAAATGTTTCTTTTGAAATGTGGAACTTGACAGGCAATGGAGAATTTAATCAATCTATTGATAACGCAGGTCATAGTATTTTGTTTGATGTCTTTGGTCCAAGAGTGTCTATTAAGTTCTTAGACACTAATAATAATGAGAAAACTAAATTTGGTGCTACAGACAAAGTGAAAATTGTTTGTACTCGATCATCTGCATTATCCAACTTTAATGACACTAATTTATCTATTATGGTCCCTGCCGGAAGTCAATTTGATTCTTTAGAATCTAGTTCGACACGAGCATCAGCAGCAACTGACTTCACTGTAGAATTCTCTCAAACACGAGAACTTGGTGACTACACTGCAGCATGTTTCAGTGTTGATGACAACAGTTTATTGAATGATACTGTCAATAGTACCTTCACCATAATCAAAAAAGCTCCAAGTGGATCTAGTCCTTTTGTTAATCCTGATTTCAAACCTCCAGTAGCAACTATTTTAGTTACCGCAGGATCAGTTTCAGCTCTTGGTGCTTTGACTGAAGAAGGCAGCAGCAGACTTATTATGAAAGGAGGAGCAGTCTCTGTAACTGTACAAGAAACTGATTATACTCTTACTCTTAAGGAATTAACAGACACTTCTGCAACTTATACTCTAGATGGCGCTACTCCTTTTGACGTCACTCTTGCTGCTAAAGAAAGCAAAAATGTAGATGTTACTGGCGATGGATCTGATGATTTAACTATAGTTTTACATCAAGTCTATAACAAACGAGCAGACACTACTTTTAAACTCTTATCAGTTCAAGGAGCTGGTCCTTCAACAGAGCCACCAACAAATGAAGGAACCCAAGAACCAGCTACACCTTCAGCAACAAGTTCTGGATCATCAACATGGGGAATTGTAGTAGTCATTTTCCTAATTATTTTAGCAGTACTTGGAGGCCTTCATTACTTTTCTGCAAGAAAACGCGGAGGCAGCAATGGAACTACAGGTTCTTTGCGCTTTAATGCCAGAGATATGGGTATGCAACGACCTCCAAACGAGCCACGCACCCTAACTCGCAATTAAACAAGTTTTAAAAACTACTTTCTTTTCTTCTTTCTATGGCAACCAATGCAACTTTAGGCTATCAACTAGCAGAACAGGAATATTTTCGAGCAGCCTCTAATGAAGCGAAGCTAGCAGCACTGCAAAAGATGCTACAGACTTGCCCTAAACATAAAGCTTCTGAAAATATGCAGAAAAATATCAAGGAACGTATTTCTAAATTAAAAACTGACATTCAAAAAGAAAAAAGAGCAAAAAAAAGCTCAGGCAACAATTTTTTATCTGTCAAAAAAGAAGGAGCAGCACAAATTGTTCTTGTCGGTACAACTAATTCTGGAAAAAGCACTTTATTAAAGCAATTGACCAAGGCAGATGTGGAAATAGCACCTTATCCCTTTACCACCACGAGACCTGAAATAGGCACTTTAGACCATCATGGCGTCAAACTACAAATTGTAGAGGTTCCAGCTATTGTTGCAAATTTTTCTGAAACTGAAAATGGAAAAACTTACCTGTCTCTTATTCGCCAAGCAGATCTCATTGTTCTTTTGTTCAACACTGTAGAGGAAAAACGTCTTCTAGATCGTGAACTTAATAACATTATTGTAGACAGACTTATTTATAATCATCAACCTAATCTTGCAGAAGAGATTTGGAGACGATTGCCTCTGATCAAAGTTTACACCAAACAGCCAGGAAAAAAGAAAGACCATCCTCCCATTGCCTTACCTAAGGGATCGACAATTGAAACCCTTGCAAGCCATGTGCATAAAGATTTTATTCAACGTTTTCGCTTTGCTCGCATCTGGGGATCTTCCAAATTCGCAGGACAAACTGTAGGGCTTTCTTATCCTCTCAAAGATGATGACATTGTGGAATTGCATGTTGCTTAGATATACTTATAAACAAATACTTCCTTCTTTTTCCCATGAAAAGAGGTGGGCAGATACTCTCTATTGTAATTACTATTTTCTTATTTTTACCTCTCGCTTCTTCAATATGGACTGATGATTATCGCGAGGTTGTTACTGAGTATACTGATTTCCTTACTGGAAATGTTGTGCATGAACCAGAATCTTCCTCATCAACCACTTCTTCACAGAGATCTTCACGAACTCTTCCTAGGATTCAAGACACTATCCTTATACGTCGACCATCTTTAGAGCAGATTATTCCTTCAGAACCTGCATCTTCTAAACCTTCCTGTCAAATTACAGCACTTTCTTGGAGCAAGCCAACAGCTTTCACAGGTGAAACAGTAGATCTTGTTGTTACCAGCCAATATTGTTCTGGTACTTTACGTGCTCATCTCTTTGAGCGTGATTTTTTAGTAGATGATGATATAGTTCTTATTGAAAAAGGTTTCACTGGAGAAAAAACTTTTATTTCCTGGAAGATTACTAAAGATGTTCTAACCCTTTTTGATGAACCTTTTGAAGAACAACAGTTGGAAATTTATTTTCAAATTGAGTCTGCAGATTCTGATTCTTTATCTCCACCTCTTCACTCTTCTTTTTTGATTGTCTCTCCTCAATCTTCTTCTCGTGCAGGTCAACGAACTTCCCCTCTACCTGAGATTGAAACTGGCGAAGAACTTGGTGGCGAGGATTTAGGTAGTTCTGTTTATCTTGGCTATGGATGTACTACTGCTTTTATTATAGACAGAGACTGTGATGGTTATGGAAATGGGGGGCAAGATGCTCCTGATGAGCTTCCTCCATTCGGACAACCTGATTTTTCTCCACCTTTAGGAAAAGATGCTAATGATTTTGATCCAACACTTAATACTCTTCAAACTGCACGAGATAGATATGGTGGTTTGGACTCTGCTCAAGAATTTAAGAATTGGATTCAAGATTTAAATTGCTTAGATATTGAAGGAAGTCAAGTTCCTTGTTATACTCATACTCTCGGGAATGTTTATTTTACATCTCCAACTGGTGACGATGCTACTGGGCAAGTAAATAATCCCAATATGCCTTTTCGTTCTGTAGACTCTCTTCGTTTTCAACTTCAACCAGGCGACGTAGTTGTTGTTCGTGAAGGATATAACTCTGTAGATCTGGGTCCATTTCCATGTAATCCAGCTAATCCTCTTGGTAATTGTATATGTAATTCTAATATTTGTTCAAACTGGCCAAATTACTTTAGAGGTCTTATTTTGCATGATATTGATGGTACACCTAGTCAACCTATATTAATTATTGCAGCTCCTGGTGAGCGTGCATGGTATAATGGATATTATTCTTCAATGAGCTTTAACGCCAATTCTAGATATGTAATAGTTGATGGAATCGAAATAAATGGAAAAGATATTTTTTTTGAGTATAGAAGATCTGGACTGGAGTTTCAGACGATAACTCGCGATATTACTCTTAGAAACATGGAATTTACAAGACATCCAGCAGATATTTTTGGAGACGTTACCATTTATTTAGAAAATGTTCTATTCGATAGCTTAGTTATTCACACTAGTCAAGGAGGTCAAAGAGATGCAGAGCATGGGATTTATTTAAATAATCCTTCTTTAGGAGATTATCATAGAAATGTTATTCTTAAAGATTCTTTAATTTATTATAGGAACAGACATGGAGTACAGTTAAGACCTCCCTATATCAATCTTAAAATTATTCGAAATATCATCTGGGGTAATTCTCTAGGTGCTATTGAAATAAAAGGAAGTATACAGAATTCTGAGATTAGCAATAACCTCTTTTTTAATAATGGACGTACACCTCTTCTAATAAACCGAGAATCTGGACATGAACAAGCAGGTCCTATTGATGATGTTTCTATTTTTCAAAATACTCTTTGGGTGGGTAATAGTGATAATGGTATGGGGGAAAGTTGCTGGATGTCTCAAGGAGGAACTTGTCAAACTAATAATCCCTCAGGAAGTAACGCCTTCGGATTCGTATCTAGCGGACCTATTATAACCATGACTAATCTTAAGGTTGCAAATAATGTAATTTATTTGACTAGTAGAGGTTCGCTTATATGGAATGAATGGTTACCGAATATGTTAACTGCGACAATACAAAATAATTTTATTTATAGCACTGCTAGACACCCTACTAATCCTCTTCTTGACCTTACAGGAATGATGGCTGCATGTTTGATTCTTCCAAATGATGGCACTCATGATTATACCGTTCAGAATTACAGGTGTACTGCTCCAAACAACTTCTTTTATTATTGGAGTATGGGGTCTTTTCAAAATGCAATTAGACCTTTAGTATTTAATAATCAACTTATTCCTGAAAATCAATTGCCTATTCTTTTTACTGATGTTAATCCTTCCTATACCTATACTTCTGAAAGATTTGATTTTAACCCTGCTGGTCCGACTATTGCGACTGATAATTCTTTGCCTACTTTTAACTCTCTTCGTGACATAAGAGGTAATTTAAGAGGAAGCGTTCAAGATGCTGGAGCTTATGAGTATGGGGCTGGAAGCACTGGTCCTTTTATAATTGGAGTTAATCCAAGCACTGCAGCCAGCAATCAAAATACTCTTTTCACTATAACTGGGTATAATTTTGATTATCCCGGGGCTAGACTTGAACTTTGTTTCGATACTACTTGTATACCTTTGACAGGATATTATACTGTAATGAGCTCTAGCCGAATTCAAACCAACCTCACTCTAGGAGCTAGTGCTTATGAATTTCAAGTGAGAAACCTGGACGATCAATTAAGCAATAGATTTGGTTTTAATGTTTTTGATCTTCCTACTGCCCCTTCTGGTTTGCAAGTTTCTAGTTTAACTTCTTCGCAAGTTGACTTACTTTGGACTGATGCAAGCACTAATGAAGATGGATTTTATATTGAAAGAAGTTTATTTCCTACTTCAGGATTTATACAGATCGGAACTAATTCTGCTAATGATTTTACATTTACAGATAATACTGTTACTCATACTACGACTTATTATTATAAAGTAAGAGCTTTCAACGCTGGAGGAAATTCTAGTTATTCTAATACTGTAACTGTTGTAGTTCCTTCACCACCATCCTGTGCTGCGCAAAATGGATTTATTTGTGCTAATGGTTATTATTGTCTGGGAAATTCTTTGCTACACTCAGGAAGTGGAGTTTGTTGTAATATTCCATGTCAAGAAGGAGATCCTTCTTTGGTAGGACATTGGAAATTTGATGATACTGTTGGTGTTTCTGATCCTGCAATAGATTCTTCGATATACAATCTGCCTGGAACTTGTGCTTCTGGAGCATGTCCTAGTTATTTATCTGCTAGTGGACAGTTAAATGGGGCTTATGATTTTGATGGAACAAATGATGAGCTAACTGTTGCTGATGACGACTTGCTTGATTTGACTACTCAAGGGACAATTATGGCTTGGATTAAAAGAGATAGTTCAAAATGGCATGGAATTATAGCAAAAGGAAATGTTCCTAATCATGCTTATGAAATTGAAGTGACTCCTGGAAATCGTTTTAATTGTCGAGTTGGAGGGGGTAATTTTGCTTCATCTACAACTACAATAGCTGTTAACACCTATTATCATATTGCTTGCACTTGGAATGCAGGAACTTTGAGACTTTATGTTAATGGTGTTTTGGAACAAACTGTTGCTGGTATTCCAAATGCTCCTGCTAATAGTGGGGCTCTTCATATAGGGTCATGGCCTCCTGCATCTGGACCAGATTGGGATTGGATGGATGGAAAAATTGATGATGTTAGAATTTACAACAGAGGTTTAAGCGCTTCTGAAATTCAGACTGCCATGGGTACTAGTACTTCTTTCGATTTTACTATGGCTGCAAATCCAACTAGTGGCACAGTTCGACTGACCAATTCCATACAGTCGACAATAACTGCTACTCAAGTTTCTGGTTCTGGTTCTGTTACTTTTAGCGCTTCAAATTTGCCTTCTGGTGTACTTGCTTCTTTTAATCCCTCTAGTTGCACTCCGACAGCTGGAACTCCTTGCTCTACTACAATGACTTTAACTGCATCTAGTACTGCTACTCTTGTAAATAATCAGCAAGTTTCAGTTACTGGAACCTCTGGAACAACTATTAGAAATACTCCTTACTCATTGAGTGTTGTTGTCTGCACCTCCGGACAAATCAGAGCATGCGGATTAACTCAAGGTGTTTGTCAAGGAGCAACTGAAACTTGTACCACTAGTAACATCTGGCCAGTGGGCGGATGTACGACAACGATATATCAAAATCATGCACAAGCAACCTATGGAGTCAATTACCAAGTCGGTTCTGAAACGTTATGCGATGGACAAGACAATAATTGTAATGGACAAACAGATGATATTCAATCACAATTTGCACCTCTCTGTCTCAATCAAGTAGGAGTGTGCGCAGGAGCACGACAATCTTGCGGAGGAGTCTCAGGATGGCAAGCATGTGGAACAACTCAATATCAAAACAACAATAATAATTATCAAACGACTGAAGTCAACAGATGCACGAATACTTTGGATGATGACTGCGACGGCAGAGCAGATCATGCAGGCCCAAGAACTGCAGCCACACCTCCAGATGGAGACCAAGACTGCGCAGTGGGAGTCACAGCAATCACAGCATCCGCTACTATTTGTCCAGGAACTTCTTTCACAGTAACCTGTACTGCAACTGTTGGTAATGTTCCCAGCATCCAAGCATTTTTAGGAGCACAACCTTGTATCTTCCAGAACTGGAATAGCAATATTGCTTCCTTCACCTGCACGAGTCAAGCAACTGCAGGACAACAAACTGCTCGATGCACGATCAATCCTCAATATTCTTATCAGTCAGGAACAGATCCATCACGACCAGTGACTGTTGGAGGCACGAATTGTTGTAATCAATACAATGTTAATGCTGCTTGTGAAGGCGACACTTCTTGTGACTGGTGCTTAGGTTGTTCAGGCACCCAATCTAGTGGAGGAGCAACTCGTTGCGTCCAAGCTGGCAGCTGTACCTATGCTTGCACTCAAGGACAATGTGGTGCTGCATGCAGCGCAAATGGGGGATGTACACAAACACAAACTTGCGCTTCAACTACTACCTGCGGATGTACAGAAGAAAATCCTAGACTTACTACTATTTCACCTTTTAGTATTAATTTAGCTATTTTGCAACCTATTACTTTGACAGGACAATATTTCGCAGCAAATGCAGAAGTCAGAGTTGATGGCATTACAGTTATTCCTAGCCGTATTATTTCACGAACTTCAACACAAATTGTCTTCCAATACCAAATAAGAGATTATGGAGTTGGACAACATCAAGTGACTGTGTTTAATCCTACTTCAGGAAGAACATCGATGGGTGCTTCTTTTACAATAACAGCATTGCCTAGAATTACTTCTTTAAATCCTCCTCTTTTGATGAATAATCAATTTACTACTCTGGATATTCAAGGACAAGAATTTGATCCTATTGCACTTGTAATTGCAGGACAATTTTACCAAGGAGCATGGACTTCACCTACTCATCAACTTATTCAAGCGCCTAATATTCCACCAGGCGTTCCACCAGGAGATTATTCTTTAGTTGTTGTTAACAGAGATCTAGTTCCTTCTAATTCTGTACTTGTATCAGTTAGACAACCTTTCACTTTTGCTTTGGGAGTGCAACCTTCCACAGCTACAGTTGTTCCTAATACACAATTACCAGTTACTCTCACTCTTACTGGTGTTCCTTTTAGCACTTCAGAACAAGTGACAGTCAGCACAACTGCTCCTACAGGTATTACAGCAGCATTCCAGCTTCCACAAGGCAATAGTTGTACTCCTAATCCTACTTGTCAACTCTCCTTATCCTTAGGCATAGGCAATGTACTAACAGGACAATCTTATATTGTAGATTTACAAGCAACTTCATCCTCTGCTCAACGTCTTGACACTATTACTCTGAATGTAGTTCAAGGACAGGTTATTGATTGTACTAATGGTATAAGAGATAATTATGAAACTGATATTGATTGTGGCGGTCCCATTTGTGCACCAGCTGGATACTTATGTGATTATGCTAGATCTTGTGCTTTACCTACAGATTGCAGAATCAATCAGGGTTGTGGTATTGGATTATGCACTGCAACATCTCTGACTAACTCAGCACTTATCTGTCAACCTGATAGTGATTGCGATACTATACCTGATTCACGTGACCGATGTTTAACTACTCCTGCTAGTGTTGTTGTAAGCCTAAGAAATGGTTGTCCTTTACCTCGAGTTACTTCTTTTAGCCCAAGTCTAACAACCGATTTCACTCAAGTGGAAGATTTAGAACATGTTCAAGATCTCAGTTTAGGCATTGTTGGTGTAGGCAGACTCCAGTATCCTGGCAGAGAAATTTCTGTCTTACGTATAGTAAATAATATTCATCAAGCATTAGACTTAGATACTGAGATCACTTTACAACCTAATCTCATTGGCTTAGATAGTACACTCACTTCTGAATTCAATTATCCAGCTACTTTAATTTTTAGCGGATTAACTTCAACAACTGCTCCTACTCCTTTACGCGATGGACTAGTTTGTTCTTCTCTTGTTTGTGTCAGTCAAACTTATGCGAATGGAGACTATACAGTTACAGTTCCTGGATTTTCAGAATACAGCACACAACCAGGCACATGTGGAGATACTTATTGTAATCTAGATGAAAGTTGTAGTCTTTGTTCACAAGACTGCGGCGCTTGCCCTCCTGGAGGATCAAGTTCTGGCGGCAGTGGCGGAGGAAACAATGCCAACCAACGTGTCGTAGTAGACTTAGATACTAATATCCAACAAACAGTTTCAGTTCTTCGCAATAGCAGGATCAGTGTTATTTACCAAGGACAAGAATATGGTGTAAGAGTACCTCATGCAACAGCTGAAGCAGTTATCCTTACAGTTTTAGGAGATAGCTATAGCATTCCTCTTGGCCAACGTTTAGGAATTGATCTTTCTCAAGATAGCACTAGTGATGCCAATATAGAATATGTTGCACTTGATGGCAATGTAGTTACTTTGACCTTTAGTCGTCTTATTCGTGAACGTATTCCCACTTTACAAGATTCTTCAAAAGAAGTACGAGGACCTTTAACACCTCATTATGAGGAAACGTCACGAGTCCAAGAGAATCAACAACCTCCTAGATTATTTTCCACTATTTGGGTAAGAATACCCTTGGTCTTTTTTGTCTTAGCTTTAGCATTTTATTTCCGTTATGTACGATTACGAAGGATTTATTGAACGTAATCTTTATATAACCAATTACAGAGAACATCTTTTCAGAGGAGGTACAACTATGGTTCAAGTCGGCGACGTTATAGAAAATTTTGAATGTATGGCTTATCAAACAGGTCAATTTAGAAAAGTTAAACTTAGTGATTACAAGGGGAAATGGGTTGTCCTATTTTTTTATCCACGAGATTTTACTTTTGTATGTCCTACAGAGATTAGAGGATTTGCACAACATGAACTTTCATTTACCAAATCAAAAGCAGTAATTATAGGAGCTAGCACTGATAGTGAACATTCTCATAAGGCATGGTTTGAACGTGATCTTAAGGAAGTCAAATTCCCCATTCTTGCAGATACTGCACACAAACTCAGTCGTTATTTTAATGTTTTAAAAGAAGATGAAGGTAAAGCTCATAGAGGTACTTTTATTATTGATCCTAAAGGTATTTTACGTTATTTTGTGGTTTCTGATCTCAATGTAGGCAGAAGCATTGAAGAGACTTTACGTGTCTTACAAGGACTCCAAACTGGCGAATTATGCCCTATTGACTGGAAACCTGGTCAAAAGACTTTGGGAAAATAACACAACGCTTATATTTTCCTTTCCTTTTCTTTTTGTATGCTCAAACGATCTATTTTTTCTGTTTTATTTCTTTTCCTTATAGCTGGATGCAATTCAGTTCCTTCAGAACCTTCTTCTGAAACGAATGTCAATACCTCTTCCAACAATCTTACTCCTGAAAATATTACTCTCCCAACAACATATCCTTCTTCTCCTAATCCTGTTGACGAAGAAAAAAGACAATATCTTCTAGCGCGAGGAGCAGGGATCTTTAATTTTAGTGAACTCACTGCAGCTACTTGCGATGCTACCATAACTGAGTATAGAGAACTTCTAGACCAAACTGAAGATGACTTGGATGAAATAGGACAGGAACTTCTTGAAGAAGAACGCGACTTACAAAAAGTTAAATCTGATTTACAAACAGCTCTTCAAAATGGCAATGAACGTGCTGCAGACAGAGCAAGGGATGATATTGATGACGAACAAGAAGATGTGGACTATGTTGAAGATCTCTTAGAAGAAAAAAATGAATATTTCCGTAAGATTAAATTGATTTTCAGTACTCTGAGAGAGGAATGTGTTCTTCTCAAAGCACGTGCATAGAAAAGTTCTTAATTCCTTTATTTCTTTGTTCTCCTATGCATCCCTTACAACAAGCTTATAGCGCTAAAAAACAAGTAATAACAGATAGGCTTACTTCTTTTTCTCGTTTATCTAGTGATGATCTTTTTTATGAATTCTGTTTTTGCCTCTTGACTCCACAATCTAAAGGAAAATTCTGCTGGGAGAAAGTACAAAAGCTTAGATCTTTACACTTCAAGGAAAGTTCTTTTAATCCTCATCGTTATATTAAGGATATGCGTTTTCATCATCATAAAAATAAATATTTATTAGCGGGGAAACAAATTTATCCTCAAGTACTAGAACAATTATCACTTTGTCAAGACTCTTCTACTTTGCGAGCTTGGTTGGCTAAAAATGTTGATGGTTATGGTTATAAAGAATCTTCACATTTTCTTCGTAATATTGGGCATACCAATTTAGCCATATTAGATAGACATATTTTGAAAAATCTTGTACATCATAAGGTCATACCAGAACTTCCTAAGACTCTAACGCCTAAAACCTACTTAGCAATTGAACAACGTTTTCAAAGATTCGCGCAGAAGATTAACATTCCTATGGACGCTTTGGATTTATTATTTTGGAGCACTGAAACTGGAGAGGTTTTCAAATGAAATCTCTACCTATAGATGCCATCATGACTACACTCTTAGGACAGAAACATACTTTTCAGAATACTGCGTTGATGGATATTCAATCTGAATACAAAACTCCTTTTCATGTCTTGATCTCTTGCATTCTAAGCTTAAGAACAAAAGATGAAGTTACTGGACCTGCATCTCAAAGATTGTTTGCCTTGGCAGATACTCCAAAGGGACTTTTAGGCCTTGATCTTAAAGTCATTGAGCAAGCGATCTATCCTGCTGGATTTTACAAAACCAAAGCACGGACAATTCATAAGATTTGCAAGATTCTTTTAGAACAGTATAATGGACAAGTGCCTACAACTCATGAACAACTTTTACAATTACCAGGAGTCGGACCAAAGACCGCAGCAATCACTATGGTCTACGGACATAATCAACATGATCATATCCCGACAGACACTCATGTGCATAGAATATCTAATCGATTAGGCTGGGTCAAGACAAAACTACCAGAAGATACTGAAATTGCTTTGAAACTAGTAGTTCCTAAACACTATTGGAAGGATTTAAACGATATGTTTGTACAGTTTGGACAAAACATCTGTAAGCCTATTTCTCCCTGGTGTTCAAAATGTCCTGTTGCTCATTACTGTCCTAAAATAGGTGTGAAGAAATCTCGATGATTAGTTTACCCACTGATTGAAAAACTACTTTTCTGCAGCTTTCCACATAAATTCAAATAATGTTTTATAAGTTTG
>Ga0209541_10000164_pt1 | contig 121203 bp, 150 predicted proteins | sample RifCSPlowO2_01_FD_184027 | JGI IMG/M metagenome (GOLD analysis project Ga0209541, IMG submission 184027) | Groundwater microbial communities from Rifle, Colorado - Rifle CSP2_plank lowO2_0.1 (SPAdes) (version 2) | ecosystem: Environmental > Aquatic > Deep subsurface > Groundwater | place... | reverse complement strand
TATGAATTTGATCCACAGTCTCCTATTATTCGTGGTTCTGCCAAAAAAGCTCTGGAAGGTGATGCTGAGGCAATTAAATCGGTGGAGGAGTTAATGGCAAAAGTTGATGAATGGATTCCAACACCTGTACGGGATGTAGACAAGCCGTTTTTGATGGCAGTTGAGGACGTTTTCTCGATTAAAGGCAGAGGTACAGTGGTGACCGGAAGAATTGAGCGGGGTAAGGTGAAAGTTAACGAGGAAGTTGAGATTGTCGGGATCAGGCCGACCAAAAAGAGCGTGGTAACAGGAATTGAAATGTTCCATAAAATGTTGGATGAAGGCCAGGCAGGGGACAATGCCGGAATTTTGCTTCGGGGCATTGAAAAAGACGATGTGGAACGTGGTCAGATTTTAGCCAAACCCGGTTCCATCACCCCTCACTCTGAGTTTGAAGCTCAAGTTTATGTTTTGAGCAAAGAAGAAGGCGGCAGACATACCCCATTCTTCAAAGGTTACCGTCCGCAATTTTATATCAGGACCACTGATGTAACCGGTGAAGTACAACTGCCGGAAGGCGTGGAAATGGCTATGCCGGGAGATACGGTGAAGGTTGTAGGTAAGCTTATTACACCGGTTGCTATGGAAGAAGGGCTTAGGTTTGCTGTCCGCGAAGGCGGCAAAACTGTGGGAGCGGGAGCGATCACAAAAATCATTGCCTAAATTCACTTCTAAAACTGCTCAAAAACTATTATGCCAGAAAAAGATTTAACTCCGGAAGAATATAAAGCTGTTGAAAAGTGGATTAACCAGCAGCCTGATAGATGGTGGCACGGTTTTGGCGAAGGAATCGTAAATTCCGGAGCTTTTAAAATTGGGTCTGAGCCACTGGTGATACATGGTGTTAATGACGAGAATGTTTTACTAGGTGTTAGATATCGCATAATTTGTAGTGAAAAACATGCTGAAGCATTAGAGCAAGCTGGAGTAATTGGATTTTCACCAGAACCACAACCAGGTGCGAAAACACCTTAGTTGAGATATAATTATTAGCACATTGAAAGGGGAATAAAGTAAAATGCCAAGGGGCAGAATACGTGTCAAATTAAAAAGTTACGATCATCGGGTGTTGGATAACACCTGCGAATCCCTTTTGGATACGGCCCTTCGGACCGGTGCCAAAATAGTTGGCCCCATTCCCCTTCCCACAAAAACTGAAAGAATTACAGTTTTAACATCCCCACACACAGATAAAGATTCCAGAGAAGCTTTTGAGATAAAAACTCACAAAAGAATGATTGATATTATCGAACCTACTCCAAAAACTATAGATTCCCTAATGCATCTTGAAATCCCGGCAGGAGTTGATATTGAAGTAAAAATGTGATAGTATTCGCCTCTAATAGGAGGGTCATGGAAAAGAAAATTGTTCTATTTTCTATAGATGATCCATTAATTGACCAACTTTCTACTAGTGTGACTGATCCTCAATTCATGGTTGAGAAGGGTCTTCTTACTGGAGAAGGATCTAAGAATCCACTCGATTCATTAACTCCACGCCAGAGGCAGATATTATGGCTAAAATTTCATCCTGACAGATTTGGGCAAGCTCATACAATACAGGCAATTGGAGAAAAAATAGGTTTCTCAGAGCGGACTGTAAAAAGAGAGTTAAGGGCAGCATTGACAGAAATTCCAGATCCAAGTAAGTTGTATTCCTCACAGCGTTAGACCTACTCCATACTTGCTTTTTAGCTTCAGGTCATGTTAAAATTTCTCTAGCTGATGATTTATTTGTCAGGTTAATTAAAAATTAATTAATTTTCAGTAGATCGCGCGTCGAGAAGCGATACGGCGAGTCTAAGCGAGATACTGAGTGAGCATCCTTAAGGAGCTCACTCTTTTTAATGCTAAAAGGTTAGGAAATATTCTTCGAGCGGTTAGCGAGAAGTTACCATAAAAATATAATAGTTTTTTAAGGTAGGTTCTCACTTTGTTCGAACAATAGTAATTATGATCAGTACGCTTTTAGGTATCAAGAAAAATATGACGAGTACATATGACTCCCGAGGCAGAAGGGTGGGGGCGACTGTGGTGGAAATGCAGCCAAATTTAGTAACACAAGTTAAGACCGCCGATGGCAAAGACGGATATGATGCATTGCAGTTGGGTTATGGCACCAAAAAGTCCGTTAGAAAGCCCCAAGTTGGTCATGCCAAAAAAGCCGGGCTTGATAGCAAGATCCGCTGGTTTAAGGAAGTCAGGCAACAGGCAACAGGCAACAGCGGGCAGTCAGAAGAATTAAAACCTGGAACAGAAATCAAACCGAACCAGGTTTTTTCTATAGGGGATGCTGTCAAGGTCCAGGGGATCTCTAAAGGAAAGGGATTTCAAGGTGGAGTCAGACGCCATGGATTTCATGGTGGGCCAAAAACTCACGGTCAATCAGACAGGCTCCGGGCTCCAGGTGCAATTGGTTCTGGTACTACCCCTGGAAGAGTTTATAAGGGTAAAAAAATGGCCGGCCATATGGGTGCAAGAGGAGTTAGTGTTAAAAACCTGGAAGTTGTCGGTTTAGATAAGGAAAATAATTTACTGGTAGTCAAAGGTGCTGTCCCCGGTGTGGTAGGAGGTTTAGTGATGGTGACAAAATTAGGAAGGATTAAGGGTTATACACCTCCACCGGAGGAAAAACCATCAGAGGAAGAAGAGCAAGGAGTATCTGGAGAGAATAAGGCAGAAGCAGCTAAAGCGCCAGTAGAACAAAGCGAACAAGTGGAACAAAAAGAAGAAGTTAAGGAGGAACCAAAGGATGCCGAGGGTTAAAAAAGATACTACAGTTAGAAAAGCAGTGAAGCCAGTAAAGAAAGTAGCTGAGAAAAAAGCTGCGCCAAGGTCGAGCGGTTTATCAGTACCAGTCTATTCCCTGGTAGGACGTGTTAGTGGGACCCTAACTTTGCCAAAGGAAATTTTTGGTCAAAAGGTAAATAAAAAGCTGTTATCTCAAGCGATGAGAGTTTATATGACTAATCAGAAAAGCTTGACCGGATCTACCAAAACCCGGGGTGAGGTTGAAGGTTCGACTGCAAAAATCTATAGACAAAAAGGAACAGGCAGAGCAAGACACGGTGCAATTAGAGCACCGATTTTTGTGGGTGGAGGTATCACTTTTGGTCCTAAACCCCGTAAAGTAAGATTAGAGTTGCCGCAAAAAATGAGAAAAGCGGCGCTCCTGTCTGCTTTTTCTGCCAAAACGGCCGATAAACAATTGATGGGTTTATCAGGGTTGGAAAAGGCCTCAGGTAAGACCAAGGAAATGGTTAAGCTTTTGGATAAAGTAGTTGGCAAAGGCAAAAACATAAGTTCTTTAATTGTTACTGGAGAAAAACAAGATAATGTTGTCAGGGCTGTTAGAAACATTCCGGGAACAGATGTATTACCGGTAAATCTTATTAATGCTTATGAAGTATTAAAACATGAGTTACTTCTTATAACTAAAGAAGCAGTTGAAAAATTAGGTAAACCACAAGTTCAGGAGCAAAAATGATAGTTTTGAAACGGCCTGTTATTACTGAAAAATCGATGAAACTTGCCCAAAGTGGCTTATATACCTTTGAGATTGGAAAAGATGCAACTAAGCCTATGGTGGCTAAAGAGGTTGCTAAAAGATTTAATGTGAAAGTTTTAGAAGTTAAGGTTGTTAACGTTAAAGGTAAGACTAGGCAGCAGAAAAGGGTGAGAAAAGTTTACAATCTTCCCGGTTTTAAAAAGGCGTTGGTTCAAGTGAAAAAGGGAGAAAAGATTGCCATTTTTGAAACTCCGAAAGAAGAAGTTACGGTAACCACAGCTGAAAATGAACCAGTAAAACTAAAAGAGAAAAAAGATATCTTGGGGAGGACTAGAGTCAAGGTTGAAAGAAGTGCGGTTGGGGCAGCGCCTACAACGCAGCGGAAAGTGATTACCGGAAAATAACAGATTTATGAATAAGCAAAGCTTGCGATCTAAAGATCTTAAAGATTTAAGATTAAAGAATTTAAAAAAACTATTAAAAAAGCACTCTGGTAGATCTAAGGGAGTCTTGACTGTCCGTGGTCAAGGAGGAAGACACAAAAGATACTACCGCGAGATTGATTTTAAAAGGGATAAATTCGGAGTTTTGGGGGAGGTAGTAGCTTTGGAATATGATCCAAATAGAAATGTAGAAATTGCGGCAGTTAAATATGCAGATGGAGAATATAGATATATTTTAGCTCCCAAAGGGATGAGGATAGGAGATAAGGTTGGTTCTGGAGAAAAAATTGAGGCTAAGGTGGGTAATGCCATGAGGCTTAAAAATATCACTGTCGGAACTTTAGTTCATAATGTGGAGCTCTCGCCGGGTAAAGGGGGACAGTTAGGCCGCAGCGCCGGCATGGCACTCCAGCTTCTGGCCAAGGAAGGTGATTTTGCACAACTTAAAATGCCTTCAGGTGAGGTGAGGATGGTTCCCTTGCAGTCTTTGGCTACAATAGGTGTTTTAGGTAATGAAGACATTAGACAGAGAGTTTTAGGTAAGGCCGGAAGGTCCCGCCATATGGGTGTTAAACCAACTGTCAGAGGTGTCGCACAAGACCCTGATTCTCACCCACACGGTGGGGGAGAAGGAAGATCCGGAATTGGCCGGAAGCGTCCAATGACTAAATACGGCAGGCCGGCTGTTGGCAAAACCAGGAATAGAAAGAAATATTCTAATAGATATATTATTAAGCGCAGAAAGTGATTTAAGATTTATGATTCAAGATTTAAGAATTACAATTAACAATAAAAATATATGTGGTGGACATTGTGGTAGTACGAGTCCATCAAATGAAGGAGGTAGGTAGCAATGTCCAGAAGTACAAAAAAAGGTCCTTTTATTGATGAAAAGTTAATGAAGAAAGTAATGGCTCAAAAGGCCGGTGGAGCCAAAAGCCCGATTAAGACTTGGGCCAGAAGGAGTCAGATTCCGCCGGAGTTTGTGGGGCACACCTTTTTAGTCCACCAGGGCAAAAATTTTGTGACAGTGTTTGTAAGCGAGTCAATGGTAGGTCAGCGGTTAGGAGAGTTTGCGCCAACCAGACTGTTTAGAAGCCATGGAAAGGTGACCGAGAAATCTACGTCAAAAACCTAATGGAAGTACAAACTATACAAAAATATATACACACTCCACCCCGCAAATTACGGTTGGTTTCTGATATGGTCAGAAGTTTGCCGCCAACAAAAGCTTTAAATGTGTTGCAGCTTACACCTAAAATGGCGGCTAAAGATTTGGTAAAAGCTTTGCAAACAGCTTTGGCTAATGCTAAACAAGCGGGTATGGATAGCGAGAAAGTATTTTTCAAGAAAATTGAAATCAACGAGAGTATGAAAATGCGCCGTTTCAGAGCCGGCACCAGAGGAAGAGTTAAGCCGTATAAGAAAAGAATGAGCCATATTAAAATCGTCTTGACAGACGATTTAAATCTCAAATCTCAAATGTCAAATGTCAAAACTGCTGTTAAACTTGAAAAAAAGAAAGAGTCCATGATGGACGATTCCGCAGTAAAGAGTAAATCAACAGAAAGGGGTAGGACAGAATCGTCCAAATAAAAATATGGGACAAAAGATTCACCCGGTAGGTTTTAGGATGGGCATTGGGGCAACTTGGAAGTCTCGGTGGTTTGCTCGTGGAGCAAAGTATCAACAATATGTTTCCGAGGACTTGAAAATTCGTGATCTTTTAATGAAAAAGCTTCGACCGGCAGGTGTGGCTGCTGTGGAAATTGAGAGGGCTGTTAATAAATTAAAGATAATAATTTTTGTTTCCCGTCCCGGAGTTTTAATCGGACGAGGCGGTAGCGGTTTAACCGAAATTAAGAAATTTTTAATGAAGGAACTGCAGATTAAAAACGATAATAGCTTGGAAGTTGCGCCGATGGAGCTAAAAAGTGTTGATCTTTCGGCCTATCTTGTTGCCCAATCTGTTGCCGAACAGCTCGCCCGTAGGCTTCCCGCACAGAGGGTGATGAATCAAGCGATTGAGAGGGTGATGAGGGCAGGCGCAAAAGGAGTGAGGATTGTTTTATCCGGCAGAATTGGCGGGGCGGAAATTGCCAGAAGAGAATGGAAAGCCTCCGGCACTATGCCTTTACATACACTGCGCGCGGACATTGACTTTGTTACTTATCCGGCTCTAACAAAGTCCGGATATGTTGGGGTAAAGGTTTGGATTAACAAAGGGGAGGTAGAAATATAATGGCATTACTTCAACCAAAAAGAACTAAACACAGAAAAATGTTTAAAGGTAAAAGAGGTGGTGTGGCCACACGGGGAAATAGCTTATCATTTGGAGCTTTTGGACTAAAGGCTATGGAGGCCGGGTGGATTACTGCAAGACAACTTGAGGCAGCAAGACGGGCGATGGCTCATTTTACACAACGGGGTGGACGTATTTGGATCAGGGTTTTTCCTGATAAGCCGATCACTAAACACCCAGCAGAATCCAGGATGGGTTCCGGAAAAGGTGATGTTGAAGGATATGTGGCAGTGGTAAAACCTGGCAGTTTAATTTTTGAAATGGGAGCTGTCACAAAGATAGTAGCGGAAGAAGCACTGAGGTTAGCTGCTCACAAATTGCCGATTGATACTAAGTTTGTGGAGAAAGGGATTGGATAAAACATGAAGAGGCAGGAGTTTGTACAAATTAAAGGACTGGATTTGAAAGAACTTAAGATTAAGGTCGGTACTTTAAGGGAGGAGATTGCAAATCTAATTTTAGATAAGAATATGAAGAAATTGAAAGATTTAAAAACAATTTCGAAAAAGAAAAAAGAACTGGCACAAATTTTGACTGTGATAAGACAGAAAGAACTACTTGAGGAATTGGAAACAAAGACCATAAAAACTGATGAAATCGAAGCTAACGAGACGAAAGGAGGAAAACAGATTTAGGTCGTAGTGGACAATTTGGCAGCATATGCCAAATAACAGTCTAGGATACGTACCAAATTTGTCCAAAATAGAATGATTGGTAGAGTTGTTTCAACAAAAACGGAAGATACTGCAACTGTTCTAGTGGAGAGAGTTGCTAAGCATCCTTTATATAAAAAGACGTTTATTAGAACTAAGAAATATTTAGTGGATACTAAAATACCAATTAAAGAGGGAGATATGGTGGAGATTGTTAAAGTCAGACCAATATCTAAAAATAAACACTGGAGGATCCTTAAAGTGATGGGGAAGGATTTGGAAGCTATTACCAAGGAGAAATTGAAAGCGGAAGCTGAAGAAGCTATTGCCGAGGTAATGCCGGAAAGCCCGGAAGAGTCGACAGATCAGAATGTCAGTGAGTCAGAGGAAAAAACTTTTGAAGGCAAAAAGAAAGAGGTAGTGATGGACAATTCTATAAAAAAGCCTAAATCAAGAAAGAAAGGAAAGACAGAATTGTCCAAAAAGTAATATGGTTCAACATAGATCTCGATTAACAGTTGCAGATAACAGCGGCGCAAAAGCAGTGATGGTGATTCAACCTTTGGGTGGTTCAGGCAAGAGAAAGGCTACCTTAGGTCAACTTGTTGTAGCGGTTGTTAAAGGTGCAGATCCTAATGGACAGGTGAAAAACCATGAGCTGGTTAAAGTGGTGATTGTGCGAACCAAAAAAGAAGTAAGGCGTGACGATGGTTCATATATCAAATTTGACGATAATGCAGGGGTAATTGTAGATAATGACGGGAACTTACGGGCCACGCGTATCTTTGGTCCGATTGCCAGAGAAGTTAGAGAAGCCGGATATACGAAAATTATTTCTTTAGCCCAGGAGGTTTGGTAAGGAGGATATTATGAGAATCAAAAAGGAGGATAAAGTAAAAGTATTGCTCGGTAAAGATAGAGGTAAAGAAGGTAAAGTGGAGTTTGTTTTGGGTAAAGAAAAAAGGGTTTTTGTGGGCGGAGTGAATCTTTACAAGAGGCATGTTAGAAAACAAGGGACTATAGATGGTGGGATTATTGATATTCCCAAGTCACTTGATATTTCTAATGTAGCTTTAATTTGCCCTAATTGTAACAAGCCGACCAGAGTTGGTTTCAAATTAGAAGGAAATGAGAAAGTTAGGATATGTAAAAAATGCGGGAAGGAGATTAAAACAAATGCAAAGGCTTAAGGAAAAATACTTAAACGAAGTGCAACAGAAATTACAAGAAGAGCTAGACTTAAAAAATAAATTGGCAGTCCCTCGCATAGAGAAAATTGTCATAAGTATTGGTTTGGGTGAGGCGAAAGATAACAGCAGTGTTTTAGAAAAGGTAAAAGTTTATTTTGCCGAGCTAGGAGGACAAAGTCCTGTTATCACGAAGGCCAAAAAATCTATAGCGTCTTTTAAAGTAAGTATTGGTCAACCTATTGGGATGATGATGACTTTAAGGGGGACAAGAATGTACGCTTTCTTGGATAAGCTAATAAATATAGTTTTACCTAAGGTTAGAGACTTTAAAGGAATATCCCAAAATTCTTTCGACGCCCAAGGAAATTTAAATATTGGTTTGAAAGAACAGACTATTTTCCCGGAAGTCGATTACAAGAGTGTAGACAAGACAAGAGGCTTGGCTGTCACAATAACCACTACTGCCAAGACCAAAGAAGCTGGCAAAAAGTTATTGGAGGGCCTAGGAATGCCATTTAGGAGTTAAAGATTATGGCTAAAGTAAGTAATATTGTTAAAAAGAAATTTAAATACGATGTACAACAACGAAACCGATGTATGCGGTGTGGTAGATCCAGAGCATACCTTAGGAAATTTGGCCTTTGTAGACTTTGTTTTAGAGAGTTAGCACATCTGGGGTTGCTCCCTGGAGTGAAGAAAGCGAGTTGGTAATATGAACGATCCAGTTGCAGATGCATTGATTAGAATAAAAAATGGTTATTCGGTTGGTAAGGTTTCGGTAGTTTTAAAGTTTTCCAATCTGATTTGGAATCTTGTAAGACTACTTCAGAAGGAAGGATATCTTTCCGAGGTCAAACAGAGCAAAAGAGAAATAATAGTTACGCTTAAATATAATTCTAGGATCCCGGCTCTAACCGATGTTAAAAGAGTTTCGAAACCTTCTCTTAGGGTTTATAAAGGAGTTAAGGATTTACCTAAGGTTTTGAGTGGATTAGGTATAGCTATTATTTCAACACCTAAGGGACTTTTGACTGATAAGGAAGCACACAAGAAAAAAGTAGGAGGAGAGGTTTTAGCGCTCGTGTGGTAACACTCGCGCAAATTCAAAATGCAAAATTCAAAATTAAATCAAGAGAAGAGAGGATATTTAAATATATGAGCAGAATTGGGAGCGCTCCGATTACAATACCGACAGGAGTTGAGGTTTTAAAAACCGGCAAGACGATGAGTGTTACCGGTCCGAAGGGTAATTTGAAGATAGATACTAATCCCGCGATTGAAGTGGAAGTCGAGGGAAATCAAGTGATTGTTAAAAGGAAAAATGACCAGAAAAAAGTAAAGGCACTGCACGGTTTAACCAGAAGCCTGATTGCCAATATGATAGCAGGAGTAAATACTCTTTGGAGTAAGAATTTGGAATTAGTTGGTGTTGGATTTAGGGCACAAGTTGCCGGAGAAAAGTTGATACTAAACGTTGGCTATTCCCACCCAGTAGAGTTAATTGCCCCGGAGGGAATAACTTTTGAGGTAGCAGACAACACAAAGATTAAAGTTTCCGGAATAGATAAGCAATTAGTTGGGCAAGTAGCAGCTAACCTAAAGAAAGTAAGAATTCCTGATGTGTATAAAGGTAAAGGCATAAGATATCAGGGTGAGTATATACGAAAGAAAGTAGGAAAGAGTGCTAAGGTTGGGGTAGCCGGTGCGGTAGGGACAAAATAAAATTATGAGAAAAAACTTAAGATTAAAAAAACACTATAAAATAAGAAAGAAGATCTTCGGTACAAGTAACAGGCCCAGGTTATCTGTATTTAGATCAAATCAACACATTTTTGCGCAAATTATAGATGACAAAGCAAGCAAAACTTTGGCAGCAGTGAATGATCTTACCGTAAATTCTGGTTCAAAGAAAGCAAAAGCTTATGAGGCGGGAAAGAAACTGGCAGCAAAAGCATTGAAACTTAAAATTAAAAAAGTGGTGTTTGATAGGGGAGGATTTTTATATAATGGTAGGGTGGCAGAACTTGGTAGAGGTGCCCGAGAAGGAGGTTTAGAATTTTGATGCAAAACACAGATCAACAGTTAGAAGAATACTTTGAAAGAGTGGTTCAAGTAAACCGTGTATCAAAGAAAACTAAAGGAGGAGATAAAAGGTCCTTGTCTGTTTTGGTGGTTGTGGGAGATAAAAAGGGTAGAGTAGGAGTGGGTTTGGGTAAGGCGGCTGAGGTGCAATCTGCGGTTAGAAAAGCTACCACTTATGCAAAAAAGCATTTAATAGAAGTTCCTCTGAAGGGGAGAACCATACCACATCAGATTTTGGTTAAAAGCGGGGCGGCCAAGGTACTTTTAAAGCCTGCTCCGGTAGGGACAGGAGTGATTGCAGGAGGAGCAGTTAGAGTAGTAGTAGAAGCAGCAGGTATACATGATATTGTTTCTAAAATCCTGGGTACTAAGAATCAAGCCTCTAATGTTTATGCTACTTTAGAGGCGTTGGGGAAATTAAAGCGAATAGTATGAAACTACATGAATTGTTAAAAGTTAAAACAAGATCCAGAAAACGACTAGGCCGTGGTTTGGGATCCGGGAAAGGTAAAACCGGAGGAAGAGGTACGAAGGGGCAAAAGGCGAGGGGTAAAATCCCTGCTACTTTTACCGGCAGTCTCTCTTTATACAAGAAATTACCCCTTAAAAGGGGAAAAGGTAATCCTAAATCCTCAAGAGGATATACGTTAATTAATCTTTCGAGGTTAAATATTTTCAAGACAAAAGAAGTTGTGGATATTAGTAAGCTCTTGGAGGCAAAAATTATTTCGGAAAAAGAGGCAAAAAGAGGTGTTAAAATTTTAGGTACGGGGGAACTTAAGAAGACATTAACTGTTAAACTTCCCATATCTAATTTTGCCCGTAAAAGAATTGAGAAATCGGGCGGGAAGGTAGAACATGTCTAACATATTATCTCCAATCATTAATGCTTTTAAAATTAGGGAACTGCGAAGAAAAATCTTTATCACGACAATTTTGGTTATAATTTTTAGAATTACCGCCCATATTCCTGTGTCAGGAGTAGATCTGGCAGGTCTTCAACAACTTTTTGCTTCCAATCAATTTTTGGGACTTCTGGATATTTTCTCAGGTGGGACACTCGCTAATTTTTCCGTTATTTCCTTGGGCTTAAACCCTTACATCAATGCTTCAATAATATTTCAGCTTTTAACAATGATCAGTCCAAAACTAGAAGCCTTATCTAAAGAGGGTGAAATGGGAAGGCAGATGATTAATCAATATACAAGATATTTAACTGTGCCGCTGGCTATCTTGCAAGCAATTGGTATGTTTGTGTTACTAAAAAATCAAGGGATAATTAATCAAATCAATCCGATTCAAATTGCAGCGATTATTGTTGGGATGACGGCGGGAACTATTTTTTTGATGTGGATGGGGGAACTGATTACAGAATATGGTATCGGTAATGGGATATCTCTTTTAATTTTTGCAGGGATTGTGTCTCGGGTGCCGGTTGTTTTAACCCAGACAGTTTCCATTGTAGACCAAACACAAGTGATAAATATTCTAATTTTTGCGACGATTTCGATTTTGGTAGTAGCAGGAGTAGTTTTTATTAATGAAGGAAGAAGGCAAATTACAGTTCAATATGCCAGAAGATTCATTGGAGGGAGAGAGGGAGGAACAGGTGCCCAAACTTATTTACCTCTAAGAGTTAATCAAGCTGGAGTGATTCCGATAATTTTTGCGGTTTCCTTAGTTCTGGTTCCATCCTTTGCAGGAAGTTACCTTGCGGGTTTGCCGCAGCCACAACTTGCCTCTTTAGGCAGAATTTTGGCAACAAATTTCAATCCGGGAAGTCTAATTTATAATCTAATTTATTTCGCTCTGGTGGTAGGGTTTACTTTTTTCTATACTGCTGTAATTTTTAATCCCGTAAAAGTGGCAGACGAAATAAAAAAATACGGAGGATTTATCCCAGGGATACGGCCGGGTAGCCAGAGTGCCTCTTTCTTAAATTATATTATGGTGAGAATTACTTTAGCAGGAGCCATATTTTTAGGCGCGATTGCGGTACTGCCTTCAATAGCATCTTCCGTAACAGGAATCCAAACTTTAATTATAGGAGGAACAGGTCTTCTAATAGTTGTATCGGTAATTCTGGATACGGCTAAACAATTTGAAAGTAAATTAATTGAAAGAAGTTATGAGGTATTTGCCAGAAGATGAAAATATTGCTAATTGGGCCACAAGGTTCAGGGAAATCAACTCAAGCCGCTCTCTTGGCAGAGTTTTTAGATCTCCCGAAAATCTCTACGGGAGATATTTTCAGAGAATTTGCCGAGGAAGATTCTGAGGAAGGTAGACAAATACGAGAAACTATGAACCAAGGGAAATTAATTGATGATACTGAAACGGCAAAAATCGTGGAACGAAGGTTGCAGAAAGAAGATGTTAAGAATGGGTTTATTTTAGATGGTTATCCCCGGAGTCTTGCTCAAAAGCAGTTATTTGACCCTAGTGTTGATAAAGTTATCCATTTACAAGTGCCTGACGGCGAAGTTATTAAAAGGCTTATGGTAAGAGGTAGGGAAGATGATAGTTTGGAAGCAATCAAGACTCGTTTAAATTTATATCATGAACAGACCAAGCCGCTTCTGGATTATTATAAAGATCAGGGGATATTGATTGAGGTTGACGGGGTAGGGAGCATAGAGAAGATCCGGGATGAGATTAGAAAGCAAGTTTAAGGGATGAAAGCAAGAAATACCTACGAACAAAGCTTGATGAGGAAATCAGGTGTTATTGCTGCAAAAGCTCTTAAGAAGGCAGTAGAAGCGATTAAGGTTGGTGTAGCAGAACTTGAAATTGATGAAATTGCCAGAAAAGAAATCATCAAACTTGGTGGAGATTTGTCTTATAAGACAGTACCCGGATACAAGTATGCTACTTGCATCACGGTAAACGAACAGGTGGTGCATGGGATACCTACAAATAGAAAGTTTGAAAGCGGTGATTTGGTCAGCGTAGATCTGGCGGTTGTGTATAAAGGTTGGCATACGGATTGCGCTTGGAGTATTTTAGTAAGCGAACAGGGGATCGGGGACTGGGGACAGTTGAAAAAAACAAAATTCTTGAAAATTGGAGAAGCAGCACTGTGGGATGGGATAGAACAGGCAGTAGACGGTAATAGAGTGGGGGATATCTCATCTGCTATTCAAGAAAAGATCGAAGGATCAGGTTATTCTGTCGTCAGGAGTTTAGTGGGACACGGGGTGGGTAGAAGTTTGCATGAGGATCCGGAGATACCTGGATTTGGGAAAGCGGGCAGCGGTTTAAGTTTAAAAAGTGGTATGGGTTTGGCAATTGAAGTAATTTACACAGTGGGGTCGCCTGATGTGATTCTAGATAGTGACGGCTGGACTTTTTCTTCCTCTGATAAATCATGGGGAGGACTTTTTGAGATGACTGTGATTGTAGGCAGAAAGGAAGTTGAAGTACTGACGGATTGGCGTAAAGCTTAAAAATTCTATGGGTTGTAAGATGAAGCTAATTCTGATAAAATACCTTAACCTAGATTTATGATAAAGGATGTTATTGAGGTAGAAGGCAAAGTTAAAGAGGTTCTGCCTAATACTTTATTTAGAGTAGAGATTGACAGAAGTAGCGATGTGCCTGAACTTTTGGGAAGAGTGATTTTGTGCCATATCTCGGGCAAGATGAGAATGCACTATATCAGGCTTTTGGAAGGCGACAGGGTGCGGGTGCAGATGAGTCCGAAATATGATTTGGATAAGGGTCGTATCACTTTCAGATTAAAGTGAGGGAATACAAGGACCTGCTTCGCTCGCAGAACCTTGCCTTTTTAAATCGAAGGCTATTATATTTTTAAGGAGGATTTAAAAACGTGAAAGTAGCAGCTAGTATAAAAACAAGGTGTAAATTTTGTAAAATAGTCAAGCGCGAGGGCATACTATATGTCATTTGCCCCCGTGACCCAAGGCACAAGCAAAGACAAGGATAAAAATATGGCTAGAATTGCAGGAGTTGATTTGCCGGAACAAAAACGAGTTGATATTGGACTGACCTATATTTTTGGTATAGGTAGGTCTAATGTGGGCCAGGTGATCAAAGAGGCGAATGTTGATGGAGCAAAAAGGGTGAAAGATTTAACAGAAGAAGAAATCAATAAATTACAAAAAGCAGTTGAACAATTTAAAGTAGAAGGAGATTTAAAGCAAGAGATTGAACAAAATATCAAAAGATTGGAAGAAATCGGCAGTTACAGAGGCACAAGGCATAGAAAAGGCTTGCCGTCCAGAGGACAGAGAACCAGGTCTAATGCCAGAACCAAACGAGGCAAAAGAAAAACTGTTGGTACTGTCAGGAAAGAAGTAGTTACAAAGATGGGTGGTCCATCGGCAGGACCCGAGGGAGGAAAAGCACAGTGACAAAAAGACAGATAAAACTCAAATCAATGAAAAAGGTAGAGAAAAGAGTTACTAGCGGCAGGGTATATGTCACCGCAACTTTTAACAATACCCTTATTACTTTAACAGATACTTCAGGTAATACTTTGGCCTGGGGAAGTTCTGGTACAGCGGGTTTTAAGGGAGCCAGGAGATCAACACCGTATGCTGCAATTTCTGCTATGGAGAAGTTAGCTCAAACTGCCAAGGGATTAGGAATGATCTCGGTTGAAGTATACATCAAAGGCCCAGGATCAGGTAGGGATGCCACTATCAAAGCCTTAAGAGGAGCAGGTATTAATATTACGATGATTGCTGATGTTACCCCAATACCACACAACGGCCCAAGACCGAAAAAGAGGAGGAGGGTTTAATGGCACGCTATACTGGTCCAAAAAGAAGATTATCAAGAAGAGAAGGTTTGGCTTTATTTGCTAAAGATGCAAAAGCTATTGAGCGAAAAGGAGCAGTGCCTCCAGGACAGCATGGACTAGGTAGAAGACGGCGAATATCGGAATATGGTGTGCAGCTTAGAGAAAAACAGAAAGCAAAAAGAATTTTTGGTTTGTTGGAGAAACAATTTAAACGATATTTTGAGGAGGCTAGTAAAGTCAGAGGAGCAACCGGTCTTGTCTTGCTTCAAACCCTGGAGACCAGGTTGGATAATGTAGTCTACCGATTAAACTTTGCAAAAAGTAGAGCCGGGGCGAGGCAATTGGTTAGTCATGGTCATATTAAGGTTATGGGTAAAAAGGTCAATATTCCATCTTTCCAAGTTAAGGTTGATCAGACTATTGAAATATCGGAAGATTTAAGAGATAATACACAGGTTAAAAAGAGTTTAGAGGAAGCTCAAACCTTGCCGGAGTGGCTTGATAGACGTGCCACAGTAGGCAAGGTTTTAAGAATGCCAGAGCGGGAGGAAATGGAACTATCAATTGATGAACAATTGATAGTTGAGTATTACTCTCGCTAGTCCAAAATAAATATGTTTAAAGTTAAAACAGAGAAAGAATCAGAAAATTTTGCAAAGTTAGCAATCGAGCCACTTGAGGTAGGTTTCGGTCATACCTTAGGAAATAGCTTAAGGAGAGTACTGTTAACCGCTTTACCGGGAGCTGCCGTGACTTCAATCAAGATTGATGGAATCTCTCACAGGTTTTCAGTACTTGACGGTATTTTGGAAGATGTTATTGAGATCATCCTAAATATTAAAAAAATCCGCTTGAATGTTCATTCTGCGAATGGGATAAAACTAACCCTTAAAGCATCAGGTAAAGGTATTGTCAAAGCTTCAGATTTGGTAGTTGAGGGAGATGGAGAAATCGTAAGTCCTGATACTCACATTGCAACCCTAACAGACGCTAAATCAAAACTTAATATAGAAATGATTGCTCAACAAGGTAAGGGTTATTCAATTGCAGAAGAGAGGAAGACTGATGAGATCGGTGTAATTTCGGTAGATGCTTTATTTAGTCCGGTTGTATCAGTCAATTATAACGTGGAACCTACCAGGGTAGGACGAAGGACAGATTTTGATAAATTAATATTAGATGTGACAACTGATGGGACTATTTCCCCGCTGGAAGCGTTAAATTCCGCCGCAAGAATTTTGTCGGATACCTTCCATAGCGTCTTCGAACCGGTGGTTGAGGAAGAAGTAGAGGATTCGGGTTCCAAAATCTCTGAAGAGACTTTGAAATTAACTATTGAAGAACTTGATTTACCTGTCAGAATTACCAACGCCTTAAAGGCTATAGAGATAAATATTATTGAGGATTTAATCAATACTCCGCGTCCGCAGCTACTGAAAGCTAAGAATTTAGGAACGAAATCCATCAGGTTAATATCGGAAAAGTTAGCGGAGAGGGGGTTGACTCTTCGTGAGGCATAGAGTTTATGGTAAACACCTTGGAAGAAATAAGGACCAGCGCAAGACACTCTTTAAAGGGTTAGTATATTCTCTTTTATCCCATGGGACAATACAAACTTCTGAGGCTAAAGCTAAAGCAATTAAAGGTTTAGTGGATAGGATAATTAACTCCGCCAAAGAAAATCCAAAACTGCCAGGACATCTAGTGCAATCTTTTGTAAGCGATAAGGCTTTGCAGAAAAGATTAACTGACGAAGTTCTCCCCAAGTTAGGGACAAAGAGTTCAGGGTTTACCCGAATGGTAAGGTTGGGAACAAGATTAGGTGATCAAACTACTATGGTTAGGATGAGTTTAATTGGGAGTGAAGAGCTAAAACCAATCAGTAAAGACAAGGTATCACGGGAGGAACGAGTACCCCGCCAGAGGCGAGGCTCGCTAACGGCGGCACAAGTACCACAAGTAGAAAAACCCCGTGGTACTGCTAAAAGAAAAACTAAAGCAAAGACTAAATAATTATGTCAACAAATAGATTATCAGCAAAATCGATAAAGAGAGAAAAACATACCATTGACGCGAGCGGAAAGATCTTAGGAAGGCTTGCAACAGAGGCGGCGATGATTTTAATGGGTAAGAAAAAGCCTGAATATGTGCCGTATTTAGATACAGGAGATTTTGTGGTGGTGACAAATGCAAGTAAGGTTAAGGTAACAGGGAAAAAGATGAAAGATAAACTCTATACTAGGCATTCAGGTTATCCCGGAGGTTTAAAGACCGAAACGTTTGATAAGCTAGTAAACAGAAAGCCCGAATATATTATTGAACATGCAGTCAAAGGTATGCTGCCTCATAATAAGTTAGGTAGTCAAATGGTTAAAAAGTTAAAGGTTTTCTCCGGGGAGGCAAAGTAATGGAGAATATATCTACTGTGGGACGCCGTAAAGAAGCAGTTGCCAGGGTTAGATTGTCAGATGGTAAAGGTCAGGTAACTGTTAATGGTAAACCTATTGTGGAATATTTCCCGGGGTCAGTGGCGCAAAAGCAATATAACCGGCCTTTGGAGATTACCAAGACTTCTGGCAAATATACAATTTCGGTAAAAGTAAAAGGCGGAGGGCAAGTTTCGCAACTGGGAGCAGTTATTCATGGGATCGCGAGAGCCATAGCTAAAACAAACCCAACTTCGAGGACTGTTTTGAAAAAAGAGGGCCTCTTGACACGTGATGCCAGGGTTAAAGAGAGAAGAAAGTACGGCTTAGCCCAAAAAGCCCGTGCCAAAAAACAATCTCCAAAACGGTAAAATAATTATTACTTAAACAGTGTATTTGTTGCTAAGGTTTGGTAAAATATTTTGAAGACAAAATGAACAAATCAATTCCTCCGGAGAGTATTTTCAAGAGCTATGATATTAGAGGCATATACCCTTCTGAAATTAATGAACAATTCACCACGCCTATCACTCGTGCCATCTATAAACTTATTTCCGATCAACTTTCTACCACTAAACCTCTCACAATAGCTGTTGGTCGGGACATGAGACTTTCCTCCCCGGCGATTTTTAAATCAGTCAGCAACACTTTAGTAGAGCTAGGAGCCAAGGTAATTGATTTAGGAATAGTTTCTACCCCTACTTTTTATTTTGCCGTTTTTAAACTAGGTTACGACGGCGGTATCCAAATTACTGCTTCTCATAATCCCAAGCAGTACAATGGTTTGAAAATAGTCAGAAGATCTCCAACAGGACTTATTAAAATCGGCAAAAATACCGGCATGAGTGAAATTAAACATGGGAGTAGGGAAGGAGTGGATATGATGCCCAGAGAAAAAGGCAGTATTATTAAAAAAGAGGCTGTACTAGAAGAAGAAGTCCAAAACGCCTTAAGGATTGTAGGATATCCTGAAATCAAAAAATTTAAACTGGTCGCTGATGCGGCTAATGCACTAGGCGGTCTTTATATTGATGCTTTATTTAAAGCAATTCCAGGTGAACTTATTAAGATGAATTTCGAACTGGATGGCAACTTTCCTGCTCACCAGGCCGATCCGCTGCAACCAGAAAATATAAAAGATTTACAAAAAAGAGTTTTAGAGGAAAAGGCTGACTTGGGATTGGCGCCAGACGGCGACGGGGATCGGATGTTTTTCATTGACGAGAAAGGACAGATCGTAAATCCGTCCCTTATTACTGCTTTAGTTGCCAAGGAACTGCTTTCTGAGAAAAAGGGTGAAGTAATACTTTTTGATATCCGATATATATTGACTCCTAAAAAGATTGTTGAGGAATACCAGGGAAAATATGAGATTACCAAAGTTGGCCATGCTTTTATAACTGAGAAAATGGCAGAAACTGGCGGCATTTTTGCGGGGGAATCTTCCGCTCATTATTATTTTAGAGAAACTGGTAATGCGGAATCACAACTACCGGTAATTTTAATGGTTTTAAAAGTCATGACTAGGGAGGGTAAATCTCTTTCGGAAATTATAAACTCTTTAAAAAGAAGTCATGAATCCGGAGAAACTAATTTCAGGGTCAAAAATGCTTTGGAAATTATTGAGGCTTTAAAAGAAAAATATTCGGATGCAGAGATTAGTACGTTAGATGGTGTAGCTGTGTCTTACAAGGATTGGCGTTTTTCCCTTCGTACATCTAATACAGAGCCGCTGCTGCGACTTAATATTGAACACATTGGTAAAGAAGACCTAGAGGATAAGAAACAAGAGCTTTTGGCAGAAATAGAAAAGCATGCAGTTTTTGAGGACTTGCCAAAGTAGGCAGTTTATGGTTTACTAATAATACATACATCAAGAGATCGTGTACCCGAGTTTCACGAGTGGTACACGGCGGCAACCGTTTTAGTCACGGTGCCAATCCCGCATCATATGGTGCGGGAGATGCGGTCCAGATCTGGGATAAACTTACTGAGACCTCTCCTGATGAGAGGTTTTTTTGAAGGAATTATGAGTCATCTTAATGGTGCTATAACCACTTTTACATCTGAATCAGTCTGCGCGGGTCACCCAGATAAGATATGTGACCAGATATCAGATGCAATTTTAGATGCTGTTTTAGTACAGGATCCAAAAGGACGTACTGCAATTGAATGCTTGGCGGGCAATAATAGATTAATTATTGCCGGAGAGATTGGAGCAAAAGCTAAAGTTGATTTTAAAAAAGTTGCCAGAAGTCAAATAAAAAGACTTGGTTATACTGATCCTAAATTCAATTTTTCAGATGAATCCCCTGTTGAAGTATTTGTTCACGAACAATCACCGGAAATTGCAATTGGGGTAAAACGAAAAGGAGCAGGAGACCAGGGTATGATGTTCGGTTTTGCTTGTAGAGAAACAGATAGCCTGATGCCTCTTCCAATTTCCATAGCACATGCTTTGGCTAAGAGAATGGATCAGGTTCGAGAGGAGAATATGGTTAAATATCTTCGTCCCGACGGTAAATCTCAGGTAACCATAGAATACAGACAAGGAAAACCATATAAGATTAATCAGGTTGTCATAGCTGTACCTCACAAGGAATCCATAAATTTGGATGAGGTTAAAGATGATATCTATAATATTGTCATCATACCGGTGTTGGATATTTTCGGCTTCAAAATCCAAAAAAAGGATATTATTGTTAACGGAACAGGTATTTGGCATCACGGCGGTCCGGCATCCGATTGTGGAGTAACAGGTAGAAAAATCGTGGTGGATACTTATGGTGGGTATGCCAGGGTAGGTGGCGGTTGTTTTTCCGGCAAAGAACCTTCAAAAGTTGACCGGGGCGGAGCTTATGCAGCCAGGTTTTTGGCCAAAAATATTGTGGCAGAAGGATTGGCTGATCGCGCAGAGGTGAGGCTCGCTTATTTTATCGGAGCTAAAAAACCCACCATGCAGGATGTAGAAACTTTTGGTACTGCCAAAAAATCTCACAAAGTAATCCTGTCTTTTATGGAGAAAATTTTGGATACATCTGTAGAGGGAATTATTGATGGTTTAGATTTACAAAGGCCGATATATCTTCCGACTGCCGCTTACGGGCACTTCGGCCGCGAGCAGTTCCCCTGGGAAAAGATTGTCTAAGATATTTCAAACCCGTTAAAGTTTTTAAGGGAGCTTTCTGATGTTTCAACCTTTTCTACCTGGGCCATCGTGGGGCCGAGATTGCACCATTTAACAAATTTATCCAAATTTTTCTTTTCTCCTTCTGCTTCTATATAGACTGATCCGTCCGACATGTTTTGGGCAAATCCTGTTAACCTTAATTTATCTGCTTGCTCTTTGGCAGAAGCTCTAAAAAATATGCCCTGGACTAGACCATAGACTTTTATATTTAAATGTTGCATAGTTACTTTGAGGTGGTTTCAGATTTGGTGGGCATAACTACTGCCATGAGTAGGTAGGCAATAAGGCCGGGAACAAATCCGGTGAAAACAAAGATTAAAATAAAAGCTACTCTTAGAATAACCGGATCGATGTTGAAATATTCTCCCAACCCCCCAAGAACCCCCAACCAAACTTTATTTTTTTCAGATCTATATAATCTTTTCATAACTTAAATTGTAACATTCTTTATTAAGAAAATTGTAAGAAATAAATCTGCACCGTAAGTATGTTATTATTTTATTAATGCAAAAAGGTTCTATGGCGATTCTGTTATTGGTAGGGGTTCTAATAATAGCAGGGATAGTTGGTGGCGTATATTATTTGGGACTTCAAAAGAATACAAATACCCGATTGGAAACAAAAAATTCTTTAAATGATACAAATGTAGTTTTACCGCAAGCCAAACAGGAATCCCAACAACCTAAAGTACCGTCAGGAAGTGTATTGTTTGAATCCAAAAAACTGGGGATCCGTCTCTTTCATGCAAAGAGCCTTGATGACATAACTGAAAAACAAGATCGGATAGAGATTAAGACTTTAGAAAGAGGCAATAAGATTTATGTTTATCAAGATCTAGAGGTTTTTAGGCCAGAAGACGGACAATATGTAGAAGTTTTTGAAAAAGATCGAAAAATATCTTTAAAAGAAGCAATTGAGCAACAGTTCCTGAAAGGGTATTCAGCCAATGATTGTTATGTCGAGGAAGGAACGGGTATTGGTTCTGATAATGTCTTGACTGCCACAATAAGATATACAAAGGGTTTATTGAATGAAGATCCATCATCTTCACCAAACATCTGTCCTACTGATTATGCTGAGACTATGGGGATTAGGTATTTCTTCATGTTTAAAAACTATCCTTCTAAATTTGGATTTCTAAGTATTGGCCACTACTCGCTGCCAGCAGAGAGCGGGAAAGATATGTCAGCATGGCAAGAGACAATCGAATTTTTTGACTGAATGATTTTTTTATGAAAATTCCAATATCATGGGTAGATGGTCTGAGATATTGACAGGAGGGACCTGGAAATTAATTACCTTGATATCGGCAGATACAAAAGTGTAATCAGCGTACTTTTGAAAATCTGGCTTTCCAAAATAGGGGTTTAAATTACTCCTGGTCCGCCATATGTTATATTTCTTAATTAAATTTCTCATATCTTCTTCAAGAATCTTGATGCTTTGGGTTTGCGGCAAAAGATTAAAATCGCCGACCAAAACTTTTGCGCCCCGTTTGGAATTTAAAAAATTCTTTATTTCAGTAGAATGTTCCTGTCTTAGTTTTGTATCTAATTTACTTCCCGGAAATGCCGTTCCATGGATATTGACTATGGTAAATGCTTTTTCTTTGGCAGTAAAACTAATGGATTGCAGAGTAACAGCAAGATTAGAAAAGTCTTGTTTTAAGAGTTTTTCTTCACGATCTCCATATAGCAAAATATCCTTAGCTTTATCTACTTTAAAATGATTCTTGATAAAGATAGTTTTACCGAAAGTTAAGTGGAAATCTACGGATTTAGGGGTGGAATCAAATCCAGCTGCCTCCATGGAATAGAAGAACTGGAAGTTGGGTAGAACCTTCATAAACTCACCTAATAGATTAGCCCGAATATCTTTATAGTGTTTTACACTGGATTGTGTATTGTAAACTTCTTGAAAACAAAAAATATCGGTTTCTCTTGACTGTTGCTTGATAAAAACTATTAAGGGTTGGTAAACTTTCCCACCCCAAGTGTTCAAAGAAATGAGTTTCATAAATAGTATTCTACGGACGTGAATGGTAAAATACAACAGGTTCCGGGGAATAGTATAGTAGCAACACGCCGCGCTGGGGGTGCGGAGTCAGGAGTGCAATCCTCCTTTCCCCGACTAACTATAGGTTTCATTTAACCACAAATCTTCTTATTGACATTTGGGTTTGTTTTGGGTAATACTTAAATTATGGCTTCGAGTTTAGTTACCTGCACATACTGTACCAAAAACTTTCTTAAGGATAATAGACACATCAATGAAAATATAAAACTAGGCAATAACTTTTATTGTTCTTCTGAATGCCAGTACTCTTTTAAGAATAAGAAAGTAGAATTAGGATGTGAAAATCCAGCTTGTACGAATAAATTCAAACGTGCTCAAAATGAAATCTCTCTCCATAATTATTGTTCCAGATCTTGCGCAGTAGCTATAAACAACGCAAGATTTCCTAAAAGAAGAAAAATACTTTTAAGTGGTAAGTATTGCAGGCACTGTGGTATCAGTATATCAGGACGACGAAATTATTGTTCTATGATTTGTCAGCCACAGTCCCAATGTATCGTTAGCAAAGAATATATTATTAATCAGATACAAAACTTTTATGTAAAAAATAAAAGAATTCCTCTAAAGAGAGAATTTAATCATTATAGTGCCGCTAGAAAACGTTTTGGCAATTGGAATAATGCAATAAAAACAGCTGGATTTAAGCCTAACCCGGTACTTTTTGCTGAGCATCAGATTGCAAATGATGGTCACGTGTGTGATTCTATCGCTGAAAAGATTATTGATGACTATCTATCGGAAAAAAGTATTGTCCATGAGAGGAATATTTCTTATCCGGAAGGAGATTATTCTGTAGACTTCAGAATAGGGCTTAAATGGGTTGAGTATTTTGGATTAGCAGGCGAACACAAGAGGTATGATGAGTTAAGAAAGATTAAACTGGAGCTAGCCGAAAAGTATAAACTAAGCTTAGTAGAGATCTACCCTAAAGATCTTTATCCCTATAATAGGCTTGAAGCTATTTTTGGGTCTTGACCTTTGGGAAATATTTGGTATCTTTAACCTATGACACAAAACGGTGATGCAAGAAAGCTGGCGATTGATGCCGCCATGGCACAAATTCAAAAACAATATGGTACCGGTTCTATCATGCGTTTGGGTGAGCGGGTTGAGAAATTCGCAACAGATGTTATCCCGACAGGTTCCCTTGCTCTTGACCTAGCGCTGGGTGTTGGCGGTCTTCCTAAAGGCCGGATTATAGAAGTCTATGGCCCTGAAGCTGGCGGTAAAACGACAGTTACACTACATGTAATTGCTGAGGCTCAGAAGAAAGGTGGGGTGGCAGCGTTTATTGACGCGGAACATGCCCTGGATCCTCAAAGAGCAGAAAAGATCGGAGTTAATTTAGATGATTTGTTAATTTCCCAACCAGATACAGGGGAGCAAGCGTTAGAGATTGCCGAGGCGCTGATCCGCTCCGGAGGGGTGGATGTTTTGGTGATAGATTCTGTGGCAGCCTTGGTGCCAAGGTCAGAGTTGGAAGGGGAGATGGGAGATTCTTCAATGGGTGTACAGGCCCGTTTAATGTCACAGGCTCTTCGAAAATTAACCGGCGCAGTCTCCAACACCAATACGATTGTGATTTTTACCAACCAACTGCGGCAAAAAATCGGAGTAATGTTTGGAAATCCGGAAACAACTCCCGGCGGGTTGGCTTTAAAATTCTATTCTTCTGTTAGGTTGGATATCAGGAAGATCGAAAATATCAAAGAAGGGGATTTGGTAGTAGGTTCAAGACACAGGGTGAAAGTTGTTAAAAATAAAGTTGCTCCCCCCTTCCGGATTGCGGAATTTGATATGAACGAGAATGGAATTTCCCATGAAGGGGAGTTGTTGGATATTGGGATAGAGTTGGGGATTTTAACTAAATCCGGCGCATTTATCCGCTGGGGAGAAAAGATGTTGGGTCAGGGCCGGCCGGCGTCTATTGCTTACCTAAAAGAGAACAAAAAAGAAGCACAAGCTTTGGAAAAAGAGATTAGAGATGCTTGGGGAAAACAAAAAGAAGGTAAGGAAAAAATTGTCGTTGGTCCGCAAGAGGCAGGTGTTGAAGAAGCTGTTTAAATGCCTAAAATTACTTCAGTAGAACCTCAGAAAAAAACCCTTCGACTCAGCGCAGGGCAAGGTCCCAAAAGATTTAATGTATTTTTAGACGGAGAGTTTGCTTTTGGTGCAGATGAAGATTTGGTGGTGGAATATCGGCTAGTCCCTGGCAAAGTACTTGATACAGCGGATGTGGAAAAATTGTTATTTGAGGCAGAGGTGGGGAAGCTCACGGAAAGGATGTACAGGTTGTGGAATGTTAGACCTAGATCGGAGAAAGAAGTTCGGGGATACTTACGAAATTTATCTTTTAAAAGAAAAGTTAAGGGAAGTGATGAGATTTCTGATAAGGCAATAGATCTTTTAGTCAGTAAACTTAAACAAAAGAGGCTTCTGTCTGACGAAGAATTCGCTAAGGCTTGGGTTGAGGGAAGAAGGAGATCCAAGAAGAAGGGTAAAGTTGCCCTTAAGCAGGAGCTTTTCCAAAAGGGGATTGATAAAGAAATTATTGAAGAAGTGTTGAGTCAAACAACAGATGAAATGGAACAAGAATTAGCAAAGCAGGCTTTAGAAAAAAAGATGAAGGTATGGAAAAATTTACTCCCCTTAGAATTCAAGAAAAAAGCGTTTGAATTTTTAACGAGAAAAGGATTTGAGTATGATATAGTTAAAGAAGTCATTGAAAAAACAACCCATTTAATGTAAAATGAAAAAGTTGAGTAGTGGAAACTATAGGAAGTTTGCGGATATGGTGAATAAAGTTTCTCATCCATTTGTAATCCTTTCTAACCGATTTTAATCGGTAATTTTCCATACCTCAATTTTGAATATGCAGAGAACATTTGGGCCTATTAATTCGCCGGGTAGTAGTACGGCGCAATCAAATACAAACGCAACAGAGCTCGCCAAGCGAGAGGGAATCTTAGAAGAAAGAGAACGCCAGATTGCTGAGAAACAAAAACTGATTGATGAAAAACTTGAGCAACTTGAAAAAGTCCGCAAAGATTTAGTTTCCAAGCTAGAAAAGGTTTCTTCTATGTCCAAAGAAGAAGCCCAAAAAATTCTTTTAGAGAATGTAGATAAAGAACTCGCTGCTGAAATATCCAAAAGAATAAAAGAAGCAGAGGAAGAGATTAAACTGACGGCAGATGAAAAAGCCAAAGAAGTCTTAGCCGAGGCAATGCGCCACGGTGTGACAGATTATATTTCAGAGTTCACCACTTCCAAAGTTAAACTGCCTGATGAAGAGATGAAGGGTAGAATTATTGGTAAAGAAGGCAGGAATGTGAGGACTTTTGAGCAAGCGACTGGTGTTGATGTAGTCATGGATGATGAAATCCCGGATACCTTAATTCTTTCCTCATTTGATTCAGTTAGACGGGAGATTGCGAGAGTTGCTTTGGAGAGGTTGATGGAAGACGGCAGGATTCAACCGCAAAGGATTGAAGAAATTGTGGAAAAAACAAAAGAAGATATTAATAAACTTATGCGAGCGGCCGGAGAGAAACTTTGTCATGATGTTGGAGTTTACAATTTACCTGTTGAACTGGTTGATATGATTGGTAGATTTAAGTACCGTTTCTCATATGGTCAAAATTTGATTGTTCATACCCAAGAAGAAACGCAAATTGGTATTGCTCTGGCAAAAATGATCGGGGCTGATGTTAATGTAGTACGCCTGGGATGTTTACTACATGATATAGGAAAAGTAGTGACCGATGGTGACGAGGGTACACACGTTGAAAAAGGGGTGCAACTGGCGAAAAAATTCGGCTTGCCAGAAAAGGTGATCAATTGTATTGCCGAGCATCACGAAGATAAACCTTTTTCAGCTGATGAATCGGTCTTGGTTTATATTGCCGATGCTATATCCGGAGGAAGGCCGGGGGCAAGGCACGAAAATGTTGAGGATTATATTAAGAGGATGGATGATATAGAGAAAATTGCCACCTCTTTTGAAGGCGTGGAAAAAGCCTTTGCCGTGCAAGCAGGACGAGAAGTGAGGGTAATTGTGACTCCAGAGAGGATTCCCGATGACGAACTACCCAAACTTGTACATGATATAGCAGAGCGAATTTCCAAAGAAGTGATGGTTCCCGGAGCTGTTAAAATAACAGCCATTAGAGAAACCCGTTATTCAGAGTCTACGATGACAACTCCGTAAAGGTAAAACCCATGAGCATTTTGCTAAAATGATAGAAAAGCAAAATGCGTTTTGGGGCTTTACATTAGGTAAAACATTTGGTAATTTATTTGTCGTATGACAAAGAATGAACTGATTGAGAAAGTTGCTAAGAAAGCAAACCTGACCAAAAGAGCTGCTGCTGATGCAGTGAATAGTACATTTAATTTGATTAGAGATGGGTTGGTTCGAGGAGAAAAGGTAGTAATAACTGGTTTTGGAACTTTTCTGATAAGGTCCCGGGCCGCCAGACGTGGCAGAAATCCTCAAACTGGAGAAACCATCCAAATCCCCAACAAGAAAACTCCCGGTTTTACCTCCGGCAAAACTTTAAAGAGATTGATAAAGTGACTTCTTTTAAAAAGAAATATTGGTCAAAGTTTGTTACAGAACACAGTTTCGCTTTAGATTTAGAAGAAGGGGTTTTTACATGGGATAATCCGAAAAAGATCGCAAAGTCACTCAAGAAATCGGCAGAGCAGAGTTTGCGAAGAAAAGGAACACCATTTCAATCTGCGATGAGTATGTTGAATTTTTATATCAATCGTGCTGGCAAAAATTTAACACCTGAAAGAAAAAATATTTTGGAACAAGCCAAAGTGGAACTTAGGAAACTTTTTGATCAACTCAAAGTATGACTAGAGTTTTGAATCCATTTCCTCAACAAATTATTACTTCGCTCACAAGTATTCTTCAAAAGAACCCTTACGTGCTAGGATTGATATTGGTTGGTTCGCAAGCCAGGACAAGTATTTATATGGACAATGAGCATTCAGATATGGAAGCCTACATTATTGTTAAAGACGAAAAAGTTAAGATTTTTGAGAAGCAATTACCTGAAATAGTTAATAGATTGGGGAAAGTAATTTTTTCTTATAAGAATAGGTGGGCAGGTTTTTCTACAGTATTTGATGATTTATTTAGACTAGAGCTCCCTATTGCCAAGCAGAGCGAATTGTCCTCTGTTTTTTCCAGACCCAAAACCCAAACAGTTAAAATTCTAATTGATAAAACTAAAGGTAGTTTGGAGCAGGTGCTTAAAAAACGTCCGCAAAGCATTGATTTTCAAAAATTTTTTCAGGAGATAGTATTAGACTTTTGGTATATGACAGTGGTTGCTGTCCAGTACTATCAAAAAAGGGAAATTTGGAATTCCCGCAGCGCTCTGCAAGTGCTGCTTTCGTCACTTATTAAATTAATGGAGCTTTTACAAGATAAAAATATTTTATTACTTGAAACAAACAAACGAATGGAACAGTTTTTATCCAGTGAGCAGATTAGGTTATTACAAAAAATAACTCCGGTATATAATAAAAGACAGATAAAATATTCTTTAAAAAAGATTATAGAGATCTTTCCTCAGGTTTGCGGAGAGATAACTAGAAAACATCATTATTCTTACAGAAAAGAAATTGAAGACGAAATCAAGCAAAAGATTAATAAGCTGATTAAAAAGGGTTTTTTGATAAATTAGTCAGGAAGAAAAACTTAATAAAATTTCTTTCAAGAGGTATTCCTGTGAGGTATGGGAACATTAGAATAAAGCTAATCGCTGTGAGCAATAAAAGCAGCAGAGCTAGTTTTTTCCCTTGTTTATTAGTTAAGAGCTTGTTTAATTGGTATCCTAGGGTAAGAGACAAGAAAGGGACAGAGGGGCTGAAGTGGTATAAGAACATGATGCGGGGAGAAAGAGACCATGGTAGCCAAAATGCGAGAAAACCTAATAGAATAATTATTAAATTTATCGATCTTTTTTTAACTATTTCCCAGACGGTTAAAATAACGGCAACGCTTCCAGCCCAAAAGAGCGCCGGATTACCGGATGCAAATATATTGGACATAGTGTTTTTTTGATAATCCACAAAATACCAAATAGGGTATAAATTAAGCGGCCACGACCACCAGGGCGAAGAATAAGGATGGGTAGCCTTAAGACTGGTTTGATACCACCAGATTTGTTTATGTAATTCTAAGAAGTCATTCCAGTTGTATCCCATTAAAAAATAATGGGTATAGCTCAAAAGATAGATAACAGGAGGAAGTAAAATATAATAAATTAAATTTTTAAATTGGCGATGATATAGAAGGATAGGAAAATATATTAATGCTAAAAAAATCCCCGGCCATTTAGTAGCCATCGCAATTCCCATAAATAGCGCTGAAAGAATATATCTTTTTTGAACAAAGAAAATAACGCTTACTAAAATGAAGGCTACCAGATAAACATCATTCATGCCGGTTCTGGATTGGACAAAAACCAATCCATCGATGGAAAAAACCCCAGCAGAAATCAAAGCTGTGGTTTCGTTTTTGAATAAAAGTAACGCTAATTTATACACCAAAAACACTGACAGAATTCCCAGTAGTGCTCCGGGTAACCGGTAAGCCCAAGCATCGCTGCTTTGGAGAATAAACATTGATGCGGTCATAATCTCTTTTTCGATAGGTGGGTGTAACCATTCAAAAGCTACACCAGGAGGGGATTTTCCCCAAGGACTCCAGGCCTCTTTATTTCCCTTTAAATACTCTTTAGCAGTATAAGCGTGATATACCTCATCAAAGACATATTTGTTTGGATAATCAAGGCGGTATAAACGCAAAAATGCAGATATTAGCAAAATTAAAATTAATAGGTTTTTTGTTTTAAGAAATTTTCTGAACATGTTTTTCCTTTGTATTTATGCATTTATAATATAACAAAATTAATATTCCAAAACCAAGTAAATTAAGTATAGTAAAAAAGTTATAATATTTACTTAACAGTCGGTAAATTAATTGGGATGAAAACTGAGGGTTTGAATATACATAATTATAATAATAGTAAACGTACCACAGATTGATAAAGTGAACTAAGGATAAAGTTAAATAGATAATCTTTAGTTTTACTGAATTTATTAGGAATGCTGTAATAAGTAAGAACGGGAAAAAAGGAAATAAATACCGCTGATGAATTCTAGTCAAAAATAAGAAAAAAGCAAAGCTTGCCAAAGCACAGGCAAAATAGATTAGATAGTTGTCTTTATATCTTTTTTTAAATACAAGCGGAGTTAAGATTAAAATTAAGATAAAAAGAAAGATCAAGGTACCCCATATTTGATAGCTGAAACTTAAAAATTTAGTCGAATCAGATACCCACCATCCGGCAAAAGACCAGAAGTTATATGAAAACATTGATGTATAAGGATAGGTACTGGCGCTTTTTTGAAATAGATGAAAAAGTCCCAAGATGGGATCTTTTAAGAAAAATGGTAAGGATAGAAAAATTAATAAAAAGGGAATTAGTAATAAACTAAAAATCTTGGAGAATTTAAAGTTAGTAATTAGAAAAGATAGCATTACCGGAAATACTGCCAGTCCTTGAGGCTTGACTAGAATTGACAAAGCTAAAGCGAAACTGAAATGGTAGGCTTTTTTAAGCTCTATTAAGTAATATGCCGCACAGATCAGGAAGAATGTGAGGATTCCATCAACCTGGCCCCAAGAGGAGGAATTAAAAGCTAAAGCCGGATTTGCCAGATAAAAAACCGCAGAAAGTAAGCCGAGGTTTTTGCGATAGTTAGAGATAATTTTGTAGATATAATAGGCAGTAGCTATATCAAAAATATTAGTGAAGATCTTTAAATAAAACTCAAATCCTAAACTAAATATAGATGCATGAGGAAATAAAAAGTTAAATGAGGCACCAAGAAACCAGAGCATATAGAGATACCCCGGGAAATAATCCGAGAAATAAGTTGGAGAGTAAAAGTGAAGAGGCGTGACTTCTACTAATCTACCACTCCAAGCTTGCCAATCATTCATGTCGATTTTAAAGCTTGGCAATAAAATTAAAAATACCCTTATCGTAACCGCCAAAATCAAAAGCTTATGATTAGTAAAAATTTTAGATAACATAATTCATCCTTGTAGTAAGATATGTGTTGTTAATAAATAGACGTTAAATAGGCTACTTACTGTAATGAGTATTTTCTGAAAGCCCGTTAACTTAGGTCGATTTAAAGCATATAAAGTTAGAAGATACAGTATAGGCATAAAATCAGCCGTATATCTTGGTCCAAACTGAACCCATCCCGGGGCGTAGTAGCTAAGTTGAACAAATAAAGTTACAACTACCACCAGCCAGAGGGATTTTAAATAACCTGTGGTTTTTTTCAAAGACCTTACAGAATAAAGGAAGAATGGTGCTACAAAAAGCAAGCTTAGTCCCCATTCAGAATATTTTATATAAGGAAACTTTAGATGAACACTGATGTTAGACGTAATAGGTTCTACAGAAGCCAGAAAATAATAATAAAAATTAGTTGGAATATGTTGCAAGCTGAAAAGCCCCAGACTTCTGAGCGGATCGATAAATCCTCCCACATCATTTTTTAAGTAACCGTTATCAACTAGGTTTCCAAATCTAGCGTAATTAAACCACATAAGTGCAACTAAGCTTATAAAAAGCGGTATTAAGAAAGGGATGACACGGTTTATTTTTCTTTGCAATGGTTCCTTTTTGATGTAGAGTAAAACAACTAAGGCAAGAATGATAAATCCTGAGGTGGGTCGGGTGGCAATAAGAGCAGCTTCCAAGATCCCTATCAATAACAATCTTCTTTTAGTTTCTAATTCTAGAAGCAGTAGAGTTAATGTTGTAACAGTTACCACTTGAGCAAAAAACCAGCTCTTAGGATCTACAATTAATCCCACAACTGGTGAACCCATCAGGAAGGCTGCGGTTAAATAAAGGCTGTCGGGAAAATTAAATTCTTTTATTCTGGCTAATTTAAAAAGAGAAAGCAGGAGTATGACAATGAGAATAAGCTGCATAATTCCCTGTTGAAAGTTAGATCCAAAAAGAAACTGAAAAGGTAACAGTAAAACAGAGGGGAAAGGACCTTCCGGCCAGTAGTATTTTCCGTCTTTTATAACATAATCGTGTTTATCAAAATCAAGGGGATTAGCATCCAACCTTCCGTGTAAAAAGCTTTGTGTTTGGTCAGAGAAGTGTTTCCAGGGAGTATCAAAGTTTAAAAAAAATATCGAGATAGCAAATATGGAAATTGCAGCTAAAAAAATTAAATTAAGAAATTCAATTCGGTTTACGTTTTTGAAATACATAAAGATTAATTAAGTTCGTTATCTCAATGATATTTGTTATTGGTCTTTGATGCAATATAATTAGTTTATTGCCGGATTGTTCCATAAAGATGAAAATTTTGAGACAGGTAATAAAACAATATCATATACCTATTCTTATTGTTTTAACTTGTAAAATATTAATTCTTTTCTTGATTGCGAAATTATCAGCTTCTATAGTTCCAAATTCCAGAGCCCTACATTTAAATGTATGGGAATTATGGAATGTTTGGGATGCCCCCCATTATATATCAGTAGCATCATCTGGCTATCAAAAAATTGGAGATGAGGCTAATTTTATTATCCTGTTGCCTTTTTTCCCTTTGTTAATTTATATTTTTAAATTTATATTCCAAACAAGTTTTTTAATTTCAGGTTACTTAGTTTCTTTTGTCTCATCCGTGCTGCTGGCAATAATGCTTTATAAACTAGTTTTACTTGATTATTCCAAAAAAACAGCCATATTAGCAGTTCTAGTATTATTCCTTTTTCCTACCTCGTTTTTTCTTCACATTCCTTATACAGAAGCTGTGTTTATGTTGGTATCGGTTGTTGCATTCTATTTTGCCAGAAAAAGACGTTACTTTTTAAGCTTTCTTTTTGTTTCCTTAGCGGCGTCTACAAAAATTGCAGGATTAGCTTTAATTCCAGCCATTTTTGCAGAGATATTTTTTTCAGACCGACAAAATTTTAATAAACGGAATATTACGATTGGTTTATTAATTTCACTGAGCGGGTTTTTATTCTATTTGTTCTTAAATTATTTTTTGTGGGGTGACTTTTTCTATTTTACAATAATTCAAAAACAGCACTGGTTTGAAACATTTGCTCCTTTCGGACAAGGACTAATTACTGTCTTTAAAAGTTTATCCTGGAGGACAGGACTTGAGATGATTATGCTGGGGTATGGACAAATCGTGGCGTTTTTCTTAGCCTTAATATTGTCATTATATGTATTAATTAAAGTTAGGATCAGTTATGGAATTTTTTCAATTATTGTTTTATGGGTATCATATTCTATGAGTTTTTGGATATGTATGCCCCGTTATATACTCAGCATTTTTCCTATGTTTATAGGGATAGCCTTACTTTCCGAAAATATATTATTTAAATATAGTTGGATTTATTTATCGACTATTTTACTGTTGATATTATCATTAATTTTTTTACAGTATGGGCCCGTGTTGTAACTATAAATGAGTAAAATATTAGTTATTTTAGGCTCCACCTCAACTGGGAAAACAGATTTGGCGTTAAACTTGGCAAAAAGGTTTAATGGTGAACTGGTAGCTTGTGATTCAAGGCAAGTGTATAGAGGTTTAGATATTGCGACAGGGAAACTTCCTGGTAAGGAAGTAACAGTTAAAAAAGAGAAATGGTTTTGGGAGTTGGATGGTATAAAAATTTGGATGTATGATGTAGTGGATCCAAAGAAGCAATATACAGTTTATGATTATGTCAAAGATGCCGGGAGAGTGATAGATAATGTTTGGGAAAGAGGAAAATTACCTATTATAGTTGGCGGAACTGGTTTTTACCTTAAAGCAGTGCTTGAAGGGTTACCTAATTTAGCTATTCCAGTAGATAAAGATTTAAGAAAGAAATTAGAAAAGTTCTCCAAAGAACAGTTACAAAAGAAGTTGCAACAAATTTCACCTGATAAATGGGAAAGTCTTAATACATCTGACAGACAAAACCCACGTAGACTCATTAGGGCGATTGAACTATCCATATCTTCATTGCGAGGAGCGAAGCGACGAAGCAATCTTCATCGGATTGGGAAGATTGCCACGCTCCCTTTGGTCGCTCGCGATGACATGTTGAAGATCGGATTAACTGCCCCCAGAGAAATTCTCTATCAAAGAATTGATGAACGAGTTGTGAGAAGGATAGATCAAGGCATGATAGATGAGGCAAGGAGATTACAAAAGGATGGTTTAAGTCTTAAAAGAATGAAACAATTAGGACTTGAGTATGGAGTTTTGGCAGATTATTTAAAGGGTAAGATTACCAGTGCGCAGGAGTTGATTAAGTTGCTGGAGGGGAAGATTCATGGTTACGCCAGACGCCAACTAACTTGGTTTAAGAAGGAGAAGGATGTTTCATGGTTTAATATAATTGATAAACACTTTCCTAATGGTGTGGAAAAAATAGTAAGCAAATGGTATTATTACTCTGATGCCGCAAAAAGTTGATGTTTCTCATAAGACGATTATATTTATTGCCCTTTTTATCTTATCCCTTTGGATAATATATTTGATCCGGGATCTTTTGATAATTTTATTCGTGGCAGTAATTTTTGTTTCCGCGCTGTCCCCCTTAGTCAATTTTTTTATCAAATTAAAACTACCAAAAGTTCTAAGTATTGGTTTGACATACGTTATTATAATTTCTGTTTTAGCGGGGTTTCTGGTTAGCATCATACCTCCATTGGTAGAACAAAGTAACAGACTGATAGTTTCATCTCCACCACTGGTCAGCCAGTTTTTTAATGGTATCAATATCGATAAAACTCTTCTATCCTCAGAACTGACAGCCCTTTCGAAAAACCTATTTTCGATCACCTTATCTGTATTCGATAATCTACTGGCAATAATATTTCTGTTAGTCTTAACCTTTTATATGTTACTGGAGAAAGATAATCTTGAAAGCCGCCTTGCATCACTGTTTAGAAATAAGGAAGAGAGAGCCAGAAGGTCTATTGTAAAGATAGAGGAGAAATTAGGGGCTTGGGTACAGGGTCAGTTAATCTTGAGTCTACTGGTAGGCACCATGTCATATATTGGCCTGACTATTTTAAATATTCCGTATGCCTTACCACTGGCCCTGATAGCTGGAGTAATGGAAGTGATACCGGTCATTGGACCGATAATCTCAGCTATACCGGCGATTTTTATTGCATTAACAATCTCTCCACTTTTAAGTATTATAGTTGCCGCCCTGTATCTTATCATTCAGCAACTGGAAAATAGTTTGATAGTACCTCAAGTGATGAATCGAGCCGTCGGTTTAAACCCCCTGATAGTAATTTTAGCAATTGCCATAGGCAGTAGATTATTAGGTATATCCGGAGCGCTCCTGGCGGTTCCAATTGCAGTAGTATTTCAAATTATAGCGGCAGAGATAATTGAAGGAGAGAAAGTTTAGTTGTATAATATATAAGCCTAGGAAGAAGGATGATCGAGGTGTACCATACAGTACGCTTAGGAAAGTCCAGACAGCATAAAGCAGGGTGATCGATGTAAATCGATACGGGTAACCGCTAGTTAGAGCAACAGTGACGAACCGAGATAATGCTCGGGTGAAACGTGGCAATCCTCCCCGCTGCAATCCTAGAACCGACAAAGCTGCTTGCTTTAATGTCGAAATCAGGAGCATTAGATAAATGATCGTCTAAAAACAGAATCTGGCTTACTCTCCTCCTAGGCATTTTATCTTCATTCCTCCCATAGTATACTGTTATAAGCGGAGCTTGAAAACTTCGTTAGAAAGCAGAGCTTACAAACTCGTTTATAGATGCTTGCAAAGATCATATCAGCCGCCAATATTGGACTTGATGCCAGTTTAGTTACTTGTGAGGTAGATATCTCGATGCAAGGTCTGCCCTCCTTTACAATAGTTGGACTGGGGGGATAGAGCGGTTGAGGAAAGTAAAGAAAGGGTGCGGGCTGCATTTAGAAACTCTGGTGCAGATTTTCCTCTTCATCGAATCACTGTTAATCTGGCACCGGCCGATATGCCAAAAGAGGGCCCGGCTTATGACTTACCAATTGCCTTAGGACTTCTGGTGGCCTCTGGTCAGATTAGCCCTAATCCGGAAAAAGTAGATCTTACTAAGACTTTAATTGTCGGGGAGTTATCTTTGGATGGATCCTTGCGAAAAATTAACGGAGTGTTACCACTGGCTATTTTAGCTAAACAATGCGGCATAAAAAGGATAATAGTACCAAAGGAAAATGGTCAAGAGGCGGCCATTATAGAAGGTTTGGAAGTTTTAGCTCCGGAATCTTTGCAACAGTTGGTCAGACTGCTTTTGGGACAAGAAGATTTAGAACTTGTAAAGAGGCCAGTTCTAAATTTAGAAGATGGTTTAAATTATGAATATGACTTTTCCCAAATTAAGGGCCAAGAAAGCGCCAAAAGAGCTCTGGAAATATCGGCGGCAGGCGGGCATAATATTTTACTGAAAGGTCCGCCGGGAGCAGGTAAAACCATGTTGGCTCGAAGTTTCCCCTCTATTTTGCCACCATTAACTTTTGATGAGGCAATAGAAGTTACCAAGATTTATTCTATAGCAGGTCTTCTGGATGGTAATAAATCATTAGTAGCTACGCGTCCCTTCCGCTCGCCTCACCACAGTGCTTCATATGTAGGTCTTTTAGGTGGTGGCAATAGCATCAGACCAGGAGAGATTTCGCTGGCACACAGAGGGGTGTTATTTTTGGATGAAGTGGCAGAATTTCCCCGCCAGAGTTTAGAAAGTTTGCGGCAACCTCTGGAAGATCGCCGTATTACCATTTCCCGAGCATCGGGGTCAATAAGTCTGCCAGCCCAATTTGTTCTGTTAGCGGCCCAAAATCCTTGCCCTTGCGGGTTTTTAGGAGACAGAAAAAGAAACTGCACTTGTATGCCGGGGCAGATTGCCAAATATAAACGCCGGATCTCTGGGCCATTTTTAGATAGGATAGATATTTATTTGGAAGTGCCGCCAGTGGAGGTAGAGAAATTATCCGCTGATTTGAAAGTGGAAAGCTCTTCTGAAATTAGAAAAAAGGTGACTGCGGCAAGGAAAATCCAGCTGGAAAGATTTAAGGGCAGAATTTTGACTAATTCAGAGATGGGCAATAAAGACATTAAGGAGTATTGTACTCTAACTCAGGAAGGTTTAGATCTTTTAAAAATGGCAGTTTCCTCACTCAACCTTTCTGCCCGCGGTTATCACCGGGTATTAAAGCTTGCCAGAACCATTGCCGATTTGGCCGCTTCGGAAAATATCCAAGCGGAGCATATCGCAGAAGCTTTACAATACCGAGCACGGGAAGAATCTTAAATATTATCTCAGTATCTCTTTTTGTCATTGCGAACCCGCCGAAGGCGGGTGTGGCAATCGTGTTTTATACGAGTCTTCGAGTAGCAAGCTCTGCTTATTATCTAACACATTTTTCTTCACACTTTTGTGACCAAAAGTGTGCAAAAGTCCAGGTAGTGGTGTTCGAGCTAAAATTTTCAATTTCGTTAATGGGGGCTCACCCCCTCGGAAATTCACTAATCGTTCAGTTTCCGGTTCCCCCTGTTGCCTTATTGAAAATTTTTTAACGCTCTCTGCACCAAAACCGATAAAGATCCGCAGGTGTCAATATAAATCCACCCCAAGTGTGGACGAATGTGTGGACGAATAAGTTGGAAGTACTTATCTAAATTTCAAAAGATCTAAGTGACCTTGGTTATTCCGAACTAGTTTTAATAGATTTTTAGCATCTTCTTTTGGGGAGTTAATGTTTTCATAAACATGACCATACCATTTTTTTATTGCATCTCTTTCTCTTTGATCCTTTTCTAGATCTAATAAAGGATTATATTCTCTTTTGTGGTTTCTTTTACGTCTTAAAGATAAAGAGACGTTTAAGTGATAAAGGTAAACAGGAATATTGGTTTTCAAATTACTAAGATAACGAATTAAATCCCTTTTAATTAAAAATGTCCCAACTGTGATGACAATAAAATTTTGCTTAAGATATTTATCTGTGTCATTGGCAAGACTTGCCCCTGCGATGCCTTTATCTCTTTCTTCGTTTTGCTTGTTATCCCAGACCCAAGTTGGGTTTACCGCCTCTACATAATCATCCCAATCCAGAAATCTTGCCTTGTCACCACGCGCCCCAAGCTCCTCTACCAGCAATTTTCCTAAAGTAGTTTTTCCTGAAGCAGGACTACCATCAATGATAATTAATTTCATAGGAAGAGTATATCAGAAGTTACATTTTCATTGAAAAACCCCACTTGCATCCGACAAAGCCGGATTTCGTGGGATTTTTCAAGATGGTGAACGTTCACCAGCCCCGATTTAATCGGGGTTATCTTTTAGCCACCAATTCTAAACATAGAGGTTCCGCAAACTGGACAAGTGCCTTTGCTGGCTTTCTTGCCATTTTTCATAGTCACCTCTTGTACATTTTCAGCGTCTCTTTTTTGGCGACACTTAACACAATACATTTGTGCCATAAAATAAAAACTCACCCCCTTTCTAGAAGAAATTTAGATTTAAAATATGATTTTTTAAAAGAAAGAACAGAACAATTTGTGCACCTATTGCGAAAGATGAAAAAATGAGAATTTTCAGTAAGTCATGACGGAGATATGCAAGGTCGGATGAGATCGGTGTGCCAGATGAGATCTGAGTTTCAGTGTACCGGAAAGCCAGATTTTCTGATTTACCGGTTTGCTGATGATCTCTGATCTTATCCGATTTTACTGATCTATCTGGTTCCTTCCCATACACCTGTCTGCGCAGTAGCATCAAGCGTTTTTCCAGATCTGATTGTTTTTTAGTCTGTTGTATAGCCATACTAAAGTGAACTATTACGCTCAGTTGAGCCTAGCATGATATAGCGAGCCTGTCAAGCACCAATTGAATCTAAAACTACAGGCTATCCACGATATCTGTGGTATATTTGTAAAGTAATGATTAAAGATAATGTGGAAATTATTCGCTGTAAGGATAAAAAAGAGGCTTCAGAGAAAGCCTTAGAACTTCTTTCAAAAGCAGTAGATAAAGATACATTGTTATTTTTATCCGGAGGCACCTCTCCGGATTTGTTGTACCAATTGATTGCTCGGGATAAAAAGTTAAGGCCAGGCGCAATAGCGTTGATTGATGAAAGATACGGTTTGCCTATGCATGAAAACAGTAACGAGAAAATGATAGAGAATACTGGTTTGGTAAGGCATTTAAATAATGAAGGAATTCCCTATTTTAAAATTTTAAAGGAAGACAATATGGATATTGTAGCTGAACAATACGAACAAACGATTCAAAAACTTTTTAAAAAGTTTCCCAAGAAACTGGCAGTCATGGGGATTGGTAGCGATGGTCATACAGCCGGTATCAAGCCGGGGTTGGATTATGACCACAGTCGATGGGTAGTCGCCTATGATGATATCAACGGGCCTTTCGGCAAAAGAATTACTTTAACATTTGAAGCTTTAAATGAAGTTAATGAGTTTATAATTATTGTCTTTGGAGAAAACAAAAGAGCTATTTTAGAAAAAATGTTTCAGGAACAGGATATCAAGAGTCTTCCCGCGGCATTTTATGCAAAAAATTCTGCGAAGGTGATCATATTAACTGATATAAATTTAGACTCTTAAGCTCTCATTGACAAACTTTAGCAAGATCGTTATATTTAAAGAGTAACTTATGTATTCGGATTGGGTTGGTCCCGCAACTCTGGGTATCTTGGTAGTTTGGCTTGGAGTTTTAAGTTTATTTTTTTTGCGGCAAAGTAAGTTTTTAAAATCGTTTTTTCCAAGGTCTGGAGAAAGAGATATCAGAAAAAAGTTTGAAGAGATATTGAAAACGATTGAAAGTTTTAGGGGTGAGTTGTCTGATTTGGAGAGTGCAGTCGAAGCATTTAGAAATCAAGGGTTACAACACATACAACGGGTGGAGCTTTTGCGTTTTAATCCTTATGATGATACAGGAGGGGACATAAGTTTTACAGCTTGTTTCCTGGATCAGAAAGGGTCGGGAATTGTAATAACAAGTTTACATGCAAGGGTGGGAACCAGAGTATTTGGCAAAGAAGTAATTTGCGGAAAAAGCAAGAAGTATCAGTTATCAAAAGAAGAGGAACAGGTAATTAAAAAAGCAATGGAAGATGAATAAAATTATAAATATATTTCAAGGTTTAACAAATTTACAAAAGGTTTTGAGTCTAATTATACTAGGGGTAGTCTTATATGGGGCCTCAACAAGTCTGTCCTATTCTTTATTTAACCAATTCAGGGTGACTCCTGCTCCCGGGGAAGATTTAGTATCATCATTACCGACTCCCACTAACGCACTTGTTGAGGATCCAAATGAGCCTAAAACCGAAAATTGTCCATTAAACGGCAGCAAGCACACAAAAAAGGCAAAAGAGTTTTGGGAAAAGAGAAGACCTTTGGCTGTGATGATTGAAAATCACATCGAAGCAAGGCCTCAATCAGGAATAGCTTCGGCTGATGTCATATATGAGGCAGTCGCAGAAGGTGGAATTACCAGATTTATGGCACTTTTTTACTGCAATCTTTCAGATATCCAAGTTGGACCTGTTAGATCAGCCAGAACTTATTTTCTTGATTGGTTAGGAGAGTATGATGCACTTTACGCACATGTGGGAGGAGCTAATACTCCGGGCCCGGCTGATGCGCTGTCACAAATTATTAAATATGGCGTTAAGGATTTAAACCAATTTAGTATTGGGTTCCCTGTTTTTTGGAGGGATTATCAAAGATTAGGTCATCCTGTTGCCACAGAGCACACCATGTATTCGACCACCCAAAAACTTTGGGAAGTCGGAGCAAAACGCGGCTTCCTGGCCACAGATTCGGCAGGGGTAAAATGGGATGATAATTTTGTCCCTTGGAAGTTTAAGGAAGATAAGAGTGGTAGTACCACCACTAAAATTACAGTTAACTTCTGGGAGTCACAGCCGGGGTACCAAGTAGAGTGGAATTATGAGATGACTACAAATTCATACAAAAGGAAAAATGGCGAACCCCATATTGATTTAAATAATAAGCAACAACTTGATGCAAAAGTTGTTATTATTCAATTTGAAAGAGAATCTAATGCCAATGATGGCTATCCGGGGAATGTTCATCTATTGTATGGAACAGTCGGTTCAGGTAAGGCATTAATTTTCCAAGATGGTAATGTAGTGGAGGGTAAATGGGTTAAACCCAAAAGAACTGCAAGAACTAAATATGTAGATGGTACAGGTCGCGAGATAGAGTTTAATAGGGGTCAAATTTGGATTCAAACTGTCCCGGAGGGATCGAAAGTAAGTTACTAAAACTTTCTGCCCGGAAAGGAGGTTTACAATGCTTGAGGAACTTTTTATCTCAAGAGTCCGGGTAAAAATACTACAACTTTTTTTATCTTCTACTGATGCGCTTTTTCATGTCCGTGAGATAGTCCGCAGGGTTTCTGAAGAGATTAATGCTGTCAGAAGAGAGCTCGCCAGGATGGAAAAATACGGGATGGCCTCATCAGAATGGCGGGCAAACAGAAGGCTGTATAGATTTAAAAAGGATTATATCTACTACAAGGAACTCCTATCATTAGTTGCTAAAACTACAGGTTTAGGTGGAAATTTGATCAAGAATAAACAAAAACTTGGTAAAGTAAGGTTTGCTTTTATTTCAACAAAATTTTTAAAAGGTAAACTATCGGCAACAGATGATGTTGATATGTTGGTTGTAGGGAATATCGTACTACCGGAGTTGCAAGCAATCATCTCAGACGAGCAAGCAAAGAGAGAGACAGAGATAAACTATTCATTTATGGATGAAGCGGAGTTTCGATTTAGAGTCAAAAGACGTGACCCGTTTATCTTACGAGTATTAATTCAACCAAAAGTTATGTTGATTGGAGATGAGGACGAGCTTTTAGAAGGGGTTATGGTTTAATGCGACCGAGAGTAATTTTATGGATAATATTGGGTTTGACTTTTCTTGCGCTCTGGGTAAATATCCCGCCTATTGAGCAAGCGCCTACCTTAAAAATCCTTGGCAAGAAAATTAACTTTTTGGGAATATTTCCTTTGAAATTAGGACTTGATTTACAAGGTGGGACCGAACTAATCTTGGAGACCCAGATGGACAAGATTGGTTCAGAAGACCGTGACAGTGCACTGGAATCTGCAAAAGGAGTCATAGAGCGAAGAGTAAATTTATTCGGTGTTTCAGAAGCACTGGTGCAGACATCAAAACTGGGAGAACAAAGAAGAATTTTAGTGGAGCTGCCAGGAATTAAGGATGCTTCATCTGCCGCAAATTTGGTGGGGAAAACAGCTCAGCTTGATTTTAGGGAATTACCTGCCACTTTATCTGCAGAAGAGGCTGAAGCCACTAAATCCGGGGTGCCTCTGGTATTATTTGCTAAACCAACAGGATTAACCGGAGCGGATTTGAAAAAAGCGCAGGTCACTTTTGGTTCAGATCAGGGAGCAAGAGCAGGGCCGCAGGTGGCAATTGAGTTTACCGGCGAAGGCAGCAAAAAATTTGCCGAAATTACTAAAAGAAACATCAATAAACCCCTGGCGATATTTTTGGATGACGAGCCTGTTTCTGCCCCGACTGTCCAGCAGGAGATTGCCGGCGGAAACGCTGTAATCACCGGGCAGTTTACCACAGAACAAGCAAAAAATTTAAGTGTGCAACTCAATGCCGGCGCATTGCCAGTACCGATAAAACTAATCAGCCAACATTTTATTGGGCCGACACTAGGTCAGGAATCAGTGAATAAAAGTTTAGTAGCCGGCATCATCGGACTTTTGGTGGTAGCTGTTTATATGGGGGCATACTATGGTATTTTGGGATTGGTTGCTGATGGCGCACTAATTATCTATACCCTTTTGATCCTCTCAATTTTTAAAACCGGTCTTTTTATTTTACCTCCTGTGACTTTAACTTTGGCAGGGATTGCCGGGTTTATATTATCAATCGGTATGGCAGTTGATGCCAATATCTTAATTTTTGAAAGGATGAAGGAAGAAATCCGTTGGGGTAAGAATAAAACCCTGGCTTTAGATCTGGGATTTAAAAGAGCTTGGTCTTCAATCTGGGCTTCAAATGTCTCTTCGCTTATTACTGCAGCCATTTTGTATGGCATGGGTACATCTTTGGTACGTGGTTTTGCCATAACTTTGGCAATTGGAGTAATAGTCTCTATGTTTACTAGCTATGTGGTAACAAGAACATTTTTGAGGTTACTTATTAGATAAACCATGGGACTATTTTTCTTCGAAAAATGAAATTTAAAACAAAAACACCACACTATGAATATTTAAGGAAGAAATGGACAGGGCGTCATCGCACCATCCAAAATAAATTTTGGGAAAAGCACGGTCAATCTCTGAAGCATTTGGCCCTAGGATCATTGGGAGGGCTGATGTTAATATCTAGCCCTAACAAACAACAATTACCCGCTCCTAATTTAATTGTCAGTCATGATGGAATCTTGAAAGGTTATGATCAGAATGTATTACTTGCTCAAATTTTATCTGATAGAATACCTAAAGAAATAAGACCTTTGGATTCTTTAGAGGAGCAAGATATAGAGAGTATTTTATCCCGAAGTTTTGGGTTTAAAGTGATAGCAGAAATAGATGGCATTCGGCTTAATAGAAATTATGGTTTAATTGGGGGAGAGCAGCATTTGTACCGCTACCCCGGTGATAACTTATACGCTCATGCAGATACTGCCTCGGATTTTGCAAACTACGGTAGTGCTGGAATTGCGCCAGGTTTAGGCGCTTGGGGTTATTTTGCACCTACAAAGCAAGATTTCAGCGAAATTGATAAGCAGAGGGAGCGTTATTATTTGGCCGTACAAACATTTTTAGCTCCGGGTTTTGCGGAGAATCTTGTAAAATATAGGGATTTTTTTAAATTTAGAAAGATGTTGATTGTTAATCCTAGTACTGGTCAAGCAGTAGTTGCGGTAGTTGGTGATGCAGGTCCTGCTGATTGGACCGGCAAACACCTGGGAGGATCGCCTGAAGTGATGGATGCATTAGGACTTGCAACGGGTTCTAGAAAAGGCCCGGTGTTGTATTTTTTTATTGATGACCCAAAAAATGAAGTTCCTTTGGGTCCGGTTAAAGTTAAAGGAGAAGCATAAGGACCATGATGTTCTCGCAGTGTTTAAAAATTATACTGCTCGAACATCAGAACCTGTTAATTTTGAAGTAACAAAATTATGAAACAATTTTATTCACATTTAATTGAAATAGAATCTATAGTAGTGGAATTAGATAAGATGGATTTGACAGAGGAACAGAAAGTTCACCTGACCGGTTTAATAGATTCCAGTCTGCATCATACAATTTTAGATGCCGTCTTGTCTGAACTTTCCCCTCAGGACAAACGGGTTTTCTTAAACCACCTGCAGGATGGTGACCACAGTAAAATTTGGAAATTCTTAAATGAAAAGGTTGATAATATTGAAGACAAAATAAAAACAACTGCGGATGATTTAAAAGAAGAACTCAAGAAAGATTTAAAGGAGGCAAAAAATAGATGAGTAATTTAATGAAGTATAAATTTTATTATTTTGTTTTTTCTTTGCTGATTATTTTACCGGGGTTATATTATTTAATTACCTCGGGACTTAAGCTCGGCATAGATTTTACCGGAGGAGCTCTACTTGAATATAGTTTTGAAAAAAATGTAAATTTGGATGAATTAAACAAACAAATTTCCTCACAAGGTATTGAGATAGGTCAAATAACTTCTTCTGAAAATAAAACTTACATCATCAGGACCAAACCTGTAGAGCAAAGTAAAATAAACGATCTTAAAGTTAACTTAAATGAAAAGTTCGGTAAGGTAGAAGAAAGAAGGGTGGAATTTGTGGGACCGATAATAGGATCAGAGCTTCGACAAAAAGCACTACTTGGAGTAATCGTAGCGTCTTTAGTAATAGTTCTCTATATCGCCTTCTCTTTTAGAAAAATACCCAAGCCGGCCTCATCTTGGAGGTTTGGTATAACTGCAGTTTTGGCGCTGGTGCATGATATCTTATTAGTTGTCGGGGTATTTGCAATTCTGGGAAAATTTTTAAGTGTTGAAGTCGATACTCTTTTTATGACAGCTCTTCTAACGGTTATCGGTTTTTCTGTTCATGATACTATCGTTGTTTTTGATCGGATTAGGGAAAATTTAACTAAACATATGGGGAAGAAATTCATTGATGTAGCTAACCTCTCAGTAATTCAAACACTGGGAAGATCTTTAAATACTTCTTTAACAGTAGTTTTTGTGCTTCTGGCTCTGCTTTTGTTTGGCGGGGAAACTTTAAAATGGTTTGTGGTAGCTCTTTTGGTGGGAATTATTTCCGGAACTTATTCTTCCATCTTTAATGCAACAGCTTTGCTCGTTTGGTGGGAAGAAAAACTTGGGCATTAAGCCAGTTGTTTGATTTTTTCTAAAAGAAGCTCTTTTTTGTTTTTTGATGAATCTTCCAGCACTTCTTCAAAGAGTTTATTCAAGATTTCTCCTATTTTTGGACCAGGTTTAATGTTCAAAGTTTTCATCACGTCATTACCATTAACTTTTAGATCGGAAATGGAAAATGGTTTTTTGAGGATTTGCTTTATCCTTTCCTCAAATTTTTCCATCCTCCAAGAAATTGCTTTTTGGGTTCCACCCCCTAACCTATCCCCAATTCTAAGCGCCATTATGTCCTTAATATTTTCTTTACCCACATTTTTGATGAATCTTCTGATAGCGGAATCAGTTTGATTCTCGTCAACTGTAAATAGATGCCAGCGAACTAATCGGTATAATTTATCAGTTTGTTTTTTTGATAAATTAAATCTTTTGGCAATTTTTAAAACTAATTTACCGCCAACCACGTCATGGTTATAGAAAGTGACATTTCCATCTGGTGCAGTTTTAACAGTGTCAACTTTACCAATATCGTGCAGAAGCGCAGCGAGTCTTACCAGCGGATCATTCGATGGGGTATGTTTAAGGGTGAGGAGCGAGTGTTCACCAATATCATAAACCCGATCATGTTTTGGCCCTTCCTGAACTATGCCAAAACAGTTTTCCAGCCCAGGTAAGATAATTTTCAGCATTCCTGTTTCTCTAAGTTTTGTAATTCCTCTAAATGGATTACTCGATTCTAGAAGCTTGAATAATTCCTCGCGTATCCGCTCGTTGGCAACTTCTTTGATAAGATGAGCATTTTCTTTGATGGCCTGAGCTGTTTTGGGGTCTATTTCAAATTCCAGTTCTGTTGCTATTCTGATAGCCCGTATTAAACGGAGAGCATCTTCTTTGAATCTTTGGGTAGGGTTTCCAACAGCCTTGATAATTTTATTTTTGATGTCATCTTGACCATTAAAAGGATCGATTATTTCACTGGTTTGTGACAGCGCAATAGCATTGATCGAAAAATCCCTTCTTGCCAGGTCTTCCTCTATTTTATTAGTCCATGAAACGTTAACAGGATGTCTATAATCTTTGTAGATACCTTCTTTACGCATTGTGGTAATTTCCAAATTGCCTAAATTGGAGGAAACGCCAACCGTGCCAAATTTGTTATCATAGAAGCCTTCCGGAAAAATCTTTAAGATTTCTTCCGGTTTAGCATCCGTGGTAAAATCCCAGTCGGAAACGTTACTTTTCATTAAAAGGTTACGGACTGCCCCTCCCACAATATAAATTTGGAATTTAGCCTCCTGGAATTTATCCAGAATCATCTTCACTTCATTAGGTAGTGTATAATTCATGATGTAATTTTAACACTATGCGTTGGAAAGTGGCACCAAGAAAAAGTGACGACTTAGTTGAACAGCTGTTAATTAACCGCGGTATAAATACAGTAGAAGATAAAGAGCAATTTTTTCATCCTAAATTAGAAGATTTTGGCGGTGATTTAAAGATTCCCGGAATACCAAAGGTAGCTAAAAGAATTTTACAATCAGTCGAGAAAGATGAGTTAGTTGTAGTGTATGGTGATTATGATGCCGATGGAATATGCGCCGCTGCAATTTTATATAAAGCGCTAACATCGATTGGTGCAAGAGTACTGCCTTATATACCTCATAGGGAAAAAGAAGGTTACGGATTATCAAGGTTGGGACTGGAGTTTGCAAGGGATTCCGGAGCTTCGTTGGTGATCACTGTTGATAACGGAATTGTAGCAGTGGACCAAGCAAAGTTTGCCAAAGAAATCGGCTTAGATTTGATTATTACAGATCACCATGTTCCGGGGAAGAAAAAGCCGGATGCTTTTGAGATAGTGCACTCAACCAAGATGTGTGGGGCAGCAGTGGCCTGGTGTTTAATCCGCGACTTAATCAAAAAAGAATTAGCTGTGGAACTTTTGCAGTTTGTAGCAATTGCCACAGTTTGTGACCTGCTTCCGCTTGTTCGCTTGGGTCGGGCATTTGTTTTTGAGGGATTAAAGATTCTTAATAAAACAGAAAATCCCGGTTTGCTCGCGCTTATCAATGAGTGCGGAATAAGATCAGGTAGTATCGGGTCTTTTGAGATAGGCTATATGATCGGCCCTAGGTTAAATGCCATGGGCAGACTAGAGCATGCCATAGATAGCTTGAGACTCCTTTGCACGAAAGATCCACTAAAGGCAAAAAGATTAGCAAAGCTTTTATGTGAGACTAATGCCACCCGCCAAAAAATGACCATGGAAGCGATAGAGCAAGCGAAATTACTGGTTGATAGAAGTAAGAAAATCCATGTTTTATCCAGCAAAGATTGGTCTTCTGGGATTATCGGGTTGGTTGCAGGCAAAATTACCGAAGAGCATTATCGACCCGCCATTGCGATATCTGTTGGTGAAGAAGTTTCCAAAGGCTCTGCCCGTTCCATAGACGGGATAAATATTATTGAAGTAATTAGAAAACATTCTGATATTTTAATTGATGTGGGAGGCCATCCGGGTGCAGCGGGGTTTTCTCTTTTAAGCAAGCATGTAGAAGTTTTTAAGAAAAGACTGGAAGAACATATAATAGTTTTGCCGGAGGAGGGGAGGGTTTTAGAAATTGAAGCTGAAGTAAGTGGTAAACAGTTGACTAAGGCTTTAGTTAGTGAACTTAAAAAGTTTGAGCCTTTTGGGATGGATAATAAAAGACCTGTATTTGCCACAAGAGGCATGAGAATTTCTGATATAAGGACAGTAGGTGAAGGTAAGCACCTGAAGGGCAGGGCAGATGATTTGGACTTTATTGCCTTTGGGATGGGTGAGTGGGTCAACCTTCTAAAATCCGGCCAAATAATAGACCTGGCATATAATCTGGAACTTGATACCTATAATGGTAACGATAAATTACAACTAAAAGTTAAAGATATAAAAATTACTTAATTCCTTTTATCTTGTTGGCCACCTCTTTAATTACGTGCGCGCCTTGTTTTATGGGGTTTTCTGGTGAAGTGGTAGTAGGGTCGATATCATCAGGATCTAGATCTCCAATAAAATCATAATTTTGTGTTTCATGATTGAACCTCCAATTATCTGGATCTACTCCACCAAAACCTCTTGCTTGTAGAGCACCATTCTTGCCATTACGAAATATTCTTGAATGAGTTGGTTCACCTTCTGGTGTTGGCATCTTTATTTCCTCCTTTCTGTATTTTTCCACAAAAAAACCTCCCGTTCTTGGGAGGCGTCAATTTATTTCTTTTTAGATTTTAATTAGAATCTAAAAAGGCCTCCCAGATATGCTCCGGAAAGGAGCACTATAAGGAGGACAACTGAAATTTCAACTCTTTTTAAATCTATAGCGATGATTTTCGACATAGGATTATATGATAATATTACACCCATATAATTTTGTCAACCAGCGATTGAATATCTAACAAGCGTAAGACCCTCTTCTTTTTCGATTGATTCAATTTTTATTTTTCCAACTTCACCTGTATTTTTTACTTGAGTTCCACCATCTGCTACCGCTCCTATCCCTTCGAGCTTTAAGGTTCTTAAGGGTTTATTTGTTGGCAGGCCCGGGATGAGATAAATAGCTTCTTTTTGAAGATCTTCTAAGGGTTGAAAATACCAAGTAAACTTTAAATTTTGGGAAACTAATTCATTAGATTTGTCTTCCAGCTTTTGTTTAATGTCTTCTGTTAAAACGCCTTGGTAAACAATATGAGGATTTTTATTGTGGTCTGCTTTCATAGGTACTAGAGTTTTAGGGGATAACCCCAGCAAAAACATGGCAAAATCGATAACATGGCCGGCTGAATGAAGTTTCATGTTTTTATATCTTCTATCCCAGTTAATATTCCCATGAACTTTCATTCCAACAGTCGGAGTATTAGTTGTTTTTACAAAATGCCAAATTTCTTCGTCCCTATTTATCACTTGATAAACTTCACCGGACCAGTTATCTCCTTTTAACTCTCCTTGATCAGTCGCTTGGCCACCGCCCATGGGATAAAAAACCGTTTGATCCAGGATCATTCGGTGCTGGCCTTCGCCTTCCGGTAAAACTTCCAAAACCTCAGCATTCATATCTTTAAGATATGAATCATCAAGATATAAAGGTTTTGTTTTCATTCTTTAATCCTCTCCATTCACTTGATTACTTTCAATAGTCTATTTCTGCCTATGGTAACATTATCTAAAAATCTTTGACATCTTTCACCCAAAGTTTCTCTCATATCAATTTCTGTCAGATCAAAAGGTATAATCATGTGAGCTTTGCGTAATCTTCTGCACACCTCTTTACTTCGAGGAGTCTGATTGAAATGGTCTATTAAATCTCTTTTTGTTTGATTTCTCCAGTGGTTTACTCCTTCGTTTTGTTCTGGACTTACTGGGAATAATAAGGCAGTCTGATGTTTTAAACAGAATGCAGTGGTAGTAAAAATCACTTCATGTGGGATTCTTGTTTCCCAGATGGTTTCCCAGGGACTTACTTTCGAAACTTTATTTCGATCAAGTTTAATTAATCCTCCTATGCCATTTAAAAGAGGCTCTATATTAACTGGACTTTTCAATCTTTCTGCTGTTGCTACTGCCATATTTTCTCCATAAAAAAACCTCCCATTCGGGAGGCTAAAATTGGTCAAAACCTTTTTAGTTAAGGTTATTCCAATAAACCTCCCTCCTTTCGGAAGGCAAAATAAAAGTAAAAATACCAAACTTTTAATAAATTCATATTGTTTATACCTAACTTTTAGTAGTTTAAGCCATAGCTACCATCTTGTCAATATTAAGCCTCTGCTGTTATGATGGGTTAGATTCAATGGAACGCACTTTAATCTTAGATTGCAAGAATAAAACTGGAGAGCAAGTTAAGATTTGCGGGTGGGTTTCGACCCGACGTGATCACGGTAAAATCCTTTTTTTAGATATTAGTGACAGATCTGGACTAATCCAAGTTGTAGCAGACGGGGGAAAGGCACCTGATTTACACCCCCAGGATGTAGTTTGTATAACCGGAAAAGTTAACAAAAGACCGGAAAATTTAGTTAACAAAAATATTCCCACAGGTGAAATAGAAATTTCAGCCGAAAGTATTGAAATTTTATCCAAAGCGGAAGAGCTACCTTTTGACATGGGAGGGAAAGACCTAAATTTACAACTGCCAACTTTACTTGATTATCGTTCGCTAATACTGAGGCACCCAAAAGTAAAAGCTATTTTTAAAGTCCAAGCCACTCTTTTAGACGGATTCAGAAAAGCAGCACATGAGCTAGGATGCACAGAAATTGTGGTGCCGACAATTGTGGCCGGGGCAACCGAGGGAGGAGCAGAAGTTTTTAAGATAGATTATTTTGGTCGCAGTGCTTACCTTTCCCAAAGCCCTCAACTTTATAAACAAATGCTAGTGCCTGTCTTTGAGCGAGTTTTTACTATTGCCAAAGCTTACCGAGCCGAGCCCTCGGTTACCACGAGACATCTAACAGAGTCAACTCAGATGGATGTTGAGATCGGTTTTGTAGAATTTAAAGACTTATTAGAATATCTTGAAGGGGTAGCAATCAAAATGTTAAAGATCACAGAAGAGGAGAGTGGGGATATTTTATCCGAGTTTGGTGTTGAAAAAATCGCTTTCGGTAAAATTCCCAGACTTACTTTAAGAGAATCTCAGGAAATAATTTTTAAAGAATTTGGGCGCGACAATAGAAAAGAAAAAGATTTAACACCACAAGACGAAATTGATTTGTGCAAATGGTCGAGAGAGAAGCATGGCAGCGATTTTGTAACAGTGACACACTTTCCTACCAGCGCCAAGCCATTTTATACCATGCCGGATCCGAAAGATCCTGAGTATAGTTTAAGTTATGACTTATTGTTTCGGGGGGTAGAGGTAATGAGTGGTAGCCAAAGGATTAATGATTACGAACAGCTGGTTGAGAGTATTAAAAGCCGTGGTATGAAACCCGACAGTTTCCAGATGTATCTTCAAGCTTTTAAGTTTGGGATGCCTCCGGAGGGAGGATTTTCCTTTGGTTTAGAGAGAATCACCATGCATGTTTTAAACCTTGCCAATATTAGGGAAGCCTCCCTTTTCCCAAGAGATATGGAAAGAGTGGATATTAGGTTGAAATGAGATACTATTTCTACTGTGCAGTTTTAATTTTACTGGCAATTACAATCACTACTGTTTTTCCATTTCTAGTTGACTCCATGGATAGTTTGCTTATTAGTTTGCAGATTCCTCAGAATAATTCTCAAGTTGCAGGTATTCAAAAATACAATATCCCGCCTATTAGTAGAAATTTACCCCTTCCAAATTTTGCAGCCCGGGCAGTTTTAATTAAAGATTTGGCTACCAATACTACTTTGTATCAAAAAGATTCATCAGTTTCTTTTCCGATTGCCTCCACGACAAAGATTATGACGGCATTGGTTGCAAGCGAGTATTTTAAACAAAACTCGGTATTAACCGTTGAAAGTAGCGCAAATACCCCTGGGTCTAAGGCAGGTTTAGATGCCGGAGAAAATTTCACTTTTAGGTCACTACTTTACGGCATGCTTTTAAATTCGGGTAATGATGCGGCTTATACAATTGCCGAAAATTATCCCGGGGGAGTTTTAAGTTTTGTATCGGCTATGAATAAAAAGGTTTTGGAGTTAAATTTGAAAAACACCCATTTTGATAACCCGGCTGGTTTTGATAGTCCGTATCACTTCTCGTCTGCAGCAGATCTCTCCAAAATTACTGAGGAAGCTTTAAAAAATACTACTCTGACAAGAATTTTTGCTACAAAGGAAACGAACATTGTTTCTTTAAATAAAAAATATACACATCAACTGATTAATTTGAATAAACTCCTGTCACAGATCAACGGTGTTTTGGGTGTTAAAACCGGAACCACCCGTGAAGCTAAAGAAAATTTAGTAACTTTAATTGAAAGAAATGGATACAGAGTCTTATTAGTTGTGTTGGGGAGCGATGACAGGTTTGGGGAAACGACCAGGTTGATTGATTGGACTTATACTAATTTTACCTGGTCTGAGCTTGGAACTGTTCACTAATAGCAATCACGTAGGCTACAAAGTTGGGTCCTTCGAAAACGTATATCGGTTGTAAATACGGACTATAATTTTCCGAAAGATAATATCCCAAAGAAACAGAAGTTATAGAGACTTGAGGTTTATCGGGTTCAACTATTATAACTCCTTTGCCGCTTCTTAAATTATCAAATGCCGCTTCAGGTGTTTTAACCGGATAAGTTGCAAAGGTCGAAGTGTCAATCGGATAATAGGTAAAATTTAAGGATAAGTAATTATCTAAACTACCGGCACTGCCAAAAACAGTAGCGCTAACCAACGATTTATTAAAATCGGCGGTGAAAATTGATTTTTTATCTATTGGGGCAGGCCATAGGGAAATTTGAGAAGCTACGGCTTCTGCCCTAAGTTGGGTGGGGATATAGTTTCCTCCGGTTGCTCTCAAAAGAGTAATTTTACTTCTAGCATTTCTTAGCCCGTCTTTCATCACTCCTAAGGTAGAAAGGATCTGTCCAAAATCAGATACTAATTTGTCGTCATCATCCAGGCTAACCTTGGCTGATATGGTTGCTGCTTTGCTGTAGGAAAAATTACCATTATCCAAATCGACCAACAGCTCCTTATCTTTGTCTTTAAATCTGTACCTTATTTCGCTTAAAATAATCGGGGGTAAGTTTATATCAAATTTTTTAGCCAAGCTCTCGGATCTTTCCGGTGCCAGAAGCGAAGCAAAAGTTTGAGTTACAAAATAGACTTTGATAATTTTTTCAAAACCAGGATCTATTCCTACTTTGGGTAAACCCCCTGTTGTTGTATCCAAAGAATATGAAAAATTTGATGTAGAAACACTACCTTGAGGTAAATCAGGCTTTGGGAGTAGACCAAATTTTGTATCCGGTTTTTCCTCAACCGGTGGCAAGTGCGCCAGATAGTATGCGTACCAAATCTTGAAACCTATGAAACTGGCAGTTCCTAACACTAAAGCGATAATGGAGATTTTCATAACCTGTTTTACCAGGGTGGCAGTTTGAGTAAGAGTCATAAATTTTTTTGGACAAATTCGGTACGTTTCTTATTCTATTATTTAACTTTATCTACCGAATTGTCCATTACGAACTATTGATTGTTATTATACTTTAAAAATTTGTGACTGGTATAATAGATGCATGATTAAGACTCGATTTGCGCCATCACCAACCGGCGCGCTACACATCGGAGGGGTTAGAACCGCGCTTTATGAATATTTGGTAGCCAAAAAAGGAAATGGCACTTTTTCTTTAAGAATTGAAGATACTGACAGAGCCCGTATTGTGGAAGGCTCCCCAGAAGATATTATTGAAACGCTAAATTGGTTGGGACTTGAAGTTGATGGTGAGCCGATTTTTCAATCTAAACGAGCGGATATTTATAAAGAACATGCCAAGAAATTAGTGATGGGTGAGTTTGCATATGAGCAAGACGGAGCGATTTATTTCAAAACAAAAAAAGAGGGGAAGACTTCAATTGTTGATTTGGTAGGAAATAGAAAAATTGAATTCGATAATGCCACCCAGGATGATTTTGTGATTTTAAAGTCAGACGGCTTTCCCACTTATCATTTGGCACATGTGGTGGATGACCATTTAATGGAAACAAATCCGGTGATTAGAGGTGCTGAATGGATTTCATCAATCCCCAAGCATGTCATGCTTTTTGAAGCTTTTGGCTGGGAATTACCGCAGTATGCGCACCTGCCGATTATTTTAGGGCCTGATAAATCAAAGCTTTCCAAAAGGCATGGGGCAAAGCCAGCTTCCGAGTTTCGCAAAGACGGATTTTTACCGGAAGCTATTTTAAATTTTATGGCATTACTTGGTTGGACTCCACCTTCCGGTAAAGAAATTTTATCTCTTTCCGAAATGATTTCAGAATTTGACCTTTCGGATGTGAATATTGCCAACCCTATTTTTGATATCACCAAACTCGAGTGGATGAATGGGGAGTATATTAGAAGGATGAGCGACGGAGAACTGACTAAAAGGTTACATGAATTTTTGGTTGATCATCCTGCAAAAGAGAAAATTGCCCTAGTGGTACCTTTAATCAAAGAGAGAATAAAGAAGCTTTCAGATTTTGTGCCGTTAACTGACTTTTTATGGGAAAAGCTGGAATATGATATAGAAGTATTTAAAAAATTAAACATCAAAGATCAAAATGAGATTTTGTCTAAGATTATGGAAAAATTGGAAAATATGGAAAAACCTTGGAAGAATAAAGATTTTGAAAAGACTTTTAGAGGATTAGCTGATGAGTTAGACATAAAAGCAGGGGATATGTTCCAACTTATTAGGGTGGCAGTTTCAGGGCAGACTGTAACGCCACCGCTTTTTGAAAGCATTCAAATTTTAGGTGAAGATAAGGCCTTAAAAAGAGTAAAAGAGGCGCTGGAATTTTTAGAATCTACCAGTTAAGGCTTTAATACAACAACCTCTTGCAATAATTATAGGTTTGTGGTAGAATTGCGGCCATGGATGATTCCAGATGGCTTAGATTCATAACTATCGGGTTGGTTTTGGCGGCTATAGCCGTCGGATATTTTTTACTCAGCGGAAGATTATCTCCCAGTAGTTTTACGAGAACACAAGCTAGTCCTACACCTTCTGTTTTAGGACAAAATGCTGAAAGTTCATCCACCCCTTCTCCTTCTGCAACTCCTGCGTCTGCTTACGATAGAATAGTCGATCGTACTCAGAATGGGACTCAAACATTACCCAACACCGGTTTTCCGGTAGGATTGGCAGCAGTTTTTTCTATTTCAGTCATGATCTCCGGCTGGGGCCTGCGCAAATTCCCTCATTAGTTCTAAGTAAATAAGCCTCTTTCGTTACGATGTCGCCTAATGGTAAAATGAATTGTGGCTAATAATATTCATTTTCCTATTATTGCTAGTCTGCTTCCAAAAGACGATCCGAGATACAAAAAATGGCTTATGAGCCTTAAAAGGCGGCCACCACCCTGGAATAAAGGTAAAACAAAAGATACAGATTATCGTGTTAAGAAAATCTCTGTTACATTTAGAAGAAAAGAGATCGATAATTTTGCGGTTTGGAGAGAAAATGCGCGCAAACAAGGTTTAATTCCTAGTTCCTACCAGGAATTTTCAAAAGATGTTAATCTAGCTTTTATCATAGGTTTAATTTTAGGGGATGGTAATTTGTATAAATTTCCTCGTACCGAGTGTTTAAGAATAGTTTTGGGTACAGATAAACCATTATTGTTAGAATATGCTCAAGACATCATGCATAAAGTTTTTAGTAAGGAACCTAGAATACGTAAAAGGAAAAATAGTGAATGTGCGGATATTGTAATCTACCAGCAGCATTTAGGTGAAAGATTGGGAATACCCATAGGAGCTAGAGGAAAACTTCCGATAAAATTACCCAAATGGGTATGGCGAAACAAAGAATTTTTAATTGGATGTCTTAAGGGTTTATTTGAGGCAGAAGGGTCTTTCTCCATACATTTAGCTACTTATACATACAATCTTAGTTTTTCAAATCGTAATACTAGTCTCTTAGATGAAGTAGAAAAAGCTCTTTATTTATTAGGCTTTCATCCAGAAAGGCGGTATAATGCAGTACGCTTACGTAAAAAAATTGAGGCTTTCAATTTTGTTGAATTAATTCAATTTAGAAAATATAATTTGATTTAATATTTGTATTGCGGGATCATCTAACGGTAGGATACATGGCTCTGGACCATGGCATCTAGGTTCAAATCCTAGTCCCGCAGCATTGATTGACGATACTCTGGCAAGAGGAGTATGTCATAGGGTTGTTTGAAGCTAAATAGTAGTTTTTTATCCTGCAATATGAGGTTCTCACCGACTGACAAAAGTAGTTTCCTTTTTTCTGCCACAGTACCTACTAATAGAATATCTCGTGCACGAAACGCATTATTCAAGTATTCCTCAGTAAGTTCTAACCAATTACGAGCAGAAAGTTTTGTATCTTTGATTCGTGATTCTATACCAGCAACATCTTTGAGTATCTTTGCCTTTTGAACCATAAACTCCTCACGAGTAAGTTCACCATCAGCTCTCATATCAACTAGATTGTTGAGTTTCTCCTGCAATGTATGGAATTCACTTTCATGATGTTTGAGTTGATTCAAATTGAACCCCGCCTCCTCTTTGTGCCTCCCTTTGAGTAGCTTTATGCCTAATGTCCAGGCCTCCTCATCAACAGTTATTTTGGACACCGCATCAAGTACCATTTGTTCTAGTGTCCGTATTGGTATAGGCGGTTGAGTGCAATTACCTCTACGATGAGTACAATGTGCGTATGAGTAAGTTACTGTCCTACCAGTACCTTTGTAGTACTTCGTTTTATTGGAAACTGTAATAGCACAACCGCATACGCCACAATACGCAAGACCATTCCATTTACTTTCCCATGATGTTACCTTTGGTTTTGACCTATTTTGCAGTGCCTTTTGTGCTGTATCCCATATTGATTTTGAAACCAGTGGTTCAAAGTTACCTTTGTATAATTCACCATTTTGATAGAAGTACCCATAATAGGTTGGAGATTTCAAAATAATATGGACATGACTTTTGCTGATATTTTTACCTGTTTTAGTTTTGAGACCCTTCTTACCCGCATACTCCGCTAGGTAAGCAAGTGAGAAGTTACCAGTAGTTGCAAGTTCAAACATCTCTTTGAGTATCGGTGCTTCAAATGAATGAAGTGTGATATTGCGTTGACCCCTATCTCCTTTGCCTTCGTAGCCAACTGGTGCTGGTCGAGGATATTCGCCTCTTTCGCATTTGTGATTGAGCCCACGCCTCACATTCTGGCTCAAGTTGCGGGAGTACTGGTTGGCCATACCAAAATGAATCTGTAGTATCAAATGGTCAGAATCAGGTGTGAAGATTTCCCCAGTAACACAACGAATTTCTTTGAGGATTCCATCTTGAAGAAGTTGAAGTAAATGTCCACCTTCTTTTGGATTTCTACAAAGTCTATCTGGCTTCCAAGTCAAAATTGCATCTGCTTGATGAGATTCAATCAATGCAATCATTTTATCGAACTCTGGTCTGTTATTTGGTTTGAAGGCTGAATGACTTTCGTCCAGTTTGTATGACACATTGAGTGCTTCTCGTACTTCTACTTGGTCGCACTCAAGATTCTGGTCATTGATGGATAGTGCTTGTCTTTCCTTTGCTTCTGAAGATTTCCGAGAGTATCTGATGTAGCATAAGTTATTCATATCCATTTCAATTTATTGAGTACATGTACATTATGACATTTACAAAGTTAGTATTCAATGGGGATAGTACTTCCTAACTCCCATTGTTACTATTATTCTTACTATCAATCGTAACTATGGATTGTAATTTGTTACTATATGGTTACGGTTTCAATCCTTGTAAGAGATAATGAGTTTGTAATCAAATAGTGACAATTTTTGATAATTACAATATAGTCGCAATCCTTGTCAAAGAAGTTTCTCCTCTCCAAATACTTCTTCAGCTACCTGCTCCATATCAGTCATTTCAGATTCTTCGGCAGTTATTCCACCAGTTACTTGAGCATATTCATCAAGGAAAAGTTTAGTTACTTCTTTCCAAAATTCTTTGTTGTTGATAAAACAAGAGCCTTGAAGTCTTTTGCCAGAAGGATATGCAGGAGGCACAACTGTCAAAACTTTTTTGTCACCAAACTCTTTTGTTCGTATTGTCCAACCCTTGATTTTGAGGAGTGGTTCATCCTGTCCAGACTGATAAAAATGCAATTCTCCAAATCCATGTAGAGAACGATTTGAATACTTGTCAGGAGCTAGTTTGACTTTGGCTACAAGTTTTTCAATTCTGATTTCTTTGTACATCTCCATAATTATTCCTATTGCTCATTAGCAAACACCAAGTCTTTCAGGGTTCTAAGAGCATCCGCATACTTTCGTGCGTTCACATCAACTGTTCCCGAGAAAAACTGTTGCTGGAGTTTTTCGCAAAGCTCACGATTTTGAAAAATGAAGAAGCACAGCTTACCACTGCGATTCACACCCACAAACGGCACTTCTTTTGCGTACAACATTCCAGCTAGACTCAAATCTTTGGTCAAAAAGTGATTGTCCATATACTTACTCCTCCAAAAATGCTCCCACTGTTAATTCAAAATCTTGCTGATTGTCATACTCGCCATCGTTGAAAAAGGTTGTCAACTTTCCTGACTGGTCAATGAACTTGCCATAAGAGACTCTGACATACACTTTTTTGACCCCATTTTGCCAATTTATCGTGCGTGTCTGGTTGAGGAACCTGCGTAATGATGAGGTTTCGTATCTTTGTATCCCTTGAGCTCCATAAACTTTCAAAGTGAAGTTTCTCTTTTGCCTTTTTGACTGATTATTTTTTCCCATAATCAACCCTCCATTTCATCTTGAAAAATACTTCTAGGAGTTGAGTTAGATTCTCGGCAATAACAATTACCTCAGAATTGGTTAGAGGGTGTTTGTAGCGGGGTTCAAAAACTTTGCGAACTTCTGCTTTGAGTTGAGGAGTTAGCCATTTCGGATTCATTTCCATATCTGCTCTATTGAAGCAGAAAGAATTGAGCCTGTAGATGGACTGCTAGTGGTTCACTAAAAGTTCGGAGAAGTTATTTGGAGTGTCTTACGATGAGATGCCTATAATCTTTGATTGCCTGTCTGATTGTATCTTCTATTGCCATAGCTTCATACTTTGCATCTGTTTCGCTTATCGCTTTCTGACCTGCAATATCCAGTGCGATACGATAATAACTTTTGCCCTCACCGCCTTGAGATTTTGGTAGGTGCTGCCAATACCACTTTCTATGAGTTTGAACCTCACTTTTAGTGTCCGATAATGGCTGGACAAGTTCGTAGTATCCAGTCAAATCTTCTGGTTCCTCTCGTTTTGCAGCTCTTTTAACGGCTTGCTTTATCTCGCCATACTCTTTTGCGACCTCTCGTCTCGTTGCCTCCAGCGGAGTAATCAACGCATATTCATAATCCTCATTGCTTATGGTATCGTCAGCAGCAACATACAATTCAGCTAAATCTCTACGGGGGATAGGGACACTCAACACTCTGGAAAAGCGGGTTACTTTGCCAGTAATAATCGCTTCTTCCAACACAGGAATGAATACTGGCGAAATCTGATTTTGTACAATCAAGTCAATAATATCGTTCACAAAGGTGAATTTGAGACCCATGTCTTTCCATGCTCTTACGGTGGGGTAAGTCTTACCATCAGTCCATCTGTCCCGTAATTGAGATATTCCCGTTCGCACATCTTGCCTATCGATTACCAATGCTACTTGGGTGAATAACGAAGCATCCTCAATCTCAATATCAATCTTCATGTAGCATGATTATATCGTAAATGAGCCTATATCATGCCGATTATTTTGGGGGATTCAAACACATTTACAACTCTTGATGCCTATTTTTGCTCTATTTTACTCTCATATATCTCTTTATATTATCTACTATGTAGTTATATAGACTGTTTATATTTATAGATAATAGAAATAAGTAATAATAACTATAGTGAAAGGTACTAAAGGTACCTATTTATATGATTTCAGAGTGTGAAACTGACGATTGTAAAATGCATGAAAATGTGTATAATGCGAAGTTATAGGACGATGTAAATTATTATGGCAGAAAGACTAAAACCTTCAATCAATCAACTGCCTGCCGAATTACAAAGACAGCTCAACTTTGAATTTGACCCCTCAAGAGAATGGCTTCAAAACGATGAATTGACCCAGGTTGGTGGTATCGAACATGGAGAATGGTTACCAGCAAGAGCTCGTGTATCAAAAAATGGAACTAGATTTGAAGTAGGTACTAGAGTTCAAGACCTAGAAGGACTACTCAAACTAAATAGGATAGTTCGTCAGACTGTCCAGACTGTTGATACAGTTATAAACTTCTGGCAAAACAATCCAAAATTTGGAACAAGAGTAGAGGATGAGTGGATATACATAGGTGCAAACATTGAGCCCACCATTGAAGGAATGGAGACAGAATATAACGCTGTGAATTTTGCATACGATGTTGCACTTGAGTCAGCAATATCTGGCAGAAGTTACGAAAAACTAGCACAAGATGAAAGATGGTATGGCGACCTACTAAAACATATTCAAGAGCCTGGTCATGGTAGAACAGGATTATTTGGTAGAAGTGCTGAAGAAGAAGCAAGGAGACAAAGTGAGCCAGAACCAGAAGAAGGTGCAACTTGCGAGATTAGACCCCCAATTACTGCTAATAATTTGCGAGAGTTTCCACTTGATACTTACAAAACCTCATTGAGTGGTATACCAGGAACAATGGTGACCTGGGATGGTAGAACAAAAGAGCTTGATGGAGCCTGGATTATAGCTCACAATGGACGACCAGAAGTCGATATAATTGACTCAAAATCTGATTATGATAGAAGTAAGAAAGAATGGAGCCACGATAGAACCAATGTTACTTTACCGATTCCTGAAGGGGTAGAAATCAAAACTGTTGATGACCTTGCCAAGTTACACAAAGCTCAAATAAAACTATCCACAGACGATACAGAAGAAAGTGTTGAGTTAGATGTAGATGTAACAGTAGAAGATAATAGCTTCAAAATGGTTGCTCAAGACCCCAATAATCCATTCAGTTTTGAGATGAGAACATCAGCTTGTACTGATTGTGAGCTTCCTTACTGGAAGTTCCGTAGACCAACCCCTGAAGAAGCAGAAGAAGACTGGAACCCTTACAAAGAATTTGGAATGCATTCCACTGGAAGTGGCGGTTCTAGGGGTAATTACGAGTGTCATATCGATACGCCAGAAGGACAGAAACTCTATTGTTTCGATTGCGTAAAGAAGGTTGAAACAGCTTATTTGGAGGAACATCCAACAGCCAGAAGGGCAACTGCTATCGAGATAGCAAAGGGTAAATTAACAGAAGCGGGTTATCCAGATGTTCAGATTTGGGACACACAAGTATGGAGAATGAGACCAGGACAATGGGAGTTGTTCACCTATATCGATTATGAAAGAGATGGTAAGAGCATTAGAAGACATACTGGTATACCAACCCTTACTGACGATGGGGAGTTTGAACCTAATATGAAACCCCGAGAGTATGTAGATTTCATATATCAAGCAGCTTGAGATTATAAGCACCTACTTCGAGTTCCACGACTACCAGTTTCAAAATTATATTGCGGATTGGAGAGGGGTCATAATGGATTTTGGATGGTGAAAAATTGGGTGGGTTGGGTATGATTATGCAAGTGCTAATGCAGGCTTGACAGACGGCAAGGGAAAGGAAAGATTATTGATTTGCTCTTTGAAGTAGTTCGTAACATAGTCAATTAGTGCCAGCCTAGCATCCTATAGTTTACTTTTGGTCTGAGATTCGATATAATGGTGGCATGTCGGAAAAAGTTTTTAATAACCCTGTTCTTGACCGGTTAGCACAAAGCTCCTATGGTTTAGTTCGCGGTCTTTATCCAAAGGACATGCCGGTTGTCTCGCCTTTTGCAGAATCAGAAGAGCTTTCTCCTCTAATCCTTGCTTCTTACCCAGGGCTTATGGGTAGTTTGCCCAGGTATGTTGAAGGCATGCCTCCTGATGCGCAGGCTGGTTTTTATCTTAACGTTCATCAGTTTCTGCGCTCCCAACCTAAGGAAATGGCTAACTTTATCGAGCTACTTCTGGGGCGAATTGGCCAGTCGGGCTCGAGGATAGATGAACCTATTTGGATTCACTTATGGTGGGAATCAAGAGGCTCTACGCGGGCCTTGTATGATTTACTGGAGGCTGATTTTATCAAAGCTATCTTACCGAGAGTTACGCGAGAACAAGATAGAGATTCCAGATTCCTTACCGCGCTACTTCTATCCAGAATGCCTCATAAAAGAATCCCCGAGCTGCTCAGAGAAGAATTAGGTGTTCAACAGGGCAATAGTAGTGTGCGGATTGAGCCATGGCATAATTGGAGTAACTGTGTCAGCTCGGAGGAGGGGTTAGAAAAAAGTATGGCTTCTAGAGAAGCTTTTTTGGTAAATGACTGTTTGCTGACGAAGGTACATGGTTACAAAACTGCTTTATGTGTGAATACTACCTCCACTAGGTATGGTACCTTTTTTAAAGGTAGCTGGTATACGCCTTTTGACAATAGTTCCAAAGATAGGGTTAATGAGGTGGCAGATAAAGGGGGTATAAGGACACTGAATCTTAATAGGGGTGTCTGGGCGCTTATGAGGGATTCGAGCAAATATTTGGGAGAATCACTAAGGAAAAGGCTCATCAGAGACTCAGAAGATTATGTGAATACGGTAATTAAGGCACCTCGTTAAACTTGGGTCTTTCACCAGAAGCAGTTGATCACACTAGCTCTATCAATTAGCAAACAATGCTTCTTGTTTTGTTTTATGAATAGTTTTGTCCTTATGTTCTGCCGGACTGTAAATTGTATACAGCTTAAGCTTCTTATCCGGAGAAGTGTTTATGATATTATGCCGTGTGCCTGCCGGTACTACGATTGCAGATCCATCTGATATCAAATGTTCTTCCCCGTTTAGGATAGCCTTGCCTTCTCCTTGTTCAATCCTTAAGAATTGGTCAACACTTTCATGAACTTCCATCCCTATTTCTTCATTCGGCAAAAGGCTCATCACTACCAGTTGGCTGTGTGGGCCGGTAAACAAAACTTCCCGGAAGTTTTCATTTTGCAAAGTTTTTTCTTCAATATTGGTTACAAAACCTGACATTTTTCTCACCTCCATTTCCTAGATAAACTATAATAACAATGTACTGTTAGAATCAAGTGAGAATATGATTAAATTGGTTGCTTTTGACTGGAACGGGACTATTTTTGCCGATACTTATGCAATTTTTGAAAGTAATAACTCAGTTTTTAAAATACTTAATGTAAAACCGGTTAGGTTAAGCATCTTCCAAAGATATTATGACGTTCCAATTAAAAAGTTCTATCTAGCCGTGGGAGCAAAAGAAGAGGATATTGATAATAAAGCAAAACAGATTATACAAACTTTTCATGCGGATTACGAGGAAAAGGCTTCTAAAGTCAGGACAAGAGCTCATGCAAAAGAGCTTCTTGAATTTCTTTCAAAAAATAATATAAATTCTGTAATATTTAGTAATCATATTGTTGAATCCATCACTGGACATTTGCAAAGATTAAAAATTCAAAAATACTTTCAGGAAGTTCTGGGTAATTCACTTGAGAATCTACCACTGAAAGGTAGAAACAAGGATGAGAAGTTAAGGAGCTATATTGAAAGTAGAAACATAAAAGCAAAAGAAGTATTGATAATTGGGGATACAATTGAAGAGGTGGAAATTGGTAAAGAAGTGGGATGTTACACTGTGGCGTTGACCCATGGTAACTGCTCTGTGGCCCGTTTAAAAAAGGCAAACCCTGATTTTCTAATTAGTAATCTAAAAGAAGTCATAAATATTATTAAAAAGCTTAAATACTATAAATAAAGTTATGGAATTGGCAACTTTGGCAGGAGGTTGTTTTTGGTGTACAGAGGCCATCTTTAAAAGGCTTAAAGGAGTGGATTCAGTTATCCCTGGCTATATCGGAGGGGAAATGGATAATCCCTCATATGGTGAAGTTTCTACAGGTAAAACTGGTCATGCCGAAGCTGTCCAAATAAAGTTTGATTCAAAAGTCATCTCCTACAATAAATTACTGGAAGTTTTCTGGGTTATTCACGATCCAACCACACTTAATCGGCAAGGATCAGATGTGGGTACTCAGTACAGGTCGGCTATTTTTTATCACGATGAGGAGCAAAAACGTATTGCGGAAGATTCAAAAAGAAAGCTTGAAAAATCCGGCCTGGAAAGTGGTAAAATTGTGACTGAAATTAAACCTTTCATCGAGTTTTACGGTGCTGAAGAATATCACCAAAATTATTACGAAAGGAACAAGGACTTAAATCCCTATTGTTCAATTGTCATCGACCCAAAGATTGAGAAACTTTTAGAAAAATTTAATAAAGATGCAAAAGAGGAATACAGATGAAAAACATTAATGACCTAAAGAAGAAATTAACACCGGAACAATACAATATTTGTTTCTTAAAAGGGACTGAGCCGCCTTTTTCCGGTAAATATACTAACAATCATGACCCGGGGATGTATACATGTGTAGTTTGTGGTGCTCCCCTTTTTTCATCAGATGCCAAGTTTGACTCCGCCACCGGTTGGCCTTCTTTTGATAAGCCATCAAAAAATGAAAATATTTCCTATGAGGATGATTATTCTTTGGGTACTCATAGAATTGAGGTTATGTGTAAAAACTGCGGCGCTCACTTAGGCCATGTCTTCGATGACGGTCCCACCAACACCGGCAAGCGTTTTTGCATCAACTCCTTAGCCTTACATTTTATCTCTAAAAAATAAACTGCCTATTTTAGGATTTCCTCAACTGAATCGACCAGAACCGGAGAATTAAAATATACAAGGAGTTGTTCTGACCAATTGGGATCCTTAATATTAATATCCGGTTCCACTCCCCTGCCTTCAATTGGCAAATTATCATCCCGCAAAGTGATGGAATGGACTAAAAATATCGAGTACTTTTCTTTTTGGCTGATTTGGGTTTCCAGAGGAAAAACTCTCTCAACTGTCCCCCAGCCTTTGGTGGACATCCCTACCAATACTCCCATATGATATTTTTTCAAAGAAGCTGCCATCATTTCTGCAGAAGACTGGGTATTTTGATCCACGAGCACAACCATCTGTTTATATTTGCTAATGCTGGGTAGTTTATCTGTGGGCGTTTTAAATGGTAAATATTCGCCTTTATGGTAAAAATCAAAAGCATATTGGCCTTTTCCCAGGAAATACCCTAGAAAGTAACCTGTTGCGTCTATTGCCCCACCAACATTGCCCCTTAAGTCAAAAATCAAGGCGCTGAGTCCAGGAGAATCTTTGTATCTATCAAAAGCCTTTTGGAATTCATCTAAAGATGTGGGTGAGAATTTCTTAAACTGTACATACAAAACGCCTGGTCTGGTGATTTTGGTAAAAATGGTGGGTTCAACCTGATTTTGATCATACCTTTGCTTGGTATCTTGCTGGGTTAGGGTGTCTCTGGCATAGGTAAGTGCTTTAAGTTTTTCCTGCGCTTCCGGAGATTTATCTTTAGCCAGTTCGGAAGCTTTATTTTGGTAAGCTTGCTGTACTGCAGTCTCTGAGGCGCCTTTTTGTAATCCTAAATCCTTGTATAAATCTTTCTCCGGGTTAATATTGGAAACAGTATTTTTAAGTTGCTCCTCCTGTTTTTGTGTATATAGCCCTGATCTTCCGGCAGGAGCTAATGAACTTAAAACTGAACTCACTGCGGTGGCGAGGAATTGACTTCTTTGTTCCTCCTTCATACCAGCTGTCGCTTTATTAATGGCTTCCAGAAGCTTGTCTTTATTTTCAAATTTGGCAACTGTTACATTCCCGCCCGCCTTCTCCATGGACAGCTTGAATAAGTCCAGGAGTTCCGCATCGGAAATATTGTTCCAATAGTTTTCCTTGATTTTATCGTAAATCTCTAAGACAAATGCGTGAGGGGTATTTTTTTCAATTTTTTGGTTCTCTTGATTTTTAGTGAAGTATTCACGGCCAAGACTTAAACCCACGGTAAAAACTATGATTAAAATAAGTAGTTTAACGAAGATTTTTCGGTTAAAAATTTTGGGCATGTTGTCTTGTGACTAAATTTGTACTAATGTATTGTAATTAAAGATGGATTTTTTATCAATTCTAATAATAGTTTCGGGACTGGTGCTTTTTGAAACGATTTCCTCAATTGATAATGCGGTTATCAATGCCGAAGTCCTCTCTACCATGAGCCAGCGGGCCAAGAGATGGTTTTTGCTTTGGGGGCTTTTGATTGCAGTTTTCTTGCTTCGGGGAGCACTCCCTTGGGCCATAGTTTGGGCTGTTAACCCAGGCTTAGGTCCTATAGGATCATTTACGGCTGCTTTAAGTTCTGACCCGGCAGTAGCAGAAGCGATTGAGAGTTCAAAACATATACTGCTTTCGGGTGGAGGCATATTTTTAGTTTTCCTATTCTTCCACTGGCTGTTTCTGGAGCCCAAGAATTTCGGCCTGAAGGGGGAACGTTTTTTTCAGCGGCAAGGTGTTTGGTTTTATGCGGTGGTTTCCGTGATTTTGGCAGCAGTTGTTTGGTTTGCCATACAAAAAGACCCCATGATGGCCTTTGGGGCTGTGGTGGGCTCCACTGCTTTTTTTATTACCCATGGGTTTAAGGAAAACGCCAGGCAGGCTGAAGAAAAACTCCTTAAAAAAGGAGATACAAAACTTTCCGATGTCAGCAAAATCCTCTATCTTGAGGTGATTGATGCTACCTTCTCAATAGACGGTGTGGTGGGAGCCTTTGCTTTTACCTTGTCTGTTCCGTTAATTCTACTGGGTAATGGTATAGGTGCACTGGTTGTCCGACAACTAACTATTTCAAATATAGATAGAATTAAACGTTTTATATTCCTTAAAAACGGTGCCATGTATTCAATCTTCTTCCTGGGTACTATCATGCTTGTAGATAGCTTTGGTTTGCATATTCCCACTTGGTTTTCCCCTCTTGTCACAGCTTGCGTGGTAGGCTATTTCTTTCTAAAATCCAAGAAAGCCTTGAGTTAAATCACCAGAAGAAGCGAGTTTTTTTAATTCCGAAAAGCGTATTGCCCAAGGGACTTTGTGGGAAAAGCGACAGTCCAGTCCTGGCAAACTTTTCCGCCGATTCAGGATGTCCTATTTGAACCAGGAAAAGTGAAAGCCTGAGGTATGAAATGTAGGAGTTATATGAATAAGCAGCCGGATCTAATTTCGACAGGTCAATAGATTCCAGGGTGTCCCCTTGTGAAGCTACATCGCTTTTCACTAAAACTATCATAAAATCATCCAGATATACTGTTTTCCAACCCGGATTTTTGACGATTGAAGCTAAGAATGCTTTTCCCCAAGGGGTTTGATCCGTATGGGAAAAAATGATGGTTTTAAAACTTAATTTTTGGTCAAGTTCTTTAAATTTCTGCGGTTCATATTGAACAGGAATATAAACTTCCTGGAAAAATTCCTTAGGGTATTCTCCCGGCCTGCCGTCAACAAATATGCGGTATTTTGGGTAAGCACGGTAGGTAATATAGCTGCCGATGTCAAAATTGTTAAATACGGGCTGGGGCAAATTATTTTTTAAAACAAAATCTAAGGCGCCCCTTCCACCCTCTTTAAATTCAAGCCTAGGATTAGTATCGCTATCAGTGTACTTATAGTAACTTCCGTTTAGGTAAAGAAAACTTTCAATAAGAAGAAGCGCTGCGGTGATCGAAATTAGCATTTTCGTCCAAAGGAAAGATTTGGCAGCGCCAAAATTTTCTAATACTGCAGGGAAAGAAATTAATGCCAGATATGGGAAACTTCGCACATTCAACATGGTCAGCAACAATCCTAAGCCGGCCAGCCCCAGATTTTTAAGCAATAGCCTTCTTTTGAAAAAGGCAATCAGTATCGACAATATGATGATGCCTGTAGCCAATTTTACAAACAAAAAGTTGGGGTTCCTAAAGCCGATGTTTTCCAGAAAGAACATTGTCTGGTTTTCAACAATGGTGTAACCATAATTTTGATTAAAAGTTAAAGGGTTAAGAAAACCTCTGATGCCGCTGGGATTGATGAGACTTGCCATAACTGATAGTAAGAAGATTACCCCCAATGGTTTTATTGCGTCAGCAACAAACTTGTTTATATTGACACCCTTGGGGTGGGAACGTAGATGTTGGTAACCTAGGTGAACAAGATAAATAGCCTGTAGAAACAGGCCTACTATAAAATAGATATGGCTATTAACCCAAAGAAGCTGGATAAGTGGCAATGTAAAGATAAGTTTCGTTTTTGTTTTCTCATATCTATCTAGTAGGTAGAAAGTTGCTCCGGTAAATAGGAAACTAAGTATTTCTGGCCTAAGTTCTGGTCTTTCCCTTAGAGTATGTAGGAAGATAAAACCAATGGGCAAAAGTAAATATTGATTTTTAGGAACAACTTTCAAGACCAGCCAGACAGCCAGTAAAATAATGGCTACTTTCAAAAAAAGAAGTGCCTGCAGGCCGATTGTTTGTTGCCCTAAATAGACCAACACTTCAAACAACCAATGACTATTAATAAAAGGAAAATCCGGGTAGGTATAGGAAAAAAGGTTGGTTTGGGGGACGCTTTTGGTTTGGAGAATAATTTCACCTAATCGTAAGTGCCTTCCCAAGTCTTGGTCAAAAGAGTAGTCGGTCCTAAAAAGAAAGGAAAAAACAAAGAAAAGAAGCAGGATTTTTGCCCACATGCAAAGATTGTAGCATAGACTGTCTGCGCGATATCTGCGCGATAAGTTGCGCGATTATTGCGCGATTTTAAAAAAGGGCTTCGCGATAGATTTCGCGATTTTTTCGTGATAATATGATAGAATATATATATGTTTAATCCAAAATATACGATCACCCCTACAATTCTTTCCAAAACTGCAGAAATAGCTGAAATTAAAGCAGCTGTTGAACGCTCTCGGGTATTACCCTTGAATGAAGCCCAACTGCGGCGTCAAGCAATCCTTAGGATGGCATACACCTCCACTTCAATAGAAGGTAATAAACTGGCTCAATTTGAGGTCGGTAAGGTGTTTGATGGTCAAACGGTGAGAGCTCCACAAAAAGATATTTTAGAAGTTGAGAATTATTTGAATGGATTGAAACTTCTGGATGAGCTTTCAAAATCATCGCATAACTTAATTTTAAGGGAAATTTTAAGAACTCACAAAGTAGTAATTGCCGGTTTAGTTGATCAGGATAAAGTAGGTGCAATCAGACCAGCCGATGTGTATGTTCTTGATGATTTAGGCGATGGACGGGAGATGTTAAGATTTAAAGCTCCGCCTACGTCTCGTGTGCCAAAATTGCTAACAGATCTTCTAGATTGGCTCAAAACCGCAAAGGACGAATCAATACACCCTATCATTATAGCCGGGATATTCCACTTGGAATTTGTCTCTATCCATCCTTTTACGGATGGAAATGGTAGGGTTGCCAGGCTTTTAACTCAGTTGCTGCTTTATAGACTTGGGTGGGATTTTAGGAAGATTATTGTCTTAGAGGATTATTACAACCAGAATAGATTGGCTTATTATAATGCTCTGCATGCGGAGGAAGGGAAAGAATATGTCCAAGGTCGGGAGTTTACCAATTGGCTGGAATATTTCACAACCGGTTTTTTAGTTGAAGCTCGAAAAGTTTTAGATAAGATTCAATCTATTGGTTATGGGCAAGTCAGTAAGAAAGCAGAACAAATATTTTTAGATAAGGACGAGATTCAAATAATGGATTTTCTCTCAACCACTGGTAGGATTACCTCTGATGATATTTCGGATATTTTAAATGTAACCAAAAGGGCTGCTCAACTTAAACTGAAAAAGCTTATTCAAAATAAATTAATTAAAGTTGTTGGAAGCGGACCCAGTACATACTATATTTTGAATAAATGACTTCGCGATAGATTTCGCGATTATTGCGCGATGATTATGAGGCGTTGGTACATGTTGGTATCGCCTATGTTTATTGCATGAAGGAGACTCATACTAAAAAAGAGTCTATCTTTTTCGACAATGCCAAACTTTTCCCCAATAAATCTTCCATACCTTTCTCTCCCACCAATCTCCCCACGTAAAGCAGCCAGCATTCTTACACCATTGTCCAGATCAAAGCCGATCCTTCCCTGTAAGTCCCTTATCAAATTAACCTGAGACTCAATTCCCATATCAGAAGCGGTTAAATAAGTCGCAATTTGTGGTCTGCCTCTTTTTTTGCTACAAAATCACCGATGATAAATGCTTCACTTTCTTCTAGATTCTCAAAAGTGCTTTTACGTACACCATCAGCATATGCTTTAACTTCTGCTCCCATCACCATATCCGGAGTAATTTGTTTCCCTCTAATATTCTTATCATTAGCAAACATTTTTCCGTAAACGAGATCATGTAGTTCAACGGAGGGATAATTTGAGGCAGACCAATGGGAAAATTCATGGTAAATAATCCATTCAACCAAATTTTCTCTCGCTCTAATTCCCTGCTCGGTTGCAGGAAGAGATCTTGTTAACTCATCAATTGCATCTTTATAGAGAAAAATTTGTACTCCAGACGAAAAAGAGGAATCAGTCGTAATACCTGGTCTGTCTTTTTCGTTTGAAGGTTGATAATCGATCTCTGATTCTTTTAAAATATTTTGATAAAGGGCAAGATCCGAAACAAGATGGACTTTACTGGCTGCATCCTTTTCGGGTATGCTTAAACCCAGGACTTTATTGAAATCGCTGATACAGCGCAGTGCTATAGTTTTTACATCACCCTCTGTAATTTCCGGCAGTCGTTTTGTTGTTTCAACTTTAACAGAACACCCTCCAAGAAGTGCGCTAACCCCTGCCACTACCCCCACTTTTATTAAATCTCTTCGGGAGAAATCTATATCCCAAAAACTTAATTTTTCAGCTTCAACCATAACGCGAATTATAACAAAAAACGCATTAATTTTCACCTTCAGAGCAAGTTGGTTTAAATTTAAACTGGATTGTTGCTATTTTCAAGAATATATGGGACAATTAAGGAGTGAGTAGAGTGTATTTAGTGTTTTTACAGTAATTCACCTCCACAGAAATCTTAAAAAGAAAGAGAGGTGAATTTTTTTGAATAACAAGAAATTGTTCGTAGGTTCTTTACCTTGGGCTGTTGATGACGCCAAACTGGCTGAGCTTTTTGCTCAAGCCGGAAACGTTGTTTCAGCACAAGTTGTCAAAGACCGAGAAACAGGCAGATCCAGAGGTTTTGGTTTCGTTGAGATGTCTACCGATGAGGAAGCTCAAAACGCAGTCAAAAACTTAAACGGTACAGATGTTGAAGGTCGCAAGATCGTTGTTAACATCGCTCGTCCTCGAGAAGATCGCTAAAAATCCCTTTAACGTAAGTTAGATTAAAGCCTATGCTTTTTAGTGATAAAAGGTATAGGTTTTAGTGGAATTTTTTGAAGGTCTTTAGGAAGCGCCTGTTTCCAGTTTTGGAAAATGTCAATGGTTTTTTGCTAAAGTATTTATGTGATTAATATAAATCGCATAGAATCCGCTGATTTATGGTATGTGGTAGGTTACATTGCAACTGATGGGTATTTAAGTATTGATGGTCGACATATAAACATTACCTCAAAAGATAGAGACCACCTTTATAAAATAAGATCTGCTTTAAAATTGGATAATAAAATAGGAAGAAAATCCAGAGTGGCTCATGATGAAAAAAGATTTTCTCAATTACAGTTTGGGGATGTAAAGTTCTACCGATTTTTAAAAGGGCTTGGGCTTGTTTCAAGGAAATCCTTAACTTTAGGCCCGCTTAATATTGATGATAAATTTTTCAAAGACTTTTTTAGAGGAGTTATTGATGGTGATGGAAATATAAGTACCTGGATTCATAGGACTAACCATAACCGTCAGTGGTGTTTAAGGATATATTCAGCATCAAAAGTATTCATTGAATGGTTAAATAATAGAGTAAATCAGGAGTTTGGTATAAAAGGCAGGTTATACTCAAAAAAAGACAAGGATAGAGATAACTTTATTTACCTCTTAAAATTCGGTAAATTGTCTGCATTAAAAATTCTGAAAAGAATCTACTACGATAAAAGTCTGTTTTTAGAAAGAAAATTTTTACAGGCTCAGTTATGTTTACAAGAAGGGCAGAAAAATGGTAAATTATACACCTAAGCCCAGGTGATGGAATGGCAGACATTCAGGACTTAAAATCCTGTGACCGCAAGGTCGTGAGGGTTCGAATCCCTCCCTGGGTACCACGGGGTGTAGGTCATCGGTAGACCGCTGCGTTTGGGACGCAGATGTAGAGAGTTCAATTCTCTCCACCCCGACTTAAAGAAAATCCCCGGGTGAGATACTACAAAATTAAACAACTGGAGTTTGGCCAAAGATACGAATTGGGGTAGTAAGATCCATCCAGAAGTAGAGTTTTTGCATATCCTCTGTCCGAAGATTGACACAACCATGGCTCATCGGGTAGCCAAAATTGTTATGCCAATAAGTGCCGTGCAAACCATAGCCTCTGGTGTTGGGAACCTCTTCGTTACCGAAATAAATCACGAAAGGAACGTTTGGCAGGTCGTAGTAGGTTCCATACTCAACACTTCCTCCCTGCATCCTGGAAGAAAGAAGCTTGATCCAGGGTTTAAATGTGCCGACGGGTGTTGGCCACCAGGGCTTGCCGGAAGAGATCACAAAATCATAAATCTTTTGGCCCCCTTCAAAGGCATAAAGCCTTTGGTTTGTCAAATCTATCTCCACCTTCTTTGAGGTTTCCTCAGCCAAAACAGAGCTGGCCGGAGCGAATGTCAGCAGAAAGATTGCTATCAGCACAATCTGTACTAATAATCTTTTCAACCATTTCATATTTATAGACATAGACAAAAAAATACTAACACCCCTCTTTTTAGATATCAGTAAGATTGCTTACGTTTCTGTTTCTGCTATAATATCCGCCCTATGTTTTGGGTAATCCTGTCCACCATATTAATAACTTTATTGACCACTGCTTTTTATCTAGGTTCCATCAATGGTCAGTTGCTCATCTCTCCCCAACTCAGCTCATCTGAGATGACACCTTTACCGACAACCTCGCCTACCCCAGCCATATCTCTTGCCAAACCTCCTCCCGTCAAAATTATTCCTCAAAAACTTCAGGTTTTCCAAACCTTTAATAACTGCGGCCCGGCCGCTCTTTCCATGGCCCTGTCATATTTTGGGATAAATGAGTCACAACAAAAATTAGGCAATGAGCTGCGTCCTTACCAAAATCCCCAGGGAGACAATGATGACAAATCAGTCACTTTAGACGAACTGGCAGGTAAAGCAAAAGAATACGGGTTGCTGACCTATCATCGGCCGGCTGGCGACATTGGGCAAATGAAACTCTTTATTTCTTATGATATGCCGGTAATTGCCCGCACCTGGCTAAAGCAGGGAGATGACATCGGTCACTACCGCCTTGTCCGAGGATACGATGATAACCTAGGGCAAATTATCCAAGACGACTCTTTGCAAGGAGCAAATTTAAAGTACACTTATGAAGATTTTTTAAAGCTTTGGCAAGGATTTAACTATGAATACTTAGTGCTGGTACCAAAGGAAAAGAGAGCTGTTGCAGAAGCTATTTTAGGTGAGAGTTTAGATGAGAAAGTTGCCTGGGAAGAGGCTTTAACAACTGCCCGGAGGGAGCTTGTCCAAGATCCTGATAATATCTTTACCAAATTTAATCTTTCGGTAGCCTATTATTATTTAGGCGATTTCCAAAGATCAGTGGAAACTTTTGAAAGTGTGGAGGGAAGACTTCCTTTCAGAATGTTGTGGTATCAGATTGAACCGATTCTAGCCTATCAAAAATTAAAAAATTATACCAGAGTTTTTCAGCTGACAGATAAAATTTTGAATACCTACAACCGGGCTTTTTCCGAGCTTTATCAAATCAGAGGAGAAATTTACCAAGAGCTGGGCAAAGTTGATTTAGCCGAAGCCGAATTTGGAAAGGCGCGATTTTACAAACCTACTTAAGAATTTTATCAAAGAACTCTACTGAGCGGTTAAGAGCCAAAGATAAATTCCGGGAGAGATTATGGTCATCCCCTTCATATGTATAAAATTCTACACTTTGGCCTGCATTTTTCATTGCCTCATTTAACCTTTCACTAAAAAGTAATGGCACATCTTGATCCGAAGTCCCGTGGTGAAGTTGTAAGGGTCCGGAAATATCTTTAACAAAAGATATCGGTGAGATAGACTGCCAAAATGCCGGATTTTTATCAGTATTGCCGTACTTGTCAATCAGCGCCTGCCTGCCAGGTCTTCTGAAAGCCCGTTCGCTTTCGGACAGCATAAAGGGTCTGGCCCTTCTCCAGTTTTTGATCATGTCATCGTATGATGCCACTACCCCGGCCCAAATCACCCCGGCTTTAATATCTTCGGTCACCACCATAGAGCGCAAAGTGATACTTCCTCCCATTGAGTGTCCCCACATGCCGATTTTGTCCGGATTTACATTGGGGTATTTTTTGACAGAGGCAACAGCGTTTAAAACATCAGTGGTATAAGCCGTAGAATAATATGCCCCTTCGGGGTTGCCTTCAGAATCTCCGTGTCCCCGGTAGTCCGGTTTAAAAACAATGTAACCATTGCGGGAAAAGATGTCTGTATAAGCAGCGTAACGCCCGGTGGTGGAATACTGCGCCGGAGGGATATAGCCATGGTTAAATATAATCACCGGCCACCCGCCGACCGGTTGGTTACCTTGGGGTACGGTTAGGAGAGCGTAAATTTTCAAGCCTTCGGATCTGTAAGAAGCCAGGTACTGTCTGTAGTTACTGCCGGATGCAAGATCCCTTTCGATAGTAATCTCGCTACCAGGATATTCCTTCTTTCTCATGTCGGCAATCTGCAAAGGGTGGACATCTTCTTGCTGTTGGGATGGCTGGATTACAGTCCCAGGGTTTTCCAGAGAGGGGTTATTACCTGATTTTCTAACAGAAACCACTCCCACCAGTAACAAAGCCGAAACTACCAATAAACCAATTACCAACTTTTTGCTGGAACTCATATTTTTGAAGGATCAATTTTGATTATTTTATCGTCGCCTTCTTGGACCCGGCCTCTTCCGTCACGGTTGCTGGTGGTAATATAGAGGAAATTATCCGGCCCTAAGACTACATCACGAATCCTGCCAAACTGTTCCTTAAATTGTTCTTTCAGAGTTCCCGTGGAGATGTCATATTGAAAAAGTGCCTCACCACGAAGTCCTCCAAAGAATATTTTTTCTTCCAAGAAAGCTGTCCCAGCCGGAGCCCAGGTGCTGGAGCCGGAATTTATCACCGGAGTTTCTAAGCCATCTCTTTTTTCATCTCCCTGAATAGTTGGCCAGCCATAATTTTTTCCCATTTCTATTAAATTGAGCTCATCTTTAGTGGATGGTCCATGCTCTGTTGCCCAAAGCCGGCCCTGGCTATCCCAAGCTAGTCCCTGAGGGTTCCGGTGACCATATGAGTAGACCAAATTACCAAAAGGATTTCCGGGTGCTGCGCTCCCCTCGTCTGTTACCCGCAAAATCTTTCCTGCCAGAGAATTTCTATCTTGTGCTCGGGAAGGATTCCCCGCATCTCCGGTGGTAATGTATAAGAAGTTATCAGAGCCGAACTTAATCCTTCCGCCATTATGATTGGCTGCCCCTGGAATGTTGTTTACAATAACTTGCTCATTTACTAACTTTCCGTTCTCAAACTTAAATCTTACTACTTTATTTAATGTATTATCTCCAGTGCTAGAGTAAGTATAGTAAAGATAAACATAGCCGTTTTCTGCAAAATCAGGATGGAGAGTAATCCCCAACAGCCCACCTTCGCCGATATGTTTGACAGCAGAAATGGTGACAACTGGCGTGGGTGAGAGCTTACCATTTTTATCAATCATTCGAACCCGCCCGGTCCGTTCTGTAAAAAGGATACTTTTATTAGGGAGAAATACCAAACCCCAGGGAATTTCCAAATTTTGAGCAATTACTGTTATTTGAGCAGACTGATTTTGGTCCGGGCATGGAGCAAATTCACAATTCGGCGGTACTCTTCCCACAGCCGAGCCGTCCGGACAGATTTTGGCTTCCTGAGTACAGACAATACCATCACCAGAAGGTTCCTTTTCAAAAAAATTCTTACCAGAGAGTATTGCACCCAAGGTAATCAGGGAAATCACTACTACGGCCGTTATTATTTTGGGAGACATTTGGTATAATAATTATATCAAATGAAAACCTATGCGATACTGGCTATTCCTATCCTGGCCTTTTTTGTCATGTTATTTGTCTACACCAAAGCAGTCGGCCCAATCCCCTTTTCTGTTAGTAGCGTTACTACTTCCAAGACGGATACTTTTAATGTAACAGGGGAAGGTATAGTGGTTGCAAAGCCGGATATAGCTACCTTAAGTGTTGGTATTACAGCCCAGGCCTCTACAGTCAAGACAGCCCAAGACCAGATAAGTTCTGCCATCAATAAAGTCTCTGATGCCATTAAAAAGCTGGGGATTGAACAAAAAGATATCCAAACACAAAATTATCAAATCAACCCCAATTATGACTTCCAGGGTCCTACCCAGCGGATTACCGGCTACTCCGCCTCTACCAACCTGTCAATAAAGGTCCGAAACATTGACTTGGTGAACCAGGTAATTGATTCTGCCACCGAAAACGGCGCAAATCAGGTAGGTGGAATCAATTTTGATGTGGATGATAAAGCTAAGGTGGAAAATGAGGCCAGGCAGAAAGCAGTAACCGCAGCTAAAACAAAGGCTGAAAACGCAGCCAAAATTGCCGGATTTAGGCTGGGTAGGCTGGTAAATTATTCGGAAAATTTTGAAGGAGAACCTAGGCCAATCCCTCTTCGGGTAAGTGCCGGGGCACCGGAAGTTCAAGAACTTGAAACAGCAGTGGAGCCAGGATCCTCTGAAATCAGGGTGGTAGTTACCTTAAGCTACGAAATTTTCTAAATATCCTTTATCTCCTTGGCAAAAGGTCTTTGTTGATCTCTGTCAAAGCCTATCTCGTAGACTTTACTACTTGGTAATCTAGCAGATAACTCATCAAAATAGTCTCCCCTGTTTCCATAGATCCGGTGAGAGCCCGAGTCCATCCTCCTCAGGCCTGAAAATGCCCTTGAAATGAACTGGCCAAATTCAACTTTTCCCATACCTAACATTTACGATATTTAAGATTTAGTTCAAAGTCAAGGGAGCAATTGAAAAAGGTAGAGTACTTCAGATAGAATATGGAATACGCGGGTGTAATTCAGCGGTAGAATGTCACTTTTCCAAAGTGAACGTCAGGGGTCCGACTCCCCTCACCCGCTCCAGACGGGGCAGTTTACCTCCTAGGATATTGAAGCCACTGTTGTGTTTATACTTCGTCTTTTTCTCCAAAGCAAAAAGATTAGAGTTAATGCCGCAATAAGGGAGGCAGCATAATTTATAGCTATTTTGGATGGATCCATCGTTTTGTTTATAAAAGAAGCTAGGAAATGAAATATTAAGAAAAGATAAGTAAAGAAATACAGATTTGATAAATTCATCATTTTTCCTCGTATCACAAACCAAATTAATATTAAAATTACTCCTAAATCATTTTGCTGGCTAAAAACAACTATCAAAGAAGCTAAAATAATTAGGACAGTCTTCTCTAGATGTTTTAAACCTAATCCTGCTACCAATTTTCCCACCTGTCCATATTTCTTTATTAAAATCAACATAATGATTAGAACAGATCCTAATATTAATGAATCTGGATAAGCAAAAGGAATCAGCCCTGCCATCAATACATAAAGAATCAATAGATACAAAATTGACAGAATATAACCGATCTTTCCTAAAAATGGTCGTTTTTCTCCAGGAATTAAAAAGTTAGTTAAAAGATAGGGAAAAGTTACGGTTACTGCGCTGTGGCCTAAAGCCAGAAGAAGTGTTAAAAAGAAGGGATTTTTGATATAAAAAGCCTCTTCCAAAATACCATAAAGTATGCCAATAAGAAAAATGCCCAGAATGGATAGTTTTTTTCTGAGAATAATATCTGCCACGACGGCTAACTGTATTAAATAATAGGAAAAAGAAAAGATGACTGTACTAAGATCTATCCTATTAAAAAGAGTAGAAACCGTTACAATCTCAGCTGAAAACCAACCCAAGAATCCAAATAACCAGACCCACTTAGGAAATAGAAAATACTTTTGTTTGATGGAAAATTTCCCCTATTACTCTTTTTAACAAAATATATATTACAATTCAACCCTCGACTGCCTGATACGCTCTCATCAATTTGTTAAAATGAGACAGGTAGTTGAGCAGGATTAGTTCAAAATAATTTGCGTGTCCTGCTCATTCACTTTGTGAATGAGCGAGGCTCGCCCAAAGGGCGGCCCGCTCTCCATAATGTATTTCATTTACGTTCTACAAAGCCTTAAAGATCAGAGAACATATGTTGGTTATACAGATAATGTAGAAAGAAGATTTATTCAACATAACTCTGGTTATGTGAGATCTACCAAACACAGAATTCCTTTTAAATTGCTTTTTACTGAGAATTTTTTAACATCTGCAGAGGTAAAGAAACGTGAGTTATATTGGAAAAGTGGAGCAGGTAGGCGAAAACTAAAGGACTATTTTCAAAAGGGTTGCTAAAATTAGTTAAAATTCGATCCTATAACCAAGAACCCTAACGGGAATCGAACTAGCCAGTAATTTGCATTTTGCTTGAGTAACTAATAAACTATCTTTATAAGATATGAGAATATCTCTAAGTAAGCAAGATATATTTAATGAGTTAAAAGCATTTGTAGCTGCCATAGGAGTCTGGACACTAACTTCCTTAGTTTTAATGCTTATTACCTCATTTATTTTCGGAGTAACCCCAAATAAAATCGGTATTCTAGCAACTATTATTGGATTGGCTGCAGGTATCTTCGTCGCGTACACCATAAATGATCGTAAAATTCCTAAATTAACATTGGGAATGATGATTATTGTAGGCGCTATATTTTATATTCTTACCTCTTTTATCGGCAGATCAATGGTGTTTGGTCCAGGAATGGAACCATCTTATAAAGATAGAGAAGGAATCTGGGTGGATCGTTTTACAGTTGAGTTTAACAAACCAAAACGAGGAGATGTCGTTTTGGTGCAAAATTCATCAGGCGGAGATTCTATTAAAAGAGTTATTGGTCTCCCTGGTGAAGAAATTAAACTGCTTGGTAGCATGGTAGTTATCAACGGAGATAGCGTTCTCGTGGAACCCTATGTAAAAACTACGGAAAGATGTGCTATGGGGGTTTCTTTTATCAATCCCTATGTGTCTACATACAAACTTGATTCCTATGAATATCTTGTTTTATCCGATAATAACAGATTAGAATTGCAACCTCCGACTGTAGTTTCACAAACAAATATAATAGGCAGGGTTCTTGGACAGAAAGGCCAACCTACCATAACTAAACTATCACCTACTGGATTAAAAGAATATAATAATCCAGAATTAAAAATAAGTTTTCAATATTCATCGGGTTGTTTAGTCGAAAGTAAAGAGAAAAATAAAATAACAGTTAAAGAATCGCAATCAGGCTCTGCATTGTTAGATATCACTTTATTTGCACAAAACCCTAAAAGACTGACTACAGAGGAGTGGATAAATGATAATTATAAAGTTGTTGAGAGTATCTATTGCAAGCAAAATGAAAATTGTCGTGTAAGACCAGGGGATAAAATTTTTCAAATTACAGAAAGGTTCACTATTGATGATTTACAATATGTGGCTGGTAGTTATAAAGATTCTAAGTACCTAGGGAAGGATTTAACTACAGGATATGGTCTTTTTGTTGCTGCGGGAGATAACGTTTATTTGATTAGTTCAGGTACTGATAAAAAACTCCTAGAAACTATTAACTTTTTACAACAATAGTTATTGTACTTTATTGTACATAAAAAACTAGTTACTGGACAAGAATTAAAAGGGGTTACTAACACTTATTTTGAGGAAGGAGGAAATTTTAAGGTAAAATTAGCCTCCAATTCGTATAAAAAATCTGGTAAAATAGGCGAGGAGCTAAATTCTTGGATAAATTCTGGCAGTCTGGCTAAGATCACGTCAGGAGCTCACGGATCTCTGATTCTTTCACTTTTGGGTGCACATTTAAGATGATTAGATGGTACAATACTGTCTATGGGAAATTTTAACCGTGGTGATCGTGGCGGCAGATCCGGTGGAGCTTTTGAAAGACGTGGCTACAGTGACAGAGGTAGAAGAGGGCCTGTAGAGATGCACCGTGCAGTTTGTGATAATTGCAGAAAGAATTGTGAAGTGCCTTTCCGGCCAACCAGCGGCAAGCCTATTTTTTGCAATGATTGTTTTCAAAGCAACCGTGGTTCTGACTCAAGAAGATCTACTAATTCTGATGACCGGCAAATGTTTGAAGCAGTTTGTGATGAGTGTGGACAAAGTTGCAAGGTGCCTTTTCAGCCAAGCGACGGAAAGCCGGTTTATTGTAGCAACTGTTTTGGAGAGAAAAAGGGAGCCGGAAACAGAAACAGAGAACAATCTCAACCTCAATACAAAAACCAGCTTGCGGAGTTAAATAATAAACTGGATAGAATATTACTAATGCTAGCTCCTAATGCTTTTGAAACAGCAGTTCCGGTAGTTGCTGAGGAGATAGTGATTGATGAAGTATCTGACCAACCGATTGAAGAACAAGTTGTTGAAGAAAAAATAAAAGCACCTAAGAAAAAATCCTCAAAAAAGAAATAATCTTTCTTAAATTTTCCTTGCCCGCTCAGAAATGTTGAAAAACAAAACCAATCCTGCTAAAGTCACAACCTATGGCAGTTGAAGATTTAACAGAACCACTTTCACGAATTTATGGTTCTAGTGCTATCTATGTTGAACAGATTGAAAAACTTGGTGAAAAAAATGGAACCAAGAGCGCAAGATGTTTTTATACTGTTTCTTCCATCCATGCCAATCGCCCAGATGACCCGCCTGCTTTAGACGGATTCGAACCGCATACAAACGGAAAACCTGTCGGTATCCTAAATGTTACACCCGGACATACAGTTGGCCACTTTAAACAAACTCCGGTATTCCCTGGGCATAAAGGAATTAGGGCAGCAGTAGCATACGTTGATACGTTTGTGAATTCTTCTGTCCCTTACCATTTACATCCTAATCAGGTACGTTTGTCCAGCTTTGATAGTGTAGTTTTTAAAGGCTTCGTACTTCCCGGTACCCAATTAAAAGTGTTTGAATCAGGAGATGATTTAAGACGTCGGACGTTAGATATTGAAATCAAAAAAGGTGATGATGTTATAACCGAAATTAATGGATTAAGAGTTATTTTCCATCCTACTGAAAGACCACTTCTAGCTGCACTTTTAGAAGACCAGCTTATAGAAGCTATGGTTCAGTCAGCTGCTGCAACAGCGCTTGATTTAAATCAAGAATTAGATGGAATACCTATGTTTCAGAGCATAGGCAGGACAAGTTTTTCCTTTGACCGAGCGCTAGAAGGTTTAACAGTAGAAATGAGGACAGAAACTACTGCTGCTGACAAAAGGGGGTTCATAGGAAATGTTAAAGCCTATGTAGATAGGAAAGAAATCGCCCAGAGTTTTGATACGAAAGCTATGATCATTACGAAAAGAATAGCCGAAAGAATGATGGGAATCAAGCTTGACAAAAGTTAATATATAGGATAAAACTCATTTATGGCAGAAAGAGCTGGTTTGTTAGAGGGTAAGCAAATTTTAATCATGGGTTTAATTAATACCAAAAGCTTTGCCTGGACAATTGGACAAAGGGCGACTGAGGCAGGTGCCAGTGTTACTTATACTGTTCAGAATGAAGAATTCCGCCATGGCTTTCTACGAAGGTCTTTTAAGCAGGAAAAATTAAATTTTGAAGACTACAGAATTCTTCCATGTGATGTAACAAGTGATGAAGACATTAATAAACTATTTGCTCAAATTGAAGCTCCTTTGGATGGTTTAGTACACTGCATTGGTTTTGCTAATCCCCAAACTTGCATGCAGGAATCAATGTTCGGATCCCCACGGGCAGATATTTTAAAGGCTTTAGAGATTTCTGCCGTCAGTTTAGCGTTAGTGGCTGAGGCAGCCCGGGAAAAGTTCATCAGAGGCGGATCGATCGTGACAATGACTTTTGATTCGGAAAAGGTTTACCCTAATTATAACTGAATGGGGGTATGCAAGTCAGCCTTAGAAGCTAGTGTTAGATATTTGGCCAGAGACTTAGGATCTCTTGGAGTTAGAGTCAACAGTCTTTCAGCCGGTCCCCAAAATACCACGGCAGCAACTAAAATCCCTGGCTTCGATAGAATTGCCGCCCATTGGGACGGACGCTCACCGCTTGGGTGGGATCTGAATAAGGATCGTGAAGCAGTTGCTGATAGTGTTATTTATCTATTGAGCGATCTTTCCAGAAAAGTAACAGGTGAAATTCATCATGTAGATGGCGGATTCCACAGCGTCAGTCTTCCCATAAAGGAAGGTTAATTAGAGTTGCCCCAGATCTTGATCTACCGGGGTAAAATCACTATCTATTTCGCCTTCCACATCAATACTCCTTAAATCATTTTCCAGATTTTCTTGAGGTAGGGTTACAGGAGTCTGCAAAGGGGTAATTTGTGACTTTGGGGCAGATGTCTGTTGTTTGCTTAAGAATAGATATATTCCTCCTACCAAGGCAACTACTATTACTAGTCCAATCAGTAGCCAAAGAATCATTTTATTTGAATCACCCGAAGAAGAATCAGGCATCAGTGTTTGAGGTACTGACGGTTGTGACGGTGACATATTTGGTGTTGGCATTTGAGGAGTTTGGTTACTATTGTCCACTGCTTGTTCCCTCCTTCCTAAGACCAGGAATCAATGCTTTGCCTGATTTAGCTACTCTTATTGCATTTGCAACCGCCTGTTTTGCATCTATAACTATTTTTCTAAGGGCCAGCAAATCAGTATGCAATTTATCTCTTTGTGTTTTAGCATCTATTCTGATATTAGATTCAGAAGTGACCACAATTGTATAATCTTTAAGTGCCTGATCTGAAACAGCAGCAGAAGCCGATGCTATAGCATCTCTTGCAGAAGCAATAGCTGCGCTAGCGCTGGCAGAGCCTTTTATATCCGGCGTTCCACTATTTACTCTTGCTTCCAGTTTATCCAGGATTTCAGACATTCTATCCAGATGTTTTTGCATCTGAGTAGTTCGGTTTTGGTTTATTTTATTTAAATTGGCACTAACTCTCTCTGCTATCTCTGCCTTTTTGGTATCCTTAAATGCTTGTAGTTTTAACTTTAAAGCTGCAGCTTTGGAGGCCAATTTTTCTCTCATGACTTCAATTCTATTCTCTAAATTTTCTCTTTTGGTTTCTATTCTCTCCTGAACAAGTTGACTTTTAACTACGGGTCTGATTGCCTTAGGCGTTAATTCTTGGGCAAAAACAGGGTAAGTAGCAAAAGCTAGTAGTGATAAACTAAGCAAAATTACAGAGGTTTTTAGCATGGTGTATTGGGACATTATTTCCTACTCTATCAAAAGGCTAGATATCTGTCAACCCTTCGGTAAAACATGATATAATCCACCCCTAAGGAGCAACAATGCTAAGTGATCTTAAAATCGCCCAAGCGGCAAAATTAAAACCCATCCTAGAAATTGCAGCCGATATGGGGTTTAGCGAGGATGAGATCGAGTTACACGGCAAATACAAGGCTAAGGTTTCACTTGAAGTACTTAAAAGATTAAAGGACAAACCAAATGGTAAGTATATTGACGTGACGGCCATCACTCCTACTCCGCTCGGAGAAGGCAAAACTACCACCACAGTTGGCCTAGGTCAGGCTCTAAATAAGATCGGAAAAAAAGCGATCATTTGCATCCGCCAGCCATCCTTGGGACCGGTTTTCGGTATCAAAGGAGGTGCGGCTGGCGGCGGCTATTCTCAGATTATCCCGATGGAGGACTTCAACCTGCACTTAACCGGCGATGTTCACGCCATTGGCCTTGCTCATAACCTCTTGGCTGCTTTTGTGGACAACCATATTTTCCATGGCAACAAGTTAAATATTGACCCTCAGGCAATAACTCTCCGCCGGGTGGTAGATGTTTCCGATCGGACCTTGCGCAACATCATCATCGGTTTAAATAAAGAAGGCATGGTTCGGGAAACAGGATACGATATTACTGTAGCCTCTGAGGTGATGGCCATTTTGGCCCTGACAACTGGACTGCAGGATCTGCGGAGGCGCTTAGGCAAAATAGTCATTGGGACTACCAAAGATGGTAAGCCGGTAACTGCAGAGGATCTCAAGGTGGCTGGGGCAATGACAGTGCTTTTAAAAGATGCTATCAAACCAAATTTGATGCAGACACTGGAAAATACGCCCGCTTTTGTCCATTGCGGCCCGTTTGCCAACATTGCCCACGGCAACAGTTCTATCTTGGCAGATGCCATTGCCTTGAAGCTTTCTGATTATGTGGTGACAGAAAGCGGGTTTGGAGCAGACTTGGGGGCGGAGAAATTCATGAATATCAAGTGCCGTACCAGCGGTCTGGTACCGAATGCCGCGGTGATTGTGGCCACCATCCGGGCCCTCAAGATGCACAGCGGCCGTTTTAAAGTTATCGCCGGAAGACCACTGGATCCCGGACTGGCAAAAGAAAACTTGGCTGCTGTTCGTGAAGGTTCCGCAAACCTCGAAAAACAAATCGAAAATATGCGATATTTTGGAATCCCGCTGGTAGTAGCAATTAATCGTTTTGCTAGCGATACCGATGCTGAAATCGAGCTGGTGAAAAAGGTATCGCTAGCATCTGGCGCCTTTGCAGCTTGCACCAGTGATATTCATGCAAGAGGCGGCAAGGGCGGAAAAGAACTGGCTGAATCCGTGGTTTTAGCCTGCGAGCAACCGAATAATTTCCGGTTCCTGTATTCACTGGAGGCCTCGATAAAAAGCAAGATTGAAACTATTGCCAAGAAAATTTACGGTGCAGAGGGAGTCACCTATCTGCCTGTAGCAGAAAAGGCCATCGAGATGTATACGCAGATGGGGTACGCCAACTTACCTATTTGCATGGCCAAGACTCATGAGTCCTTATCTCACGAGAAACATCTTAAAGGTAGACCAAGAGGATTTACAGTTCCTATTCGCGATGTCCGGTTATCAGCGGGTGCAGGTTTCCTCTATCCTCTCCTGGGTGAGATGCGGACCATGCCGGGTCTGCCCTCTTCTCCTGCCGGAGAAAAGGTGGATATTGACTCAAAAGGCCGCATAGTGGGATTATTTTAGGGACGCTGGCCGATAATCAAGTTATTGGGAAACCAATTTTTGATTGGTTTGGGGTGTTTTTCAACCGCAGATAAACTTAATTTTTCGCCGTCAATAGGAACTGTCCAGAGTGTGAATAATGCTCCGAAGATTGATTCTTTCAAGACCTTTTTCATAATAATCTTTATAATCTTTTTCATATTCTTTTCTCAGTTGAAGGGTAGGCCCGAGAAGTGTTTAGGTAGATATTTATGTTTTTATTAGATCTCCCTTTTCTTCTTGGATCTAGTTTGACATCTCATCCTATCAAACTTTTCCTACCCTCAACCTGAGTAATCCTTTTATATACCCCAGAGACCTTCTTTTCAGTGATATTTATTACAAATATTATGTATATATGTAAGATTTATCACTGAAATAACCTTGTCAAATGGTTTATATTTTGGCTGTCTAATTGGGAAAGGAGGTGAGAAAAGATGTATTTATTAGTCGGTCTTTTAGGATTAATGTCAATAGTTTCGCCATACTTATTTGGATACAGCGAAGATGCGATTGCTCTTTGGACTAGTTTAGGCTTAGGAGCTGTTTTAGTAGTAGCTTCTATCCTGGAAGGGATTGCGGCAGATAAGGAAAGATGGGAATACTGGGTAGTGGGTGTGGCTGGAGTAGGTGCGGTCCTGGCGCCGTTTGTTCTGGGCTTTAGCGCGCTCACAGCTGCTTTATGGACTTTAGTGATAATAGGTGTGGTAACGATACTAACCGCCTGGATGAAGCTTTTTCCGGGAAGACCACACTACTTTAGATAGATCCGTTAGTGGAATGAGCAGAAGGAAGAATTTGAGCCGCCGGAGAGTCGGACTCCGGTCTGTCTTCTTTCCATTTCTGAAAGGAGGCTGTTCTGCTGTTGAACTAGCGACTCTCCGCCATATTAAACCTTAATCAACATTATTTCAGTAAGATTTATTACAGAGTAACAAATAAGTAAATAGCTCATATGATTGAGTAATCGTCTGATATATAATCGCTTCATGAGTACTCCTTTGGTGGAAATACCTGCAAATGTTGCTGTCGACGCAGATGAAACTTTAGTTCAATTCCGTCAAGGGGTAGTTGACTATGCATGGGCAAAATTGAAACGGGAGTACACCGCAGACCAAATATACCCTGATCCCTACCAAAACGGAGATGACGAATTGGCTAGAATTATAGAGGATTTCTTAGATCAGCCCGATGAAGTGGAACAGCTTAAGCCGTACCTTGGCGCTGCTTTGGGTTTGCACATTTTACGCGAGGAAGGATATGTTTCCCACTTAATTTCATCACGTAGAGCGTCTGTCTTACAGAAAGCAACTGACTATTGGGTAGATATAAATGGTCTCCGACCCTATCTTCCGGGAATACACTTAAGTGATGGGTGGTTTGGCCCTAAATTTAAAGTAGACAAAGCAAAGGAGTTAAAAGTAGTGGCGGCATTTGATGATGATGATTTTATAGCCAGAAGCTATGCATCTTCAGGAATCCCAGTCTTTCGCATCTGTAATTCAAACAGACACAGATTAATGTTGGTAGCAGGTATCCCTCTTATTACCCAGCATCCTTCATTTCTAGAAGCAGTCCGTGCGTTCATAAGCAAACAGACTCTCTAAAACAACTTCGGCGCCCCCGGAGGGATTCGAACCCCCAATCTAGTGATTAGAATTCACTTGCTCTATCCGTTGAGCCACGGGGGCAAATATTTTAAAGTTTTCTAGGATTCCCAACTTCCAACCCATTATCTTCCTGAATAAATTCTTATCAGAAATAACTATCCTACACGTCCCCATATAAGAGGGATTTCTTTTACCCTTTAGAAGTGTTTGTTTAATACGTGTTTTATTGAACCTACTTAGAGGTATTCCAGTAATTTCTGACCAAAATCTCTCTGATACATTTTTATCGTGCAAAGTCATAATGCTTAAGACTACTCTAAACTTTTCTTCGCTCGCTCCACAAACTTCCCTAAACCATCTCATTATAAACTGAATCATTGCAGGGTCAGCGTTTGTAAAACCAACTCGTTCTTGAGACTTATCCCCCTCTGCCCAATAAAGCATAATTCCCATTGTAAAAAAGGGGTCCTGCATTCTTTTTCCAGCTTCTTCCTTAGCATTATTAATAATCTGAAAAGTAGTTTCTATTCTTTTTTGGCGATTTCTAAATGCTCCCTTAAGTCTTCCTTTGTCAGCCCCTTTCTCCATTTTGGCAAATAGCCTTTGCTTTTGCTCCTCAGACAATTCAATTCCTTTAAGCCACCCGTTAAGAGTACCCTTAGAAAGATTTGGTATTTTCTGCATGATCTCACTAAAACTGAGTCCTTGTTTCCTTAGCTGTCTTGCCAATATTCTTTCGTTTAATCTAACTCTCATATCGAGACCTATGCAATTAGTATACACTATTTGCCAGTTCAGATGTTAATGTGCGATTAATGACTATTTTACCAATTCGCAGCGAGTTTAGCAAAACTAAAGGAATCCTACCTCGAAGTGGGAATGAAGCTACACCTGGGGTTTTTGCATGGTTTGTAAATACACAATTAATTTTTTCAAACCCTCTTCAAGCTCCACCTTAGGCTCCCATCCCAACTTTTCTCTGGCTTTAGTAATATCCGGACAGCGCCTCAGCGGATCATCCTGCGGTAAGCTTTCAGTGAACTCCACTTCAGAAGTAGCACCTGTGAGTCTTTTGACAATCTCAGCTAATTCCAGAACCGTAAACTCATGAGGATTCCCCAAGTTATATACTTCCCCTTTGTCACCTTTTTCCATGGCCGCAATAATCCCGTCCATTAAATCGGATACGTAACAAAAAGACCGGGTTTGTTTGCCGCCACCGAAAATTGGAAAAGGTTTATTCTGCAGCGCTGCACTGATAAATTCAATGACCACCCTGCCGTCCGCAGCCATTCTGGGACCATAGGTATTAAAGATACGGACGATCCGAGCATCTAACTTGTTGTAACGAACGAAGGCAGAAGTAACAGTTTCGCCAAACCTTTTTGATTCATCATAAACAGATCTTGGTCCGGTAGTTGAAGTGTTGCCTCTGTAGCTTTCTTTTTGCGGGTGTTCCAACGGATCTCCATAAACTTCGGAGGTGGAGGCGAATAAAAACTTGGCACCGCGGGCAGTAGCTTCCTCACACAAGCTCCATGTCCCTATGGAATTTATCTGCATAGTTTCAAAGGGAAGCGCAATGTAACTTTTGGGGTTACTTTTATTAGGAGAAGCAGGTGAAGCCAGGTGATAAAGTTGGTCAAAATCAAGGTCTTCTGGCAGATTTTCAGTTGCATCAGCTTCTACAAACATAAAATCCGGGCTGCTTTGCAAATGGGCAATATTGTCAACGCTGCCTGTCGAAAGGTTATCTATACAAAAGACCTGATCACCTCGCTCAATTAATTTGTCGCATAAATGGGAACCTAAAAATCCGGCTCCACCGGTAACAATAATTCTCATCTCATTAAATATACTACTTTTTCTTATAATTAACTACAGACTTATAATGGTAAAATATGCATTCAAGTATTATGACCGGCAAAAGAACTAAAATTGTTGCAACTATCGGGCCTGCTTCCTCACATCCTACAACTCTTCGGGCTTTAATTAAAGCCGGCCTTAATGTAGCTAGGCTAAATTTTTCTCATGGTACATACGAAGAAAGAAAAGAGCAAATAAATAGTATCAGAAGCATTGCCAAAGAGCTCAACAGACCTGTGGCCATTATGGCAGATCTGCAAGGGTCTAAACTCCGCTTAGGATCATTTGAGGGAATAAAAGAGATTAAAAAGGGCAGTATTATTTCGCTTAGCGCTTCCCCTTCTCAAAATGAAATCCCGATACAGTTTGACCTTTCTCCTTAAATATAAATCTAAGATCAAAATCGTTGCTAAGATCGAAAATCAGTGCCATAGTTTCATCCGCAGCAAATATTGCTTACAAAGTCAATGCTAAGACTTTTGTAACAAAGTTTACCAAAGATTACGATGTTTTTTGGAAACTAATAATTAATACAATAAATAAGAATAGGATAGCCGCCAAGGGAGATAAAGTGGTAATAGTCAGTTTAATGGGTCAAAATTCTCTTTCCTAAAATCTTGCCTTTACTATCAATCTCAAAGATATAAATCTCCCCAAACCCCAATTCAAGTCTGGCAATATCTTCATCAGAAATATTTTCTAAATACTTCATTAAAGCCCTCAAAGTATTTCCGGAAGAAATAACCAAAACATTTTTCCTTTCCTTTAAGTCTCTCAAAATACGTTCTTTGTAAAAAGGCACTACTCTATTGTATACATCCACTAAACTTTCCCCTTCCGGAATTGGATAATCCCATCCTCTTCTGATTTGAATAAATTTCTCATGCCCTAACTGTTTTTCAACTTCCCATTTATTTTTGCTGGTATAAATACCATAATCTCTTTCATTTAAAGCCGGATTGTGAAAAACCGGACAGGACAAACTTAAACTGTTACAAATTTCCTGGTACATTTGTTTTGTCCTGCTTAACTCCGAGGTATAAACCTCATCAATTCTCATACCCCTTAATATCTCTGCCACTTCCTTAGCCTGCTTTTTCCCCTCCTTACTTAAAAATGTATCAGTTAAACCTTGCCATTTACCTTCTATATTCCAATCAGTAATCCCATGTCTAATTAGTATTAGATAAGCCATAAGCTCTATTCTTAATTCTTTATTCTTGATTCTATTTCCAAAAGCCTTTCATATTTTACCAATCTTTCTTTCTGCAGTGGGCAACCGCTTTTTAATCCAGCAGCTCCCAGACCAACCGCTAAATCCGCAATAAAATCATCCATAGTTTCTTCACCCCGGTTAGCCACAATAATTTTCCAACCAAAACTTTTGGCAAGATTAGCAGCTTGAATAGTTTCCGAAACCGTACCTATTTGAGTAGTTTTAATAATAACGGCATTTACTGCCTCTTTTTCTGCAGCCATTTTTATCGTTTTGGGGTTGGTAGTTGTCAAATCATCTCCCACTATCCAGGTTGCACTCCCCAAACTTTTGGTGATTTTTGCAAATCCATCCCAGTCTTCTTCTGCAAAAGGATCCTCAATAGCAAAAAGTTGGTAGTTGGTAGTAAGCAACTGGTAGTAAGAAAGCAGATCATTATTACTCATTATTTTCTCTCCCATCCTATACGAACCATTTTCAAAGAGAGTCGAAGCTGCTACATCCAGTCCTAAATTTGTATCTAACCCGCGCTCTTTTATAACTTCTTGGAGAATTTTTAAGCCGTCTTCAGCATCTTTTGAAGGCACTGTGAAACCACCTTCTGACCCCATCTTTACCTCTCCATATTTTGCCTGAATTTTCTCTCCCAAGAATTTAAGCAAGCTTAAACATTTATCTAAAGCCTCTTTAGGTGAATTTGTTTTAGGGATAAACCAGTATTCTTGAAAAGGTAAAGAATCAGTTGTATGCACTCCTCCCTCAATAACATTAAAAAAACAAAGTGGCAACCCAGGTTTAGAACCGGAAATCTTGGCAATCAGCTGCCAAACTTCCAAATTACTCTGTTTTGCCAGAAGCTTTGTAAAAGCTAAGCTTAAAGATAAAATAAAATTGGCCCCCAAATTTGATTTATCAGGTGTTCCGTCTAAAGTATTAAGAAATCCATCAAATTGTTCCAAGGTAATAAAATCCTGATTTTTCATTTGAGTCTTCACCCAGGAAGCTTTTTCCAAAGCCGCTTTAGGAACGATAACTTTTGTTTCGTTTCTGCCGGTACTTTCTCCTGCTGGCACAGAAGCGGTAATCCTGATCCCACCGGATTCCATTTCAGCCTCCAAAGTATCTTTTCCCTTGGAATCAGGTATTATCTTTATATCAATTTCATTAATTTTCATACTGAGACGAGCTAACTTTTGTGCGCCGACGAGCCGACTTATCAAAATAATTATTTCTGTTCTATTTTATCAACAGCAAGAGTTGTTTGAACCAAGGCATCGGGGTTTAGGGAAATACTATCTATCCCTTCTTTAATTAAAAACTCTACAAATTCCGGATAATCCGAAGGGGCCTGTCCGCAAATGCCAATATATTTTCCTTTAGCCTTGCACTTTTTAATTACCTCCGAAATCAACTCTTTTACTGCCGGATCATTTTCATTGGAAATGCCTTTTATTTTTTCATTTCCATCCCGGTCAATTCCTAAAGTTAGCTGGGTTAGATCATTGCTGCCAATACTCATCCCGTCAAAAATCTCTAGAAACTGCTCAGCCAAAATAACATTAGCCGGTATTTCACACATCACATAAATTTTTAAATCTCTATATCTTTTTTTAGATAACCCCTGTTTTTCCAAAAGTGCTAGCACCTTTTTACCTTCCTCCAGAGTCCTACAAAACGGCACCATCACGGCAGTATTTTTAAGTCCCATTTCTCCAATTACCTTTTTTATGGCCTCAATTTCTAAAATAAAAGCCGGGGCAAAATCTTCGGAATAATATCTGGAGGCTCCCCGGAAACCTATCATGGGATTTTCTTCTTTTGGTTCATATAAATCTCCGCCCAGCAAAGATCTATATTCATTAGTTTTAAAATCCGAAAAGCGGACAATCACCGGGTTTGGGTAAAAAGCTGCCGAGATTTTAGCAATGCCGTAAGAGAGTTTATCAATATAAAACTTCTTCTTGTCAGGATAACCGGCTGTTTTTTGGTCAACGGATTCTTTAATGGCTTTTGATAAGGTACCGTAGTTTATCAGCGCTAAAGGATGAATACCGATATCAGAAGCAATAATAAATTCCTCCCTGGCCAAACCAACTCCTTTATTCGGTAAAAACGATTTTTCAAAAGCCGTGTCCGGGGTGGCAATATTCATCATGATTTTAGTTTCCGTTTCCGGTAAATTCTTAACATCCCGCTCAGTTACTTTAAACTTTAATTTGCCCTTAAAAACAATCCCTTCTTCCCCTGAACAATCTACAGTTACTTCCTCCCCATTTTTAATTTTAGTAGTGGCATTTTTACAGCCGACTATTGCTGGTATACCCAACTCCCGGGAAACTATGGCTGCATGGGAGGTCCTACCGCCTTGATCTGTCACAATGGCTGAGGCAATTTTCATAATCGGTTCCCAATCAGGGTCTGTCATTTTGGTGATCAACACTTCGCCTTCTGCAAAGATAAGGATATCTTTAGGATTTAAAATAATTCTGGCTTTACCAGCACCAATCTTATTGCCAACCGAAGCGCCCTTTACTACCGGAGTTCCATTTTCAAGCCTTACATATTCTTTAATAATGGAAAAGTTTCTTTCCGCATGGACTGTTTCCGGCCTGGCCTGGATAATGTAGAGTTTTCCATCCAAACCATCCTTCGCCCATTCCATATCCATCGGGGTCCACTTGCCGTTTTTACTGCTGTAGTGCTCCTCTATTTTCATTCCCCAGCCGGCCAGTTTCAAAATCTCTGAATCCGAAAGTGTAAAAGATTCCTGCTCTTTTTGAGAAGTTTCAATAATTTCGGTTGGCTTATCTTTGCCATAAACCATCTTCTTCACCTTTGACCCCAGCTTTTTACTTATCACTGCCTTGGTGCTCTTAAACACCAAAAATTCATCCGGCGTTACTTCCCCTTGCACTATCATCTCTCCCAATCCCCAAGAGCCGTTAATTAACACTACATCTTTAAAACCTGTTTCAGTATCCAAACTAAACATCACTCCAGAACAAGCTAAATCCGAGCGAACCATCTTTTGCACTCCTACAGACAGATAAACCTTGAAATGATCAAATCCTTTGTCCTCGCGATATGAAATTGCCCGGTTAGTAAACAAAGATGCCATGGCCGCTTTAATGGCTATCTCGGTATTTTGCTCACCCCTAACATTTAAAAATGTTTCATGCTCTCCGGCAAAAGAAGCTCCTGGTAGATCCTCAGCTGTAGCAGATGAACGGACTGCAAAATCAGCTCCTTGGCCATATTTTTTCTCGGCTATTCTGAACGCCTCTTTAATTGCCTCCTTCAACTCATCCGGAAACTCCGTGCTTTTAATTTTTTCCCGAATATTGCTGCCTCGTTTTTCTAAATCTGCCAAGTTTTTAGTATTCAAACCTTTTAACTCTTGTTTGATGAAATTGTCCAAGCCGGTTTGTGATAAAAAGAATTTATAAGCACTAGTAGTCACTACAAATCCACTCGGGATATTAATATCACTGCCGCGAAAAGCTTGGATCATCTCCCCCAACGAGGCGTTTTTCCCACCCACTTCTGACATATCACGGATATTTACTTCTTCAAAAAGCTTGATAAACTGTTTATTCTTTAACATTAATCTCATAATTGCAAGAAAACTCCATGTTGTCAACACAAGTAAAAAAGAAAAAATGGTAAAATAACGAGAACCATGTCGACCTTTGTATTTTTAGGCTTATTGCTTTATTCTTTATTCTTTATTCAACCTGTATTTGCAATTGTCAATCCTCTCTCCGTCCCCAACAACAAGTTCGGGATCCACATCATCCAAGCTACCCCGGATGAATCTTCACCTGCAGCTAAGCTTGTTAATACTAACGGTGATTGGGGTTATATTACAGTTTTGGTCGAAAGTAAAGATAGAGATCATAATAAATGGCAGGAGTTTTTTGATGACCTGCGCCGCAGACACTTGATTCCGCTGGTAAGGCTGGCCACAGAGCCGCAGGGAAACTTCTGGAAAAGACCCTATGAGAAAGAGGAGGAGGCTTGGGCAGATTTTTTAGATGCCTTAAATTGGCCAACTAAAAACCGTTATGTCATCGTTTACAACGAACCTAATCACGGTACAGAATGGGGAAATAAAGTTGACGCGTCCTCTTATGCAGAAGTTCTAGATAAGACTATTACAGCGCTTAAAAACAAAAATCAGGACTTTTTTGTACTCAACGGCGGCTTTGATGCTTCCACCCCCTCCAAACCTCCCGTATATGAAGATCAGATAACATTCATGAAAGAAATGAATAAAGCCGTACCGGGTATTTTTGAAAAATTGGATGGCTGGGTTTCTCACTCATATCCTAACCCGGCTTTTGCAGGATCTCCGGCGGCAGTTGGCAGAGGAACCGTAAGGAATTGGTTTTGGGAAATACAGCAACTTCGAAATCTTGGTGTAACTTATAACTTACCGGTTTTTATTACCGAAACAGGCTGGAAACATGCGGAAGGCTTAAGCTACGATTCAAGATTGCCGGACGAAGAAACTGTAGCCAAGTATTACAAAGAAGCCTTTGAGACTGCTTGGAATATCGACAGGATTGTTGCCATAACTCCTTTTTTATTAAGCTATCAGGAGATTCCTTTTGACCACTTTTCGTTTAAAAAACCGACTGGAGAGAAACAAAATATCAAAGTCTTGAGTGTTGCGTATCCTGAGTATTATTCTATGTATCAAACAATACAGGATTTACCAAAAGTTACAGGTAAACCTGTTCAGGAAACAAAAGCGCTTCTTACAAAAGGCGAAATTTATAGCTCCATAATTTCAGGGGAAATCTACACAATTTCTTTAACCTTTAAAAACATAGGCCAGTCAATCTGGAATGATAGGCAGGCAGTAATGTTGCAACCTATTGAGGGAGGTCAAAGCCTGGGGATTACAGGTATTGAGCTACCTGAAGATAGAAAGATTGAACCCGGACAGGAATACACATTTAATCTAAATTTAAAAGCGCCTCAAAGCGGAACGTACAAAGTCTCCCTTAATTTGTTTGATGGGAGCAGTCAATTTGATTCAAAACCTGTTGAATTTACCACAGAAGTTAAGTCCCCTGTCGTTTTGAAAATTTTGTCTACGCTGGGATGGAAAAAAGATTTTGCAGGAGCTTATGTCCTAAGAATTAAAGGGATAAGCGAAGAAAGCGCCCAAGCCATAACCTTAAATACGGAAGGGGTATCTCCCGAAATAGAAGCAAGATATCTGCTGCCGGATTATTCCTTTGAGTTCTCTTTGGAAAAACCTTTTTACAAACCCAAAACTATAAATCAAAAAGTCTCTGCCGGAGTTAATACCTTAGATTTTGGGGTCCTGCAGCCGGATATATTTACCGCAATCTTACATCCTAAGGAGCTTTGGAAACTGTTACCTTTTTCTAATTAAAATTGGTATATTTTGACCTATTTTGTCTTAGTTGACAAGGGATATAATTTAAGTGTAGAGTGATAGAACCTGTTAAAAACTTTAAGTCGCAAGACAAAAAGTTTGCATCAGTCGAAAGACAGATATTGACAGGTTCTCTAAGGAAGCCCCGCAAGGGGCTTTTTTAGTATAAATTATCTTAGGGTGTCGCCTTTGGTTTTCCAGTGGTAATTAATATATCTACGTCCAGTGAGTCGAGATCATTCTGGATTGAAACATTATCAAACTCTTCCTGAAGCAGGGCAGCTATCTCATTCTGTAAATCTGGGGCCACTACAGGGGAGAAAATGACTATTGTATCTGTGGTAGATGCTCCTCCGGCATTATCTACTTCAATTTTTGACAATCCTAACGGTATAAGAAGATTCTTAATTTTAACGGCCTGGCCCGCTATGCCCGTACCGTTTAAGATACTCACCCGCAACCGATCCTTAGCTAAAGTTGCAGACTCTGTGGAGGTTTCAGGTGCCGCAGACTCGGTGCTGATAGAGGTGGGTGAAGCTTCTAAAGTTGCCTCTGTTGTCTTAAGGTCTTTTTTAAATGCAGTTCGGGATTGCTTCAAATATATATTAATTAGAAAGAAACTTAGGATGATAACAATTGCGAGCAGAAACAAAATTATAGCTAAAGCCTGCTTGCTTTTACCTCCATTGCTTAAGACAGAGCTGTCATTTAAAAAATTTGCGCTCTTAAGGAATCCCCTATCTTTGTATATCTTCCTTACAATATCTTCATTTAAGCTATTATCAGCGGAATAAAGAGACAGCGGCACCACCGCCAAAACCTTAAAACCCAACCCTTCCAAGGTTTCCAAAACTATTTCAAATAATTGTTTATTAACTGCAAAAAGATAAATATTCGCATTTAATTTAACAGTCTTTTTAATTAGTTTCCCACTTTCAAGGGGTATCATTTCTGTAAAGTCTGCCAGTTTTTCATCCAGCAGTTTTAAGTCTGTGGCGGGAATTAATTTTTTAAAAATAATCTCCTCTGATAGCACCAGTAAAACCCTCTGGCTTTTTATGTTTTCAGCAGTAATAAAATCCGCAATAAGCTTACTGTATTTAGCAGGGTTTATAATATCTTCTTCAGAAACAGTATCTTCCGGGAACTCAAGATGTTTTTCCTCGCCATTTATATAGAAGCTCAGGGAATTTTTTTGAATATAGATTGCCGAAGGGTACTTCTCAAAAAAAATCATAACTTAAATACATTTTAGCAGTTTTTAATAAAATTATCTGGAGACTGAAATTGTGGTGGTTCCGTCAGTATAGCAAGCCTTGACAGTTACTATGCCGTTCGAATCTCCTTGCACGGAATAACCGGTTTTAGCATCACTTCCTAAAGTTGTATCCGGGTCAAAGGGCATAGTTTTAAGGTATTTGCTAACGTTTTGTGATCCAGTCATTAAATCAGTACAAGCTGCTGCTGTAATGGTACAGTCAGAATTGCTAATTGTGCATCCGGCAGCATCAGTCCCCAACTGCACTTCGGTTCCTGCAGCCGGCATGTTGGATGGATAAGTCCCTTTATTATCCACAATGGATTGGTGAATAGCGGATAAAATCGAATCCAAGTCCGATGCCCGTCTGGCATCCTTAGCATCTTTTAATCTCTGAGCGGGGTTTAAAGCTACAAATACCGACACAGCCAGTATTGCCACAATCGTTATGGCAACAAGTAATTCAATTAAGGTAAAGCCTTTTTGCTTACTCTGAAGTAATCTGAAATGGGCAGAAATTCTCATAACTATATCAGCTTATTAAAATCTTAATACCTTGTCAAGACCCATTTAGTGGCTAAATTTCTTTCCAGCTGGTTAAACTAATACCGGTAGGATTTCTGGTGAAAACAACATTGACTTTTCTTTGGTAAGCAGCAGATAAAGAGGTAATAGTAATATCCCAGTTGGACGGGCCGCCTGAATTATAAGTAATTGAACAAGTCCCCTCTGGTCTGGTAATAGATGTTCCATTGTAGGAGCTGTTGGCCCGGATTTTCAGCATCACGTCTTCGACACATCCCTCAACAAAATTTAGATTATCTTCCCCTTTGTATAAAGATAGGGATGATTGAGCTTCGCCTATGGACAGGAGCGTGACAGTGGTCGCAATTGCCACCACTACTACGCTCAAGATTAGTACCGTTGTAATTGCAACAAAGCCATCTTTCATAATTCTAATTGCTACGCAGTTCTGCGCTTGATTCCGCTGCTATTGCCGGAGCATCATATTCTTGTCTGGAACCGGTGTAATTATCATCAATTGTGAAAGCAAACTGGATATGCTTAGTCTTGGCGTCTGCAGAACTGTAGTCAGAAAAAGTTAGGTTGGTTACATTTGTATCATTTGAGTTTAGATTAACCGGTGTTCCACCTGCTCCATACTTAATCCTGATTTTTCCCCCCGCATAGTCTATGACTGTGGTAGCATTGGTGTCCGTATTTAGATCTATGCTGGTTGCCGAAATGCTATTGATAGCATTTGCATTTCTGATTTCATATTTGATCCTTTCAGAAACATATCTTGCCTGAGATGAAACTTCTTGTTCCGCACTACTTTTGACCCCTCCTTCTATCACGTCCCACGCAAAAGGAATTAATGCCCCCATCACTATGGTAATAATAGCTATGTAAAGAATGAGCTCGATCAGTGTAAAACCATTTTTTTTCATATTAAGGCGCTGATATATCAACCCTGAAATATACCGGTTCAGCAGAAATAGGGCCGGCCCAAATGGTATTTTCAGCATTCCAAGAAGTCCCGCCTCCTGTTAAATGTGATTCCCAAATATCATCAGTTTTGGATGTTGCCGATTCATAAATCCCCGCAAATATTGCACCGGAGTTAAGATCAGCTTTTAGCCTAATAAATGAGGTGTCATCGCTTCCGGTTAAAGTAGTGGCTGAACCCCAGGCAGATCCTGACCACTGCTTCTTGGAGATGGCGGCACCATCTCCCCACAGGATCCATGCCTTTCCCGGATTAGCTGAATTTGTTTCCCAGACTAAATCAAAGTTCATGGAGGTAATATTTTCTACAGCCTTATCGTACTCAGGATGCTGGGTATCAGTGTCCCAGGCACTACCAGACCATTTGCGGGTATTCAAGTCAGCTTTTGCATCCTGTACTCCATACATCAGTTCGTTGGAGTTGGGTCTTGTAACTAACTTTACCCAATTAGCCACACCACCTGAAGCTGGGATGTCCAAGAGGGTAGCAGCAGTTAAACTCGAGCTGTTCCAGATCCGATAATACTGGTCAGTTGCAGTTGCATCACCCCAGATAAACATGGCTCTCCCAGATGTTTGCTCATAAGCCACATCAACTGCTTTTCTGTCGGCAGTGGACGCTGTAGCATCCCAGACTGTGGCAACACCCATATTGCTCCATCCGGAGCCGCTCCAAGTCATTCCATAGACATCGATGTTAGCATCCAGCATGATCATGGCAATTTCATTACTGGTACTTATCGGATTTTGAGCTGTTTCAATCCACCTAATAACACCTGTAGTAGGTGGTGCTGTAATAGTGGTTGCAGGAGTCCAATTACTTCCATCCCAAATACGGTAGGCGGGATCAACAGATGTTGAGTTTGGGAGAAAAACAATCACTGAGCGGTCGTTACTTTTTTCATATTCAAGATCAAAACTTCGATATACAGCAAATGTTGTTCCAACATTAGCCATTAGTGTTGGCGTCCCCCAGCTAGTACCATCCCAAACTTGAGCATAAATATTACCATTTGAATCTAGAGTAGCTAAAACAGCCTCATTTCTGGTACGTGAGCTTTTAAGAACAATATAATTAATGTTTCCTCCAACATTTTGAGCTGACGCCTCTGCGCTCCAAGCTGAACCATCCCATATTCGGTAGAAGGGAGTAGAAGTAGTTTTAGAATAAACCATCATAATAGGTCCACCGCTGACTATTGGTTTTCTCCAATCGGATAAATAACTAATTAAAGAAGTAGTTTCCGGCCTGGCAGAGTTAAAGTTCCAGGTAACTGTTGAGGTAATTTTTTTGGTGTCAGGGTCCAGAGCGCCTCCAGAGGAAACGACGTTTCCGCTGCCGTCACGATTAACGTTTTCTACTTTAACGGTTCTGACATAGTTATCGCTATTGTTGTGAGCTAAAATATTATTTGTTCCTTCTGTCTTAAACTCCCAGTAATTTCCCGGATTGTTTCTTTGTAATCCTACTGCATTAAAATTTGTTAAATTTGAATATCCCCTGTTCTTAATTGACCTTACTGCCTCTGCTCCTTCTGCTGCAAATTGAGAAGCCACTGTATTTTCTGTGCCTAATCTGTTGGTATTATAACCTTGAACAACTGTCATAACCGCCCCGGTGGAAAATATCATGAAAATTGCCACTGCCAGGATCACTTCCAAAACCGAAAAGCCATTCTTCATCTGCTGACCACTCCTTGAGAATTGATGGTGACAGTCTTGCTGTTGCTGCCGGAGCTGATGGTAATAGTGGCAGTGACAGGCGTAGGCAAACCGGTGACGCGGGCGTAGTCAATGTCAGAAATGCCGCTTACAGAAACCGCCGGATTGACGCTGAATTCTTCATCAAAAGCAGGATCCCGGCCGGCAAAGCTTAGGCCTTTATATAAAGTAATGGTGTTTGAACTAAAATTTACTGACCAGGTACTGCCCTGCTTTCCCGCCATGGCGTAAGTTTGGGCTTTCCTTAAACTGCCGCTAAGCTCGTCCACAGTGTTATCTACCGCATTTTGCACTAAAAACCTGGCAAAGAAAGGAGAAGAAAGCAAGGCTATAAAAGAAATTATAGCTATGACCAAAATCAGCTCAATTAGTGTAAAACCATTATTCTTACGTTGCATCTTATCTCCTGATGCCGCCTGTAAGCTGATAAATCGGTGAAATAATGGCCAAGGATACCAAAGCTACCGCCACTCCGATCACCAGCAGCAAAACCGGCTCCAAAACATTGGATAAATTCCTGGTAGTATCGTCTACATCATCTTCAAAAAAATCTCCCATATAGATAAACACATCCTCAAGCTTACCGGTATCCTCCCCCACCCCGATCATCTTTGGTACAATGGTGGGAATAAAGGGGTATTTGTTGCTTGACAGCTCCGTAGATAATTTTTTGCCCTTTTCCATGGTTTTTAAAAGGTTGCCGAAATAGCTTTTGTAAATCAGGTTGTCGGTCGCGTTAAATTGAGTTCTAAGCGAATCAGTGATAGTCAATCCGCTCTTTAGCATCACCCCCATATTCCGGCAAAAAGAGGCCATTTCAATATTCTGGTTAAGGCTGCCGATCAGCGGTAAGGACACAAGCATCTTATGCCATTTAGGCTTTATAAAAGAGGTCCTTAGCAGGAAAGAAACCAGGACGGCAGACCCAAAAAAGGCCGCCACGATGATTGTTCCGTAGCCTTTCATCAGGTTGGCGATGTACAGAAGAATTTTGGTACTGAGGGGCAGTTCTACCTCCAGTGAGTTGAAAAGATCAACCAGTTTAGGCAGGACAAAAAGCGACATAAACATGCCCATGATGACAGTAGCGGCTAAAATAAGCTTTGGGTAAAGTATTGCACCCTGGATTTTTTTATTAAAGTCGTAACTTTTTTTTAGCTGCTGTGCCAAATACTCTAAAGTAACCTCTAGGCTTCCGGATTTTTCCCCTATCCCGATTAGGCTGATATACAAAGAAGAAAATACACTTTTCTGTTTGGCAAGCGAAGATTCCAGTGTTTGGCCGTTTTCAACATCAGCTTGGATTTTACCTAGAATCTCTTTAAAAGTGATATTTTTGGTTTGATCCTTGAGTGTGGTAATTGATTCAGCGAGGGGAATACCGCTTTTTAGCATGACTGATAAATGCTTGGTAAAAAACAAAATATCCAGCGGGCTGACCCGCAATAATATATGGGTTATGGAAGGCAGTTTCATTTTAATCTAGGATTCTTTTGTGACTCTCATGACTTCTTCAATAGTAGTTATCCCCAACTGGATTTTATCCAGGCCGTCCTCCATCATAGTAGCCATACCCTCCTCGATGGCTTTTTTAGCTATCATGTCCGAATCAGCTTTTTGGGTAATCAATTTCTTGATTTCTTCGCTTAATTCAAGGATCTCAAAAATGCCGATCCTGCCGCTATATCCGGTAGTATGGCAGACTTCACACCCGGTGCCACCGTATACCCTGATTTCTTTGGTGTCACCAAAGTGTTTTTTTACCACATCGGCGGCGAATAACTTGGCCATTTCATCGAAGGTTTTGATGGATGAAGCCTTGCATTTTTCGCAAATTTTCCTGACCAGCCTTTGGCCAATAATGATATTGACTGTCGAGGCAACCAGAAACGGCTCAATACCCATATCAATCAACCTGGGTAAGGCTGTGGCTGCATCATTGGTATGCAAGGTGGATAAAACCAGATGTCCGGTCATAGCTGAGTTGATGGCAATATCTGAAGTTTCACCGTCCCTAATTTCGCCCACATAAATAATATCTGGGTCCTGCCTTAGGATTGACCTTAAGCCTTCCGCAAAAGTCAAGTTCGTCTTGGGGTTAACCTGAATTTGGTTAATGCCTCCGATATCATATTCCACAGGGTCTTCTATGGTGGCAATATTTTTCTCCCTGGTATTAAGAATTTTTAAGATGGCATAAATCGTCGTAGTCTTACCAGATCCGGTTGGCCCGGTCGAAAGCACCATCCCAAAAGGTTTGGTAAAACCAGCTTTGACCTTTTTCATATCCTGTTCGTCCATGCCCAGGTCAGTCAAACCAAATTGCCGGTATCTGGAGGTCAGTAGTCTTAACACAGCTTTTTCCCCCTCCACTATCGGGACAATTGAAACCCGGACATCCAGTTCTTCTTCTTTCAGCTTGATTTGCAGCTTGCCATCCTGGGCGCTTAAGTGTTCATCTGTCCTTAGCCTTGATAGAACCTTGATTCTGGTGATTACCTGGTCGTGCAGGTTAATAGGCAAAGTCAGTACATCGTGCAAAATACCGTCTATCCTAAACCTGACAAGCGATTTGCCCTCTTCCGGTTCAATATGGATGTCTGATGCTTTATTTTCGTAGGCATACTCGATTAAGGTATCTACCATCTCTGAAATAGGCGCTTCGGAGTCTGATTTACCTGCCTGGTCAACCTGTTGCTTTAAAAGTTCGTCAAAAGTTTTTTGGATTTCTTTTTTGTAAAGGTTGAGGGTCTCTTTGATATCGTGGGGAGTCGCAAAATAAACTTCTACTTTCCGGCCGGTTTTTTTGGTAATCAGACTTTCAAATTCCTGGCTGCGGGATTTTGAGGTAGCAATCTTTAAATTATCATCAGTTTTGCCAAAGACTATGGTTTGCTGCGACCTGGCCACTGATTCCGGAATAGTCTGTAGCAAGTTTTGGGGGATCGGAGTTTTATTAAGCACCACAAAAGGCAATTTCAAATTATCAGCGATGAGCCTACCCAGGTTTTCATCCGTTATCAGATCGCTCTTTATCAGAGCATCATAAAAAGGAATTTTTTCAACCTCTGTCTGATCATGGATCTTTTTTAATTCTTCTGCCGAAAGTATTTCGTTTTGCAGTAAGAGGTTGTATAAATCCTTATCAGATATAACCATATTCTTCTTTGTCTATTTGAGGAATCCTTTAACCTTATCGATAACTTGGGAAGGGGTATAGTTTGATTTAATGAGGTATCCTACTGCGCCTTTTTTGACAGCTGTTTCCGTATCAGCAGTGGCTGATAAGTTGCTTAAGACTAGAATAGGAATACTTTGGGTCTCGGGATCAGCCTTTACCCTTTCGATTACCTCCAAGCCGTTTAGCTTGGGGAGCATCACATCCAGTAAGACTAAATCCGGTAAAAAGGATTTAAACTTGGCCAATCCCTCTTCACCATCTTTGGCTATCTCAACCTCAAAACCCTCCACCTGAAGTTTTTTAGCATACATCTTCAATAGAAATGGATCATCCTCTACAATTAATATCTTAGGCATGGGTGTTTAAATATTTTTCAACGTTTTGGAAAACCTCAGAGGGGGTGACCTGATCTTTTCTCCAGTAGGCCACGACTTTTGACATTAAATCAGGGTTGTCTTTTAAAACCAGGTCCTTCTGCACAACTGTTAATGCCGCTACCGGGATATCCTCAACAGCCGGGGTACTCTTTAGCCTTTTTAACACCTCAAATCCATCAACCTTGGGTATCCTTAAATCAAGGATAATAAAATCAGGGCGATTTTTTACGGTTTCACCAAACCCTTGTTCACCATCTGTGGCCGTGATGATTTGATAGTCCCCTTTTTTAAATCTATTCGCATACATTTTCAGTAAAATTGGGTCGTCTTCAATAATTAATAGTTTTCTCATTATTTTTAAATTATAGCATACTGCTAACCAGAGGCAGCGCAAAAGTAAAGGTTGTACCTTTGCCGGGTTCCGAGTGTTCTATCCACATATTTCCACCCAGCCCCCTGGTAAATTCCCGGGAAAGATATAGACCTAAACCTGTTCCCAGCGGTCTGCCCATTTGAGATGTGCTGATTTGAGAAAATTTTCCAAACAATTTTTCCTGGTTCTCTTTAGAGATTCCAATTCCCGTATCAGTCACTGAAATATAGGCAAATTTTCCATATGGTCGGAAAGATATGGTGATCCCGCCTTGATCAGTAAATTTTAGGGCATTGCTTACCAAATTAATCAGGATCTGTTTGACTTTATCTACATCAGCCCTGACTTTGTTGATAGGCGACTGTGAAACCGCCAATTTGATATTCTTTTGGGAAGACAGCGGTTTTAGTGTCTCTACAATCTCATTTGCCACATCAGGTATTGATACCTCAGTTATAGCATACTTAATCCTGCCTGATTCAATCCGGGATACGTCAAGCATATCGTTAACCAGTTGAATTAACCGTTCTGTGGACTGGGCAATATCTGATAAAGGATCTTTTAACTGCTCATTGACACTGCCGTAATCCCCTTCAAAAATCATTGAGATTAATCCTTTTATAGCCGTCATGGGTGTGCGTAGCTCGTGTGAAGCCAGGAAAACAAATTCATCCTTCATTTTCTCCAGTTCTCTTTCTTTGGTAATGTCTTTTAGCACCACCACTACACCTGTAACCCTTTTATTGCCTTCGAATATGGGCGAACTGGTATATAGAACCGGCATCATATTCCCGTCTGTCTTTTGAAGTATAATCCTGCTTCCGCTGATTAACTTTTCGCCTTGTAAAGCCATACTGATAAAATCAGCAGCCGGGGTATAGTCTTTTTCATTCATCAGTTTTAATATTGTCAGGTAAGGTTGTCCTACAGCCGCGGTAGGATTTATTCCGATCATCTTGCCAGCGGCATCATTTAGTAGAATTATCCTTTGTTGGTTATCAATCGCAATCACCGCATCACCAATACTGGTCATTAGTGCCTCGTCCTTAGCCCTTTCCCTGTCCAGTTCCAAATAATTGGCGGCCAACTCTTTTTCTTTTAATTTCTCATCCCGTAAAGAGTTAGCCATGTTTTGCATTCCGCTGGTTAAATTATTAATAACGGTATTAAAATTTTGCGCCAGCTCTCCGATTTCATCTGTGGATTTTATCCCTATCCTTCGGCTTAGGTCTCCGGTTGCGATCGTTTTGGCAACTGAATTCAGACTATCAATTGGATTGATAACTAATTTTTTAAGAACCAATAAGACTATTAAAGTCGAGGGGATTACCGCCAAGCATAAAATGAAAAGTATCCTTATTGCCTCCGAGAAATTTACAGTTAAAGGTAGGATCAGAAAATTTGTAGCCGAAAGACCTAAAATTATTCCGGCCAAAACAACGATGATTATTTTAAGAGAAAGTTTCATCTAGGCAGGCTACTGCATTAATCATACAATAAACCGGAAAACACTAAAAGCTCTCAAGGCAGATCCCTAAGTAGAGAATTAGCAAATAAACTGTTAAAATAACAATCACATGGTGATCGTAGCTCAACGGCAGAGCGCCAGATTGTGGATCTGGTGGTTGCGGGTTCAACTCCCGTCGATCACCCCAAATCCTATAGTTACAGAATGCGCTCAGTTATAATAGGCTTGAGTTATGGATAGAATAAACATGATTGAATATGCATCCCTCATTCCTGAGGATAGAGAACAAATGAAGTACACGGATGAATTTAATCAGTGATTCATCTTTTTTTATTTTTCAGACTTGTTAAGTCGTTTAGAAGCATTTTGAATTTTCCAGCGAGGTAGATCTAGCTGGACAGCGATTTGAGCAATTGTCAGTTTTTGTTTTCTTAATTCCCGAACTTTCGCTTCTAATGCAAGATTCTCCTCTTTTGTAGATGTTAACCTGGGTATCTCATTATCCTTCATAAGACGAAATGCTGCCGTAGAAACACTACTAGGAGGGGCATTTAATTCTAGCGCTATTTGAATATTGTTTAATCCCTTATTACGCATCGCCCTTACTTTTGATATAAGTGTGGGTTTTCCTGCTCTTTTTTTAATCTTTGGGAAGGTGTATTCAGGAGATTCTTTTATTACTTCCTTAGTGATTCTTCTGATATTGCTTACACTTTCACCTAATCTCTCGGCAATTATTTGAATGCTCATATCTTGCTCAAGTAATCCTTCAACCTGGGCTTGGAATAACCGAGACTCTCTTCTTGAACGTTTTTTTCCAACTTTCTGCAGCTCGCCACTTTTAATCAATCTGTGAATAGCATTTGCCACTTTTGACCTGGGCACCCCAAGTTGTGTTGCCATTTCGTCAACACTTAACTTTTTTTCTCTTAAACTTTTTATAGAAGCGTGAAATGCTTCCCATTCATCAACATCTTTTCTGCCTTTGTTCAAAAAAGTGATTTGTCCATCCCTAACGAGCCTCATAACTGCTAATCGAACACTACTTATATCTCCTTCCAACCTAGATGCAATTTCTTTAACACTAAAGCCTCTATTTCGAAACTCTATAATTTGCAGATCTAATTCCCTAAAATCCTGCACGGGGGCCTTTAACTGTCTCGGTGGAACAGCAACTTCAGCTATAGAGAGTTCATTGTATATCTGTCTCGCATATTCTCTTGTAGTCCCAACTAAATCAGCGATTTCGGCAAGATTGATTGGTTTGTTAGGATCGAACAAATACATATATCGTTTTAATACCTCCATAAAGATATCTTTCTTTTTAGCCCCCTTTTCTTTCATTGTTTCAATTACCTCCTGGAAATACTGCAAGTCATCTGGCGGAATCTTTAAAGCACCTTTTCTGGTAGTTTTTATTTGATTTCCTTCAAGATTCAATAAATAAATCCTTTGTCTTACCAGTGAATAAGAAATCCCTAATGCAGTTGCTATCTCCCCAATTGAAAGACTTTGTCTAGAAAGCCTTATAATGTTACCTTCTGCTTTTATTGTCTCAGGTCGTTTGCCAGTTCGATGAATCCTTACAGAAAGCCTATCACTCCTTTCTAGTACATTTAGATCGTCGGACGATGACCGGGATTGCTGTATGGAAGCCTTCGATTCGGATGCATTACCTTTGGCAAAATCCTTTTGGCCTACCCTTCTTGTTCTGAACTCGTGGTATTCTTCTTCTACAATTTTAGAGAATTCGTCCTCCTTGTAAGGCCTCAGAGATTCAATTATGTCGAATAGCTCCTCAGAATCCGGTTCCAATTGATAAATGGCTTTGTCAACTAAACGATTCACTTCTCTTTCCGTTATACTAAAGATGCTTGATATGGTCCTCGTTACATTTGGGTTCTCTACCCAAGCAGAATAAAACAATAGTGCTCGTTCATCCTCGTTACTCAAAGGAGGTTTTCTACTCCTTGATCTCCTATCTGAAAACTGTTGTAAACCAGAAAGTAAGATACTAAATTCGGGATTACCACTAAGAAGAACGTCATACTTTTCTGTTAATGGTTTTTCTCTGAACTCATCTGATTGCTTTACGGGTTGTTCAGCAGGCTTTAGTCTGGATCTTTCTGGGCCAGTCATAGGAGGTTAATTCTATCAAACTATAAGATATTAATCAACTCTCTTAGAAAACTATCTTAAAATCTGTCTATAGAACTCCAGCTCCTGAGGTTTACAGAGCATAAAATAGGTTCTAACATCGTACGCTAGACCACCCCAAGTTTCTTAGCTTCGGATAACTGTATCAAACTATAATAACCCATTACCGCACTCGAACCTCTAGCCTCAATTCTGCTATAATCCGTGCATGGATGTCTATTTCAAAAAAGAAATAATTTACCCTTTTGCAGGACAAAAGTTTACTTTTGCTATTGCTAATACATTATTTTCAACTTTTGATCTTGATCATGGGACTGATATTTTAATTCGTGCTATTACTTCAAGTAATCCCAAAAGCATTTTAGACATAGGTTGTGGGTATGGTGCTTTGGGAATAATACTGGCGAAAAATAATCCACAAGCAGAAGTTATTATGGTTGATCGTGATCTTCTTGCCGTGCGTTATACAAAATATAACATTAAAAAAAATAATGTAACGAATGCGACTGGTTTGGGTAGCTTAGGAATGGAATCAGTAAAAGACAAAACTTTTGATTTAATCGTTTCTAATATTCCTGCAAAAATTGGTGATGAAGCTATTGTGCAGGAATTTGTATTGGATCCTTATCAACACCTAAATCCAAACGGAGAATATTGGTTTGTGGTAGTAAGCGGGTTAAACCGTCTTATTCCCCATATTGGCGGTAAACATAATATAAAGATAGAATATGTGAGAAAAAGAAGCGGTCACACTGTATATCGAATTAAGAAACCAGTTACTTTATAATATTGCGAAAGATGATCTGTAAAATACTATTTCTTGTGCTTGAAGGTTGCTATAACAAGTCGAACATCGTTCGGTAAACCCCCCCCATTACAGATGAAAAAGGTTGTCAATTCAAGTGATAAATGGATAATTATTTTAAGTCCTCAGCCATTTTTCCGATTCTTTTAATTTTAATAACTTTTGCAATTAACATTGCCCACCCAGCATATGCTTCTATTTGACTTAAAGCACTAACTTCTGCAAGGGGTCCGAAAACACTTTCAAATTGTTCAATGACCTTTTGCTTGTCTTTATCAAGATGAAAATATTTTCCATATAAATATAACCATACAAAATCAGGAATACCATATTCGTCATTGTCTACTTTTATTGAAAATAATCGTTTGTTTTTATGATGCTGTATAAGTTGTTGTAATTTTTCCAAATTATCTTTCTCTTTTTTACCTGTTGAATTTTCTATTAAATATGTAACGACTTTCCCTATATAAAGACGCTCTTCGTATACCATGACTGGACGCATTCTCATTAGAAATGCTTCAATACTTTCACGACTGGGCATGGGAGAATTGGTTACTTTAAGGCCCTCGTCTTTATTCCAATTTATTTTGACGTTTTGTTCTTTATGTTGCTGAAGGTAACTGCATTGATAAATTAATTCAACATGTTTCAAAAAGTCATCAATATCATTTTCATCCCTTGGTCGCAGAATAGGTTTGGTTTTTTTTGTCATACTAATCACTTATCTTGCAAATAAGTATAAACTCTTAACTCTTCCTGTTTCATTAATCTTAGAGCTGTCAAACCCTACAAGGATGTGAAGACCATTCTTGTTACTGTCTACAATATGAGATTTTCGGGAAAGAATAGCATATACGCCAATGAAGACTGGCTGTCCTTCTGCTGAATGTCCGCTAACCTGAAACCATGGAATAGATGCCTCTTTAATCTGGTTATCAATACTCTCCTGTGTTGGTCCGGCATATGCCTTTATTTCAAAGTTTATAATGTCCTCAGGAATGCGAAGTATGATTTCTTGCCTTCCATTTCTACTTTTCCTCTTTGTTGCATTTTCAAACTTGCTCAACCCTTCAAACCTAATGGTAAATAGAGGCTCTCCGTTCATTTCGGTAACAGGTCTTGCCTTTATTTGTGTGAGTTTTTCCCACTTGTTTGTCGCATCCGAAGAAAAATTTGACTGCTTGAAATGAACATTACCATCTTTGTGGTATGAAAACTTCACCGGGATAGTGCTAGCTTTGCCATTTTTGACAGCGTCAAAAACTTCATCCTTTCCTAGTTTCTCTGGTATTTCCACGATGCCACAGTGGTATTGGCTGGTTTTGAAGTATGGAAATGCTATATAAAAATCTAATTCACCCGGAGTGAAAAACCATTTGAAAATCTTTTTCTCTTCCTTTCCCCGAAGCACAATAAACGATAATGATTTAAGTTTCCCAAAATAATTATCGTTGTCTTCTCTTATCTTTTCAAGAAAATCATTACTGCTCATATGAGCCCAATTATACCACTCAGCTAAACGCCAGAAATTGTGTTCTGAAAAAAGATAATTCTTTTTGGGTAAGGGTGCTATAATAAGTCCGAACATCGTTCGGTAGCCTACCCCATTTTCCTCAAAGCGTAGGTTTGGAAAAGGGAACTAATTTTTTAGCCTCATCTTCTCGCAATTTGGCATTGATGACACGCTCACCAATTAGTACATCTTGTTTGGAATGAGCATCAAATGGAAGTTTAGATGTTTCATTGAAGGCTACCCATGAAAAGGTACCCTCTTTAAGACGGCTAAAGTCTCTGGAACTTTTTACTTCGCCGTAGAATACATAATTAATTTTATCCTCTGTGTCATAAAAGTAATCATAGACCGGATAAATATTTTTGGTTTTAAGATTTAAGTCCAATAATTCATTTATTATCCGTTGAAAAGCAATTTGAGCCTCTTCCCCTTCACTGCTCTCTCCTCCAAGTGTAGACCATAAAAAATCCGTACTATCTTTTTGTTGAGACTTTAGCAAAAGAATTTGGTGAGTTTTGAGGCTATAAAGGAATCCGCTTGCATAAAAGGGGGGTTGCACTAGGGCAGTATAACACATCTTAGGAATTAATTGACAAATGTCAGGGCACAACCTGTTTTTCCGGCCCTGCCTGTCCTGCCGATCCTGTGAATATAATCATCATAAGTTTGCGGCAGGTCATAATTAATCACATGAGTGACATTATCTATGTCTAAACCTCTCGATGCCACATCTGTTGCCAAAAGGATTTGTATTTCATTTTGTTTAAAACTTTGTAGCACTCTTTGTCTTTGGCTTTGTCTTTTATTGCCATGGATTGCCCCCACCTTAAAACCCCTAAATTCCAGCTCCTTATTCAGTTTTTCAATGCCATGCTTTGTCCTGCCAAAGATTAGGACTTTGTTAAAGCCGTCCTTGATCAGGAGATCGTGAAGCTGATCAATCTTTTTTTCCATTCTTTCCACTCTTATAACATCCTGCATAACATTTTCAGAAGTATCCTGTTTTTTAACAGAAATAGTGACCGGGTTGGTTACAAAGCAGCGGAGAATTTCTTGTATTTTGGCTGGAATTGTGGCTGAGAAAAAAAGCGACTGGCGTACCCTTGGCATTAGGGAGATAAAAAACTTAACATCATTGATAAACCCAATATCTACCATTAAATCCACCTCATCCAGGACAATGTAAGAATAATTTTCCAAATATATGGCTTTTCGCTCGATAAGGTCCTTTAAACGTCCAGGTGTGGCAATGACCAGGTGGGGGTTTCTTCGAAGGTCCTGGATCTGCCTTCGCATATTGGTCCCGCCAATAATAAATGCCGAAAAAAGCCCCATATTCCGGCTTAAATCCCTAAACTCCTGATTTATTTGTAAAGCCAACTCCCTGGTTGGAACAATAATTAAGGCCTTTTGGCTTCTATTAAGATAGATCTTATGAATGAGGGGAATTAAAAAGGCTGCAGTCTTGCCTGTTCCAGTAGAAGCCAAACCAATGACATCCCGACCTTCTAAAATAGGCCCTATTGACTGAGATTGGACAGGGGTAGGTTTTAAGTAGCCAAGAAGAGAAATATTTTGTTTCAAGAGCTCATGTAGATTAAAACCTTCAAAGTTTTGTGTTTCGCTTTGAGTTTCTTCCGTAACAATTTGGTTAGCCTTACGGATAAACATGTTAATGTTTGCGCCTTCCAGCTGGCTTCGTCTTTGATTGCCACCTCTATTGTTTGAAGAAAATCTTGGGTTGTTAAACCTGCCTCTACTTAAATTACTGTGGCGGATTGATGTCCTTTTTCTATAATTTGAGCGTAGCGATGATTTCAAGCTATGCTTATATCTGTTACCGTTATACATATCCTTTAAAATTGGATTCTTACTTCCCCACATCTTAAAAGAAGAGAGAAGCAAGAATATTAAAAATAATTGAAAAAGAAAACTGTAATTCTTAAAATTTAAAAATTAAAGGAGCTACTTGAAAAGTTAGTCCTAAGAGGAAAAAATAATCTATAGCTTAAAATTCTAAATCAACTATAAGTTAGTATAACATTTCCTATGCCTAAAAGCAAATGGCATCTGGCCGCCCACCAAAATTCTTACCAATAATTACGTCTCCCTTTGGAAAAATATTAACCCTTAAGATTTAGGACCAATTTTTGCCCTTTTGAGTTTTGCCAGACCATATAATGCTCCGTTAAGTGGTCCCATGGTCCAGATATTTTGAAAGAAGTTAACCTTAAAAGCATGAGATGCCGATTTTTTTAACCACTGCCTAACTACTTCTCCCGTCAAAGACATTCGCTTTTCATAGATGCCCGGTTCTCCTGTTAACGGTCTTATTATTCCTGCTCCTTCAAAACAACGCAGCATTGGGTCAAACATCTGCCAGTAATCATCGTAACTTCTAACAAGCAAGGTTTGTGATTTATTAGCTTTTTCGACTCTCTTATCAGCGGCATAGCTTAAATTTACATAAATTCCGGCAAGTTGGTCAAAATCAAAATACCGGGATGCTGACCCTAAAGCCAACCACATCCCGTCAATCCTGGCCCGATTGACAGCGCGGTCTATTTCACTTCGCTCCTCAGGGGTAGTGTCATCGAAAATAATAGGGAGAGCCACTTTATGGAGCCTGCCGGCTTGATACAGCATACCTTTGCCTTCCGGATCCGGCCTTCCGCCTCTGGCATGTTTCAGCAACTCATCATGACTGATTACTGCAATTTTTGCCTTCTGCCGGGAACCATCAAGATCCAAAGTTGCTAAGTAATAACTACCTTTTTTGTAACTCCACAGCGCATGAAAACCTGGATTATTAGTAGTCCCAAGTTTTATATCTCTGCATGCAGCTGCCTCTTCGTAAAAAAGCCAAGGGTTTCTGACTATCAAAAGAATATCCATCAAGCTGTCCTTCACAGCATCGCCGCTAACATAGGAACCATAGGCATGTGCCCGTTCAATGCTGCTTCCACCAATTCTTCTGATTGCCCTTTCAAGCGGCAGATTTATTATTTTTGGGGGATAATATGTGGGAAAAGAATCAGGTCTTACTAAACTTAACTCCGGGCTTTGCAAATTTAATTCTCTTGCTCCTTCGGCTCTCATTTTTGCTTAGTATCCTTTTTCCCGGGTAAAAGTACTTTTCCCAAGAGGTAGGCCGCTCCCACAAAGGCAAAACCCTCAACTCCCAAGACAATAGCTCTTGTTTTCGCATGTTTTATCTCTTTATCGCTTAGCACTTTTTCTCCTTTGGGAGTTATGAGAGAACTAAGTCTTTCTGTTGTAACTAGCCCATTAGCACCTGAGGCAATAACATCCGCACCGCCTTGTACAGACACACCTCTAATTCTATTTACTAAGGTAGCCAGATAGTTCGGAATCTTTCTACCCAGACTGGTACCAAAAAATCTGATATCACCATGCAAGACATCTTTTATACGATAGGTTTCAGGTACTTCTATACCGAAACAACCGGCAATAGCTTTTGCAGTTCTGGGCCCATTTACAAGACATAACCTTCGCAGAGCCATAGCAGCAGCAAATCGATCACCATTTTTTGCCGCTGTAACTGCAGCAGATCCGGCTTGCCAAGCTTCTATAACTCCATCGGCAGCAGGATCTAGTGCCTGACCAATTATTTCGTGCCGTGCCTTCGCCTTCTCATCAGTCATTTCACTTCGTTCTACCCTGGCTAATTTCCCATCACCTAAATCAAGAGCAGCTCCTATGAATGCCGAACCAAACGCAAGAGCAGTAGTCTTTAACGAATATTTACCCGTTCTGTTTTGGTATTCAGCCAGTTCTATACCTAAAATTGAGAATCCTACTCCTAAAGCTGTCAGATGCCATGCTCTTAGTCGACGACGAGACTTCTCGTGAAGCCATTCTACTGCCCCGTCCGCGAATGTAGTTAATTCCCTTAACTCTGAGTTCCTGACTGCTGATTCTTCTTCCGATGTACATTTAGTCCTTGCCACATCTATTATAGGGATTACCGTTATATTTGGATTTTCAGCCAATTCTTTTTCAGTCAAATGAGCCAGCCCGTGATTAATATAATTAAACCGGACACGCGGGAATAATTTTGCCAGATAACGGAGAGTTCTTCTATCGTCTTCATAAAAATCTGTAATTTCTAGCTGTCTGATAGAATCAGCTTTACTTTCCAGATCTGAAGATTTTTTTGGAGTCATATAAACAGCTGTAAGAGGAATATTTTCCCGAATTAGTTGGGCTTCTGTCATTTCTGCCCATGCTTTAGTAGCCTTTCTGCCTGTGATTCCATACACAAGCGCACCGTTAGCAATTTCCTCTCTAAGTTCCTCAGCGACACCGGGAATGGCAGTCCTTCTGAAATGGAAAAAAGCTGATATTACTTCTTTAGGACCTTTAATGGAAAGATCCTTCGGGGTATGATCTAATTGCGGAATATCATCAAGACTCTTCTTAGGTAAAGCAGGCCTAAGTGCCATATTCTTGGCATGTCCAAAAAGACGCGTTAATACCTCTCTCCATAAAACACAATCGTCTAAATCGATACCTACAATCCTTGTTTCTACTTGTACACCCATAGTTTTTCGGAGTCTAGCACAAATAGGATACTATTAGCAAATTTTTTAAAAAAAATCTAAAGCCACTAAATAGCTTACTTTTTCTTGCTGCTTAATTTTCTAACTCCCGCAGCATTCTTCCCTACTATATCTTTAAGTTCCATTGCCTTTTTAGTGATTTCTTTCAGAACCATGTCTCCCTGTTTTTGCAAACCCACCAAAACCTTTTCAGCTTTTTTCCTATTTTTCTCATCCGACAGCGCTATTGCTGCGGCCGCCGCTGCGGCCCCAATCATAGCTCCAGCCACACCTGTTGCTAAAGGATTTAAACCTTTCTTTTCGTCACTCATTTAAATCACCTCCCTCTTTTGAGTATTCTACCAATAAGTGCCACCACTAAGGCAGGAATAACAGTCAATGCTTTCATTTGGATTTTATCCTTTATATTCTGGGTGGTTTCCCCTAAAGAATCAGTGAGATTGGTCACAGATTTTAATGCCTGTACCAAATAATAAGTGATGTATACAATACAGATAGTTACAATAAGAAATCCCGCTGCAACCAAAAGGTTTAAGATATCCTGAGTTGTATTCATTTGTATCGCAGAAAGAATACCAAATCCTTATGAGATCATCAAGGTGCAAGTTGCATTTTTAGGCGGGTTCTAATAGAATGGATTGACTGTAGTTTTCTCTAAGTTATGGAATATTTATCTCTTATACCGGCCACGGCCTTGGGCTATTTAACGTTTAGAGTTACCACCCACCCCACATCCCGTATCAGAAGAAAATTGCCTCACCTAAAAACGGGTAGGATTCAGTTCCTGCCAGTTCTTCGATTTAAGGTATTTGGCAGAGTTATCCACTTACATCACTGGATCTCCTTTTCCATTGTTTTAGGGTTGTCGTTTTTTATTTCACTGGGAGTAGTAGATTATATTGTGACTAAGGGAATCCTTCTAGGTGGAATTATTCATGGTTTAACTGTTCCGAAAGCGAACAGACGAATAATTTACAAAAACTACTCCCTTGAAAAACTTATCACTCTGGAAAAAAATATATCCCGTGATTAACCCTTTCATTATTCTCACCGGAAAAACAGCCTCAGGCAAAGATACTGTTATGGCAAAGCTTCTATCCAGGCCCCCTAATCTTAAAAGGGTTGTAACTACCACTTCCAGAACCCCCAGACACGGTGAGCAAAATGGTAGAGACTATAATTTTATCTCCGGAGCCCTATTTCAAGAAAAAATAAAAAATGGGGATTTTATTGAATATGTCAGCTACGGCGGTAATTTATACGGAACTGAGAAATCACAACTTACTTCCAATATAGACAGTGGCTTGATTTGGAGGATAGATCCTTCCAGGGCAGGCCAGATTAGGGAGTTTATCAAAGATTCTTTTGAAAAGAATATAACTCGAGATTTATTAAAAAAGATCATAGTTATTTACTTAACAGTGGATGATGAAGTGGTACTGAAAAGGTTGCAGGGACGGGGGCTAAGCCAACAGGAGATAGAAAAAAGGATGAAACAGGACACAAGGTTTTGGCAGGAGTATAAGAATAATTATGATTTCGTAGTGGAAAATATACCGGGACAGCTAGATCAAACAGTTGACAAAATTGTAAATTTGATAGAAAATCGCTTCTCTTAACATCTGCTCATGAATTTCTTAAACCAAACAGGCTTGGCCCCGGTTGTTATAGTTTTGGTAGTAGCATCACTTTCTTTAGCAGTTTTGTTTGTAAAAAAGTCTCCCGTTCTTACACAAACTCAGTTACTCACATCCGCGCCCACTCCTACCACAACACCCACACCGACCCCTACTCCCACACCTACACCGACTCCGACACCATCCCCTACTCCTACTCCAACTCCGACGGCTAAACCAACTTCTGCGCCAACACCGTCTGTAGCGCCTGCCCCAGTCAGTACGAACAATAACCCTCCCGGATCCGGGTTTTCCAAGCAAGCGGTCAGCGTAGACGGACAAGCCTTTACAGTGAGTATTGTGGCTGCGGATCTAAATTCCACCAAGGTGATCGTTGATACGGCATCTGAGTCGGATTGTTCGAATGATTGTCCAGTTCTCCCCCTCTCTGATTACGTCTCAAGGAATGGAGCTTATGCGGGAATCAACGGTTCGTATTTCTGTCCGGCAGCTTATCCGTCCTGCGCCGGTAAAACCAACTCCTTTGATACGCTTTTGATGAATAAAAACAAACGCTATTTTAATTCGGATAACAACGCTTATTCAAATGTCCCTGCGGCAATATTTTCCCCCGGCTCTGCCAGGTTTGTCGGCCAATCCCTGGAATGGGGACGGGACAGCTCTCCTGACAGTGTGATTGCCAATTATCCGCTGCTAGTGGCCGGAGGCAATATTAACTTTTCTGAAGCCCCTAATGAGCCGAAATTCGGCGGAAAAGCTAGCCGGACCTTCATAGCTGCCAAAGGTAATATGGTCTATATTGGGATTGTCCACAACGCCTCCATGGGTGAATCTGCTAAGGTCTTGAAAGCTTTAGGAATGGACGGAGCTTTGAACCTAGACCAAGGCGGCTCCACAGCTCTCTGGCACGGCGGCTACAAAGCGGGTCCCGGTCGCAATATCCCCAACGCAGTTCTTTTTGTAAGCCGTTAACTTCAGGCTTTCTTTTTTTGGCCTAAAGTATTAAAATACGCAGACTATGGGTGTTCTTAAGCTTTTGAGGCCAACCAGAAAAAAGGTTGTTATCCTGGCTATTTTAGTGATCGCCGCTTTCTTGGTCTTTAATTTTTTTGGCAGGCCTAAACAAAATCAGTTACAGTTTGCTAACGTTACAAGGCAAGACATCAAAGCCACAGTTTCCTCTTCAGGCAATTTAACCGGTAAAAGCAGCGCCGATTTGCGGTTTAAGACTCCTGGGAAACTTATCTTTATAAATGTGAAAACAGGAGACAAGGTTTTTGCCGGCCAAGTCATTGCCGGCCTGGACACCCAGGATTTGAGTATCGCTTTGCAACAGACCCAAAACACCTTAAGGGATAAACAGGCCACTACAGATAAAGTATTGGATGATATCCATTTGTTTCAATATGGTAACGGCGGGTTTGAGAGTGTTGGATCTGCCAATGAAACCATGACCCAGCGCCAGCTTAGGACTACTGCCGAAGTAGCCCGGGATAATGCCTTTGATTCTATCAAAGCTGTCCAGCGTGATTTTCAGGATACGGTCATCATCTCCCCAATTGGTGGCTTAGTCACTCAAGCGATCCAGGTGCCAAACCAAACAGTCACAGGCGCTGATCTAATCACCCAGGTGGTGGATACATCAACCGTTTACTTTGATACCGATGTGGATGAAGCAGACCTTGGAAAAGTTAGCCTCGGGCTTCCTACAGAAATAACCCTTGACGCGTATCCTGACAGCGTTTTTAACGGTATTGTTGACCAAATCCTACCCCAGACTAAAATTACTACACAGGGTGCCACGGTTGTCACAATCAGGATTAAGCTGGATAATCCGGCAGTAACTTTTGTGAACGGTTTAACCGGTCAGGCTGCTATCATCATTGAATCAGCTAAAGGCGCTTTGACTATTCCTCAGGAAGCGCTCCGGGAGGACAATACGGTGGTGGTACAACAAGACCAAGTCTTACGATCTCAGAAAGTAATTCCGGGTATCCGTTCCGATACAGATGTAGAAATCAAAGAAGGTTTGCAGGAAAACGAAAAAGTGCTCTTAAGTCCCCCATTAAGCGGACTTCCAGGAAGAAGAGGCGGTAATCCTCTCGGCAGGATTTTTCGGTTCCGATAATACCATATGGTACTAGTTAAACTTGTTAAGGTAAATAAAATTTACGAGACCGGTGAAATTTCCTTTCAAGCCCTTAAGGATATTAATTTAGAAGTAAAGAAAGGTGAATTTGTGGCAGTAATTGGAGCTTCCGGTTCGGGTAAGTCAACTTTAATGAACATCATCGGCTTGTTAGACAAACCCACTTCAGGAGCTTATGAACTTGATGGACAGGATACATCCAAACTTCAAGAAGATTCCCTGGCCGGCATCAGAAACAAGAAAATCGGCTTTGTTTTTCAATCATTTAACCTTTTGCCAAGGACAACTGCCTTAGATAATGTGGCATTGCCGCTAATTTATGGGAAGATACCCAATGAGGAACGAGACGAGAAAGCAAGACTGGCTTTAGAACAAGTCGGACTTTCGGATAAGCTCAAATCTCACCCAAACCAGCTGTCAGGTGGAGAGCAACAACGGGTGGCAATTGCCAGGGCTTTAGTCAACAATCCGGAGATAATTTTGGCAGATGAGCCTACCGGAAACTTAGATTCCAAAAGCGGCCAGGAAATCATGGGCATTCTTAAAAGACTAAATGAGCAAAGCTCCTCTACGAGTAAGGAAGGAAAAACTATTATCATGATTACCCATGAAGCCAGCATCGCCAAATTCGCCAAAAGAGTCATTAGACTAAAGGATGGGGAGATGAACTGATGGATATATTTGAGACTGTATCATCAGCCTTAAGTGCCATTTTGGCAAATAGGATGAGGTCTTTCCTGACCATCTTAGGAATCGTAATTGGAGTAACTTCCGTGATTTTATTGATCGCTGTTGTGTCGGGACTGCAAACTTTTATCACCGGCCAAATACAGGGATTGGGATCCAACTTGCTGTTTGTTATTCCCGGCAGGATTGGTGGGGCTAGATCCCCGGGAGGGGTACAGGCAAACCGCCTGGTTTACACCGATGCCACGGCTTTACGGGTCAAACTGGCCGGTGAAGCGGATGTCTCGGCAGCCATCCAAAGAAATGCCACCCTAAAGTTTGGGAATAAACTCGATAGAGGTGTGGCTGTTTTCGGGGTGGAAGCAAACTATCCAGCGATTATCTCCCTTAAGATTACCGGAGGAAGGTTTTTCCGGCTGTCCGAACAACAATCAGCCCGAAAAGTGGCAGTTATCGGTCAAACCGTAAAAACAAACCTATTTGGCGAGGGTCAAGCCCTGGGTAAAACGATTGACGTAGCAGGGCTAAAATATAGTGTTATCGGGATCTTGGGACCCAGGGGAGCTGTATTCGGAATTGACCTGGATAATGCCATTTACATACCCTTTTCTTCAGCTGAGCGGCAATTCGGGATCGACAGGCTAAATACTATCTATATATCGGCAAAAATTGCGGAACAGGTTAAAAATGTCCAAAATAAAGCAACTTCCATCCTAAGCAAGAGACTCTCGGAGGATGAATTCTCAGTCCAGTCCCAAGAGCAGGTCCTGTCCACAATCTCCCAAATTACCGGAGTATTAACTTTGGCTTTGGGGGGAATTGCCGCCATCTCCCTCATTGTGGGAGGTATCGGCATTATGAATATCATGCTGGTATCGGTAACAGAGCGAACCAGGGAGATCGGGCTTCGGAAAGCCGTGGGAGCCAGGTCTTCTGATATTAGAAACCAGTTTCTAATTGAGGCGGTGATACTTTCCGGCTTAGGAGGAATTATAGGCATTATCTTAGGGATCGGCTTTGCATTAATTATCGGCAGTTTTTTTACCACCACTGTGCCTTGGTGGTCAATTTTGCTATCTTTCGGCTTCTCAATGGCAGTAGGGGTAATCTTTGGGGTTACTCCGGCCATCCGCGCCGCCAAACTGAATCCCATCCAGGCCTTAAGGTATGAATAAGGTACCAGTGCTTGATTATAGGCTCAGCTTGTAGTAAAATCTGCCGACATGACAGAAATCGTGCCGTTTGATTCTAAATCTTCAAGAGATCGCGTATTGGCAGCAGTCCAATCCGAAAGGTAGTTGCCTATTTTACAATCACCATTTGATTTTAGGGAAGAAGATCCCCGATTTGCAGAAGCTTTAAAATCTGCAATGGAGATTTTCGGACGGTTGGCAGTTACTTTACATGCGGCTTATGAAGAAGCTTGCAGACCCGGATTTCCTCTGCTCCTTTCTGATCGCTCAAAAAGTGAAGTCCAATATGCGATTGCGAATACCGAATCTGGTTTTTATCATCTTGTCTTTTTCCAAGGTGAAGAGAAGCATAAGCAGAGATTTTGTTCTGTAGCCAAGGTCGTCTTGGCTCCTGAATTAGCTCTTGAGGTGGCAAAGAAAAAATTCCTATATCATTCTAAGACCGAGAAGGATAGAGCACTTCAAGATGGATCCGCGCGCCAAGTCTATCTGGAGTATTTCGAAGATAGTTCTTGGATTAAGGGAGTAGCCCACAGTATTCTTGTGGTATTTAACAGAGATCACCAAATTAGATCTATTTCGGCCGTCTATTCCAGTGGAGCCTTCCAATCATATCGTCTCTTTGGAGACCGTGATTTCAGAATAGGATATATTCAACCTTCTAATGTAAACCGGATCTATAACCTTGAAGTCGCTGAAATGATCACGCTTAATCGTGATGGTGTATTTAGAGATGACGATGGGAAAACAAAAAAAGTAGATCTGTCAGAAGAACTATTAGAAATTGCATCACAGCTTCCAATGGAACATCATATCGCAGACCGAAAGGTTGCTGGCTAAAGTTGTTTAAGTTTCTGGGGTGAGTTTTTGGGAGTATTCTTCCGGGGTTAACCATTCAGGCTCGGGAGCTACTTTATACTTTGGATTTTTGACTAAAGTGGGTTTTCCGTTCTCTTCTACAACATAATAAGCAAAACCGTGCATTTTTTTGACCGGTTCATAATCTGCATGGCCAGGCAGGGATACAGGATCAACTTCTTCGAAATTGACCGGGGAATCATCAACCATTACCAACCAAACCTTTCCGGTATTGGCAATCAAGTGAGCTGTGCCAGAAGGAATAAATACGCTATCTCCTGGCTTTACGGGTATGGCATAAAAAGTTTCTACTTCATTATCTATTGGATTACCATCAGTACCTACCTTCCTTGTCTGGAGTAGCACTATTCCTTCACCGGCA
>Ga0209541_10000163_pt1 | contig 121946 bp, 135 predicted proteins | sample RifCSPlowO2_01_FD_184027 | JGI IMG/M metagenome (GOLD analysis project Ga0209541, IMG submission 184027) | Groundwater microbial communities from Rifle, Colorado - Rifle CSP2_plank lowO2_0.1 (SPAdes) (version 2) | ecosystem: Environmental > Aquatic > Deep subsurface > Groundwater | place... | reverse complement strand
TCATTTCATTAAAAAACCCCGCTGAAGCGGGGTCATCACGCCAAGATTTGGCCAGATATTATCCGCTTCGAAGTTTTGTTTTAGTTAATAAAGTCATCATAGATTGTGTACCCATTATATACAGCTGTTTTATGGCGTCAAGGGGTTGGGGAAAAGGATCGCGAACTCTTGCTCATTTAGAACTTCTAATCCATAATATATGCATGATCTCTAGTGACATCCGATATAAATACTCGATGATGTTGATGAAAGGAATAGTGGCGATAGTAGTTATTTTTTTCATTGCAGATGGAATAATTGTGTGGAACTGTAACAGAATTGAAGCTCAAATCTGTGGAGATATAATCGGACTTATATTTATAACCGGCTGGGGCTCTGTTGCTCTTTTTATATACTGGATATCTTCTCTTTGTGTCGCTATCGTCAAATCTCGAAAAAAATGAATAGTTCCAAAAAATCTAAGTAAGAATATTTAATGTGAGATGAATGCAAAAAACGGGCGGATACCGAAAGGATCCGACCCGCTTTTTTTATTTTAGGAAATAAAATCAACTATTTCGTATTTGCGCGATAGCGTAGATAAGAGATAGTTCAGAGGCCACCCGCTTTTTACTTTTTATTTACAGAAAAATATCAAATTTCAACCCCGAGTTTTTCGCGAATCACTTTTTTCATGTGATCGTGCTCAATTTTCAGTGCCGTGTACTCGAAAATTTTATCCAGCAATTGCGGGAATTCGTCTCTGTCCGGTTTTTCATTCAACGCTTTGGTTATCTTATCAAACTTCATATCGTGTCCCACTAAATCGGCATGAACTTGCCTTACATCCTCTTTGGTCGCAAGAACCTTGGTTAGCTTTTTTATGTCCACATCGGTAATCATATCTCCAGTTTAGAACTGACAGGAAAGATGTCAAACATTGCCAAAAAATAGATTTTGTAATAAAGTTAGGGCGAATTGAATTGATTATAAAACTCAAGGGGGTACACTATGGTCTTATTGTGCGTTAATCCAAAATCGTGGCCGTTCGGGCCATTTGCCTGGTCAGCGCGTCAATGTTTCCGAAGGGAATTGGAAGCTTTTGAGCTCTCCGGTCTATATGAACTGCAAAGAAAAATTTCCCAAGGGTGGAATCTCGGAACTAGCTGGAAAAGTTGCCCACTATCTTTTCGGAAAGGTTACTGTGGGTCCGTCAAAATAGATTCTTCTGGCCATGAGGCAAATAATTTCACGGATTACTGGGATACTGAAAGCGCCAAGGGGCGTATCTCGACAGAACATTTACTCAAGCAAATCAACCGAGAAATTGAGCGCCGGAAGCGCCTCGTAGCTTGAAAGTTTCGAATCAGCCCAATCACGCGGGTGGAGACGACCTAAAGTCTCCTCCCGCTTTTTTATTTTCAGAAACATTGCCCAAAATACTTGACAGAATTGGATACTTGATATATGCTGTGAACAAATATACCTTAACCCATAGGAGAAAGATGTTATGGAATTAACAATTTGGTACTGGATTATCGGCGTTCTGGCTATACTTGCGCTTCTGTTCTGGTTAGTTGGCCCGCCAAAAACTATCACAATTAAGGGACACATCCATAGTGCGGAAGTAATTCCGTATTATCAATGCAGTATATACGACCATTCAAAAACGCTCGTAACATTCACAGACAGAGTGGACCTCGTTGCAGAAGGAGCGTGCCATTCTCTGAAAACAGCCAAGGGGAAAACCGTTGAGAGAACCTTAGAAAGATATCTTGGGAAAGATACCGTGATACATTTCAAGGTTATCAATGAGAAGAAGTCAATGGCTGCATAGTCAGCGCCAAGAGGTAAAACAGATGCGGGCGGACTCAACTGAGTTCCGCCCGCTTTTTTATTTTAAATAATTAAAATATGACTCTTTTTCGGCGATCGCTTATTTTCTGTCACATTTTCAAATCGCAGTTATCCAGCGATCGCAAGTTATTTGCAGATTCTATTTTCAGAGCAATTGCAAAAAACTGCCTTTTGTACTAAAATTATAGCGAAATTGAAAACAGAAAAGGAGGATTATAAAATGGGTCGAATTTTTACTTGGGATGAAATTTCGAATTTAAGAGTTCCTAGAACACTGGATTTCCAGAAAGTGGCGGGGTTATTGAAAGAAGAGATTTCTCGCGAGCCGTCGATTGTATCAGCGGTAATCTTTGGCTCAGTGCTTCGCGGCGATTTTAACTGCAGAAGTGATATCGATTGTCTTGTCATATACGATTCTGTTCGGGAGATTCAAGCAGCCACGTTCTTACAACAACTAGATGAAAAAGCGCGCGCGCTAAACGTTCCTATTAACTTTACTCCCTGTGACCACACCATTGCTACTACAAGATTCCATCAGCTTGGTCCTTTGTTCTTAAAACACATCTATCGAGCGGTGGAAACCGGCGGCTTGATAAAAGGGGATTTCCGAGGACGCCTTGCAGCTTCAGTAATGCCTCGAGAAGAAATAGAAAGTTACGTGAGGAGTAAAATGTATACTATCCAGGAAGGCTACGCTGAAATGCGAACATTTGGAGATGAGCGCTTGGCGGTATTCCTGAAAAAGGTACTCGAGGCTCCCATGCACGTGGCCTTAAAGATGCTTCTCTTTATCGGAGAGGTCGAAGATGACTCGAAAAAAGCGGTAGCTGCGAAGTACGCGATGATTTTCCCAGAAGAATTATGGGACAGACTTTTTCGGATAATCGATATTGATAAGTGGTACACAGGCGAAGTAAACCGTCAGTTAGATAAAAAGGATCGGCATACTTACAATTTATGTATGCGTGAGATCCGGCTGGAAATACCACAAACCCTCAAATTCCTTAGATCCAATATTTTATATCTAACCAAAAGCGGCTAACGCTCATGTGCTCGCTTAGCCTATTACTACGCGGGGTGGATACCGAAAGGATCCGACCCGCGTTTTTTATTTTAGGAGAAAATCGGAGAAATATTAGATCTCGACGCCTAGTTTTTCGTGAATCACTTTTTTCATATGATCGTGCTTGATTTTCAACGCAGTGTATTCAAAGATTTTATCCAGAAGTTGCGGAAATTCGTCACTATCGGGCTTTTTGTTTAGCGATTCTGTTAGCCCCTCGAATTTCTTATCATGCTTAACGAGATCGGAATGTATAGACCCTGTGGTAGTGTCTATCTTGCCTAGCTTCTCATCTACCATTCCGAACTTCTCCCCAACTTTGCCAAAACCTTCCCGAAGCTCTTTTTGTATGTCGTCCAAATTAACTTCCTTTACCATATAAAGATTCTAAATACTTTTAATTTCGCCAATCTGTTTGAAGCCGTGCCGTATTTCTGCCCGAAGCTCCCAAAGGTCGCCCTTTGAAGGTGTGTTCGCAAATCCATCGTTTATATCCTTTCGGAGTCCCGTGAATTCGTTCTGTGTAATTCGAGCAATGGCTTCAATTGTCATAATTTTCTTTGCCATAATTACAGTTTGTAACCAATGAGCTAGCAGTCAAGCGAATTGTTAAAAAGTGTTTTTAGTACGAGAATTAGGGAAAGAGTTCAAGAGGAGGGTTACATATGAATATCGTGAAGAGCGCTAGTTTGCCCGTGCCTTATGCGGCGGAACAATCACCGCGGACAATCTCTGCATGGCTGGATTTTTTTCTCTTCGAATTGATATCGTGGTACTTCGGGCATAATAACGCCCCGCCTCAGATAATCCGCTACCCGACGCAGCGCCCCGACCCGGCTAATTTAGACTGGCCTCAGAACACCGAGGCCCAAGAGGCATTGGAAGTTTTACGAAGAGAGTTTTCTCACTCTTCTATAGGTGGACTTATGCGCTTAGGCAAAGCGATATCGCGTGGTTTTGTCCCAGGAACAGATTGGGATGATAGCATTCTGTCATTCCGCCTCGGTTTTCATGGATCAGCAATTAAGGATTCTGAGGACCAGACAGAAAACGCTTTCACGATTTATTGGCGCGGTCATCAGCGAGAAATTGATCCTGAGTGGCTGCTCTTCGAAATCAGAGCCAAACTCTAGTCGTACCCGCTTTTAGCATAAGAAAATCCCCTTCTTAACAGATAGGGGATTTTCTCGTTTCGTTCTGGAATTATTTAATATCCTGTCGCAAGCGTTCGAGGTATTTCGCCGCCGCGTCTTTTCCGCCAAGTCCGAATGCAAGTCCGAGACCAAGCGATAAAGCGCCGACGATTCCGATGAATAGCGTCTGGACCATCGGTCCTGCGATTCCCAGCTGATAGAGTGCAGCCAAGATCGCGAATACCCAGATGGACCATTTCGAAACGCCTCCCAGAAATCCGGATGACGGAAGATTTGCCGCTTTAGCCGAACCAGTTACAAGTATGCCGACTGCGTCCGCAATCAAGGCGGCAACAACCAATATCATCGCCGCGACGAATACGTTCGGAAGATATCCAAGCACGTCGTCTTTCAGGAAATCGGTTACCTGCGTTAGGCCAAGCACATCGGCTGTCGCAGTCAGAAACACGATAACAACAAACCATTTCACTAGCGCTCCGACGAATGCACCGACATCAAGCTTAATTCCAGCTCTCTCGATCGGCTCTTCAACCCCGAGGGATTGTAGTGCCTTGTCTACTTTAAGCGAGCGGAAAATCTGCTCGACAACCTTCCCCAAAGCGTGCGCGATAACCCAGCCGACGACGAAAATAATAACACCCGCGACTAAGCGTGGCACAAACGAGGCTACACCGGTCCATAATTCATTAAAAGAAAGGATCAATGCGTCTCCCCAAGTTTCTATATACATAAATTCAAATTTATTCAGTTTGCCCTTTAACTAATCGACCTTTGGGCTCAATTGTTCATATTATACCATATTTTTCTCCCCCGTTCGACGGCGTTGTGGACAAATATTAACCAATTTTCAGCCTATGTTTAACAAAAAATTTCCAAGAAGCAGACCAAAGCCATATTCTGCGCTTCCATTTTGGATGGGTATGACCTTCAAGCATATTTACTGTAGCGTCATGGACGAAATAAGTCTTATATCCCTCTTTTCTCATTCGCTCAGAAAGGTCGGGGCCTTCGCCGAACATAAAATAATCCTCGTCAAACCCTCCTAATTTTTCAAATAAATCTCTCCGAACGGCGATAAAACTTTCAATAATCCACCCGACCGGAATAGATTTATCATAAATAGATATAAATCCATGAAAAATATTCCCCATGTTATAGAAAACATTTTTGCCTTCTTCGTTAATAAGTTTTCCTCCGACCATTCCGGCATCTCTGGTTTTTGTTAAAAAAGAGAGTAATTTTTTTAGAGAATCTTCGCGGACGAGAATATCATTATCCATAAAAATTATATATTCTCCCTCGGCTTCTTTAGCACCTCTGTTGCGAGACATAGTCGGTCCCAAGTTTTTCTCATTCCTAATCGCGAACACCTCCGGAAATTCTTTCTTGAGCATTTGAAAAGTTCCATCGTGAGAAAAATCATCTACTACGATATACCGTAGCGTCTGGACGGTGCTTTTTCTCAAAGCTAAAAGGGTTTTTCTTAAATATTCTTTCCCGTTATACGACGGGATAACTACAGAAAATTTTTCGTTCATTTTTGGCTCTTGATGATTTCCTTGAGTTTATAAGCGCTCGGACGAATTTTTCTTTCTAAAGTTTTGTAATCAATTTCAATCAATCCAAATCGCGCCCAGAAACCTCGGAATTCTGGTATCTCGAAATTATCCAAAAACGACCAATGAAAGTATCCGTGCACTTCTACCCCCTCTTTTATTGCTTTTGAAACCCAACCCAGAGTTTCTTCAATAAATTTTGGACGGTAAACATCTTTTGCGTCCGCAATTCCGCTTTCTGTAATAAATATAGGTTTGTTATATTTAAACGTGGCCTTGAGTAGATGATAAATTCCCTCTGGATTTATAGCCCAGTTTAAGTCATTCCTCGGTTTACCTAAAATCGGCGAGGCGCTTATCGGCCCCCATTTCCCATGCCGGAATGAAATGCCAATCGTTTGGGATTGATAAAATTGAACGCCGAAAAAATCAGAATAATCTTTAAGCGCGTTTAAAAACCTCCAGTTTCTTATATATTCGAGTATTTTGACAACAAGCCGATTCCAAGGCAAATTATTTTTTGGAACCATATATACCAAATGGTGCGCAAAACCTACTAAAGCAATGTTGCTATTTTTATGGATCATCTGATAAGCAAGTTTATGCGCTTTTATAAAATTTTTAAAAACTTTGTTGCCGCGGCGCATGCTTTTTACCCAAGGAGGCTGTGTTCCCTGAATATATCCCAACCCTGCATAGACTGTTGGTTCATTTAGCGTTAGAAAGTATTTTACGTCCGGGTATGATTTAATAATTTTCTCAACATATCTCGCAAAATAATCAGGGGTTTTTAAATTTTCCCACCCTCCAATGTCTCTAATCCATATCGGGTTTGTTGAGTGCCACAATGTTACAAATGGCTCGATTCCGCGATCGCGGAGGGCCGTAATGACTTCGCGGTAGTGCTCGATTTCTCTTTCGTTGAACTTCCCTTCTTCGGGCTCGATGCGCGACCATTCAATGGAAAAACGGTGCGCGTTGTGTCCCAGAGATTTCGCGATATCGAAATCTTCGCGGAAGCGGTTGTAGTGATCGCAAGCGCGGCCGGAAATATAATTTTCCGGAGGATATTTCCCTCCGCTTGCTTTTGAAAGCCGCTCCGCGTTTTCTTTCTCCCACTCCGTCCAATCGTTGTGGTTATTACCCTCGACTTGATGCGCGCTCGTCGCCGCTCCCCAGAGAAAATCTTTCGGAAAATTAAGCATACGTTTTTATTTTCAACTTCTCTTTAAGCTTTTTGTAAAATCCCTTTCGCCCCAAAACTCCCCCTCCTAAAATAACGGCTTCCGCTCTATATTTTTTTATTATCAAGTTGATCTTTTCCACAAGATATGCCGCCAATTTGCTGTCGTTTTTCCTATCGCGTATTTTTTGGTATTCTTTCTCCCAAATTTCCGGATATTCCAAAACTTTTATTTTCCTAACTTTTCCTCTCTCTGCATATGCCCGTCCAATCCCCGTTCCAATAGTAATTCCCAACACTCTCCCTTGTGCTCGGCTTCGAATAATTTCCCTGCGCAGAAAAAACCGCGCATCATTATCAACGCGAACGCGAGAAAAAATCTTTTTGAAATCATAATTTTTTAAATATTTAATATTCGGGCTAAAAACAACTTCAGTTCCGCGAACCACCCCTGCAACACCAACATTAACAGAGTTTGCTTTTGGAAGTTTTTTCATTATACCAATAAAATCTTTTTTTCTTCCGGGCGTCTTAAATTCCCAAAATTTTCCGTCCGAAGATAGCACTCGGATCTTTGAACCGCCAATATCAACCCCTAAAATAATTTTTTTGCCTCGTCCCATATTTCCGGATGATTTTTTTCGGTTTTTAGCCAATACCACCATTCTACGCCCCAGAGGTAAAACTCATCAAAGCCCGACTTTTTTGCGTATGAAATATATTCCTTAAATTTTTCGAGGTCGAGCTTATCCAGCTGCGAATCCAACGGAAACAAATTCTCCTCGTAAAGCTGGTGCGGCCCCCACGGCTCAGCCTGAAGTTCGGAAATAATAACGGGCTTCTCCCCAGCTATCAATTTAGCAAGCGTTAACTTAATCCTGAAGAATTGAGGAGGAATCGGATAAGTGAAAAAGCCCAAATTCTCGTTCCAAATCTGGCGGTACATTGTGCTCCCGAAAATATCCGCCCTTTTCGCAGCCCTAACCCAAGTGGACAGTTCTCCCGAATCAGTAACTATCACGGGGTGCGCCGAATCTATCTTCTTTACCGAAGCAATTTCTTTGTCCAAAAATTCTTTGCCAAAAAGCGGGCACTGGTCCCCGAAAGGCAAAAACGGTTCGTTCTCCACCTGCCAGGCATAAAGGACCGGATTATTTTTGTATCTTTCCACCGCAACTCCAAGAAACTTAAGCAATTTTTCTTTCTCGAAATCTTGATCGCCTTTCTCCAAAACCCAATCTGGTTGGTGGCATTCCGGCCAGCGCGGAAGTTTTCTGCCTATCGTGAGGATTATTTTAGCTCCCCTTTTTTCTGCCTCCTCTAGCTGCCAATCGATTTCCGAAAAATCAAACTCGCCTTCTTTTTTTTCAATAAGATCCCAATATACCGGAAGCCTAATATTCTTTACTTTTAGATCATCTAAAATCGTAAGATATACTTCTTTTGAATCCATCCCGAATTTTTCGGCAAATGGAGCAGAGTAAGTCGCCCCAAAAATACGCGTCTTCAAAATCGGTGAACCCAAAAGTCCCCATGCGACGGCTAAGACAGCGAGCAAAAGAAGAACTAAGAGCGCTTTTATAAATCTCCGAAAAAATATTCCGTGTTTACTTTCCATAAAAATATAGGACAAAAAGGCCCAAGGATACCATAATCATGCCGAATATCTTTTGCATAATTGCCTTCGGACTCAAAGATTCATTTATTAATGTGGGAACCCATAACGACAAAAGCGCTCCTATGGCGAATAAAAACGCGTACTCTAACCCCTGAAGCGCGTTGACCAACGCGGCCGGTCCGCGCGAGATCGCAAAGAATATAGATAGTGCGCCCGACGCGCCGAATATTTTATTTATAACGACGGATGTGGATGCCCGCGGACGCTTTAATGATTTAGAGCCAGCGACAATTTCGCTCCTAAAATCCGGAGAGAGCACGAATGAAAGCCCAGCCAAAAAAAGACCACCCCTGGACCAAATAAAAACATTGAAAAAGCTTTCCGTGCCGAAAAGATACTTCATTAAAAATGTGGAGAAAGCAAAAAGAAAAGCTGTCGCGACCGCTGGAATAATAAATCCGCGGATCTTCCGCCTATGCCCCCATCTATGCTCCAAAGAAAGCGCAACGCTTCCACACACCAGCAAAACTCCGGCCAATAAATCCGTACGGCTAAATTGATGCCCCAAAAAAACCGCTTCCATCATGAAAATGAGGATAGCGGTAAGGCTGAGGACAACCGGTAAAACGTTCGACGCGTCGGCTTTGCGAAGCGCGGTAAAAAAGAAAAATAACCCATAAAGCCAGAAGGCTCCGGCCAGAAAACTTACGAAAATTTTCTCCGTGGGGATAAGCGAGAAACCGAAAGGTATAAATATGACCGCACCTAGGCTCAAAATCCCCTGCCAGAATGCGTAGCTAGATGGATGAGGCAGGATTTTTTTGAGAATTATCTTATCTCCCAAAACGGAGATAGCCCCGAGAAAATATCCAAATACCGCAAAAGAAATCCAGGACATATTTTAATTATATCTTTTAAAATAAAAGAAGGGGACGCAGAACTTTCTCTATTCAAAACCAAATAATTTGTGCAATAGTTAGATAATATATGGATATAACGATTTACGGTTTCGGGTATGTTGGGAGGGGCGTGTGGAATTTCCTGCGTGACCATTACGCAATTCAGATTTTCGACCCAAATGTCAAAGCGCCAGGCATCACAAACGAAAAAAGACGGCTCAAGAAAACAAAATATGCCGTAATTTGCGTGCCGACGCCTATGTCTTCGGAAGGAGCTTGCGATATCTCTATCGTTGAGAATATTATCTCAAAGTCCAAGCACGACTTTTATCTAATAAAATCCACGGTAGCCCCGGGCACAACCGCTGCGCTCGCGAGAAAAACTAAAAAGAAAATCGCATTCAGTCCAGAATATCTCGGCGAAGGTAAATATGAAATCCCATATTGGAAAAATATGCCTCACCCGACGGACATGAAAAAGCATTCTTTCCATATCTTCGGCGGGCCGAAAGACGTTACCAGAGAATGGATAAACATTTGGCAGAAAGTCTCCGGATGGGCGCCGACTTACGCCAAAACAGACAGCACAACAGCCGAGCTCGTCAAATACATGGAAAATTCGTTTATCGCGACCAAAAAAATATTCTGCGACGAATTCTACGACATAGCTCAAAAACTAGGGGTAGACTATCAAGAACTGCGGGAACTTTGGCTTCTCGACGGCCGAGTCGGGCGTTCCACAACCTTAATTTATCCGGGGAGTCGCGGTTTCGCCGGGAAATGCCTTCCGAAAGACGTCAACGCGATAGTAGTACTCGCGCGCAAAAAAGGCCATGAACCCGAACTTCTCCAGCGCGTCTTGGATATCAATAAAAAACTTCGGGAGAAAAATTAAAAGTGAGACTCTGGTGCAGTATTCTTAAGATAGTCCGAACCAATTTCGCCGCCCTTGGTGGCGAGGAAATCCCCGCGTAATTCGCGGCTCCGCCGCACTGATGACAATTTCAAGTTTTTCTTTGGCGGAAAATTCTTTGTTCTTTGAATTATGAAAAAGAAAACGCCGTACTCGGATTGAACCAAGTACGGCGGTTGTGAGCGACACTCATAGGCGGTCGCTCATGAGCCTTTAGAGATCTACGGGATCTCCGGGTACTTCATGGCCTCGAACCAGTTGCTCCCCTCCATCGGGAATTTCGCAACTGGCGTGGTCATGGTGGCCCAGCGCTTCCTCATCATACGTTTGAGGAAGGTCTTCCAGATGTTCTCTCGGGGATGACACGTCAAGTCCCCGAAGAACTCCTGGACGATCCACGCGGCCTGCTGGATCGTGATGCCGACGGAGATATCCATCTCCGGACCTGTCGGGTCGCCACCGCCGGAACGGCAGGGCACAACCTTCAGGTTCAGGATCATGCGAGACTCGGGGTTTTCAGCGCCCCGGGTTCCGTATGCTCCTCCGATCATCACGTGTGTTCCCGGGAGAGTCTCGTACGCCTGGTAGGTCTGCTCCATGGGATGCCTCCTTGAAAAGTGCTCACGCTACAGAATTATCGGACAACCCGACAACTCCAGCGTGTACCTAGAATGTAGCATATATGAACCTATCTGTCAAGTCAAATTAAAACCAACAAAAAAGCCCTTATTTCAGGCCATTTCTCACTCCTAAATCAAATGATTAAAATTTTTCTTTTCTGCTTCTACAAAATATGGTTCGAGCCGATGTTTTTAACGGGTTCCATGCCTACCAACAGGCAGGTTTTGCAGTTTTTATCGGTTTACTTTTGATTATAGCATATTTTCCCTACATGGTGCGTCCTGCAGGGATCGGACCTGCGGCCTCTCTGATGTGAACGGAACGCTCTACCACTGAGCTAAGGACGCAAACTATCCATTAAAACATCGTGCTCGCCGTCCAAAACATCCATAACGAATTTATCATACATGCTGTGACGGTATTTAAATTCTTTTGTGTCGAAAAGCACGTATTTGATTTCTCGGCCGAGTTCCGATTCCGTCTTACTTAAAATTTTATCAAGCCTGCTTTTTCTGATATTATCCCCGACGATTAAAATGTCGGGGCCTCCGTCCGATAGACCGGAAAATATTCCGGAAAGCGCCACAAATTTTAGCCCTCTTCCAAGTTCTCTAAAACGCTTCAAGAGTAAATCGCGCGACACCGGGACAGATTCAATCGTCAGATGCTTTAGCGCGCGATTATACTGAAATAGATTATTTAATTGATAGACTTTTTCTTTGCCACTTCTCCCCTTTTTTACGAAATTTATATCTTTCAATAAATTCAGTTCCTGTCGCGCTTTTTCTTTAGAAACTTTGGCGGATTTAGTTATTTGGCTCAAACTAAAAACCCCGCCTGGGTTCATTAGGAAAAAGCGAATAATTTTTACCCGTCCAGAAGAGTCAAAAAGCTTTCCTAAATCGTCCGCCATAGCTCCTATATAATGTATCTTTTATTACTTCAGTTCAACAACCGCTCCGGCCGCCTCCAATTTTGCTTTAAGTTCGGCTGCAGCTGTCTTGTCCAAACCTTCTTTGACGATTTTTGGCGCGGCGTCTGCTACTCCCTTTGCCTCGGCAAGCCCAAGGCCCAAAACTTCGCGGATTACTTTAATTACCGCAATTTTCTGCGCTCCGGCGCTTTTAAGCTCGACATTGAAGGTGGATTTCTCCTCCGCAGCTTCTGCTCCCGCTCCGCCAGCTGAGCCCGCAGCCATAACCGGCATCGCAGCCGAAACTCCAAACTTCTCTTCAATCTTTTTGACAAGATCGGAAAGTTCGAGCGCCGTCAGCTTCGAGACTTCTTCTACTATTTGATCTAAATTTGCCATTTTATTTTAATCTTAAATTTTAATCTTCTCGACCTCTTTTAATGCCCTTGCTAAACTTGCGACTGGCTGGGATAAAATAAACGCTACCTGTGTCAGCAATACTTCTCTCGAAGGAATAGCTCCGAGTTGTTTTATAATATCCGCTCCGACGTATTTTGATTCATAAATTCCGCCGATTATCTTGAGCCCTTCCTTTTCCACTTTTATGAATTTAGTAATCAGTGCCGGCGGCTCCGTAACTTCGCTATACCCTGAAACAATTCCAATCTCCCCTTCCAATTTCGGAACGTCCGAGAACCCAGCTGCCTCCAACGCCTTTTTTAACAAAGTCTTTTTTGCGACTTTATATTTAATATCCGCGCCCCTAAGTTGTCCGCGCAATTTCCGCTCCTTTGGAACGGATAGCCCATGAAAATTCACAAATACCAAAATACTCGCCTTCTCAAAAAGCTTTTTTAAATCAGTAATTATTGTCTCTTTTTTTTCTCTGGTTATAGGCATAAAAAAACGGCCTAAAAGCCGCTTATACCTCGCGAGGGCTTACCTATTGCGCCTCGTCTCTACGGCTTTACTTAAGATATCAGAAGGAAAAAATTATGTCAACAAAATGAAATTATCATCTGGCGAGTGAGATCTCTGCAGTTCCGAAGTTTCCGGCGGCATCGTAGGCTTTAGCGGAAATATCGCGCGAGTCGGAAGAAGGCTTATACGCGCAAAAGGCTTCGTCAAAACATGAAATTTTTAATGATTCATCCTCAAAAATGTCTATTTGCGTAACCCCGATATTGTCCGAAGATTCCGCCGATACATACCCGCCAGAAATCTGTTTTATAACTACCTCCGGAGCTTCTATATCAACCGTGGAAATTACGGAGCTCTCTTCCGTTCCCCCCGAGGGCGCGCGGGAAGCCGATCTCGGAAACAAACCCGCCATAGCAGCCTCACCTCCCGAAAAATCTATTGCATCGCTTTCGATTTTTATAATCGCACCAACAAACCCCGCGATAATGCCAATTAGAAAAATGGCTTCCAGTGACCCGATCCTTCTTTTTCCAATAGCAAAATACTCTCTTTCGAACATATAGATAATTATAAATCATCCAACTGCCGAATGCTGTGCGTTACTGAGCCATAAGCCAAGATGCGACGAGGGCCGCAGACTCCGAACGCAAATTTAGCCGGCCGAGGGAATATGCCTTAAACCCGCATTCCTTCGCTTCCGCAATCTCTTTTTCCGTAAAACCTCCTTCCGGCCCTATAAAAATACCAATCTTAGGTTCGCGCATGGCCTCGAGCAATTGCTTCTTTGAATTGGGATCAGCTATTATTCCCGTTACCCGTTCTTTCTGAACAAATTCTAGAGCTTCGCCAAAATCCATAATTTCCCGGATCCCAGGAATGCGCCCCCTCCCGGATTGTTCGGCTGCTTCTTTTATAATCTTCTGGGCGCGCAATAAATTAAAATCTTTCTTAACCGAACGGGAAGATAAGACGGGCACAAATTCGTAAACCCCGGCCTCTGTCCCTTTCTGAAAAATCCATTCCATTTTGTCTTTCTTTAAAATTGACTGAAATAAAAATATATGCCGCTCCGGTTCGCGCCTATTTGGTAATTTTTCCACAATAGAAACGTAATCCTCTCCTGAATACTCGGAAATAAAGTCGAATCCGGTTGCATCAAATATAGTAATTTTCTCCCCGCGTTTGATTTTAAGAATGTTCTTTATTTGCCGCAAAATATCTTCCGGAAGCTTGAATTTGGAACTCTCGCCGATATTCTCTTCAATAAAAAATCTGTGCATCGCTACGGCTTTAAGATTATCACGAATTCCCCTCTAACGCCTTCTTTTTCATATTTTAAAATCGCCTGCGAAAGATCCCCTCGAAATACCTCTTCGTAAACTTTCGTGAGCTCCCTCCCTATATTTATGTATTTATCCCCGGCGGCATTATAAAGTTCTCGCATAGTTTTAAGAAAGCGATGCGGAGATTCAAATAATATAACGGGGAATTCATTCAAGGCAACTTTCTCAAAAAATTTATTCCTTCCCTTCTTTGCGGGTGGAAAACCAAGAAACAGGAAATCCGAAAGATTTATATCACTTACGGAAATCGCGGCGGTAAGCGCCGAGGGGCCAGGGACAGAAACAATTTCGAAGCCTTTTTCGTATAAATCATGGATTAAATTTGTTCCTGGATCGGAAATTGCGGGCGTTCCCGCATCCGTAACTAGAGCAATATTTTTGTAGAATCCGTAATTTTTCCCGTGTACATATCTTAAAACCTGCTTTGATACTCCATAATGCGATAAAAGTTTTCTCGTAACCCTAGTGTCCTCGGCTAAAATAACATCCACGCTTTTTAAAACTTCGAGCGCTCGAAGTGTAATATCTTTCAAATTTCCGATAGGAGTCGCAATTACATAAAGTTTTCCCATGTGAAAGTTATAGCAGAAATCCCGGAAATAAAAAAAGGGATCCTGCAGAACGCAGGACCCTTCGTTTGGATTTTTCCAGATGTTACTTAGATATTATGAACAATTTATTCACTTCACACTGTGTCCTCCAAATTCGCCCCGCAATGCGGATAATAGTTTCCCAGTCCAATCAGGATTTTTTTGCGATTTTTTCCTAAATTTCAAAGCTTCTTCCAAAACTTTAGCGCTAATCTTAAATTCCTTAGCTGTTTTTACCGTCCATTCACCTTCTCCCGTAGCTCCGACTTTCCACGAAACCTTTTTTAGATCCTGCCCATGCTTTTCGAATGCGCGGAGAATCCATCCAACAAGCCGGGATTCTATAACGCTTCCATTATTGTAAATCTCCGCCGCATTCTTAAGATCTATCTTATATTCGGATTTTTTTAGAATTGCGAACCCTTCCGCCAAAGACTGCATCATCCCATATTCGATCCCGTTATGGACCATCTTCACAAAATGCCCGGCTCCCGCGCCCTGGAAAAATTGCATCCCTTTTTTGGTTGCGAGATCCCTAAAAAGCGGTTTTAAAAAATTAAAAGTTTTCTTGTCTCCCCCGATCATCAAAGATGCTCCTCTTCTCGCGCCGTCAGGCCCCCCGGAAACTCCCGCATCAATAAATTTGATGCCCCCTCGCGAAAAATCTTTTGCCCGCCTGATCGTATCTCGATAAAAAGAATTCCCCGCATCCACTAAAATATCACCCTTCTCCAGAAATTGGATTATATTTTCCACGAGAGAATCAACCGCCTGATGTGGGATTGAAAGAATAATCACGCGTGGAATCGGCAGCTTTCTCAATCTAGAGAAATCGTCCCCCTTATCTAATCCTAAAATCTTCCATCGGCGCTCTCGCAAGCGCAATGCCATATTCCCTCCCATTTTTCCCAAACCAATTATGGCAATCTCTTTTTTCATATTTTGGGATAATGGTCTGGCTCGTAAAATTTTAGCGGAACAAGATTTTTTTTGAATGCGAGTACAATTGAGTCGACAAATTTCCACGATTCGAGCACCTCATCGCGCCCAAGAAAGATTGAATCGTCCTCGGCAAACGCGTATGCGAGGATTTTTTTGTATTCCTCAACGTACTGATATTTAACCGCATGAGTCTCGATTGGAAAAATAATTTGCTTTCTGTCTTTAAAATTGACTACAAATTCTTTACAATTTTCTGGCATAGCTTTCCCCGACTCGATGGTAATCGGCACTCCTTTTAATTTGCCAAGCCGCAAAAATGCCGTCACGCGAAAGAATGTCTCAACTTTGGAATTTCGTTTAACTCCTTTGGTTTCGCGATACCCCTCATATTGGGCGCGATAAGCAAAATGTTTGGCTTGGCGAATATTATAAATTTTAAGGGTACGCAATAATTCCGCTCGCGCTTTCCTGACCGCCTCGCCGTGAAATGCTTTCGGGCGATTCATCGCCACATATGCCAGCATGGCGAGCATATGGTTTTGTCCGACATCGCGAAGTGCACCTACGCCTTCGTAAAATTCCCCTCTCGTCCCAACGTCTTTTTTCTCCCATAATTTAAGTTCGATCGAAGAGATATATTCGCGCGTCCAAATATCTTCGAGAAATTTTTTCCTGAATCTGAAATCGAATAATTCGTCCATCCCGCTTTTGGCAAGATAGTGATCAATGCGGTAAATCTGCTCCTCTTTGAAATATTTTGCGAAAAGTTTTTCGATTTCTCTAGCATCTGTCAAATCTAAACCAATTGGTTTTTCGACAAGAAGAAACATATTTTGATGAATAAGCCCCGCTTTTTGCATATTCTCCAAAACGTGTTTATAGAATTTCGGTGCAACTGCTAGATAAAAAAATATCTTATGGTCGTGTCCCTCCAAAACTCTTTTTAAATCCTCATAAGTATATCTGTCCCTGAAATACCCCTTAACGAAATAAAAAAGCTTTAAAAATCCCGCGAGTCTTTTATCTTTAGCAATTTCATCAAATTTACCTGCCGCATCGCGCATTTTTCCCCGAAAGCCTTCCTCAGAAATATCCCTTCTGGAAACACCGATAACCCTGAAGCCCCTAGGAAGTTTTTTCTCCTTATACAAATAGAAAAGCGATGGCAAGATTTTGCGCGCCATCAAATCCCCCGTCGCCCCAAAGACAACCAAGCTAATCGGATCTTTTTGCATAATCTATTCTAGCGCATTTCCCAGCCTAAAAAAATTTAAAGCCGAGACGCACATGCATACGTCTCGGCTTCATTAAAACCCGTGATCAAATAGCTCATCATAATTCCCATTCCTCGATGACGGGCATATTAAATGCGTTGATACACAGAAAAGTCACTTTATTGCCAAGCACTTCTTCTTCAACAAGTTTTATGCGAATAATCCCGTGCCTAACAAGGAAATTGATTGCGCGCTCCGGTTGTTCCCCTTTTACAACCACAAAACCTTTTAGACTACCGCAAATTTCAGCCAGCCAGCCTTTTAGATTTGGCAAAAAGGGTTCGCTGCTCCATTCAGACCGACGGTGAGAGTGCGCTCTATCCCAAAGATCCGTGTAAATTACTTCTAGCAACGGAAGTAATTCCAGATCATTTTTACCAACATTTATAGTGCACTTGCCTCGCTTACCTACGACGGTTAAGGTACTGGTCATTTTTGGATCCTCCTTTTCTTTGAGATATTTTTAGCACTATCGAATCAGGAAGTCAAAACTAAAACACCGGTTGGCCATTTACAATTTTTTTGGGTTGTTCGGATTTGATTTTTGCGGAAAGCGTTGCATCGTAGACATATTTCGTGCCGTTCCATTTATATGCCGAGACTTCCCACGTCCAATTTCCATCGTTGTCGCTCGCCCCGGAAACTTCCGCCAAAGCCTTCTCTTCAGGAAGTATTTTAAAGACATTCGCGTTCCTAACCGAAGCCCCGTCGCGGAAAATAGCTGGGCGGCTCTCGCCATCCTTTTCTTCGAGCATCAGCCAATCGAATTTCCCCGCGGAAAATATTACAACTCCGTACGTCGTTGTATAAGCCCCATAATCCTTGAGATCAAAAACCAATTCCTCCCTTCCGTTGGTGTTTAAATCCATGGTTTGGTCAATCTCCGGAGCCTCCCCGGACTTGAATGAAAACTCTTCAGAAAATCCTCCTTGCGGAAAATTAAAAATATTGGAAAGCGGCTTGGCATTATCAAGTATATCCACCAAAACCGCATGCGGACCTGAAGAGTCAAGGCTAGTTAACAAAAGTTCTTTTTTGCCGTCGTTATTCGTATCCAGTTCTTTTTCCTTTAAGCCCTGACTTGAAAAGCCCGCCGGCAGCTTTCGTTCCTGGCTTGAGGGTGATGTGGTTTGGACAGTTTCTTTTGTATATTCTTCCTTTTCAGGATTTCTGGACAAAAACCACGCGCCGCCGGCTATTATTACGAGAAGGAGAAAGATTGCTACATTTTTCATCATTAGATTATAATACCACTATGTTCCAAGTAGACAAAAAGTTTCCTCATTTTTCGCTCGAGACCTATAACCCTAAGCGGGATGAGGTGGAAAAAATTACAAACGAAGATTTTCGCGGGCATTGGCTCGTCTTATTTTTCTACCCCGCGGATTTTACCTTCGTCTGCCCGACAGAGCTTTTGGATATGCACCGAAGGGAGGCGGATTTTGAAAAACTAAAGGCGGAGGTCGTATCCGTCTCTACTGATACCGTCTACACCCATAAAGCCTGGATTGAGATGGAGGAATTATTGAAGGGATTTAAATATAAAATGGCCGCGGATCACAATGGCAAATTTTCTCGCGAGCTTGGAATCTATGATGAAGAAAACGGCATGGCCCAGCGCGCCTGCTTCATCATCAACCCCGAAGGAATCCTGCGCGCGTCGTATATCGTCGCCGATCCGATCGGCCGCTCCGCGGGAGAGATCGTCCGAATGCTAAGAGCCATTAAATTCGCCGAGGAGCACCCCGGCAAAGTCTGCCCAGCTTCCTGGGACGAGGGTGCTGACGTACTCGAGAAAGGCATCAAGCACACCGGAAAAGTTTATAAACAGTTGAATAAATAGATTTTTAGGAATTAAAAAAGGCCGCGGATGTAGAGTCCGAGCCTTTCTTATTAAATTTCTTGCCCCAGTAGCTTTAGAGTTTCCCAAGATTTTTTCGCTCTCTTTAGAAGCCCGAGGAGATCAAAAACTTTGTCCGCCGCGATATATTCGCCATCCTCAGCCGCATCGCACCTCAAAACATATCCGCCGCTCGCTCCGCACCTAGCTTTTCTTTTCTCAACCGTCTTTCTTGAAACGGCGAATTGTATAGTCGCCTCTTCGTCGAGCGAAAGCGCTTTCTCCCGCAAAGTAGGGTAGATATTTATCCATTGTCCGCCATCCCGTATGACAAGAAAATTCAATCTCTCTCCTCGCAAGAAAATGCCGAAACTTTTGCCTAATTCCTTATCCAGATATTCAAACAAGGCATTTGCCTCGGCGATATCCTTATTTAAAGGTGCGTGCACGCAGGATGCGAGAGACAAAATGACCATTAACGTTCCTGCTAAATTGGTAACGTTCATTCTAAACCCCCCCTCAAGTTACTTTTTTATACCCTAGCACTTTTGATATAAAATCTCCAGAGTTTTCCAGCCCAGTGCCGGCCGGCATAATCTACGCCGATGCGCGGCGCTTTTTTTATTTTCTTCTGACTTATTTTTATTCCTTCCTCAATCCATATACCGTTTTTTCTTGAAAGAGACTTTTCGTTAAGTTTTTTATCAATTTTCAAAAATTTGCACACCCTCCCAGGGCCATTAATTTCTCTCTCGCCTGCCTTAATTCCCCTGATAAGTACTGCGGCTGGATATTCTTTTTTCTCGGTTACAATATTCAGGCAGTAATACATCCCGTAAATCAAATATACATAAATCGTCCCCGCGTGGTCGAACATGATGCTCGTCCGCTCCGTTTTCCCGCGCGAAGCATGCGAAGCTTTGTCATCCAGCCCGCGATACGCCTCCGTTTCCATAATAATCCCCTCTATCCTTTTCCCGCGATAAACTCTGACAATTTTTTTACCCAAAAGTTCTCTTGCCACCAAAATAGTGTCCCGCTCAAAAAATTTTCTGCCAAGCATTTTCATAAGCTAAATCTAGCAAATAAAAAAGATCCGGAGAACATGCGTCCCCCGGACCCGATGGCATAGCGGATTCCTCCGATTATGCCGCTTTCGATTCGCTGTCGCAGATGTGATCAGTCAAAGCGTCGACGGTGCTTAGATTATAGAGGAACACCTCGTCGAAATCGACGTCAGGATAAATCGCCTCGAGTGCAGTAATAGTTTCCAAGCGATTGAGAGAATCTGCACCCAAATCTTTCTCAAGGTTAGCGCCTGTATCGACTTCCTCTATACCCAAAATGTGCGCGACAACGCTGACAACTCTACGCTGTACTTCTTCCCGATTCATTCACCCCACCTCCTTTCCGGGAACTTTCATTCAATGTAAATATGCCACAAAATCTTTATTATTGCAAATTATTGGTTTTCTCTGAGAGTCTCATTAAATAGTTCGAGATTAAAACAATGACGACGGTTATCAAAATCGCGTAGATAAATTTCGCCCAGAGGCCGTTTTGGGACGCAGGGAGAAAATACTCAATCAAAGATTTAATCGCCTCGTTCCAGGCCAAACCGGCAACCAACCCCAGAGCCGCCAAAATATATCCGAAAGTTTTCTCTCTGACTTCTTTCTTGAGATCGGGAGGCATATTAACGAAATCTAACCGGTATTTTTAACTCATCCGCATGCTCCGGTAACCCAGAGGGATTGTCCTTCTCTAAAATTAAAAATCCCGTATCTGTTGTCGGCGGATTGAATTTTAACCCCGCCTTGAACGGAACAAAATTTTCCGTCATCCATTCTCCTTCAGCTTGCGCAGGAGTTCGCGCCAAAAGTTTGCCGTTCGCATCATAAAGGCTTACCGGAAAAGACGCTTCAAAATACCAAGTTCCCCGAGCTTCTCCTTCAATTAATAACGGGCTCGTCACAATATTGTTCGGACGAGGGGAGGCTAATCTGATTAAGTTCTCCTTTTCTAAAGCGTTTCCGATATTTTCCACAAAAGTTTTTCCATCCGAAGTCTTACACTGACGCGGATAACTCTCCGTAACTGAATAACCTGCTTTGACGCATTCTTCGAAAGTATTAGCCTTTGGGCCTGCCTCCGGCATGGCTATTGTATTAGTATCCCAGTAATACCATCCAGCCCCTCCAAGGATAATTAGCACCAAGATAATTATAATCGCGCTTTTCATCGTACTTCTTTATTATAAGTTACCCGATAAATTACGCCAGCCTTATCATCCGAGATAAATATCGTCCCTCCGGGATGGATTATGATATCCACTGGCCTGCCCAAAGCCTTATTTCCATCCAACCACCCCGTTATAAAATCCTCTTCCCCAATATATTTTCCATTGGCATCCAAAATATATCTAACAATTTTATATCCGGTTGGCTCCGTGCGGTTCCATGAACCGTGGTACGCGACCAAAAGATTGAACCAATAATTCTCGGGCCATCCTTCTTCCGGGAAAAACGCCATTCCCAATGGCGCGGAATGCGCAGGGATATCTATGTAACTTTCCGTTTCAAATGGCTCCTCGCAGGGATTTCTTATATAAATATTATTGTCAAAATTGGTGTCGTGGATATTTTTGCCGTAACATATCGGCCAGCCGTAGTTGTTCTCCTCTTCTATAATATTTATTTCGTCAGGCGGTAGATTATCTCCAAGCAAATCCCGGCCCATCTCCGTCGCCCAGATTTTGCCATCCACGGGATGAATTGCCATAAAAACCGAATTTCGAAGCCCTCTCGCGTAAGTCTGGAGATTCGAGCCGTCCGCATTCACAACCAATATCTTGGCTCTTCTCCAATCTTTCTCATCGCAAACATTGCAAGAAGAACCCACGGAGATTAAAAGCTTATTGTCGTTCGGATAAGGAAGGAACATCAGGGTTCTTGTCGTATGCCCGCCTGTGGAAGGCAGGTCAACGATATTTTTTGCGTTTTTTAATTTTAGATTTTTATCGTCGTAATCATACATAACGACTTTATCCGTCTCGGCAATATAAATTTTGCATAACCCAGTCTCGGGGCACTTAAAAGCAATGCCGTGGGGCTTTTTAAGCGCAGATATTACGGTTCTTGTTTCATCGGACATTCCGTCGCCGTTTTTATCCGGGAGCAATGCAACAACCTCCCCTTTCGATGGAATGCTGACGAGTATATTCCCTGCCGGATCATATGCCATCACACGTGGGGCACCCAAATCCTTGGCAAAAATGGAAATCGAAAAACTGTCCGGTAATTTCAGCGGAAAATCGGTCGAATTTTGGGGGATATCCTTTATCACATTAGAAATATCTTCGCTTGGCTTGGATATTGCAGGAAGCGCACCTCGTATAAATTCCCACGCGTAATATCCTCCAGCAAAAAGAATTATTAAAACTAAAACCAAGATTAATTGTTTTCTCATGTTAGTTTCTCTATCTTAACCCCCAAAAGCCTTATTTTCCATTTTCTCGGATTCTCTCGGCTATCGAGAAAAGGCAGGAAAAGTTTCATCGCTTCCCTTTCCAATATTTTTTTATTCGAGGCCTGCTTCGCTAAAGTATGCGCCCGAGTTTTTGTTAGGAAATTCTCAAAGCGGATTTTTATAGAAACAGTCCTGAATGATTTATATTTTGACGCATGAAATCTCCTGTAAACTTGCTCGGCTAAATCTTTTAATGTTTCCAAAAGCAAGACCGGATCGCGCACATCAGTCCCAAAAGTATTTTCCTCGCTTATGGATTTCGCATCATATTCTTGAATTAGAATAGCTTCATCCTTTCCGCGGATTTTATCATAAAAATGCGGGAGTTCGTTCTGGGAAAGTTTTTTTAAATCCAAAACTGTCTTGACTCCTTTTTTTGAAAATATAGCCTCTGTCTTGGGGCCGATGCCGGGAATTTTTCTGATCGGCATCGGTTCAAGAAATTTTTCGGCATCCTCTTCTTTGATAACTGTAAGCCCGTCCGGCTTTTTGAAATCCGACGCGATTTTCGCGATAAGCTTATTCGGCCCAATTCCAATAGAACAAGACAGCATCTCTTTTCCAAATACTTCCTCTTTTATTTTCTTCGCGATCAACTCTGCCATTTCAAAAGACCCCTCCACGCTTAAATCAAAATATGCCTCGTCCACACTCGCCTCCTCCACTAAATCCGAGTAGCTTCTTAAAATTTCCATTATTTTTCCGGAAACCTCTTCATATTTCCTAAAATTTCCAGCGAGAAAAAAACACTTTGCCTTTCCATTTTTTCTCGCTTCCTCGCATAATTTCCATGCGCGCGATATAGGCAAAGCGGAGCACACTCCATATTCCCGTGCCTTGTAATTGGCGGTGGAGACAACGCCACGCCCCGCTCCGTCTTTCGGATCCGCGCCGACAATAACCGGTTTTCCTTGGAGCCACTTATGGTCCCTCTCCTCAACCGCCGCGAAAAACGCATCCATATCAAGATGTCCAATGATACGCATCTTGAAATTATAAACTAAGCGGTCTTCCTGTTATAGAACCATTTCATTAATTCCATCAGGATGATTTTGAATATGCCCAGCGCTAGAATCAGCATAACGTGTACGGGATGGAGGGGCGCCGTCTTTAAAATTGTATTCAGGGCCGGAATATAAACAGCTGAAGTCATCATTACAAACCCGATCCCAACCGCAAAAAGAAGATAATTATTGTCAAATAGATTTGTTTTGTAGATCGGTGTGTTGAGAGATTTTATGGAAAAAATATAGAACAAGGATGAAGTTCCAAGAGCAGTAAAAATTATCGTTCTGATATATTCGATCGGAAACGATGTTTCCTCAAGGAAATAATAAAAAATAGAAAGTAAAATTATGTCAGTCATGGCAGCAAAACTAAACGAAAGCATTCGAGCCTTTTTGTCCAAGATAGGATCCGTCCTCCTCATGGGCTTACGCCGCATTATTCCGTCCTCTCCTTTTTCAAACGCAAGAGCGAAATTCGGAAAACCGTCTTGAACAATGTTCGTCCACAAAATCTGCACCGCGGTCATCGGCAAAGGCACTCTCAAAATCAGCGAGCCCAAAACCAAAGTGATTTCCGTAAAGCTCGACGCAAGGAGATAGATAACAACTTTTTTTATATTATCAAAAGCGGTTCTCCCATATTTAATCGCTTGCGCAATTGTGCTTAAGCCGTCATCAATCAAGACTAAATCGGATGCTTCTTTTGTGACATCCGTGCCGGAATTTAGCGCAATCCCGATATCTGCGTACTTCAAAGCGGGGGCGTCGTTGATGCCGTCCCCGGTCATCGCGACTGCTTCTCCTTTTTCTTTCCAAGCTTTCGCTATCAGTATTTTATGTTTTGGATCAACTCGTGCAAAAATTTCGACATCTTTAATTCTTGAAAACATGTCACGTCCTGAAATATTCTCAAGTTCGGATCCTTCCATAATATTCTCCGCGCTAAATCCCAACTCCTGCCCGATTGTTCGCGCAGTAAGCTTATGGTCCCCGGTAAGCATAATGATTTTTATACCAGCAGAGCGAACTTCCCGAACCGTCTCCTTAACATCCGCCCTTATCGGATCACTAATTACCGCGAGACCCAAAAAAGTAGGGTGCTTAACTAAGTTAAAAAGTTCGACCTCGCTTTTTTTCGAAATATCACTCGAGGATATTGGCAAAGCCTCTTCTGCCGCCGCGATAACCCTAAATCCTTTTCGTGCTAAATTTTCGCATTCGAGCAAAACATCTTTTTTATCGGAAAAATTGATTGATTTTTCCAAAATGAACTCCGGTTCCCCTGTTATAAAAACCTGAACCGCCTCTCCATGCGTATTCTTTGCTGTATGAAACGAGGCAATTATTTTTCTAGCGGAATCAAATGGCAGGAAATTCACCCTGGGAAAAACTTCGAGAATTTTTTTAAGATCTAATCCTTTTTCCAAAAATATTTCAAGCTTCGCTCTATCTGTCGCCTCGCCCTTAACCGCAATCTTTCCATTATCATTTTCTATTATCGCTTCGTTGGCGAGAGCCAGAGCGCTTAGCATCGAGCCTTCATCCTTTGCAATTATTTTCTCAACTTTCATCCGCCCTTCCGTTAAAGTTCCCGTCTTATCGGTCAGTAATATAGAAACGGATCCCAAGGTTTCCGCCGCCAATAATTTTTTCACGAGGCCGTTATTTTTGAAAATATTTTTGCTGGCGACCGCAAGCACAACCGCGATAGCCGCGGGAAGGCCTTCTGGTATGGCTGCTACAGCTACGGCAACGGCGGTGATAAAAATTTGGTAAAAATTAAATTTTTCGTAAATCCCGACAACAATTATAACTATGGAGGCGATCACAACCAAAATACTCAAAAATTTTCCCAAACTTCCAATTTTTTCCTGCAACGGTGTAATCTCCTCTCCGGATTCTTTTGTAAGAAGAGCTATGGCGCCTATCTCCGTATCCTTTCCTGTTTTGACTACAATCGCTTCTCCTTCCCCTCGTTCGATGGAACTCCCCATGAAAACCATATTTTTCCTATCGGCCACTCCGGTTTTTTGAGAAATTACTTCGATATTTTTTTTAACCGAAGAGGATTCCCCAGTCAAAAGAGCTTCGTTTGTTGCAAGATCCTTGGCTTTTATAAGCCTGGCGTCAGCGGGAACCCTCATTCCGCTTTTAATAATTACGACATCCCCCGGGACAAGCATCGCCGAGTCAATCTCCTTAATCTCTCCATTTCTTTTAACCAAAGCGGAGACCCTGACTTTCTCCGCAAGCCTTTTTAAAATCTGGCTCGAAGAATATTCTTGGTAAAATCCGATGCCAATATTAATTACTACGGAAACTAAAATTATTATCGTATCCAGTTTCTCGCCAGCGAAAAAAGCCAAGATGCTTGCGATGATCAAAATATAGACCAGTGGGCTTTTTATTTGTCCCCAAATAAAAGCCAAAGCCCTAAAGCCCGATTCTTTAGGCAATTCATTTGGCCCATATTCCAGAAATTTCTTTTTGTATTCCGCTTCCGAAAGCCCATCCTTATTGCTTCCGGTCGCCTTAAATACATCCTCAACAGAAAGCTGATAATAATCCGCCATATTTATTAAATTATTATTGCGGCTACTACGAAATATATTAATAGTGCCAGAATATCCTGAGCTATCGTTGTGAAAGGTCCGGCGCCAATTGCCGGATCTTTGCCAAAGCGCCTCAATACGAGCGGGACCAGCGTTGCGATAATAACAGACAGGGTTGAGGCAGCTAAAATCGAAATGCCAACGATTATTGAGACTTCGAAATCGTTAAAAACAAACATTGAATATCCAAAAAGCAGAATTCCTAATGCGGAACCAAGCAGGAATCCGACAAGAATTTCTTTAATTAAATATTTTCCGAGGTCAATTTTTTCGATCACGAGCGCGCGGATAAACAAAGTTTCCGTCTGTGTGCCTACGGCATCAGACATATAAACAATGACGGGTATAAAAAATGCGAGCTCTAATTTTTCTAAAAGCGCTCCTTCAAAAAAACGGACAATGAGTGTCGCAAACATCCCGCCGACCAGCCCGACCAAAAGCCACGGCAACCGGACTTTTACCAGTCGTGTCGCGCTGAATTTAACAATATCGGTAATGGGCTGATGGGCTAGATGCCCCAGCGCTTTATGATGATGAACCTGTTTTTCGTCCGCCACGAGGTTTAACAAAATTCGCAAACTGCGGCGGCTTTTTCCTTATGCTCCCCCTTGGATGCATCTCCGCAGCAATCTTTGCAGCAAAAAGTGGAACCCTCAAGGACGAAGACGCCCTCGGATTTCTTTTTTTTCTTGCCGCATTTCGCACATGTAAAAAGTTCTTCAGAATTTGTCGTTTTATTTTCCATAGCTATTCCATTTTTATAATTTTTCCTTCAAGTCCCAATATCTTCCCTGTGCGCATCGCGAAAAGCAAAAGCAGCACCAATGCGTAGATAACATGCTCGTCCACTATATAAGCAGTTGTTCCGATTTTCGGAAACTGGAGAACTGCAAAATAATAAAGGATCATCATCAGAACTGCGGAAATTGAGCTGTACCGGACTAATATTCCTAAAATAAGCGAAATTCCAATCAATATCTGCCCGTATTCATTCAAGAAATTAATTACCGGGAGGATGCCCGGACTCGCAAACCAGTGATAGAGATCGGGGAAAGTCTTTGCGGAATTCAGATAACCGGCAGCTGACCAATTTCCTTTCATGAGCTTCGACAAGCCGGCATAAAGAAAAAGCCATCCAATCGAAACCCTGAGAAGAAATAAAGATAGTTTTTGTGACTTCGTCATGTTAATAAATTAATAATAATTAGAATACTGGATTTAGCGAGTAAATCATGTAGAACCCGAGGGCGAGAAGCGCCAGCCCGATACCCAAGCGCATGAGTCCTCGATGTTCTTTTCTCCACTCCTCCAACCTTTCAGACGACGTGCCGAAGTATGCGGCGCCGATAATTATTAGTAGAGGTAAAATAAATATCAGATTGTACAAGAGCATAAGCGGTACTGCGGCGGAAAACTCTCCCTTGGATAATAATCCGAGAATCGCAAGATACGGCGCTCCGGTACAAGGCAATTCTACGAGTACAACAAATACTCCAAGCGCGGCCGTGGTCAGAAAGAGGAGGGCTGGATGGCGCCCCTCCATATTGGAAATCCAATTGGTGTATGCTTTGATGCGAGCGGCTCCCCCGGGGATCATTTGCAAAGAAAACCCCTGGCCATACCAAAAGTAATCCTTAATCTCAAACAATCCGGCTATTATCGCGATCAGCGCGGCAACCCAGTAAAAAGTCGAGGAAATCCCGGTTGAAAGCGCGAATTTTAAAATGCCGAACCCGAGCAGGAGATAAGTTGCGTAAACGACAGCGGTGTAGAGAAAGCCTCCCAGAAGCATTTTTCCGGGGCTCTTAAACGCCTTCATCATAAAAGCAATGAGAAAAATCAGAACGCCGAATACGCACGGGTTGATGCTGTCGATCAGCGCCGCCGAAATAATGATCCCTAAAGTTAGTTCCTGTCCCATTATGTTATTCTACCGGGCAATTAGTGAAAGCTGCTAAATCTTTGACTTGCTGTAGGCCTTCGAGCCTTTTTACCTCCAACCCGCCGGATTCCATAAGGAACGTCGGGGTTTTGCTTATTTTTTTGCTCAAACACAATTCCGGCTGCGGATTTTCTCCATCGGGGTGGCATTCTACTGAATTAATTTTCTTGTACGCTTCTCCCAAAACCATCTCCTGTCTTCTGCAAGTGCTGCATCTGACGGATTTATAATAAACGACTCCTTTTGAATTGAGGCATTGGATAAATGTCGAATAATCTTTTTTGACAACTGTTCCGGTCTGAGCAAAATAAGTAACCCCAGCGGCAACCAGCCCCGCTATGAGCACAGGTACCCCAATCCGGAATGCCGCTTTAGAATCCAACCCGGAAGCCCACAAGGAGGCACCGAAAATTATAAGCATCAAAACTTTCGAAGTTTCGCACAAAATGCAGATTGAGTTTATAAAAATAAGCTCGGTCAGCGAAAGGTATAAAGAAGGAATGAGCGCGAAAAGAGTTACTATAAATAAAGTCTGAAAAGCCTTATCTCTTCTTTTTATTACCAAAAATAAAACAGCCGCGAAAAACAAAAGCCCCAAGACAGATACGGGGATGCCGAAAATCTCCGAATAAATGCTAGTCGTTACGACATCACAGGAAACTTCTTGGGAAATATCGCAAAAAGATTTTGATTGGGAATAATGTATATAAGTTAAGTACGACATTATCCCGATACCCGCGAGCGCGCATAAAACAATTACCCAAAAAGCGGCTTTTTTCATTAATCTTATTATACGCTAGGTCAACTCACTCATCCAGTGGATATTCATTGGAGTTAGAATATTTGTGAGGGTCAAGATCGAACTTCTTTTTGCATTCTCCGGAACAAAAATAATAAGATTGCTCGCCTATTTTTGAAGAAAATTTTGCCTTTTGGGGGTTTATTTTGAGCCCGCAGACCGGGTCTGGGGTGTCCAAAATTTTTTCCTTGTCTATCATAACCACATTATAACCCAGTGCGTTTTGAAATGTTATTGCTATACTGTGTTAAACGGTCTTTAACTATTTTCCTTAAGATTGGGAGGTGATCGCATGTACCACAAAGTTACGATCAGAAAAACCAACGCTTGGGTTGTTTTTTGGTTCGTTTCCATTCTCTATGCCTTCTGGTTTCTGGCGAGAGACTTATTTATAGCGCAGTGGAGCAGAGGCCCTTTCGTAATCGCGGCCGTTACGGCGCTATTAGTAGTCCGTAATATTTTCCTCGAATGGGCATTGCACAAGTATGTGCTCCACGGAACGTTGCCCGTTCCTCTGCGGGACCATTGGCCTGTGCGAAGTTTTTATGAGGCCCACGATGGGAGGCACCACTTTCTCACCCGCTTAAGCCAGTACGCCATTTTGGATGAATCACAAATCCAGTCATCGACATTCCCATGTTGGGCCTTACCTGTGCTTATCCTGATCGACCTGCCGTTTTTATCACTAGCTCAATACTTTCTCGCTTCGACCGTCCCGGTCATTCTTTCGGGTATCTTCGCGGAATCGTTTTCATACTATACGTATGAAACCTTACACGCGTTGTACCACGCGGACTTTGAATCGGTTTGGAAACCACTTGTGGAAATTCCGGGACATCGCGGGAGATTCTATAAATGGGTGTATGAATATCACAAGGGTCATCACAGAAACTCGAGGACAAACCTGAATATGGTCATCCCCCTCGCGGATTTACTCCTTGGGACATTAAGGACCAAAAAGGCCTAAAAATCCCGAACAACCCGACTGCCGGACGCACACGCGTTCCGGCAGTCTATTTATTTTCTGATTCTTTGAAACTTCTCTGCAGAGTTGATTTTTTCGCCATTCTATTGTATTATGAATACATAGCTAATATAAATGTCTAACGCCTCAAAACCAACATCGTTTTCCGGCCTGGGTATTGCTCCCAGGCTTCTTGATATTTTGACTCGACATAAATTTGATACGCCTACTCCGATTCAGGCCAAAGCAATTCCAGCGGCGCTCGAAGGAAAGGATCTTATCGGCATCGCACAGACGGGAACAGGGAAAACTCTCGCCTTCGGAATCCCGATGATCCAATCGATAGCGCAGGCAAAAGGCTCGGGCCTTGTCGTCCTTCCCACCCGCGAACTCGCGCATCAAGTAGACGAGGCTTTGCATAAAATCGGGCGAGAGCTTGGACTACGGACTGCGCTTTTGATTGGCGGGGCTTCCTTTAACGAGCAGATGCGCGCGATATCCAAAAACCCACATATAATCATAGGTACTCCCGGCCGTATCAATGACCATCTCGAACGCAAAACAATTTCACTTGATAAAGTTTCGATAGTCGTCTTGGACGAAGCCGATCGCATGCTTGATATGGGATTCCTTCCCCAAATTCGCCGGATAATCTCGCGGCTCCCAAAAGCGCGCCAGACAATGCTTTTTTCAGCAACCATGCCGGACGACATCGTTCGGATTGCGACCGAATATATGAAGCTCCCCTTCCGGGTTGAAATTGCCCGCCCCGGCTCTGCCCCGGAAAAAGTTGACCAAGAACTTTTCGTCCTCGACCGCGAAGATAAAATACACCTTTTGAAAAAAATTCTCGAAGAATACAGAGGCTCAATTTTAATATTCATCCGCACTAAGCATGGCGCAAGAAAAGTTTGCAAGCAAATCAGGGATATGGGCCATTCCGTTGCCGAAATTCATTCGGACCGCTCTCTCGCCCAACGCCGAGCTGCCCTTGAAGGATTTAAGACTGGGGGGCATAGAATATTGGTCGCAACAGACATCGCTTCCCGTGGGATCGATGTAAAAGGAATTGAACTCGTACTTAACTACGACATTCCGGAAAACCCGGAGGATTATGTACACCGTATCGGACGCACTGGCCGCGCGGGCGCACCTGGGCGCGCGATTTCATTCGTCACTCCTGACCAGAAAAGGGCTGTCCGCGATATCGAACGCCTGCTACAGACTTTCATCATGATCTCAAAAATGCCGGAGCTTCCCGGCCGTCCTCGGCGTGAATTCAGAACTTCTCCGGAGGCAGCAAGGCCGCATTCAAGATTCCATCCGCGTCGCCAGGGATATTTCAGAAGCCGAAGATAAGAACTCAAACATTCAAACCGTTCAAGAATAGGGCTCTTTCTTTTGCAAACGCAATCTCGGAGAGATGAAAAATCGTATAGGTTATGAAAAATGCCGACAAAACGTCTATAGAATAATGCAAATGCCCGAGAAGCACCACGGCGCCGAAAACTACAGAGGAAGTCAAAAAGAAAATTCTTAGGACTTTTTGATTCCAAAATGTAAGCGCCATCAAAAACGGGAGTCCCGTGTGCGCGGAGAAAAATAGGTCCGCGCCTGAAGTGAATTTATTTATAATACTTTCCGGGTTTATATAAATCTGGTCCGGGAAAGGCCCCAGGTGTGTCAGGCTTATAAAAATCGAGCGTATAAGAACAAATAGCGCAATGCTCTTTAGCGCAAATGGAACGCGATTCGGCTTCATTAAGCATAGGACCGCGACAAAAAGCCAAAATATAAAAGAGCCATAAATAAAAATCCAATCGACATCCATAACTTCTGTGTTGCTAAGTACAATATCCGTAACGTAGTTTGACGCGCGCTCGACTGTGTATATCCCGGCATAAAAATTTATAACCACGCTTAAAATCAAAAGCAGGAATCCCGCAAGCACAGATATCAAAAATTCCTTATTTCGCAGATGCGCTTTATATTCAGCCCAGCTTGCCATATCTTATTTTATATCCCAATTAAGCAATTTTTTGTAGATGTCGCCCGCATTTCTGGAAAGTATATCAATGCTTTTGCTCTCGGCCAAAGCTTTGGCGCCCTGCCCTAACTTAAGCCGCATTTCTTTATTTTCTATAAGCATTTCTATATGTTTTCTAAATTCCGCGTCATTTTTTGCCTTGAGGCAATTTTCCCCGTGCCGAAGCCATCCCTCATAGACAGGGATGTCCCGGACTACAATCGGAAGGCCGATAGCCGCCGCTTCGAGTATGGCCATGCCTTCATTTTCCTCATATGAGGGAAAAATAAATATATCAAGCGCATTAAATGCCGCCACTGCGTCATCGACAAATCCTGGAAAAAAGGCATTTAGCGGCAATTCTTTAGGCAAGGGCTTTACCAATAACCCGCTGTATATCTTACCAAACCAGAGAAATTTATTTTTTGGAAATTCTTTCGCGAGATAAATAAACGTGTCTGTTCCTTTTCGCGGCAACACAAGCCCGACGGTTCCTACGGCCAATCCTTCAATTCCATACTGCCTTCGCATAAAATTTCTTTTTTCTTCCGATGCGCAATAAAGATTCGTATCAACGCCATTTGAAAGTACAACCAATTTCTCCGGAGGAAGCCCGTATGCCAAAAGAAGCGTTTTTGTGTACTCGCTAGGACAAAAAACAATATCCCCCCTGCCGTAAGCGTAAGTAAGATATTTTTTAAAAACCGGAGCGACGAGCGGCATAAAACGGAAAACCTGCATGGCGTCCTCCACTGTCACGTGCGCCCAAATAATTATTTTTTTCCCTTGCCTCCGCGCCAGGCGCATTAAATATAATGACTTTATCCAAGGTGTATTTATCTGCAAAATATCGCAGTCGCTCGCCCATTTTTCGGTATATGGTATATTAAGAAACTTAAGAGCCCGAATCTGGTTTCTGTAAGAGGAAAGAAGGCCGGTTCCTATTTTTTTAAAAAGAATTCCGCCTAAAAAATGGTAAAACTCAAGATATAAGCAGATTTTCATAATTATTTTCGTGAATCCGCGCAATATTATGTTTTGAATATTTCAAAGACAATTCGCGGGATTTAGCGGAATATTTTTCCAGGATTAATATATTATTAAAAAGTTTTAGTACGCTATCCGCAATTTCCTCCGGCTTATCCGGAGACACCAGAAACCCTGAACGTTCGTTTTCTATCATCTCGGAAAGTCCAAGTGCGGATACGGCAACAACAGGAAGCCCGCTTGCCATCGCTTCAATTACGGAAAGCGGAAAGTTTTCGCTCTTGCTCGCGGTTACAAAAACGTCGCTTGCCCGAAGCGCTGCTGCAAGTTCGCGCCCGTATAAAAATCCCATAAAGCGCACATTTTTTTCCACTCCGATGCGTTTCGCTAAAATTTCAAGATTCTCTCTTTCCGGTCCGCCTCCTATTATAACCAGAGTGGAGTCGGTAGACTTCCCTGCGATTACGGACATCGCGCGAATTACCACATCGATGCTTTTTTCATAGCTTACGCGCCCCATATATACTAAAACATTTTTCGAAAAACCAAACTGTTTTTTCAGCTCTTCTTTCTCATTTTTATCCGCGGCTGGCTTAAAAAAATCGGTATCAATCGAATTCGGAACGACAACCATGGGGCGGGAAACTCCGTACGATTCGAGGGTGTCCGCAAGCGTCATCGTTGGGCTCACAACCAAGTCGCACCGATTATAAAACGCAGCGACGTATTTGGAAGAGAGTTTTTTCGCCCATCCGTAATCCGCATAAATATGCTTGAGGTAATGGTCAAAAAAAGTATGGTGGGTTCCCACAAGCGGAATCCCGAGAATTTTTTTAGACAAAACCGCTTCCCATCCAACCGCAAAAGGCGTATGCACATGGATTATATCCGGTTTGAATGATTTTATTTTCGCGAGCGTCCAGCCTAACGGGAGCGAAAATCGCTCATTGGGGTAGCCGAAAAACGGCATGGAAAAAATCCTCGTGAGCCCGAATTTTTCCGGAGACGGGCCTTTGCTCGCCTTGCCGGACGAAACGGTGAATACGCGGACATCGTGCCCTTTTTCGACAAGAATTTCCGCGGAACTTTTAACTACATTCGCGACTCCGTTTACCTGTGGCGGAAACGTATCGGTAAATAATGCAATTTTCATAACTTTTCCATAAATTTCTCGATAATTTCTGCGAGCTCTTCTTGCGATTGCGATGCGATAAAATGGCTAGGGTGCTCCGATACAATAACTTCCCCCTTAGGCATTGCCCGCGCCATGTCTCGCGCCTCGGCCTCGGATAAAATAGGGTCTGATTTCGCACGAATGATTAGCGTTGGGGAGGTAATATTTCCGATTATTTTACGAAAATCGAATTTCAATGTCAAGGCAAGCATCCAGAAATTCACAGAAATCGGCATGGTATTAAGCCCAATCCACGTTGAATGCCAATAGCCGGAAGAAGACCTGTGATCATACTTATAATAATGCTCTCTTCTCTGCCACCGCAAAAGTGCCGCCAATATTCGCAATTTCCAATAAATTATTGGCGTTAAAAATCCTAAATGTTTATATGCGAACGGACTTACATAATTTGCGCTTACAAGGACGAGCCCTGCCACTTGCGCGGGATGTTTAGCGGCGTAATCGATAGCGATGCTTCCGCCGAACGAATACCCGACAAGAATAAATTTTTCAAGCTTTTCATTTTTTGCTATAAGTTCGAGATCATTGGAAAATATTTCAAGGCTATAGCGCGATCGCTCTTTTGTTTTATCCGATTCGCCATGCCCGCGGATGTCTGCCGCGATTGTGTTGTATCCTTTTTCCGCAAGGCGTTCCATAATATTTACCCAAGTCGTGTGATTTGCGGATAGGCCGTGCAAAAAAATAATAGTGGGGCGTCCGTGGATGGGCGCGTTTTTGAAATAGCAAATCGCCCCCGTGCCGCTCTCGATTGTTTTTTTCTCAATCATCTTTTTCCAGCAATTCCTCCTGTTTCACTTTGCGGTAAATAAAATAAACCACTACAACTAAAATGCCGATAACGCTTGCAATAATTCCAAATATCCTCCGGATTATATCCGACTGGTTCAGGGCTTCGCCGAAATAAAAACCAATCGAAATTAAAATAAGCGATTTTAAAACGGTTGCCGTAATATTGTAATAAGCGTATGTGGAAACCTTCATTCTGGTCATGCCGGAGATGGTCTGTATTGTCGAGCTTAACGGATCCGCGATTTTTCCAAAAACTAGTATTTTCCCCCCGTGGTTATCAAAGTGTTTTTCAAGCGCCGCTATTCTACTCGCCGTAATTCCGACATAGCACCCATATTTTTTGACAAAGCGTTCCCTTCCTAAGCGTCCTAGCGTGTAATATCCGGCGTCGCTCGTAAGATCGCCTGCGACCGCTACCATATAAGCTACCCAAAAATCCAAAAGCCCAAGGGACGAAAGGTACCCCGCGATAAGCGTTGCTATAGGGCCTTCAATCGCGACGACCGCAAACAACGCCGTATATTTATAAAGCAGCAGCCATCCGAGAATTTGCACGACCGAAAACATCGCCTCCAGTATAGCTTCTAAAGGCTAAATATGCTACACTCGTTGAGAAACGTCAAAAGGAGGACGCTATGATTAGTTTTTTGACATCGTTTCCCGCATGGCAGATATTCGCCATTTTATTCTTTCTATGTATCGGGGTTTTGCCCATCGGGAGATTACTGATAGAGGGGAGGTCATACAATATCTCTTACGCGAGTGCGTATGGGGATATAGCGCTGATACTTACGGCACTCATTGCCAAAGAAATCCTCTCCCAGCATCCAGCGGCCGAATGGCTCGAAAGCCAATCATACCAAAGAGTTGCATTCTGGATCTGCGCATGCGTCGGAATCGTCTCTTATGTCGTAGCAGTAAAAACTGGACACGGTTGGGGAACTTTCATGGATTTTTACCACAGCATTATCATTGTTCCCTTGCTCCTTTACATGTTGGCAACGACGATACCATTAATCTTTGTGGGAGGGACGATGGTAGACCAGGCCTATATATTCGCCCTTGCTGGAATTTGGATCTGGACATTTATCGCCGACGCTTTTACCGGGCGGCTACGCCAGCCAGAGTATCTGAAGACCCACCAAATCACGCAAATTTAGCTGAACCCCTCAATTCTGACAGCCGCATTGTGCAAGCACCATGCGGCTGTTTTAAATTTCTAGATAGCATTTTAAAGAACCTCAAAAACCTTATTTTTTGAAGAAAATCCGGAGACCAATTTCACGCGCGAAGGCGCGACTCCAAAATGTTCCGCGAGCGCTTCTTGGATCGCGATATTCGCTTGCCCGTCTTTGGCTTGCTCCCTCACCGAGACCGCAAAATGCGAAGAATCAATTTCTTCGCATTTTATAATTTTCGAGTTTGGTTTTGCTTTAACAAAAATTTTCACCTTTCAATCAATTTGCCTTGTCTTTCCTGTCCGCCCACAAGGACATAATGCCTAACGCGGCAAAGATGGCGGCCTCCGGCCACTCGCTGTCGATAAACGCCTTGATCAACGCCAAGCCGAAAAAGAGGACGAAAACCATAAAACTGCTCCCGAATTTCATCTTATTTATTTACTTGTTTCCAGAGCCAGACGCCGAGAAGGACCAAATCAACTACAATCACGAGCCACGCGATCGCAGCTAAAAATCCTCCGCCGCCCATCATGCCCCAGCCACCGCCGTAATATCCCATCATATGTTTATATTATACACCCAAAAACGAGAAAATGTAGAAAATACGCTTCATTGGCCTCCCGATTGCCACTCTTTTATAAAATCAAATTGGTAGATGAGGTTCGCAGTGTTTAAAGTCAAATTATCCCTGATCATAAAACCGACATAAAGCTCGAGCGCGATTGCGACAACGACAATCGCGAAGGTAGGCAATTTCCGCGCCATAATAAATCCCAAAGCCGCGGACATAGTGTCAAAAACGGAATTGATGATGCTGTCTCCAATATATCCCTGGGCGAGCGCCTGCTGGCGGTAGTGGTTTATAAGCCAAGGCGTATTTTCAAAAACTTCCCATCCGGATTCTATAGCGAGCGCAAACAAGAGCCGTGCGCCAACCGACGAGCGCGGGAATAAATACCAAGCCAAAAGATAAAATAAAAATCCGTGGATGATGTGCGAGGGCGTATACCAATCGGTCAAATGCTGCGAGTTTCCAGAGCTCAAAACGACCCCTTCCCAAAATTTCACGTACCCGCATTCGCATATGGGCGGCTGTCCGAAGGAAGAAAGGGCCAGCGCCTGAATTAAAATAATCCCCGCACACAATAAAACAGCCGTAGATAGTGAAATATTTTTTATGCGCTCCATTTTCCTATTTTACCCTTACGCCAGCCGAAAACGAGCGGAAGCGCAAAGGTCAAAATATAACATATGTATACGTCGAGCTTGTCTGGTCATATAATTATTTTACCTTTCTTTCTTCTCAAATTCCAAACAGACGGAATTTACACAGTAACGTTTGCCGCCCTGTTCTTTCGGGCCATCTTTGAACACATGTCCCAGGTGAGCTCCGCATTTTTTGCAAACGACCTCTGTTCGGGACATTCCGAGGCTTTTATCCTCTTTCAAAATAATATGGTCTAAATCGGCGGGGGCGGTAAAGCTCGGCCAGCCTGTACCGGAGTCGAATTTGGTGTCCGATGAAAAAAGCTCCGTTCCGCAAATCGCGCAACGATACATTCCTTTTTCGTGGTTATCCACGTACTTGCCAGCAAATGGGGCCTCAGTCCCACCGCGGCGCGCTACCCGAAAAAGTTCAGGCAGCAATTCTTCGTCCTTTTTCATATGCTTATCCATTTTTCTTAAGAAGTTCCGCAAACTCTTTTTGCACTTTTTCTATCTTCGGGCTGATCACGAGCCGACAATAAGCTTCGCTCGGGTTTTTCGCGAAATAATCGCGATGATAATTTTCCGCTTCGTAAAATTTCGTAAGTGGTTGTACTTCCGTCACCACGCGGCCTCCCTCAGCCGATGATTCTTCGATCTCGCGTATGAAAACTTCGGCTTCCTCTTTCTCATTCGGCGTCGTATACAAAATAATCGAACGATACTGAGTACCTACGTCGTTCCCCTGCCGGTTTAAAGTCGTCGGGTCGTGCGTGGCGAAAAATATAATGAGAAGCTCGCGAAATGAAATTTTAGCCGGGTCGTATTCTATCCGCGTTACCTCCGCGTGTCCGGTTTTTCCGCTTGAGACTTCTTTATATGTCGGCGCTTGCGACGATGCCGTCTGCGGGCTGCCCGCGTATCCCGGCGCAACCGAAACAACGCCTTTTAACATTTTAAAGACCGCCTCGGTACACCAAAAACATCCGCCTCCAAATACCGCAACTTTCGTCATATGGTTATCTTAGCTCATTTTCAAAATCTTGGTTTTCTTTGTCCGTTTGTCTTGACATATTGCTAACTTAATAATATAATTTATAAAATTTGTTTGGGGAGGTTCTATGACAAAATACATGCGGATGTTATTGGAAAAGATCGAGCGGACCGATGTGATCTCAAACAGAGGCCCTGATGAAAAAATTCGCGAAGGAGAGGTTCCGGAATTCGTTCTCGAAGACGACGAACTGAGAAAGATCTACGCGGTTTTAACGCAGAGCACGAAGAATTTCAAGAAAGAACTGTCAAAAGCAAGCTACATTCTTCTAGATTGCCTAGAGCGTGGCGCCAATCCCGACAATTACAAGATTGTTGCCGAAACGGAGAAAGCAATATACAAATTGGCCGCGACCCACGCCTCACTGCATACTTATTTCTGGGATTCGCTCAAGTACGAGCATCCCCAGCTTCTCGGCAAAGGCTGCGGCATCCGCGAAAACTGGCAGATTGTCTCAAATGTAGCGGACAAAGGCAAAAAAAGAGGGCGGGGTTCGCTCTTCGTCGAAATCCCAGAGGATCTCGCAGAAAAGCTTATGAGCGAATTATCGGATCTCTCTTCCGCAAAAAAGCCAATGTTTCACTAATCTTAGTAAAGATTGTCTAAGTAAGCCCTTCTGCTCATCAGAAGGGCTTCGTTTTTTAAGATTTATTATTCGCGTCCAAATTTTCTAAAAGCTCTTTTGCCTTTTCGGCCTCTTCTTCCGGGACAAGAATAATCTGCGGCACGGCATTAATAGTCGGCACTCCATCAATTCTTCCCGCATAATTTGAAACATCCGCTTTAATAATTACTTTGCCAATTCCCTCGTTTTCCAAAAACCCTTTTACCGCAACTGCCTCGATTTCATTTCTGCAAATTTTGACTCTAACCAATGCCATAAAATCACTTTACCTTAAAACGTCTGCATAAAACGTATAAATTTGATCCCGTAGGGCGACGCGGAATGTTCGACAGTCCGGCCTTGGTATTTTTTATTGAGGAGCCCCGCCTGCACCAATCTTCGTGAATGTTCCGAGATTGTCTTGATATTACAGTCCAGCGCTTCAGCTATTTCTTCCAAGGTTACGCCCGGCCTCCCGGCCACCAACTTCAAAATCGCGAGTCGCCGGTGATTCGCCGCCCCTTTAAAATAGCGCTCAAGCTGTTTTACCGTCTTCCATGTGCGTTCGTTCATATTTTCAATATACAACATTCCAACATTCTTGAGAATATTGGAATGTTGTTATCTTTTTTATTTTCTGTGTACCGCTCATCGGCGCTCCCCCATTCTTTTGATTTTCGCTCCCGCGAGCTTCGTCCAGCTCAAAACGCCGACGGAGGTTAAAATCGCTTCCTTTTCTTCGCCCTTGAATTTATTTTTCCCTATGAGTTTTATCAGTATCTCGAGCGCCTTTTGGTGGGTCATTGATTTTTTCAATCCAATAAATTTATTTTAACACAAAAAATAGACCCGTCAGAAGTTGAAGCTCCGACGGGTCTATTGAAATTTTCCTCCGAATTTTTATCCCAGTATTTTGGAGAAGAGAAATCCTTCACCTTTGAGAAGGTAGGAGGGATTAAACAGTGCATCCCATCTCGCCCTAGTGTCCGCGCCCGAAAAGATTTCACTGAGAAAAACGTTCCAGCTCGCGACATCTTTCTCTGTTGCTTTCAGGCCTTCGACCCGGAAAAGCTTACCTTTTTTAATGATTTCTTTGATGCCAAGCGACTGTTTGAAGGGAGCATTGTAGCTTTCTTGAAGTAGTTCGTCTGCTTCACGAAGGTCGAACGAAGGACGCGTCTCCCGTACTTTTGCCCAATATTCCGTTGGCTTGAAAGCGCAAAACGAAGCCAGCTGGACGATACGATAAGCTGTTTCGAATTCTATGCCTCGCTTTCCGCATTCAAGCGCGAGAAAATTCTTTGCTTCGTCGGAAGCGTATGTCTCGCGGGAGTCTTGGATTTCTTGGAGCATATGATCGCGGTAAATCACCATGCCGCCCAAAACTCTATGCATGACCGAAATCATTCGCAAGATTTCGTGGAAGAGATCCGGCCACGCCACGCGCTCAACGCACGACTGTTCAATCGCCCGCGCTTCCCATGTTTGAATGCTCCGCAATACGCTGGCTTCGGATCCAGAGAGCAGATCCAGCATTCCGTCAATCTGCTCAGTGCCGATAGTATTTTTCTTGTGTGGCATTGCGGAGGAACCCTTTTGCTCTTTAGCAAACGGTTCGTGCCAAAGCGATTTTCCGCTACGTGCGCCCAAACGGAAATCAACAGCAATCTGGCCGAGCGCTTCTCCGACTAAGCGGACCGATTGGGCAAGCGGAGCCTGTACGATGCGGGGAAGAATCTGGGTTGCTCCATAAAATGGGGTAAGGCCGAGAATTCTAAGCGCTTCAAATTCGATCTCTGGCGAAAGACCTCCGCCGTAATTACCGATTGCGCCCGAGATGCGGGATTGCCGGCAATTGGCCGCCGCGCGCTTTAGTTGTTCGTGCGCGAAGAGAAGCGGCGCAAGCCAGGTTAAAATTCGCCCTCCAAATGACCGAAGCTTTGCCCATTGTCCGTGGGTACGTTCGAGCATAAGGGTATAGCGTTCTCGTAGCGCAAAACCCTTCATGAGTCCGATGAGTTTCTCGAGATCTTCGGAGACGATTGCCGCAAATTGGAGGAGAGCAAGCGCGAATGCCGCATCCTCGGTGTCGTAACTCGTCATGTCCTTGTGCCATTCCGCCTGCATCTCCGGCGGAATATAGCGCAAACGCTCATCGATAAACGCGGTTAGGTCGTGCTGGGTTTCCTTTTCGCGCCGAAGCCACCATCCAATATCACATGGATTGGCTTCGAGGATCGCCTTTGTAGTTTCGAAAACATTTCGCGGCGCGAGGTTAAGATTAACGCGCGCTTCGATTACGGCGAGCTCACTATCCTGCCACCGTTTAACTTTCGCTTCATCGCAAGAAATTGCGTCAACGCGAGGATCTGCGTAACGTGTAATCATAATGCGTATTCTCCTTTCAAAAATCTACTCAACTAAAAACTACCACATAGCGAAAATTTAATCAAAAATCTCCAGCGCCTTTTGGTGGGTCATGTTCAGACAAAATCCATCATACCGTTCCGAAACGGCGGCGATCCCGGAGAAAAGAGAGAAACGCCAGCGCCGCGAAAATGAAAGGAATCCAATAACCCGGCAGATAAAGAAGAGCAGTCTCCCAGAGACTTATCCATCGCAAAGAGACCGTGCCCGCCACCGTCGCGACATTATCAAGAAGCGCCTGGTCCTGCGTCTCAACAGCTTTCTTCCAATCCTCTCCATATTTGATATTCTGATCTGCATTTTTCAATTGCGCCGCGTATGATGCGTTTTCATTCGCAAGCTGATTTTTGAGCGATGACAATTCGTCGGAGACGGCTTGTATTTGAGCCAATATTTGAGGCGTCTGAATCTCGGCGCGCAGAGTTGCCAATTGTTTGAGATCTGCGTCTATCTTGGACTGGAGTGCCTGTACTGCGCTCGCATGCGCGTTAACTATTTTTTGGCGCGCAGCTTTGTAATCCGAAAGTGCGGCATCAGCCTGTTTTTGCTGCTCTTCAATGCTTACCTTTTGCGACAATAGATTCTGGGATGAAATGTTTACGGTAAGAAATCGACTGTCCACGAAACCCTCAAGCTCCGTGCGGAACGCGTCGTACTTGCTCTGGGGCAACGCAAAGTTCACATACCCATATTGAGGAGAGCTGGATTCCTGATCGATGCGGCCGCCGTATCCGCGTATCGTCGTCTCGACGCGGCGCGTGAGTCCTTGCACGTCGCGGGTGCGCATAAATGCACTGTAATACACTTTCAGAAACTCCCGCGTGTCGTTCACGGGGACATTAGGATTTGGATACGGGTTTGGGTAGTATATATTCGAGCCCGCCTTTTCTTGAGTAGGTACGCCTGATACGCCGGTTTCCATTGGTAGTACCGCATACCTTCTTACATCCGGACTTGAAATCGCGATAAATGAGATTATCGCGAGGAGTGCAAATATGATTGTAAGCCACGAGACGTGCCGCGGCCAAAGACTTTGCGGAACAGCTTGATTATCAGTCATATAATAATTCTAAAGCATTTATTGAAACAAATAAACCAAAAAATTATTTTACCTTAAAAACGATTCGAGGGCAGGTGGAAATTCAATCCCGCCTGCCCTCGGTTAATAAAGAAAGCTATACCACCCCCAATTCTTTCTCGAGTTTTCTCTTTATGGCCGGTATATATTCTTCCCAGCCGTTTATTTTCATAATAAACCCCTTAGGCGTGAGAAGATTTTTTGAAAGGTTTTCTATTCCCCTCTCGTTGACGCCCACGGCAAGGACGTTAATCTCTGTCGCCATCTTACTATTAAGTTTGTCTCTTTGGCCTCGGCAAAGATTAGTAATCCATCCATTCTCGATTGCCTGATCCGTTGAGATATCTATGATGCGCCGCCTCGACGCAAGCGGGACCGATTCCGCGTAAGCGAGCGGCGTCAAATGGTCGGTCAAGCCAGTGGGCGAGCTATGGTCTGGTACTCTTTTGCTAATAGCCTTCAAGAGCCGATATACATCCGCGGCCTCCCCCATGCGGCCTGCGAAGATCGGGACAATCTCAAGCGTACTCCCGGCCCAGAGTACGACGCGGACGAATGCCCTTACTTCAATGAGCCTCTTTTGTATCTCTATGTCCCCAAGAGCCGAAAGGTGCCCATTTCTTTGTATCAGGTAATTTGGTCTTCCATCCGGAAAATTTTGATACATGCTATCCGACCAATCCAGGAACAAGAACAATTCTATTCCCGGGACGGTTTGCGAAAACGATCTGTTAAACAGCAGGCATAATCCGGCAGCCGAAGCGATTCCTCCGGTAACAAATTCCCTCCGGTTCATAGTCACCTCCTTTAAAGTATTTCAAAATAAAAATAGCACGCTAGTGCTATTTTTATCCAGTTCTTTTTCGTTTTTCTACTATTCTTTTGATCTTGCTTTCGGCGAGCTTCGTCCAGCTCAAAACCCCGATGGCGGTTAAAATCGCTTCCTTTTCCTCCCCCTTGAATTTATTTTTCTCTATGAGTTTTATCAGTATCTCGAGCGCTTTTTGGTGGGTCATGTTTATTTATTAATCATACCCGCGTAGTGTTCAAGCATAAAATCGTGATAAACTTGTTTTCGGAAATATATTTGTACACATTCGCGGCTTTGCGCGGCGGTTCGTCGTTAAACGATTCGCACAAATCAGAAATTTCCTGCTCGTTTGCTGGCGAAAGCTTGTATTCCTTAATTTTCCCGTCCTTAAACTTGAAAATGAAAATAATCTCGCGCTCCCCCACGATTTCATTCCAGAATCCAGGCGTCATTTTCATTTTTATTACTTCGATATATCGTAGTACTTTCTCATCGGGAATTTTCAGCATCCGATGCCCCGATTCCGCTTTCCCAGAAATCTCAATATCCAAATCTCCTAGTTCCTTATCGCTTATTTCCTCCGCGCCCATTAGATAGCTGAGATTTTGCATAACTTCCTTTTAAATAAATAAAAGCAGGCCGCCGACAATTATCATTGGAATTCCAATAACCATGCCGATTATTGTAAAACACACGATCGCGCCCAATATGACGAGTAATAACCCTATAGTTTTTCTCAGTGGCCTGAAATAAAGAGCCGCCGCAACCATTATTAACGCGATGATAGTACTTATAATGCCAGGGTAATCCATAATTTTTTATTTTACCCTATTATTGAAATCTTGGTTTTCTTTGTTAATTATGGTTTTCCAGATATTCTTTAATTCGTTCACGATCTTCGTTTTCCTGCTCATTTTTAGGATAAATTTGAATAAACTCAATCTTGGAAATTTCCATCTGAAGAGCATATATAATTCGCAAAGATGACCCCCTTAAATATTGGCAGAACAATCGTGCTTTGATAACAGTAATTCGTTCTGTTTTTGTTATTATGTTAAAGTGCTTGCCGCTACCAAGAGGAAGTGCGGTAACAATTTTTTTAAACTCGAGCAAGTCACCATGAAGGGATTTATATTTTTTTGATAGTCGCCTAAAATCCCTAGAAAATTCATCAGTCTCATCAAAGTTCATCTTCGTAATTTCTTACAGAGTGCTCTTGATCGCGGTAAAATACACTCTCATAACTAATTATTTCTCCCGACTTATGCACTTTCCACGGTACATCGTTGTGCGAGTAATCAGAAAGTTCAATAGCATTTTTATCGGACAACCGAGCTAAAACTTCATCAATGTGCTTAATTTCTTGCGCAGAAAGCGATTTTAAATCTGGCTCCCTGCGAGGCAGATACTTTTTTTGTTCATATTGAAAATAGCTGCTTTTTACACGCTCAATCTCTTTTTTCTCTTCCATGTTTTCAAGAACTTTTTTAAACTCTACTGGAGTAGGCCCGTAATGGTTTTTAATATAATGTGCACCAGTTAATTGTTCCTCAAACTTTTCGTAAAAATCGAAATCAATAAAATATAAAAGTTTATAGAGTGCCGTCTCGCCAACGTTCGGCTTTGCGCCCACCTTGCTTAACACATACAAAAGAACTTCCCTAAATTTCTTCACATTTGCTCGAGTCATTACGATACGAATATCACTTTCTTTTTCATTCTTTGCGCCAGATTCAAGAATCACTTCTTGCATAGGGGAAGTATTATTTTCCAAAAAACTTTCTAAATTCAAGCTAAAAATACTGGCAAGTTTTTTTGCCTCCGAAATAGTAAGCTCTCGCTCGCCTTTCTCAATCTGCATATAGGTAGGGCGAGAAATGCCAAGCTCATCTGCAAGTTGCTCTTGAGAGAAACCACTTTGTTCGCGTAGCAACTTGAGCTTTTTATATAGTTCCTTAGCCATATGTCTATATTACTTCTGTAAAGAAAGCTTGTCAAGTAGATAGGTAAGAATACTTGACATCCTATTTCTAGCCCGTATAATAGAAGTGAAGTCGTAAGATTTTCCCTCCTTGTCCCCTCTTGGCACGGCGACATCGGCATTCATTATCAACCTCCTGTGGATGTGGCTAGAAGCTACTGGTTAGAGAGCGGAATTAGTTATTCTTTCAATAAAACCCCTTGCCATCAGATTAAGCGTCTGTTCGTCTAAATCTTGCAGGTTTTCCCAAAGCTGAAACGTTTGATATTTATTGTCCATCTCAATATTTTTCCATTCATCTGGTTCAATTTCTACATAATCTTCGTCTTCTTCGGTATATTCACGATTCATCACAAGAAACGGAAAATAAAAATCTTTATGTTTATCTAGATATCTTAATATTTGAATTGCCAATTCCCTACTTATATTCATATTTGATCCTTGATCAGATACAGATTGAAGTCAATTATCTAACTCGATACATTCCTCTTTCAACAAATTCAAGATAATTTCTATCGCGCAAGACTTGTAGTTGTTGCCGTATCTTGTCTTTGATGTGTTTATTTTCGGGATGAAGTTTATTTAACTCTTTTTCAAAAACATAGACGTCACCGAGAGTAAATTCGCTCTTACCTAGTTTTTCAATACTTATCATAATGTCCATTAGCCAGCCTTTAGCGGATATGTCTTTCTCCTCACGTAAAAACAGCGTTTTTTTCCATTCTGCAAGTACTTTTTCCTTCAATTCAACTTGCTGATTACGAACAAAAAATATTTTCCCGGTTTGCGGAATAGAATTCAATAAAATGTTACAACCAATCCAACCTGCTCTCCGCGCAGTCTCAGCTAGAGGTTTGCGCTTTTCGATAATCTCAGGCACAAAGAAATGTTTAGGTATAACAAGAAAATTTGTAACCTTTAGATCCGATAAATCATAACTGAGAAGAAAAAAGTTTGGGTTATTGCTACTTGTAAGCCGTTCGAGCATTGTACGGTATGCTCCATCTACAATTTTGACGCCAAGTGTATTTTGCTTACCTTTTAATTCGTATTCTTCGCGACAGTTGGAACAATAAAAATCGGCTACTGGCTGATTGTTGGGATATTTATCAATATCGAGATGACCACAATTCGGGCAAAAAATTGTTTTATCAACCCAGTCCTCAGTTAAAACGCGCACCTTCTGTGATGCGCTTTTGTAGTTCTTTGAGAGCTTGCGGTCAAAAGTTAAATTCATGCAAAAATCTTCTTCCTTTGGTCCATAGCTAAATTATCAAATTAACTAGATCACTTTTCAATGTATAAATGGCCAAAATCCTCCCACATTTCCAGGGGGATTTCAAGATTGCGATACAAGTAAAAATCAAAAAGGCCGGAAGCGAATATCTCATCGCCTCCGGCCTAATTCTTTGAGCATTACTGCTCTAATTCTTATTCTTGAAAGACTTGGCGAGCTCCGACATGCAGGCGTCCGCAATCGCGGGATCTGCCTTTTTAGAGCCTGGCATTGTTGCCCATCCGGTAGCCAGCATTAACTCGCCGCGCACGCTTCCATACGACTGCTCTTTTTCGATCGCCTCGAGCTTCTTTTTGCGCGCAGGGTCCATTCTCGACTGCTCGAGACAGATTGGAACAAGCACCTTTGCGACTTCTGTTTTTGTTTGTTCCGCAGCCATCTGCTGAGCCGCGCCGCCGGTTACCCAGCCGCCCCAATTGAAGCCTACTATCATCGCCACAATGGCGCCTGACACTAGGCCCCAAAATCCTGGCTTTATCCATTCCGGTATATGCATACGCACCTCCTTGTTAATGGGGAGTTATTTCCCCTTCAGGCAAACGCTAGCATATAGCGAAAAAAAATCAAACCCAAAAATCCTCCCACATTTCCGGGGGGATTTCAATCCGAAGAAAAAATTTACCCTCTCATTTTCTTAGAGTGCTTTTTGAACCAATTGCGGGAACTTTACTTTTTAGCCAATGCTTCCAAATCCTTTCGGTATCGCCCAATAAAATTTCGAGTCCACTTTATTAATTCTAAGTCCCTTTCTGAAATGATAGATAAATCGATAGGCTTACGACTTATTACAAATCTTCTATTAACCATGTCGCAAGACACAAATACCCTATCTCCTATTTTCAACCTCAAATTTTTTAATTCTTCTTTCGGGATGACAACCGCCGCCGAAGTTCCGATTTTTATAACTTTCTGGGTCATTTAAATATGATTATAATCCCATTATAATCGATAATCTAACCCAAGTCAATCCCGCATTTCGGGGGGATTTTTCAATTCCTCGAACTTGCAACTTATTCGGATAGTTGCTATTTATTATGATAAACAAGGAGGAATTTATATGAAGCTTAACAATTGCATAGTTTTCCTATTTCTCTTTCTTATCCCTGTCTGCGCTGGTGCGGAAGAAAGATGCATCAATCCTGCGGGGTTTGCCCGTTCGACTGTGGCCATCATGGGATATTTTAAAGATAGGCTTGCTTCCGGAACAGCGTGGTTTTATAAAGACAAAAAAACGCTTATCACGGCTGGCCATGTCGCGCGAATTCTGGCAAAGAAAAACGAATGGACTGCATTGGAACTTCGGCAAAGAGAAACTCACGGGTTCTTGGTTACCAAAATGCGAGCGCGCATCGCAAAAATTGGGAATATAGCCGAAGCCACATTACTCGAAATAGCAACGCTCGAAAAATATGCGAAAGAAGACCTCGCTTTCATCGAGCTTGAGCATCCTTATCCTGAAGCGCTGCCGCTTAATATTTCCAGGGAGCGCGCGCCAGACCACAGCTTGTTATGGGCAATTGCATATCCTTCGATAAAACTGGTTTATGAAAGAGGCCAGACCGTCCCGGCAGGCATTGAAAGAAATCTTGAAGAGGATTTCCCCTCAATGGTTCATATCGAAGCTGTGGTTAATCGGCACGCTCTCATTGGAGGCAGTTCCGGCAGTCCGACATTAAATTGCGCTGGGAAAGTTTTAGCGACAATCAGCTTATCCCTAAACGATGTATACGTGTCCTCTAAGGGCGAAATAGTACACCGAGCCACGAGAGGCACAGCTACCAACTACGGGCTGCCGGCGAACTTCGTTGAAGAATTAGAAGCGCGAAAATAAGCGCATGAAGCTTTAAATAGAATGGCGCAAAAGTAAAAGGGGGCTCCGCGGTTGGGGCTCCCTTTTTTGATTTTCCTCCAAGATCTCATCTAATCTTAATTTGAAAGACGAAACCGTATGGCGCTTTCTCTTTGGGCCTAAGCAAAGCACGCAACTCCCGCAATTTTTCCTCCGGATTCACTGGGGAAGGGAAAAAACAGCCAGCCATATATGCCCTCAGGCAATGCTGGACGAGTTCACGCCCCCTTTCGTAATCCCCAGGCCATACTCCGGGATGCGTCACTATCCAAACACCGAGGTTCCAATCCGTCCGACGAATCCGGAAATCCGAAACAAACCATAAAAGAAAATAGACAAAACTTAAAGACAAAACCGCCAAGTCAAAATCCATTGGACGCCTCCTTTCAACCTGAAGGTTCTTTTGGATAAATCCTCTCACATTCAATGGGGAATTTCAATCCAGTGGTTTTTGGCAGTTAATAAAAAGGAGAGGGGCCGGGGCTCCTCTCCTTATGCTGGTTTTTCTTAACTCATTCCTTTGTGAATTGCCCCTCCTCATCCTTTTCCTCTTCTTCCAGCTTTGAACAAGAAAAGTTTTTCTGGTCGAAAGTGCCGGCCAGATAAGACTTAAACAATCTACCTGCGCAGGCCACACGAAACAGATAAGTCGGGGTCCAATCATGTTTCGGCGAATCGAATTTGGCAATCATATCCGCAAGTTGCGGGTTTTTGCCAGAATGGGCGATATGATACAGCTTAGTCGGGGTCATGTCTTCGTTTTCCCATCCCGGCGTTTTTTTCGCAACGGAAATAAATTTATTTACCAGCCCTTCACCTGCGTGATACGCCCAAATGGCGTTGTCTACGCTCCCGAGCCGCTCCATGAGGCCAGCTAGATGCTTGGCCGAAGCCATGGTCGCCAAGCTTGGATTGAACCGATCGTCCCGCACCCTTACCTTTGAAAACACGGGGATCTTTTTAACCTTCCCCTTGCGCCTAACTGCAAGCATTTTCTTGACTACCTTATACTCAACCAGTCCCATATCCTTTCCCGTGAAAGGCATGATTTGGCCTATTCCGGCAGCCCCCGAACGATTTTTCGCCCAAGGATCGCAACCGCTTTCAAGTAATATAATTTCCAAGAGCTTGTCTTCTGGAAATCCGCTCGCTTCCGAAGCTTCGCGAAACATTTCAAGATAGGCAGCTTTCGCGCATTCGCTAAGCCCCTTAAAGAATCTCTCTTTCGCAACAAATGCTCGCGTCTGCATCGCAACAAGTGCCTCCTCTTTCTCTTTGAGAACTTTGGAATCCACCTCATGCCCCCATGCCCGCGTAAACGTACTCGCGAGCAACATAATTGAAAAGATCATTGCTCTCATAAATCCCCCCTAATAATGAATGATGAACTAAGACATACTTAACACCCTCCGCCGAAGATGTCAACTTATTTAATTATTTAATGAAGATCTAGAATGTCCGGTATGTCTCTAAATTCTCGGTCCATATGCTTTTATCTTTGCGCATTTTTAAGCGGATTTAAATTAAAATAGCCTGCCGGGGAATCGGATCCCTGACAGGCTATTTTTTCTGTGAGCTCCTCTACTGCATGATCAAAGGTTTTACTTTTTTGGCGTACGGGCGCAACGCCTCGCACGCATGGTCGAGAACCGGATTTTCCTTGATCTCCTCAAGATAGTTTTCCAATCTCGTCACAAGTCTGGCGGCCTCGACGAATTCCGACGTAGTCAAAAACCTTTTTTTATCAAATTCCTCCGCAAACTCGCGGATCTCTCGGGTGAGCGCGAATCCCGTCCGAATTTGATCAATGTCGCCCTGGGTAAAATTTGGATAAAACATACCTCCCTCCTTTCTTCAAGCCTTGATCTTTGTAAATTTCTAATTCAATAAAATCCTCGCATATTCCCGTGAGAATTTCAAGAAAGAAAAACCCCCGCTCGAGCGGGGGTTTTTGAAATCTCATTATTCTTAATTAGGTATCGCTATGCTGACAGTAACACTAACCTGTCCGTCTCCTGCATCAGCGATATATACCCCGAGTGTTCGGGTATCCTTTTTCGCCGAAAGCACGGTGCTCCCGCCGACGTTTGCCGTCTGCTCTATCACCCAACCATTCGAAGTAAGATCTCTTTTATAAAAATCGACGACCGCTTGCACTTTATCGGATGTCGTAAACATTACCGCGGCTCCCTCCTCGCCCGTTTGAGGATTAGACGATCCGGAATATTGAATCGTCGCGTTCGGATATTTCGGCGCGTCCGACGGCCAATTATCCGGCAATTTATTTGACCCAACCGTTACTTCCCCCTCGTCGGTTTTATAGGTTGCGGACCCATCGAGATTCCTGTCCACATTGACTCCGGTTCCGGGTATTGCGTTCATAAAAGAAGCTTTCGCAAACCAAACAATCAGAAGCACAACAACTACGCCGCCTACTATATAAAGCCCCTTCTTTGATTTCGCCTCGCCCACTACGCTCTTATTTTCCTGATCCATATTTTAAAAATTAATATTAAATGCTAATAGGTTATTCTACTATATGTCTCACAGTTCGTGCAATTTCGCAAAAAATAAAAAACAGGCGGACTCCATGATGGAGATCCGCCCGTTGATTGTATCGCGCGAAGCTCTGCTTACTTGTTCGCGTGGACTTTTGGACGATTCGTGAAAGACTCGTCCGCGTCGATAGGAACTGTGTACGCCGTCGGATTTACCGCTGGATCGTATCCGTTGCCGGAAATCTTGTTTGTGATGATCTTATCGTTATTCCCGACATCGCTCACTCCGGCCTGGTATCCGAAACCGCCGTAATTGTTCGTAAGGGCTGAATTGGAAATGGTATTGTTGACCGTCTTAACGTTCGTTTGGTCGTCCGGCGCACCTCCATCAGCATCAATATTGGAGAGGAAAACGCCAACGTCGTTGTTGGCGAGCGTGTTCTGCACAATCTGAATGCCTGCGGTTAAGGGAGAACTGTAATATCCCCCACCGACGACGATGATGCCGCCGGAAACGGTGCTTGTCCCCGTGTACGAATGGCCGCTGACGTTGTTTTTTAGAGCTGAACCGCTAGAGCCAAAACCGAACTGGATGCCGTTTTGGGCGATATAAGCGACAGGGCCTTCTCCTTCAACATTATTGTTTTGGACAAGCGCGTTTGCTCCCGGCCCATTCACGACAATCCCGCCTTTTTGATAATTGTAGATGTTGTTGCCGGAAATCTTCCCGGAAACGCTCCCGGAATCGTTGAAAGCCGCAAAGTAAATTGCGACGCCGTGCTGGGAACCGTTTAGCGGCGATTCCCCGATGTCATGGATGGAGCTATTGAGGACATCAACTGATGTTGAACCAGAACTCCCATCGGCGACAACGCCGAAATAATTCGCACCCAAGATTTCCGCGCCCTTAACTTCGCCGGTTGACCCTGGGCCGTAATAGACGCCGATATTGCACCCGACGGCGTTGACGCTCGTCGATATAGTGCCGACGGGGTTGATCAGGGCGGCAGTTAAGTTGAGCGCGTCGCGGAAAAATCCGGTTGCCGTGCATGCCGCTTGGGCTTGCGCCGCGAAAACTATTGCAATAAAAAATGAAAAAACGATCGAAACAATCCTTCTCATAACCCCCCCCCTCGTTGCAGTTGCGAACGCCAATGTTGACCGAAATTTTAACCTCCCTTCCTGTTTTCTAAAGAAATCTTTTCAAAGCAAGTATCCCATATTCCAAAAAAATTTTCAAGAGAAATAAAAAAAGAACCCCGAGCGGGGTTCTTTTTAAAAGACGGCTTCCGGGACAGTTGGATTCAATAGGTCGTAGATTTCGTTGGCCGATTTCCTGAATAGTTCGCGTTTTTTCCAAAAAGAATTGCTTTCGGACAAATCATTGTTTCGAATTTGGTTCAGCTCTACCAACACCATGTACCGCGCGTGCCCCAAATCCGCATTGGTGGTAATGCTGGCGTCTTCGAGGCCTTGGTAAATCTGTTTTAAAATATTATATTTTGCGGGGATCCGGAGTTCCTGGTTTGATTTGGATTTAAGAGAAAGATGCCGAGCAAGCGTTGCATTCGATTCTATGTGCTTGACAAAATCGTGAATGGCGACATAAAAATCGTAGCCCGCGGGGGTTTTTAAGACCTTTTGAAATTTTTCATCCAATCCGTTTATTACTTTTCCCGAAAGCTTCATTGGCGCATGGTATCACGTTCGCGCCAAAATAGCAATTTGACTTATATCGGGAAGTGCGAAGAATATTTCCCGACTATCGGAAGTTCTTTTTCTTCGCCGTGAACAACATTTAGAATGCCTATTATTGAAAGCACGATAACCGCAATATTGACGACGCTCAAGATCATCCAAATTTGCCAGAACATGTTGCCGATAAACCAGACGGCAACCTCGATGACGAATAATACGAACCCCTGCTTTATATGAAATTTAACGAAGGGATCATCTTTCGCAACGAGATATGAAACGATTATCAATGGGCCTAAATAGGCCAGAATACCCATTAATTTATTATCGCGATGAGCGCTATTTTGTGGTGTTTCCATATGCTTATATTATACACCAAAATTTAAACTATTGGGTTGGGTACCAATTGAGTAGAACGACTTCAATATTGCTATTGGCGGACATAACCAGTTCTTTAAATTTCTGGACGTCGCTAAGCCCGCCCGGCCCGCGGTAATGGTACGGGTAAGCTTTCTTTGGAGCAAAAGCGAGAACGGCGCGGGAAGCTTCTTCGACATCCATAGTATAAGGAAGGTTCATCGGGATAAGCGCGATATCGATATTTTTGAGCGCGCGCATTTCGGGAGTGTCCACCGTATCTCCGGCTACATACACCCGGAAGCTATCCCGCTCGATTACATATCCGTTGCCGCGTCCTTTTGTATGGAAAGCATCCTTTTTTTCGGGAATGTTATACATAGGAATCGCTTCAATGCTAAAACCGTTTTGCTCGATCTTCTCCCCGTTCGCCAAAACTTTCGCGCGGGACGAAAGATTAGCCGGCAGCATATCTCCTACGGCCTTGGGCACGATTAATGCGGCGCTTCCGATTACGGCATCAAGCGTACTCGTACTTAAATGGTCGCCGTGAACATCCGTAAGTAAGATCAAAGTTGGTTTCGGCACTCCTTCGAAAGCACTCGCCCTGCCGACGGGGTCGGTATAGATAATTTCGTCTCCCCACTTGATCCACGCTGTCGCGTGGGAAACGGGATGTACCGTTACAGCATCTCCAGCCATATAAAACTATTTTACCATAAGGAGTTGAAAACATAATTAAGAAAGTATAATATTATCTAATTCCCCGGTAGCTCAGCGGTAGAGCAGCTCGCTGTTAACGAGTTGGTCGTAGGTTCGATCCCTACCCGGGGAGCATTTCAAGTAAACCTATGCCTACGAAGTCACTAAACTCCAACCTTCATAAAGCAAACCAAGCTAAAAAAGATGAGTTTTATACCCAGCTTATTGACATCGAAAAAGAACTGAAGCATTACAAAGAACAGTTTCGCGGTAAGGTGATTTATTGCAACTGTGACGACCCTTTTGAGAGTAATTTTTTCAAATACTTTGCGTCTAACTTTAATGCTCTTGGGCTAAAGAAGCTCATCACTACAAGCTACAGCGGTTCACCGATTGTTGGAGGACAACTGCCACTATTTGAGATGGCTGGGTCAAAAGGCAAACAACCTCTCAAAATTGAAATCAAAGAAGTGCCGGATACTGACAAAGATGGCGCAATAAATCTTGATGATGTTAAGTATTTGCTCAAACACGACAAGAACACTTCGACACCGCTTAAAAGTAATGGCGATTTTCGTAGCGAAGAATGTATTAAGTTGCTAAAAGAAGCTGATATTGTCGTAACGAATCCACCATTTTCTCTCTTTCGTGAATATGTTGCACAGCTAATGGAGAACAAGAAGAAGTTTTTAATTCTTGGCGATCAGAACGCCATCACCTACAAAGAAACTTTTGGTTATATTAAAGATGACAAATTGTGGGTTGGTTACGATAACGGCGGCACAAAATGGTTTCAGGTTCCGATGGATTACGACATTTCTACAGAATCAAGAAAGAAAATTGTGAATGGTGTGAAATATTTCAGCATGGGAAGAATTTTGTGGTTTACAAATCTCGATACTACCAAACGACATGAGAATATCGTGTTGTATAAAAAATATACACCAAAAGAATTTCCCAAGTATGACAACTACGATGTCATAAATGTTGACAAGGTTTCCGATATTCCAATGAATTACAATGGAGTGATGGGCGTTCCGATTACGTTTGTTGATAAATATAACCCAAAACAATTTGAAATACTGGGTGTGGCTAATTCTGCAAGATGGATTGGTTATAAATGCCTTACCCTGATTCAGGGAAGGAAAATTTACAACCGCATTTTAATTAAACGCAAAAAATAGTATGAAAATCGATCTACACAAAATGAAAATTCGCAAAGTGATTGACGGCTACAAAGATAGCCGCGAGGAAGGGGTAATTGCATATAGTGGCAAGTTGGATATTCGCCCAAAATATCAGCGTGAGTTTGTGTACAAAGAAAAGCAACGCAATGCCGTGATTGAAACCATCAAAAATAGCTTTCCATTGAATGTGATGTATTGGATGATCAGAGAAGATGGCGGCTACGAAGTGTTGGACGGCCAACAGCGCACTATCAGTATCGGTCAATATGTGAATGGCGATTTTTCGCTGAACGATCGCTTTTTTCATAATCTGACCAAAGAGGAGCAGGATAAAATTTTGGATTATGAACTAATGATTTACTTCTGCGAAGGCACGGATAAAGAACGGCTGGATTGGTTCAGGATTATCAATATCGCCGGAGAAAAATTGACCGACCAGGAAATCCGCAATGCGGTTTATACCGGGCCGTGGCTTTCGGACGCAAAACTCAAATTTAGCAAATCAAACTGTGCGGCATATCTGTTAGCGAACGACGGCGGGCAATTGGTTAGTGGTTCGCCAATCCGACAAGATTATTTAGAAACTGCGCTTTCTTGGATAAATGACGGCAAGATAGAAGATTATATGGCCAAACATCAGCACGACAAAAAAGCTGATGGGTTGTGGAGTTATTTCCAAGATGTAATCGCTTGGGTGCGTAAAACTTTTCCCAATTACCGAAAAGAGATGGCGAGCGTAAATTGGGGCGAGTTATATAACCAATTCAAAAAGGAGAAGTTAAACGCCACAAAACTGGAAGCCGAAGTTAAAGAGTTAATGCAAGACGAAGATGTTACCAAGAAATCCGGTATTTATCCTTATGTTTTGACGAGACAGGAAAGACACCTCTCAATCCGTGCTTTCAACGACAAGATGAGGCGCGAGGCATACGAAAGACAGAAAGGTATTTGCCCGCATTGTAACGGCGAGAGCAAGAAAAAGAAATGGGAAATTGAAGAAATGGAAGCCGATCACATTACCCCTTGGCACGAGGGCGGTAAAACGACCGCAGAAAATTGCCAAATGCTCTGCAAAGACGATAACCGGAGAAAGTCAGGAAAATAGTTTACCCCATGAGTAAATACAATAAACAAAATAGACTTGATGAAAAAGCCATCTCAATAATCAGCGATTATTTCATGAACAAACATGGAGATAAGTTCGATCTCCAGTTTCATGGGATAAAAGATAATACTCCGGACACAGATGGCTTTCTTAGATTACGGGAGCCCGAAGAGAATTCAAAACTGAAAGGAACCTATTTAAATAACGTCGTCTTTTTCCAATTAAAGGGTTTCGAGAAAAAGATAGAAGATGGTTCCTATGTTAGTGCCAGAAAGTTAATTGATTTTTGTAAAGATATAAATTTGCCCACAATTTTATTTATAGTTTCAAATCTCGGTGATGGTGATGAGAAAAAAGGTGGAGCACAGATATATTGGTATCACTTCAGTAACATTAATATCGAAATTCTAAATAAATCTAATAAGCCTAACAGCAAGAAGATAAAAATTCCGAACCTAAACCCATTAAAGATTGGTAAGAATGATTTTGTTGATCAGTTTTATGTTCATATAAAAAATCTGGCAAAGAAAAATGATTTTTTAGATCTGCCTAAGGAAGTCTTAGATATTGCAATTGACTTAAAAAATAAAATTTTGTTGGTCGCCAGTGTTATATATCTTGTTGGCAAAGTAACGGGCGCGGAGAGAAAAGCACTCGCAAAGATGATTAATGTTACCGATCGGCAAATGAGCGACATTATAACGAGTTTACACAAACAAAATCTTATATATAAAGATAAGGATCTTTATATATTTAAGTTAGCTAAGGATGAGATTAAAAGAGATGTCGGGCTTTTACTTCTCTATGAATCAATAAATAAAATTGATCTGAAAAAACTGCTCGAATTATTCACTGACCACAAACAGAAAAAGGAAATATATTCCAACTTAGCCAAAGTTCGGCACCCAATAGTTTTTGATTTCCTAAACGAAAAAGCCGACGAGCTACTTACATATGTCAAAAAGTAACGATAATATTTTCAATGAGTTAGAGATTCTTGAGGAGTACGCACACATGGCTCCGTATAAGGCCTTTTCTGTGGTTGAGGAAATTTATAAAAAAAGTCCTCAAAAACCTAGCGTAACTCACCTTAAGGGCTTCGGAAAACTATATGGGAAGAGGCACGAAGATCTTCTTTCCCAATGTGTAAAAGTACTCAATCATATTCGGTATCTAGAGACCAAGAGGGTATTTAGATTACTCGAAAAATTGCATCAGAACTCCGACAATACTGTTCAGTCAGAATCTACAAAGGCTATTGAGATGATTGCACAATATAACCTATTTGTACTTCAACAAGTAGAGTACAGAACGCAAGATGTAATCTTGGGCGAAATTGAAAAATGGAGCAAGCGCCGTTTATCGAAAAATTCTGGACTTGTTCTAACTGCGACAAAAGAAATGCTTGAGCCAACTTTTGAAGGCCACTCAATGCCCGACTACAAAACCTTTACTCTTCACTCGGGTCCACTGGTTGTTACTGATGCTCTAAAAAGTGTAAGAAAAAGAACTATCGCATTGTTAACGAAACTTTATGGTTCTGTGAGTGGCCTATCTATTCAAGCCAGGATACTTCTTACACTACAGGGAGCGACTCAAACTCCGCATAGCCATTTGTACGGAGATGACTTAGAGCAAATGGTTCTTGAAGATACTAATGATGTAATAGATTTCTATTTAAAAATCTTGCCGACAGCGGAGAATGAACTAATACAAGACATAGAAGAACAAAAGATATGGTTTACCCGACGATTTACAAAAATTCCTCCTAGAAAACTTGAAGAACTAGATGAGGCCATAAAAGCAAATTCGTCCTACAACATGTTCCGAGTTTTTGTTGGATACGATGGACGACTTGATCCCGACTATGATTTCGACCGGGACAAAAAAACAAGGACCGAGAAAGTCCATGAGTTTGTGAATGAAATGTCGTCAGGTAACTTCGACGATTGGAAGAAAAAAATTCTTACTGTGGTTAAAAATTATTCCGGGTCTGAGCCTGGTAGTTATGGATACTTTGAAATCTTTCTATTAGAACTCGGGAAGGAAAAACCCGATCTGGCAATTCGCCTTATTGAATCAAACGAAAAAGAGCTGGCACCATTTTTACTAAGCCTACTCTCTGGTATTTGGCGGAGTGACAAAAAAAGTGCGGAAGATCTTCTTTCAAGATGGATAAATGAAGGAAAATATTTGCACGCATGGGGGTTTTTCTTCGTTGCTGTAGATGAGCTTGATAGCACTATGCTTCGGAAGGTTTTTGAAAAAGCAAAGTCGTTGAAAGATACTCAAGCACTGAACAATGTGCTTCGCTCTATATTGCATCACTACCCGAAGAATAAAAATCTAAAATCAGAATTTATAAAAGTTATTAGGTTTTTGAGTAAACTTAGAAACACGTGGTGGGTGAATAACCTGTGGTTTAAGGGTGATTCTATACTTGGAGATCTTTCAGAGGAAGATTGGGAGTCAGTTTTGGAAGGACTCTTGTTAATTCCGACGATTGATTATCATGCGGAGGAAATACTGAGGTATATTGCAGAAAAAAAACCTGAAAGAGTCATCAGTTTTTTCCATGACCGAGTAGAGATAAAATCGAAAAAGAAAAGAGGCATTGACGATAGGTATGATGGAGTTCCGTTTAATTTTCATAAGTTAGGAGAGGTACTCAAACCCCATGCGAAAGTAATTGTGCCAATACTGTTGGGTTGGTACGACGATGGTGGTAAGAAACACAACTGGCTATATCAGTGGGAAGCAAGTCATATGTTTGAGGAAATATTTCCCGCTTTGGATCCAGTCTTGGAACAAGCTCTAATCTCAGTTATCAAAAAAGGTACAAAAAATAGCAGAAGAATAGTTTTTTCAGTTCTTGGCAAATACGAGGGTGGCTCGTCATTATGGGGTATTGTCCGTGCAATGATAAAGCAGTATGCCGGAACCAAGGAGTATGAAGAGGTGAGAGGTCACCTCTTTGGATACCTTTCCCAAACAGGCGTTGTTACTGGTGAAGATGGCTTTGTGAGAGCATTTGAGTCTAAGAAAACAGGAATCCAAGCACTAAAAGATGATCCGAATAAGGCCATAAAGAAGTTCGCAAAAGAGTACGAAGAATATTTGGACAACAGAATTGTTGCTGAACAGAAGCGTACAGATGAACAAATTGAATTGATGAAACGAGGGTTGGATTAAGGGAGTTCCGCCCGCGATTCCTCCTGTCCTTCGCGGGCGGGATTATGCGCGCGCATGGGAGGGAGCGAGTGAGCATACACGAGCGTGGGGCAAGCGCATTTCGGCAGCGCCTCGGGCATTTCCGCTAGGGCGTCAGGGCTACGGATGAGCGCCGCCGTTCTTTTGCAATGCAGAAGTTTAATAGCGGAAGCGACACCACGAAAGAACTATTGGAAACGTGGAGGGGGGTTGTGCGAGGGCGGACTCCGAAGGCACGAACAACGAAGGCAACAACATACGCAAACCACTACCTACACTGAAGCACTGAATACTCTCATTCACCACTGCGAGGAGGAGCCCGAAGCTGGGGGGAGGAACCCTTCCTCCCCCCAAACGGAGCGGTGCCCGAGCACCCGCTCCGCAGAGCGGGAGTGCGAGGAACAGCACCGCACCAAGGCATCTAGGCGCGAGTAGCCCTAGCGGAAATGTCCGAGGCGGATGCCGAGGGTGACACCCCGTGCCCTGACGAACCACTAGCGAAGAAATAGACACGAGGCACCATATTGCATTTGTATTTTGCATTCTGCATTTGTAGCCGCCTGCCTTGCCCCTAAAGGCAAGGCCCAACCGAGCCCCGTTTCCGCCCATTCAATTTCAAAAAGAATCCCCCCGCGAAAAAGAAAAAGCATGAGAGCGGAAACGGGGCGAGGGCGGACGCGCGGTACTCCGCGCGGGGCGGCGTTCAAGTCACCACGGAATCGGAGCGTACGAAAGAATCTCAAGCCACCACGCGCTCGGCGCGTGCGAATCAGTCGCTCTGCGACTGGAAATAGGTTCTAGCGGCGCGGTATACTCTCAAAAACTTAAGAGAAGACACCCAATCGCCAGTCGGTTGACGCACTGCTAGTGCCGTTACAAGTTAATTTCCTCTGCGTACATCATGGATTTTCATCAATCTGAAAGCCATAAATTCACAACATGCTATAGTAAATATTAACTTGTAACGACACTAGTAATTTAAATGAAATAATCCACGCTTTTCCTGAGTTCCGGAACAATCTTATCGATGCCAAACTGCTTGCCCTCGCGAGCGCAGTATCTCATTATCGCTAATCCCTGAAACAACCTCCAAATATATTTGCGCCGCTCAAAATCTCCCTCAAACAACTCTTTATTGCCATATCCCGCTTGAATATATTCCAATGGATAATCCTTGAATTTTAACTCCCAGCGCGCAAACTCTTCTGTAGGATCTGATCCTTTGGCAAACTCAAAATCAATAACTCCAGATATCTCGCCATCTTTAATCAAAATATGCTGGGGTCCAAAATCTCCATGTAACAGCTTTGGACTAATTACAGGTAGACTGTCAGCTTGAGCGATAATAATTTCATGCGCTCTATTTACCAATTGAACGGTATCATGGTCGGTAATTTTCAACTTACTCTCGGATAAAATATTTTCGGGGTTTCTAAACTGATCCTCTGTAAGCAAGCTTTGAACCGAATCGTATTTGCCCTGACCATTTTTATCTAATGACCCGAATCCATTAGTAGAAATCGAATGTATAGTAGACAGTTGCTCGCCGGTTTTATACAGAAGCTCTTTCAAGCGCTCGCTATTTTTTGGCTCAGTAATTTCCGGAATATTTCCCAACGACACGCCCTCAACCTTAGATTCCACACAAACAAAGAGAGTACTCCCCTCTCTTTTACTCTCTTCTACCAATAAAACCTCAGGCACAGGAACTCCGGACGCCTTGCATTGCTCTATAGCCCACCTTTCTCTCTCAAATTTTGGTTTTTCTCCATGGTAGATCCGAACAATAACTTCCCCGCCATCGTCTGTTGTAATTTCGTGAACCTCATTCGTTTCTCCGGCTATAATTCTTTTCTCACTGGAAACACTTGCGCCTGTCGCCTTTTCAGCCGCGTCCACAATGACAGCATGCGGAGCGTTTAACGATTCGTGCTTCTCTTCTCTAAAAATTTCATAGTCTGACTTTGGAATTTCGTTATTCATATTGCAATTTTACCAAAAATCCCTGAGTTGCGCATGGCTTAGTCTTCTCCCAACAATTTGAGATTTATCCATAAAATTGAAATTCCTCGAGCCGAAGTGGTGCCCATTCCTCACATTTTAAACCAAAGAACACCTCAAGAATGTCAACGCTAAGCGTTGACATTCTAAGCGTTGACATTCTTGAGGGTGACGGAAAAAAAGTGTTACAGTTAGCGTGTCACTGGGCCTTGTAAGCAGTTACATTTGCAAACTTGACAAATGAGTATTACGTTGCTATACTAGTATCAATAAAATTGAGTTGGGTGTAGATCAATTCATATTTAAGTTCTTTTCACGTTTGCGAGCGAATGTCCTTGAGATTTTAAATGAGCAGAGCATTGACTGGCTGAAATGCCATTTTATGCGGTAACAGATATTCAATGCTCTGCTCATAACGAGCCAGACCGGTCGCGTAGGGCACGCGAAACCAAAAGGAATACGGTGAAAAGCACAGCACCAAAACTCTACGTAGAAGAACCTGGGAAAGTGTATCCGCCAGTTCGTCTGGAGGAGGCGGAGTATGCCAAGGCAATTCAATCGCTTATTGTAGTTTGCACGGATATCGGAATCATTGACGTAAACTCTGAGACAATCTACCTCGCTCGCCGTGCCTCGCGGCCAGCCAATGGCTGGTGGTGGTTCATCGGCGGGCGCAGCCGTGTAGGTGAGACTGAGCTCGAGTCAGCTCAACGTTGTTTCAAGCGCGAAACCGGTCTCTTTATTGAAACAAAACGGTTTGACTTCATCTGCATGAACCGTTACTTCTTCAAGGACCGGCAACAGACTCCTCAAGAATTTGGTTGCGATAGTCTTTGTTATACGTTGTCTCTCCAACTTACACGTGAAGAGCGAGACCAGATTACGCTTGATCCTCGCGAGTATTTCAACGGTGGCTTGAAAGCATTTCACTACAAAGATCTTCAGTCCGCCCAATGGGTCAAAGATCCCATCCGCGACTTCTACACGATGGTCTTCAGCTGATATATCCGTTTCAAGTCCTGCTCCACCTAAGGCCCCTTATGGTTGCAACACACCATTTGGGGCCTTTCTCATATTTATTGATCTTATTGCGTCACATCAGCCGAAATTAACGCGCCAGGCTGGCGTGTTAATTTTAAACCAAAGAACACCTCAAGAATGTCAACGCTTAGCGTTGACATTCTTCACTTTGTGGAAGTTAACCAATTTTGGATTTGACAATATACCCTATGGGGGTATATGATACGGTTATGAATCAGAAAATAAAGAGGCAGGTCGTGAATAGAATCAAGAAGATTGCGGGGCAAATCAGCGGTTTGCATAAGATGATAGATGAAGAAAAATATTGCGTGGATGTAATCACGCAATCTTCGGCTATACGCAATGCCCTATCTTCAGTGGAAAATCTGATGCTGGAGAATCATCTGTCCGAACATGTAGTCCGTCAGATGAAGAGCAATCAAGAAAAAAAAGCGGTCGATGAAGTTATTAAGGTTTTCAAATTGGCGAAAAAAAAATAGAACTATATTATACCAATATACAAATGGTACGAATGATACTAATGGCTACGAATAAGGCAGAGGGTGCTGCGATGTTGTAGGCATGAATGCTGATTATAAATATATACGACTAATGTTAATTAAAAAGTTAAATAAATTATGAAGAAAATAAAAATAACAATTATAATAACGGTAATGTTTTTCACAGGGGCGCTTGCGTTAAGTCAGGCGGATGCTCATGTGGATGATGCCAGCGGATCACAATCCACTGACAAGGCCGTAACAAAAGAAGAATTCGCCCAAATGGAAGACGTGATGCTGAAAATGATGAACGGCGAAGATCTGAACGATGCGGAAGCCGGTAAGATGGTAAACTTCATGAAGGATCATCATTTTTCAGACAATAACTTTATGATGGGAGGTTACTCCGGAGGACAAAGTGTGCGTACAGGATACGGAATACCGATGATGTCTGGCATGATGAACGGTCTAGGCGGGTCAGTGTATTCTTCCGCCTCATGGCTGTTCTTCGCCACTGTCATCACTTGGCTTTTCGTCGGAATTCTGCTTGCGATTTATATTATTAAGAAACTAAAACAATAAATATGAATAAAGGTGTATTAATTCCTTCGGTTATAGTGATAGCCGTGATAGCAATAGGCGCTATTGTTTTCACAAAAAATCCCGCGCCTAACGGCACTCAGATCGCCACACCCAGCACCGAGCCGGGTATTATGGCAGTTCTACACAAATCCCCCACATGCGGCTGTTGCGGAGTATACGGAAGCTACATGAAGAAGATCGGCTACAATATGCAGACGAGCAACATGGACAATATGGAGGAAATCAAAGTTTCTCTCGGCGTCCCTCAAGAACTATGGAGTTGCCATACCGTTGAAGTTGGCGGATACGTAGTGGAGGGACACATTCCGGAAGAAGCCATACGTAAAATGCTAGATGAGAAACCTGACATAAAAGGGATAGGAATGGCCGGAATGCCATCCGGATCGCCAGGTATGCCCGGGCCTAAAAGCGGAGATTTTCTGATATACGAGATCCTTCATGACGGTTCAAAGGGAGGTGTGTATGTGACGTTGTAATTCAAAGTAATTAAGATGAAAAAAAATATTATCGCGTTAATATTGCTAGCGGGACTGCTTCCCAAGACAGCCGCGGCACACTGTCCCCTTTGCACAGCGGGAGCTGGAGCTTTGGCTGTTCTCGCGGCATCACTGGGAGTGTCGTCCGTAGTAGTGGGAATATTGATCGGAGCGTTCGCGCTCGCGCTGTCTCTTTGGCTCGCGCCCGGCATAAAGAAGTGGATTGATCGCGTTTCAAAGCGAGACAACACTTCATACCTTCGCCCCATTCTAGCTGTCTTAATATTTTTAGGAACCATCATCCCCATAATGCCGTTGGTTCGTGAGTATGGACCGCTTTATCTTTCAATCGCGGGCGATTACGGAACCATACTTCATAACACTTACACAATCAACTTATTCATCCTTGGAGTTGTAATCGGGTCTGTGATCATGATCGCCGCGCCATATTTAAGCAAGCTCGTAACAAAAATCAGAGGAAAACAAATACCCTATCAAGGCATCGCCATTACCCTATTTACTCTCACTGTCGCGTCCGTAATCGTCCAAATTCTCTCATGACATTATACTCGGTACTAATTGTTTTAACTGTTCTTTTTCTTGTTTTTCTTGGATTAAAATCTTTTGTTTTGCCGAAAATCTGCGCTCTCTGCGCCACCGCGGCTTCCACATGGATTATTCTTCTTGCGACGCTTTACTTCGGCGGTCCTGCCGATCCGGTAACTCTAGGCATACTTATGGGGGGCAGCGCCGTGGGAGGAATGTATTACCTTGAAAAAAAATTTTCAAGAGGTTCGGCAATATTCAAATTTCCGTTTTTCGCGACAGCTGTATCTCTTTCATATTTTCTTATAACCCGATCTATTGAATTTTCAGCCCTACTAACGCTCGCGATTTTGTGGCTGGTATTCATTGCGATTTACATAACGCGGGAAAAGGCCGGAATTAAAAAATTCGCGAAACAAATCATAGAATGCTGTAGGAATTGGTAACGCCGTCAATTAGCAATTCAAATTAACAATATTTCAATGACAACATCTAATTTCATGAGGCCGATCGCCTTACTTATAGCGGTAACGCTGGTTACATCTGCGATAATTTACAAAAAAAATTATAAAAAACCCGCTCCCCCGCCGGATACAAACGCGCTCGCCGCGAACAGTGTCAGCATAAAAAATACTATTATTCCGCAGGAGGGTGTGGAAATCCCTATCACGTGGGGGGACATCGGCAAACGGCTGATTGATACGGGAACAATAGATCAGATTCCTTTTGAAAGCATATACGAAGCAAGGGGCGGTATAGGGGAAGTCAAACGCCTGACTTCCGGAAGAGAAGACACGGCCATCGTCATCAATAGAGAAAACGCTGGTATTCTTCTGAACCTACTTTGGGCATTCGGTCTTTCTAATAAAAATGATATTCTTGAGAATGGACCGATAGCCAGCGGAAAGTACGGTGGCGATCCTAGCCGCTTCGCGTCAACCGCGGGATGGACACTTGCGAAAGGCAACCCGATGAATCATTACAACAAACATGAGTTCATCCGTCTGACCAACGATGAACAGAATAAAGTTGAGAATGTGTCCAAGGGAATTTACAGGCCTTGCTGTGCCAACTCCACCCACTTCCCCGACTGTAATCACGGAATGGCAATGCTGGGACTTTTGCAGCTTCTGGCAAAAGAAGGCATGAGCGAAAATGAAATGTACGATATCGCCCTCAAAGTGAATTCCTATTGGTTTCCTGACACCTACATGACCATTGGAGAATACTTTGAAAAAAGGCATATTGCGTGGGCGGATGTTGATCCAAAAACTGTATTAGGAGCGGAATATTCTAGCGCTGTAGGATACCGCAGAGTATTGGAAGAGATTAATCCCGTGGAAGGCGGAGCGGGAGGAGGATGCAGCGCTTAGCGTTACTTTACCTTAATTAATTTACACATATGGAATGCTGTACCAAAAACAACAATAAATCTTCCGAACATACGGAGCACGAGGTGGCACACGAGGATAATCAAAGCAAGCACTCGCATTCAGGATGCGGAGATCACGGCTCAAGCGAAGGATGGACCGATTCTGCCGCCAATTTTTTGCGCAGATTCTGGATCGTGACGGTACTCTTGATCCCCCTCGTCCTCACCAACGAGATGACAGCCGGTCTTCTCGGCATCGGCGATGTCATAACTTACGCAAAATGGATAGGGTTCATCACAGCCACCGTTATCTTCGGCTTCGCCTTGATTTTCTTTCAGCACGCCTCTCACGAAATTAGATCCGGAAAATACGGAATGATGACCCTGGTCTCCCTCGCCGTAGGATCAGGATATCTTTTTTCCGTCGCCTCCACATTTCTGCCGGCTCTGGAAGTGGAATTTTACTTGGAGATTTCCACTCTTATCTGGGTACTGCTTTTCGGACATTATCTGGAGGCCAAATCCAGTGTTGCCGCAGGGGACGCTCTGGAGGAAGTCAGCAAGCTTTTGCCCAGCACCGCTCGCGTCTTCGTCGACGGCGAGGAGAAGACCGTGCAAATTGAATCGCTCAAGGTTGGAGACATTGTTCTGGTAAAACCAGGAGAAAAAATCCCAGCCGACGGTACCGTGTCGGAAGGAGGAGCAAGCGTAGATGAATCGCTCATAAGCGGCGAATCAAAACCAATTTCAAAAAAACAAGGCGACAAGGTAACAGCCGGCTCAATCTGCGTAGACGGCGCTCTCACCATAACCCTCGCCAGAGTGGGAGAACATTCTACTGTGGGGCAGATAAAACAGCTCATCAAGGACGCGCGCGCCACAAAACCGAGATCACAAAAAATCGCTGATCGCGCCGCGGGCATTCTGACATTCGTGGCGCTCATCGCCGCCATCATAACCTTGCTAGTCTGGTTCCTCCTCATGGGCGAATCTTTCGTCTTCGGTATTACACTAGCCATAACCGTGTTGGTTATCGCCTGCCCTCACGCTCTCGGCCTCGCCATTCCCGCAGTGACGACAATCACAGCCACCCTCACCGCCAAAAATGGCATCTTCATAAAAAATATGGCGAAGATAGAGACCATAAAAAAGGCCGGCTATGTCATTTTTGACAAAACAGGTACCCTTACCAAAGGAGAATTCGGCGTCACATCAGTGTCATCGGTAACCGGCATGTCCGAAGACGAACTCCTGCGTATCGCGGCTTCATTGGAACAGCATTCATCGCATATCATTGGGCTATCAATCGTGAAGCATGCCAAAAAACTTTCCGCCAATCTTGTGGAACCCAAGCAATTCAAAAACTTCGCTGGCAAGGGTGTAAGCGGGACGATAGACGGACAAGAATACCATATTGGAAACAGTACCCTAATGCGAGATATTGGAGTGGAAGACGGCGATATGGCAAGACACGACAAGCAAGACCGCGCGGAGACACAAATCTTCATCTCTAAAGACAAAAAAATTATTGGGGTAATTTATCTGGCTGACGAAATTAAAAAAGAAGCGTTTGACGCCGTTCGTAAACTGCACGACATGTCCGTGAAAGTAGCCATGCTCACGGGTGACCGCAAAAACGTGGCTCGGAGCGTGGCGAATGAATTAAAAATTGACACTTACTTTGCCGAAGTGCTTCCGGAAGATAAATATAAATACATAAGAAGTTTGCAGGAAAAAGGAAATACCGTCATTATGGTCGGTGATGGAGTAAACGACGCTCCCGCTCTGACACAAGCCGATGTCGGAGTCGCTATAGGAGCAGGCACAGACATAGCTCTGGAGGCTGGCGACGTGATCCTCACCCGAAACAACCCGGAGGATATCGCCCGTCTAATATTCCTCGGCAGAGCCGTCAAATCAAAAATGGTGCAGAATCTGTTATGGGCGCTCGGATATAACGTCGTGGCCATACCCGCCGCCGCGGGAGCATTCGCCGCTTGGGGTTTCTTCCTCCGGCCGGAGATAGGCGCTTTGCTCATGAGCGCGTCAACGGTCATTGTTGTCATTAACGCTCTTTCGTTAAAAAAAATAAAACTGGGTTAACGACTCGCCCACGACTTGTAACCGCTCACAAAGACGAGTGACCCGCTAACTGTAACACTTTTTCCTTTTGTCTTTCCCGCGCTTTTCTTCTGTCATTCCCGCGAAGGCGGGAATCCAGATAAAAATAGGGCCTAGATTCCCGCCTTCGCGGGAATGACAGCCATCAAGGTGTGAGCAGTTACCGCGACCTTCGGTTGCGTCAACCGCTCATCTGTATTAGTATTGTACTCGCGAGGGGAAGCTTCAGTAGCTTCAATAGCTTTTTAAATGCACCCCATCCTCATGAAGAAAGCTTGTTTTTGAGTTGGTATTTACTAACTAAATCAAATTCAAAAACCAGTTTTCTTCCGAAAACTGGTTTTTGTGCGGGATCACAGAGTAAAATTCGGTTCTTTCAACAATGCAATCTGCAAAATATGTCCTCATACACTAACCCTCGACGAAAAGCGATAGTTGAAGCTACCTCCGGAACAATGCGTCAACAACTGGATGATAGCATGGCCAATCAGCAATGCTACTTGATTGAATCCAAAATTTACCCCATCGGCGTCAGCGCGGACAATATGCCGACAAGGGGCGAAACCAGCCGCAAAGTTCTTATATTCAGTAATACACCTCCCAAAAATCGCCGAGTCACATGGGAAGGATGCTCCGCCGCAGTATTAATTTCTCGTCGCAGAGCGAAGGTCAGGGTTGACACCTTGAGACTCGTGGCCGACTATCACGCAGGAGGAGGCGTTCGTTTCGAGAAAACGAAAAGAACTGCTACTTACTCTCCCATCATCGGCTTGTAAAACCATCTCAAAGGAGGTGGTTTTTTTTATAAATATCACATGACGAAAAGAGTGAAAACCGCTTAACGAAAAGAGCACATAAAAAAGCACCGAGCACCAAATAACAAATTACAAAATATTGCGAATAAGTAACGCCCTGCGGTACCGCTCTTAAAATTTATTTCAACTTCCAAGAATGTCGCAAATTTCTAACAAATGTGTAAAATGGTTAATATTACTCGGGCTGTAGCATAGTGGTAGTGTGCGCGATTCGGGTTCGCGTGGTCTGGGTTCGATTCCCAGCAGCCCGATTGAACAATATGATAATTCTAGCAATTGAGACGTCTTGTGACGAAACAGGGATCAGTTTTATTAACGCCGAACAAGCCCGGAACGGCTGGAAAGTGGAAGTAAAGGCGAACGAATTACTCTCACAGATAAAAACTCATGCTCAGTATGGCGGTGTTTTTCCAATGCTCGCCAAACGAGAACATGCCAAAAATTTGATTCCTTTGCTGAAAAACGCGTTAGCAAAAGCAAATTTAATTTACAAAGAGATCGGCGCGAATTTGAACACTCGAGAAATAAGCCGGATCTTGGAAAGAGAACCGGATCTTTTCAAATTGTTCATGGAATATATTCCGACTATAAATAGTCCAAAAATAGACGCTATAACGGTAACATACGGTCCGGGACTTGAACCCGCTCTATGGGTTGGTATTAATTTCGCGAAGGCGTTATCGTCTGCCTGGAATATCCCCATCATACCCGCGAACCACATGGAGGGACACATCATCTCTGCCTTGCTCACCCAAGACGAATTTTCCAAATCAACTTTTCAAGTTTCAAAGCCGGCATTTCCCGCACTGGCATTGCTCATTTCAGGAGGTCACACGGAGCTCATACTCATGGAAGAATGGGGCCGTTATAGGATGATAGGCAGGACAAGAGATGATGCGGTGGGCGAGGCGTTTGACAAGGTCGCGAGAATCTTAGGCCTTCCCTATCCCGGCGGTCCTGAAATATCGCGTCTTGCGGACCTATGGCGAGAGAATTCGCGTTTCTCGGCGTATATGAAGGATAATCACGAACTTCTCAAACTGCCCCGCCCGATGATCAATTCCGACGATTTTGATTTTTCTTTTTCAGGACTGAAGACGGCAGTCTTATACAAAATAAAAAAAATACCAGCACCGAGCAAAGAGATTGTTTCGGCGATTGCAGTAGAGTTTGAAAACGCGGCAACAGAGGTTTTGGTTGCCAAAGCAAGAAAAGCCATTGAACACTTCAACGTACGAACACTCATTATTTCCGGCGGGGTCAGCGCCAACAATTTTATCAGAAAATCATTCGCAGAACTTGGCGTGGAAATGGACGTAGCGGTACTTATCCCCCCTCCCGCGCTGGCGACTGACAATGCCATAATGATAGCTCTCGCAGGAATGGCCGAGGGCCTCGGCATGAGCCGCCACCCTGATGAAATCAGAGCGGTTGGTAATGAGGAATTGGGTGATCAATAGCAAAACAGCTCCGGCATAACCGGAGCTGTTTTTGAGCTGACCATTTCCAATAAGTTTTTACCTTTTGAAAATAAAATCAAATATTCTCTTGAAAAAATTCTTAATTTTTTCGGTGAACGATGTGGCGGCGGAAGCCGATTGGTTATCCCCTTCCTCCCCATTTTCTCCATCGTCCTCACTCGAAGTGTCTGTGTCGTCACCGGCTGTATCACCGCCATTTACTTCCGATCGGTCACGCGTCCCTCCTTGTGCGAGAGTGATCGCGTCTTGCCTATTTTTATAAGCGGCAATTATCGCGAGTTGTTCAGCCGTCAAAGCCATCGGATTATTACAGAATATTTCATTGATCTTGTTGACGGTTGTTATGTACACTTGCCCTGAAGGGATGCTTGCACCCCATGGACCCATGATTTCATTAACATATTTTTGCTGGAACTGATTGACCGCGGCTAGAGTTTTGCTGTCAAATATGCCTGTTATGTCCACGTCCAGATTTTCGTAATTCTTCAAGAAAACCTGAAGTTTATGGACTTCAAACGGATTGTTGGCCGCTCCATACCTCATGTATTCCGCTAAATAGGTACAGCCCGCGATAGGAGCGATAACGACTGGTTCATTGCCATTTATCTCCTCCGCTCCGCCTCGGCCACCACCGAGAAATCTTCGTCCCCCGCCTGTTGATGAACGGTCGTCATCTCCATCATCCACTGTGTCCGTGTCGTCATCGTCGTCACCGTTTCCACCGTTCGGCGTATCTCCGCCATTATCATCTGGATCTGAACCATCTTGAGTCTCTTCACTCACAGGATTGGTATCAATACCCGTATCGCCGTCTTGAGTTTCCTCGCTGACGGGATTGGTGTTGATGCCTGTGTCCTCGTCTTGTGTATCCTCGCTGGAGGAATTGGTATCTATGCCTGTACCACTATCTTGTGTCTCCTCATCAGAAACATTAGTAGTAATGCCTGTACCTGACTCCTCTTCCGTAGCGGGATCGTTTGTTGGAGTAGAGGTAGGCGCAAAAGAACTTTGCGCTTCCTCTGATACCGAATTGGTATTAATGCCGACTGAAGAGTCATTCTGAACCGCCTCTGCTCTAACAGACGCCGCCAGAGCGGAAATAGCGAGAATGACTGCAAATACGGCTGAATATCTAAAAAATCGTTGGTGCATATAGCTTATTTTTATACTATTAATTAATACATATATTGTAACAAATTGTGCGTATTTGTCAATAGGTAAATTGACAACCACATAGAAACATTATGTATAGAATTTTTTTTGTCAAGCTGAGTGCAAAATTGCATCTCGGCTGATTAGTGCCGCATTCGACGGGTCTACCATTTAGAAGATGGGCACCCCATCGCCTCGAGGCGAGGCACTTCCCCTCTAAAGAGGGGAAGAGGGGAACGAGTTTCGTAATTCAATGTAATTAAAAAAGAAAATCGCTCCGATGCGTTGCATCGGAGCGACTGAACTGACGTGACACTATTCAAGAAGCTGTTTGTTCAGAAACAGCATGGGGCGGTTCCCGGCCGGAATAAATTCCGGTTGGGAAAAACCACTAACGGCTGATTCCACCACAACTTCACTGAACCGCGGCAGACTTTCCGTCTGCCTGATTTCAAACCGCTCGCCTTCACGGGCCGAGAGTGAAAACAAGCGACCATAAGGCGTGGGAATGATCATCCACCCGAACTCACTGTCCGGGACATCATCGTAAACCATGGCTCTTGTTTGGTTTACCACTGGACGGCCGAGATCAACAACGTACTCAACCGTAACCGGCTTCCCTCCCACAAGGTAGGCCGAGATGGTTTCCAGATCACCCTCATCACCGGCGTTCGGCGATGAAAGCGATGCTCCGATGTAGGCGATCGCGTCTACCAGTTGGGAACCGTCGCCAGAGGTTATGTTAGTATCGTCCGGAGTCCACAGCTTTCCATCAGGACCGCTGTTGATTCCCACCCGAGTCTTCGGGTGGTACGCATATGGTGCGAGACTCCGTTGACCGGTGAAAACTCCGCCAACGACTCTCCACGATATGCGGTTGAGCGAAATTTTTCCGCCAATGCCCTGGATGACTACGGGAGCATAACCCCGATTTCCATACTCCTTACCAAACGGGGCCTCCGGATTGAGCTCAAAACGCCATAAATTTGCCGACGTGGACGTAGTAACGTCACCGGCAGCAAAATGCCCTTTGATCTCAATTCCTGTGGGAGTCAATCTCCCACGGGCATTAAACGCACCACCTAGCTTGAGCCCGGCCATAAGCGAGTCTCGAGCCACCGGAAACGAATTCGTCGCCCGATTTGCATCGGGCAAGCTAACGAAAAACGTCCAAGTTTGGACATCTATCGCCAGACCCTCGTCTCCTCCAGAACTCGCCCGCTTCAGATCCGACGAGAGAAAACTCCCTCCGTCTTGATCCTCTTCGCTCACAGCGCTGACAACAAGATCAGCGCTATAAGCATTATTGATGAAAAACACCCCTGCCACTAGCAGGGCCATGAAAGTTTTTTTATCCATATGATTTCTGGTTCCGCTCTTTTCGCGATAGCTAACCTCGGACGTATCCGAAATTATGGCCCAACACAGGCCTATCACATCAAGGAGCTACTGTCGTTAGTTTATCATATTCTCGCAATTTGTCAATATCCCACAGTCAAGCAACTGCTCACAGTCTTGGGGGCTGTAATCCCCACGCTCCTATGTCATTCCCGCGAAAGCGGGAATCCAGAGTACGCAGATAAGATCCTGGATTCCCGCTTTCGCGGGAATGACATCAAACACGTAAAGTCCAATACGCGTAAAATTGCGCAGAAGATTGGAAAATAAGACTTTTACTGCTAATATTTCATGTATGGACGAGAAATTTTTAAAACCTTACGATCCGGCATCAACGGAGAAAAGGATATACGAACTGTGGGAAAAAAGCGGTTATTTCAATCCCGACGTAAAGCCGGAATGGAAAAAAAACCCCGAAAAGAATCCCAATCACGCAAAACCGTTTACGATCATCATGCCTCCCACCAATGCCAACGGCTCTCTTCACGCGGGACACGGGCTAGTTATGACCATTCAAGATATCATGGTCAGATATCACAGAATGCGCGGATACAAAACACTGTGGCTGCCCGGACTTGATCACGCCGGTTTTGAAACGCAGGTAGTGTATGAGAAAAAACTTGAGAAGGAAAAACGATCGCGCTTCGGCATGAAGTCCGAGGATTTGTATAAAGAAATCCTGGCATTTACTCTGGAAAATGCTGACAAAATAAAATCTCAGGTCAGAAGTCTTGGGGCTTCTTGCGACTGGTCGCGCGAGAAATTCACTCTGAATGACGATATAATCGCCATAGTTTACGAAACCTTTAAAAAATTATCCGAAGACAATCTGTTGTACAGGGGAAAAAGAATCGTCAGTTGGTGTCCCAAGCATAGAACATCTTTTTCTGATCTTGAAATAAAAGATGTTGAGGTAGCAGAAAAATTTTACTATTTTAAATACGGCCCGTTTATAATAGCCACGTCCAGACCTGAGACAAAGTTCGGCGACAAATATGTGGTAATGCACCCTCATGACAAGCGCTACAGCCAATATAAAAACGGACAAAAAATTGATCTTGAATGGATAAACGGACCCATCACCGCTACCGTAATCAAGGACGAGCAAATTGATATGAATTTCGGAACAGGGGTTATGACTATTACGCCATGGCATGACGCGGCAGACTTTGACATTGCCGAGAGGCACGGGCTGGATAAAGAACAAATAATTGATGAGTCAGGAAAATTGTTGCCTATCGCCGGCGAATTTTCCGGAATGCATATATCCAAAGCGAGACATCTTATTGTGGAAAAATTAAAGCAAAAAGGCTTGCTTGAGAAAATTGATGAAAATTACAAACATGTCGTAAGGACATGCTATAAATGCGGCACAACGATAGAACCGCAGATAAAGAGCCAATGGTTTATTAGGATGCGTCCTTTGGCTCTGCGGGCATTAAAGGAGATCGGCTCCGACAAAATTGAGTACATTCCCGAGCATTTTAAAAAAATTACACAGCACTGGCTTGAGAACATAACTGATTGGAACATATCGAGACAAATTGTCTGGGGTATTTCAATACCCGCGAAGATTTGCGACAAATGCGACAAGGGGTATGTTGATCTGGATAATATTGTCAGCCGATGCGAATCCTGCGGTGGAGATGTCCGTAAGGATACGGATACTTTCGATACATGGTTTTCTTCGTCTCAATGGCCTTTCGCCACTTTGGGATTTCCAGACAAGCCCGACTTCTCGGAATTTTACCCCACAAGCGTCATGGAAACCGCGGGTGACATTATTTTCTTCTGGGTTGCGAGAATGATTATGATGGGTCTCTATAGGACCGGCCAAATTCCTTTCAGCACAGTTTATCTCCACGGGATGGTTCTAGACGCAAAAGGACAAAAGATGAGCAAAAGCAAAGGCAACGTTATAAATCCGCTTCTGATGACCGCCAAATTCGGCACGGACGCGTTTCGCATGGGCTTAGTGGTCGGCAACACCCCGGGAACTTCCCTTGCTCTTTCGGAAGATAAAGTGCGGGGATATAAAAATTTCGCCAACAAGCTATGGAACATAACCAGATTTATTTTATCTAATACAGAGAATGAAATTATTGAGCCGCATTTTGATGAATATACCGAAGACGATTCCGCACTGCGTAAAGAGAGGCACGCGCTTCTAGAGGACGTTACCAAAGATATGGACAACTTCCGATTTTATCTCGCGGCCGAAAAATTGTATCATTATGTATGGCATACTTTAGCTGATAAAATTCTTGAGGAAAGCAAGCCCATTTTTGAAAAGGGCGAGGAGAAAGAAATAAAATCCAGAAAGCAGTTTCTGCTTCATACATTAGAAAAGACATTATTAGTGCTGCATCCATTCATGCCGTTCATCACGGAGGAAATATGGAGCAAGATATCAAGAAAAGGTGAAGGCGGTGATCTTCTCATGACAAGGCAGTGGCCTTTATAGATTCAAATGGTTAACGCATCAACAGTAGTTTTCGGAATAATCGGCGGAGTTATCCCCGCACTTATTTGGCTGTGGTTCTGGCTCAAAGAGGACCCACATCCTGAACCGCGTCGCTTGTTGGTGTTGTCTTTTCTAGCCGGAATGCTCGCTGTCGCCTTTGTAATCCCCTTTCAAAAGCTGGCGGATGACGCCATAACAAGCATGTTTTGGTTGATAGTGGCTTGGGCGGCTATAGAGGAGATACTTAAATTCGCCGCCGCCTACTGGGCGGGTATCAGGCGCAAAGAAGATGACGAGCCGGTGGATCCGATCATTTATCTGCTTACCGCCGCCTTGGGTTTCGCCGCCTTGGAAAACACTCTTTTTATTTTCAATCCGCTTTTTGACGGCAATTTCACGCTGGGCATCCTGACAGGAAACTTGAGATTTATCGGGGCCACTCTTCTTCACATCATCGCCTCGGCCTCCATAGGCGTCGCGCTCGGATTGGCTTTTTACAAAAGCAAAACCGCCAAGTTCTTATACTTCTTAATCGGCCTCGCGGTGTCTGTAACATTGCACAGTGCTTTTAATTTATTTATAATTAACAATGAGAATAATTTAACGTTTACAGTATTTTATTTCGTCTGGATTACGATTATTGTTCTCTTGCTTTATTTTGAAAAAATTAAAAATATAACCAAATGCTCATCACAAAATAATTATGAAAAATAAAAGATCTTTTTTTGAACGATTAACGGGTTCAGTGCATGTAGACGATATTGAGGACGATGAAGAAGAAGCCGGTAAGCCGGCATCATCCGCCGAGCGGAAGAACGCGTGGGCGGAAGAGGCAGAAACCGATGTGGACGGCCAGCTTACGGTGGATGTATATCAGAATCCCAATGAAATCATCATCAAGACTATGGTGGCGGGCGTAAGGCCTGATGATTTGGATATTTCAATAACCCGGGAAATGGTAACCATTAAAGGCAAGCGAGAAGCGGCGCGCGAAGTATCTGAGCAGGATTATTTTTTCAAGGAGCTCTATTGGGGAACTTTTTCCAGAACGATACTGTTGCCTCAAGAAATTGAAGTTGAAGATGCGGATGCGTCTGAAAGACAAGGACTGCTTACTATACGCCTTCCTAAGGTTAACAAGGAGAAGCAAACAAAATTAAAAGTTAAAACAGGTGTATAATTCATGACTCCGGAAGAAAGAGACATCTTGGAAAAAATATACCGAGTTACGGAAGAAAACAATGGTATCCTGAAAAGCATGAGGCGGTCGCAAAGGTGGAGCTCCATAATGAGAGCGCTGTATTGGGTAATTATAATTATAATGACTATCGCGGCATATTATTTCGTGCAGTCATATATAGAAACCATTACCTCCGCCTTCGGCGGCGGTGAAGCGAGCACTCAGAATCTGATTGATCAATACCGAGACCTGCTTCAGTAAATTATGCGCGGCAGAACCGCCATATTGCTGACAATGCGGCCAGTCCCGTGAATTTTTGTATTTTGCGATTTTTGATGTATGCTATTTTTAGCGTCATTATTGATGCTGAAGAAAAAACATTTTAACAACTATGCCGAGGTAGCTCAGTTGGTAGAGCGTCCGCCTGAAGAGCGGTAGGTCCCCAGTTCGATCCTGGGCCTCGGCACCAAAATAAAAAAATCCGTAGGAGTCAAACTCCTACGGATTTTCGGTGTAAATCTAGCACCAAGAATGTCAACACTAAGCGTTGACATTCTTGGTGCGCAGGCACATCGCTCTACCCGCGAAATATATTCGCTTCGCTCATTATTTTGCGGGTAGCGAGAATCGCCCGCGAATAAACTTTTGCCGTCGCAAAAGTTTTTCTGGGCACCAGCTCGGCTGTTTCGCCTGCTGGCGAAACATGCCTCCGCTGTTCGATTCTCGACGCGATATGCGCAGGCACATCGCTCTACCCGCGAAATATATTCGCTTCGCTCATTATTTTGCGGGTAGCGAGAATCGAACTCGCGTCTCAACCTTGGGAAGGTCGCATTCTGCCACTAAACCATACCCGCTCAATTCACCCAATCAATTCTTGCCGAAGAAACCGGAGATTTTGTTCTTTATCTTATCAAAAAAACTCAACTCGGGCACCGGCTCAACTTTCTCATCATCCTCGTCGTCTATGATCACAACGAGCTTCTCCCCCTCCTTGGCCAGTCCGAATTTCTCTCTTATCTCTTCTTCGACTCCCGCTCTCGTGCCCAGCCGCTCTATCTCCACGGCAAGCGCCTCCTGCCTTTCCTCCAACCGAGTTAATTCACGTCGCGCTCTTTCTTTTTTCTTATCAACATCCCTGTATTTTTCCTGAACATGAAAGGCAGCTTTGGAAGCCAAAATAAAAAGAGCAAGTAACACCAAAATACTGAACTTGGAATAAACCACTCTCTGAAGCATTCTTTTTTGCTTGTACTCCCTCATTGTTGCATAATTTAACTTTTTCTTTTACTATACCATTATATCAAACGCCCATGCATTATATATAAAATATGTTATTTGAAAAAAAACATAAAAAAATAATTAACTTTTTTTGGGGCATAATATGCGTACTTATCATTATAAGTATGATTGCTTTATATACCCCAATATTCCAGTAAACCATTACCTCCCCGCTCTGCGCGGGAGCATGTGTTTCCGATCGTAATAGTATGCGCTTTTCGTTAAGCGGTTTTCACGCTTTTCGTTAAGCGGTATTTGAATTATGAATTACGAAACTCGTCGAAGGCAGGGCTTTTGCGGAACATTGCGGAAGCCGACGGGCTCTGCATAGGGATTTTTTAGCAAAAAAATACCCGTGTTCCGCAAAAGCCCTGCCGAGAAAAGAGTTTCGTAATTCACGATTATTTACTGCGTATCCGCCGGAATTTCGTCGGACGCTTTGATTTTATAAATTCCGCCGTCCAGCGAAATCTTGCTTTCCAAACTGGTCAATGAATTTCTGTACGCCGCCTTTGTAACGACTTTGTATCCTCCGCCATCATGTTCCACAGAAACTATGGCGCATTTTTCACCCCCATCTGCAGGAGGCAGATCTGCTTCAATACCCGTGTAATTTCCATTCAATTTTGGATCAAGCGCAACCATTACAAGAGCGATATCAACGCACGACCTTGCCATGCTTTCACTTACAGCTTTATACTCCGCGGTCAGAATAGTATACCTTGTAAAATATCCTCCGAAATTTACAGATATGACAATGCCGGTCATTATGAGAGAAATGACCGAAACAGCGACCAAAGCGATATATCCGTAATTATTCCTATACTTACGGCGCATGTTTGGAGATGATTATCTTATAACTCTTGCCATCAATAATAAAATTGGCGGTAACGTGTGCTGTTTCGTTTCTAAACGTCAACCCTTCCACATTAGCGTATCCGCTGGCAAGATCTATCTTGGGCAGTGAATCCTTTTTGACTGTAACGTTTTTCTCCGTCGCATCTCTCTCCACAAGAATGTCCGAGGTTCCTATTTTTATAGCAAGCCGACTTGATTCCGCCCCCTCGGCCGGCTCAACGATAACGTCGGCAGTCCGCATGTAATATTCCGTCTTGTTCAAAACAAAGTAAGTATCATTGACTCTAATGAGATCATCGTTCATCTTCCGAGAGTTCAGTATTATCATATAAGCGGTCTGGAACAATCCGCTCATAATAAGCCCGAAAAGAGCGATGTAAATAATTGTTTCCATAAGTGTAAACCCCCTGCCGAATGAATTATTTAACAAAACCTTGTTCCTTGTCATGGCGATTTTTTTATTATTTTTATACTGTCACTAACAGCGACGTAAAAAATCTCGCCTCGGCAAGTCATGCCGAGCGCGTCGCCCCCAAGGTCAAGCGAGCCCTGACGAGTGAAATTTCCGGCTCCGCTTGCCTGCCAAACTTGAAATTGCTCTCCTGCTTTTTTTGTCGCCATGAACGCAAGCCCGCTACGAAAAAATATGCCATTTACGGTGGTCGTTAACTTAACAGAACCAATCGGTGTTAATGTGGCTGAATCAAAAACATAAAATTCTTCATTGTACGCCCCCGTACCGCCATATGTCCTGCCGACATAAAGCAAATCACCGGAATGGTATATACTTTTGCCGCTCTGAGTCAGCCATTTGGGCAATTCAATACGCGAAATTTCGGAGACGTTTCCTGGATTACCAACGTCCAATACATACACAGTGCTTGTGCCCGCCGTCGCCAAAAATGCCGTATCGCCAAGCACGTAAATATCATTTACTCGCGCTCCGATCTCATATCCTCCAAGCCAAACAGGCGCGAAAGGATCTGTTACATCTATGATATTGAATTCCACCTCTTCAGATTTATTGGTGCCAAGATATACTCTCCCGCCAGTATAAAATACACTTCCCCACTTTCTGTTTTCAGTGAACGCCGTAAATTTTGGAAGCTTAAAGTGTGATACAACTACAGGATTGGCCGGATCATCAATATCTATAACTTGAAGCTGGGCATTTATGCTGGTGTTTGCGACATAAGCGTAACCGCCGCTTATCACAAGATCTTCAAGCCCCGGCGCCGTGCCGGATATCTGTCCTGTATCTATTCCTGCCAGAATATTTATATTTGATTCATCAGTCACGTCAACAATATAAAAGTCCGGGTCTGAGCCGGTGCTTGTGTTTACTCCCGCGTACAGCAAACCACCGGTAAACTCTACCGAGGTTATCCCGCCCGTGCCAAGATAGATTGCTCCGCTCTGATTCGGATTTTCCCAGCCGCCGCCAAACACCAGCGAACATGAATCGGCCGAATCAAGTCCGGACGGATCAGTCACGACTCTCTCTAGTTTTACCGGAGTGCCGGCAAAATTCGGCTTTACGGAAACAGATATAAACTTTGAAAAATCAGAAACATATTCCATATGAACACTTTTTTCATACCCATCCTCCTCATACGCAGATACCGAGGACAGCAACGAGAATTCTTTTGAAAGCTCACTGTTAAGAAGCTCCTTGGCTTCGTATAGCGCGCCAAGCGAACCAGCGGAATCTTTGACGATTTTTTCATTTCCAAACGAGACGACCACAATGGCGGTCACGAGCAAAGCAAAAATAGCAAATGCCAGCATTATTTCCAGCGTACTTGAACCGGAATTTGTTTTACCAATTGATTTCACCTTCATCCCCAATTGTTACTTTTTTTATTTCTGATCCGTTGGAAAAAAATATCTCTCCCGGAGACTCAACACTTCCCGATAGGGATTCAAAAACAATTTCACTCACTCCACTCACAGTTACATATCCGCTCTTATCAAAATTTATATTTTCGGAAGCTGAAGGATCAAAAACGTCGCCCTCAAAAATTACATAGCGCGAACCTGCAATACGGAGCCCGTGCGCTTTGCCGTTCACGCCACCCATTGCATCCGCCCTAGCTTTGAAAAGCAGCTGTATTACCTTGTCTCGCTCCGTCGTAAAGGCATGCCGCCTGTATGACTCTGATGAAATAGACGCGCCCGCCGCGAATAATATGGCCATGACGCAAACAGTAACCACAAGCTCCATCAAAGTGAATCCGCATCGCCCGCTCGTCACGGCAGGTGAAGATTTCATGACTGCTATCTTTCGAGCGCGTGAGATCTCGCTATACTCGTCCGAGATTTTGCGTGATTTCATATATCGGAGAAATAATAGATACGGCCACTAAACCCACCAATGCCCCCATCGCCATCATAAGAACCGGCTCTATGGCCCCAGCAAAGTTTTTAGTTTGTTCATCCACCTCTTGCTCGTGAAGATGAGCCAAATACATCAAAGTATCCGGCAGATTACCAGTCCGCTCGCCTATCGCTATCATCTGCGCCGTAATATCGGGAAAAAGATATTTATTTTCAGAAAACAATCTGGACAATTTCGTTCCGGACGCGGTCATATTTTTCAGCTTGCCGAATTCATTTCTGTAAACGGCGTTACCGGATGTTTCAGCCGCTATATGCACCGCTTCGGTTATGAGAACACCGCTTTTAAGAAGAATTCCGGTTGTCCGGCAGAAATTCGCCAGCGCGTAGCTTTTCGCGATATTTTTAAAAATCGGCATCTTGAGTTCACAGAAGGAGACAGCGGCCGATAGTAGTTTAGATCTTTTGTGAAAATACGCGAAGCCGGCGATAAGAATGAGTACTGCCGCGAGCAGCCACCATCCGTAGTTTTTTATGAACGAGCTCACACTTATAAGGATCCGAGTGGACAAAGGCAGAGTAATTTTGATGCTTTGAAATATCGGCAGAAGCTTTGGAAAAATATATACCGTTAGCATGATTGTGATGCCGAAAGTAGCCAGCGTAATAAACGCAGGGTAAACCAGCGCGCTTTTGATTTTTCTTTTCAATTCGTTTTTTCTCGCCAGTTCTACCGCCAGATATTCAAGATTTTGACCGAGAATGCCGCTTGTCTCCCCTACTTTGATGATGTGAATGGAAAACGGGCTGAAGAAATGTCCGAGTTTGGACATGCTAGTGGAAAGAAAATACCCGTTAGAAACATCGCGAATCATCAGATCATATATTTCCGCTTTTATTTTGGATTTGTTCTGCGAACTTATGATTTTCAAACCATCAAGAAGCGTTACACCCGATCCCGTCAAAAAAGACAAGCGCTTCGCGAAATACATCTGCTCCTTGGCGCTGAATCCGCTGTAAATTTGTCTAGTCCATTTATTCATAAATAACTCTAAGAATCTCGTCTACGGTGGTAATGCCGGCTGACGCCTTTGACATTCCGTCGTCCATCATTGATGTCATGCCGTGTTCCATGGCGATTTTTTTTATTTCTCGCGCCGTAGCCCTTCTTAATATGGCGTCCTTTATGGACGCATCCGCTACCATAACTTCATTGACGGACACCCGTCCTTTGTAGCCAGTACCCACACATTCGTCACAGCCAAAACCGCGATAGAATTTATCATTGATTTCCACGCCGGCGTCTCTTAGAGCGTCGATGAGACCGAAACGCTCACTTTCGGTCAATACTTTTTCTCGCTTGCAAGCGGAGCAGATTTTTCTGACAAGCCGTTGAGCTACGGCAATGTTTATGGTGGAAGCCACAAGGTACGGCTCCACGCGCATATCTACGAGTCGAGGTAATATCGTGGCGGCATCATTCGTATGCAGAGTTGAGAGCAGTAAATGGCCGGTTAAAGCTGTATTGATGGCAAGAGAGGCGGTTTCAACGTCTCGAATTTCGCCGACCATTATGACATTGGGATCCTGCCTTAAGACCGAGCGCAATCCGTTGGCAAAGTTCAGGCCTTTATGGTGATTGACCTGTATTTGCTCCACTCCTTCTATCGAATACTCAATCGGATCCTCTATGGTAACCACAGACATATCCCGAGTATTCAAATGCTTGATCATTGTATAGAGAGTAGTTGTCTTACCCGATCCGGTAGGTCCAGTCGCCAATATCATGCCATGCGGCTTGCGCAGAGCTTTAAGTATTTTCTGCTGATCCAGAGCGTTAAAACCCAATAAGTCAAAGGTGTAATCTTCCCTTACATCTCGGAGTAAACGTAAAACCGCGTTTTCACCGTGGTATGTGGGCACTATAGAAACTCTGACGTCCACCTTGGCGTTGGGAGAAATGGAATTGCGGAATCTGCCGTCTTGAGGCGACTGATGCTCATCGGTTCTCAGTCCGGCCATAACTTTTATTCTGGAAATAACTTCTTCATAAATATTTTTCGGCAAACTGTAAACATCATAAAGCATCCCGTCAATGCGCAGTCGCACCTTCACGCAATGTTCATTGGGATCAATATGTATGTCTGAAGCGTTGATGACAAAAGCATGCTCAATGAGGCAGTCAATAAGATTGATTATGGAGATTTCCTCGCCGCGAGATAATTCATGCTCAACTTTTCCTGATGACATTTTATACGTAACCAATATTAATGTTAATTATGGTAGCCAGCTCATCAGCTTTGTAGATAATTGTCACATGTTGCCCAGTTTCGTCCTTTTTAGAGATACACGTGTCGCTTTTATATTGATTATATATGAAAAAAATCGCCAAACATACACAAAGAGTGCATAACTGATGAGCTGTATGGAAATAAATTCTGCCGATGAGGTTGAGTCCAAACACGAAGTGCGTTAAAGTTACCTAAATGGCGACCAACAAAAAAACAAACAGTATCCTGACTTTTGCCGCCGCGGCGGTTTTCGCGCTAGTGTTTTACGTCGGCATTACCAACGCGGAATCCGGATCATATTATTACGCAGCCATTAGCGGCATCCACGGCGAAAAAATTTCCGTAAAATACAGAAGTCTTGACGGTGACCTTTATTACATTTGCGATACCGCGAATTTATCCTGCTTAAAGAGTGATGAAAACAATTTCACCGTCGCGAAAACACCGCCGCAATTAACAGATAAAAATCATTTTTTTAACCGTGACAGATCAAAAGTGTTCGTGAGTGATTCGTCCGGATTCGGGGCGTCGGAGGTCATACGAAACGCCGTATACGCGGTTTCGCCAGAAAACCTGATAACGTTGGAAAGGATTCTTCCTTCAAAGGAAAGGGTTTTTCGAGCCATGTGGAGCGACAACGGAAATGTCCTGGTACTTCTTACGCGCGACCATTTCGCCACGGGCATAGACATCAACAACAATAAGATTCTTTATCGGCGAGCTTTCCCCGACCAGACACGCGCGTCTCGTCTGACACTCTCACCGGAAGGCAAATATTTGGCTTATTATATTCCGGGATATACCACGTCGGGAAAAAGAACTTTCGTTTTGTGGAATCTTGAAAACGATATCAAGCACGAGATGATGTCAAAAATCAATTATTGGGATCTTCTTTCCGAGGATCTGAAATTGTTTGATTTCTCGCCCGACGGCTCTTTTCTGGTCTACCTGGACGACAGAGAAGGTTTCGCCACTCTTTATAAAATCACACTGGACGGATCCTCTCCGCTCGACATAAACGGTACAAGGGTCATCCCCGATAATTTCACCGTGAATGATTTTGAGGTTACGGACAAGTCAACTCTTTATGTGACGGCAAATCCCGAAAATCCTCTAGTATGGTCACTATTCCGCCGAGATTTGACAAACGGCCGGATGGACAAAATGGCCGACAGCGCTTCGTACTCGGACAATATGGCAATGATCGGCAAGAATCTGCTCTTTTTCCGTTCCACATCAAGCGGCATTCATCCTTTTATTCATAACGTGAGCGATTACACCGGCGAAAAAACAGCGGAAAAAACATTCAGCTCTTTCAGCGGCGCGCCCGCGGTCGGAAACAGCGCTCCCGTTAAAGACGAAAAAAACGTTAAGTTTCTGAACACTGACAAAGTGAAGGGGGTTATGCTGCTGCCTCCGAAATATAATAAGAAAAAGACTTATCCGGTTCTCGTGTGGCTTCATGGCGGACCTTATCGGCAAACAAGCGCCGGATTTCATCCTTATTGGGGATACGCCGGTTATGACGCGATCGTGGAAGAGATAAGGGCCGAGGGAGCAATCGTACTCAAGCTTGACTACACCGGAAGCTACGGTTACGGCAGGGACTTCGCCGAACAGATAAAAAACAATGTCGGAACAAAGGACGTGGAAGACGTGGTTAACGCCGTAGAGTTTGCAAAGTCATATTCCAAAGTCAGTAAGGTATATCTCATGGGCAACAGCTACGGCGGCTATTTGTCTCTTCGCGCTACGGTGGAAAAACCCAACCAATTCGCCGGGGCGGTCTCCATAAACGGCGTCACGGACTGGGCGATACTGCTATACTCGCTCGGCAACTCCATATTCAACACCCACTTTAACGGCAGTATAAATCTTCAAAATGCAGACATGTACGAGCAAGCATCAGTGCTGAGACGACTAGGCAATCTAAACAAGGAAAAAATTTTAATCGTCAAAGGGAAAAATGACAAAACTATTCCGCCACAACAGAGCGATATCGCGTACGACCAAATGAGGCGAGCGGGCATTAACGCGCGGATAGTTGAATACGATGAGGACCATGCTATCCTAATGCGTGAAAATCTTCAAGACCTATGCCGAAAAACGATTGAGATGATTAATTTGAAAAAATCAAAGAACGCCTGCATACTTGACTAGAATCCAGATTATAAGGTTCCCACACTCGTGGAATTGCCCCTGAACGTGAGATGTTACTGCGAAAAAAGTGACATTTTTTATGGCTGTGTTATACTATAAAATATGAGCACATTAATATGGGTTATTATCGGATGGGCACTGCTCGCATCACTCGAGCTCATTGCCCTATGCCGAGCCGCCTCATTACCTGTCCCCCCTTTGGACACGGAATAAATGCGCCAAACAACACAACCGGTTTTTGCTAACCGGTTTTTTTTCTGGACAATTGTGGTTTTTTTTGTTTTAATTAGCAAACTAACTGACCTAGCGGTCAATTTTTGTTTAAATCGTTCACAATCAAAATATAAAAAATGAATGAATTCAGAAACATCGCGATCATAGCCCACGTTGACCACGGCAAGACCACCTTGACGGATGCTTTACTGCGCCAGACAGGGGCCGCAAAGGAAGGAATGACTATGGATTCCAACGCCCTTGAGCAGGAAAGAGGAATAACGATCTACTCCAAAAACACATCGCTGATTTACAAAGGTGTAAAAATAAACATTGTTGATACTCCGGGACACGCGGATTTCGGCTCTGAAGTAGAACGAGTTTTGCGTTCTATAGACACCGTGCTTCTCGTAGTTGACGCGCAAGAAGGCCCGATGCCGCAGACAAGATTCGTGTTGAAAAAATCGCTAGAGCTCGGCATGAAGCCGATCGTAATCATAAATAAAATTGATAAATCAGCTGCTCGGCCGGATCAAGTTCACGAGGAAGTTCTAGAATTGTTCATGGAACTTGGGGCGAACGATGAACAGCTCAACTTCACTACGGTTTACGCTATCGGCAGAGACGGCATAGCGAAAAAATCCCTCACAGACGACAGCAATGATCTGACTCCCCTTCTTGATACAATCATTGAGGAAGTCCCGCCCGCGTCATCCGATGTAAACGCGCCCTTCCAGATGCAGGCGTTCAATCTGGCCTATGACAACTTTTTAGGAAGAATGGCTATCGGCAGAATTTTCAAAGGTAGGGCAAAACCAGGCATGACGGTATACGTCAAAGAGGAGGGAAAGGAAACCGTTGCAGGCAAAATCACGAAACTTTTCACATTCACCGGAACAAAAAGAGAAGGAGCGGAAGAAGTATCCGCTGGCGACATCGCGATGATCGCCGGAATTCCTTCCATATACATAGGTGAGACGATCACCGACAGTCCGAATGACAATCCCCTGCCATCAATCAAGATTGACGAACCGACGATTTCTTTGGAATTCATTGTCAATGACTCGCCGTTCGCCGGACGTGAAGGCAAATTCGTGACAGGCAGACAGATACGGGAACGTTTGGAAAAAGAGCTGGAGGTCAATGTGGGCCTCAAGGTGGATTTTAGCGACGATACATGTATGGTTTACGGGCGCGGAGAGCTTCACATAGCTGTTCTTCTGGAAAACATGCGTCGTGAAGGATATGAATTACAAATATCGGAACCAAAAGTGATCATAAAAGATATTGATGGCAGAAAACATGAACCGTTTGAAGAAGTTATAGTGGATATCAAAGAGGAATACTCTGGAAACATCATAAGCACGCTTTCGGAAAGAAAAGCCATACTTACCGACACCAAGGAACACAACGGCAATATCCGCCTCATTTTTGAAGCGCCGACCCGAGCGTTGCTCGGCTATCGCAATCAATTCGTCATTGAGACGAAAGGCGAAGGCATTCTTTCGTCCAGATTTCTTGAGTTCAAAGAATATAAAGGTGAAATAAAAAGACAGCAATACGGCTCCATGATATCCATGGAAGCCGGCAAAGCAGTCGCTTACGCCCTCAATAATTTGCAGGAGAGAGGATTTTTATACGTTGAAGCGGGAGAAGAGATATACGTGGGTATGGTTATCGGAAATATCACAAAAGGCATTGACCTCACCGTTAATCCCATCAAGGGAAAACAGCTTACGAACATGAGGCAGAAAGGATCGGACGGCCTGGTTATGCTTACCCCTCCGTGGCGGCTTACGATTGAACGCGGGATGGAAGTGATATCATCCGATGAATACTTAGAGATCACGCCCAAAAGCGTCAGGTTGCGCAAAAAACACCTCACCGAAAACGAGCGGGTAAAGGCCTCAAGAACATAGGATTACGAAACTCGTCGCAGGCAGGGCTTTTGCGGAGCATTGCGGAAGCCGACGGGCGAGCATAGGGATTTTTTAGCAAAAAAATACCCGTGTTCCGCAAAAGGCCTGCCGAGAAAAGAGTTTCGTAATTCACGATCAAGAAAGGAGTAAGCGCGTCTGATTTAATTATATTTAGAAATCAGCTTTGTCGCGAGCCCGTCTATCTTCTCAAGCAATTTTTCCAAAGTGGAGTCATTGTCTATCGTAAAATCAGCAATCTTCATAACCCCTTCAACATCCTGCTCATTTGTATCCTTGCTTCTGGCCTCTTTCTCCTCAAGTTTTTTAAATTCTTTAAACGAACCATCACCGGCTCTGCCGCGAAACCGCGCCAGCCGATAGCGAAATTCTATAGGCGATCTAAGCCCAACGATCACTCCGCCTTTTTCTTTTATTTTATTCGCCTCGGCAATAGTCCTGACCCCGCTGACCAATAGACGATCCGCATCTTTCTTGACCGCTAGCTCAACCAAATAATCAGCGCCATATTTTCTCCTGAGTTCATTTCCAACCTCCCTCATTCTGGCTCTTTCCGGCTCGCCCATATTATTTTTTTTCATGTAATCTCTTATAAGATCACCTGCTGAAACATGAGAAAAGCCATATTTATTCTCTAAATATCCAGCCACCGTATCTTTACCGCTTGATGGATGCCCCACCAAGCCAATGATTACTTTGTTATCCATGCCGAAATAATAGCAATTCTATTTGAACATTGCCAACAGACAGAACAGCAAAAAACCGCCCGGACAAGCCGGGCGGTTTTTTGTAATTTGGGCTAGACAGCTTAGAAACTTCTCCTATCTCTGTCATATCCGCCTCTTTGAGGACGGTCGCCTCGAGGAGCCATAGGGCGCGCCTCATTTACCGTAAGAGTCCTTCCGTCCAGTTCCTTTCCATTCCAGGTGTTGATCGCGTTTTCAGCGTCAGCATCCTCCATTTCAACGAAACCGAAACCTCGGCTCTTGCCGGTCATTTTGTCCATGATTATGTTCGCCGATACCACTTGTCCGGACTGAGAGAAAGCATCTTTCAATCCTTCTTGCGTGGTATTGTAGGACAAACCACCGACATACAATTTTTTAGCCATTTTTTCTTTGATATATACTTCTATTTATCGATAGACGACCTTCCCAAATTGCTTCGCGAATAACTTCACTCTAACCAACTTAGAGAATACTACGACCTTTATATTATGCATGAATACGGGATAAAAGCAAGGGGGGAGAATAGTATCTGCTCACAAGACGAATTAATGGCCTAATCACAGTATTTTTTGTTCCTGTCATTTTTTTATGAAAACAGAAATTCGGTTCGAAATATGACCTAGATTCCCGCCTGCTCCCTTTGAAGGGTGGGCAGGCTCTTTTATAAATTGAGGAATGGGGGGTGATTTTTTATCGCTGGCTGTCATTGATAGTATAGTCCCCCGCTTTTGTTCTTAATATTTTGAGAGCTATAGCGCCCATCCCCATTTTCCGTCCGAGATCATGAATAAGACCGCGCGCGTAAGCGCCGCTTGAAACGCGGAAATCAAAAGAGCAAACAATTAGATTCCGGTTTTCAAGACAGGCGAAAAAAGCCCTCCACTTGTCCTTCGTCTCCTTCTGCCTGAAATCGCCTATGACGCTGTCTATTGAGCTAAAAATCATTTCTTTAAAACTCGTAACATCAACATATTCTGATCCCGTGAACTCCGCGCTGTAAATCATAATGGCTTTCTCCGGCATATTAATGGATTCTATCTCGCCATCCCTCGCCCAGCGGAAAAGCGATTTTCCCATTACCGTCTTTGAGGAATATGGCGGATATTTTTGCTTTCTCTTGCCGACAAAATTTTTAAGTTCTGACTTTATATTATTCACGTCATTTTCATTGTCGGGGAAAACACCGATAGATTCAGAGGGTCTCTTTTCACTGATAAATCCGAGCAAGTCGTAAGTATCCGTCTCCGCGCCGAAAAACGCCTGGACGGAATACTCCTTATCCATGTTCAAATATTTATCTTTGTAAATCACTTCACCGCCGTACAAAACCGGCAAAACACCTTCGGCAAGCGGGTCCAGACGGCCAGCGTATGTCATCTTCACACCCTTGAATTCAGGGTTATCGGCACGAAATCTTTCCACTCTCTGAAGCGGTGTTTCTCCCCTTTTTTTATACAAATTCAATACGCCTCCCTGTGTTGTCATAGCTTCATTAGTTCGTTAGAATGTATATCATGATTTCAAAAAAAGCAAAGCTGGGTACGGAACCATACAAAGGCGTACGCGACTTTTATCCGGAAGATATGTTCATTCAGAACCATATTCAGGCAATTTGGCGAAAAACCGCCGAAAGTTACGGCTATGAAGAATTCGGAGCTTCCATTTTAGAGCCGTCCGAGTTGTACAGGTCAAAGACCAGCGAGGAGATCGTCAATGAACAAACGTACAGTTTTCTCGACAGAGGAGACAGAGAAGTGACTCTTAGGCCGGAGATGACGCCCACCATAGCCAGAATGGTGGCGGCGAAAAAACAAGAGCTGATTTTCCCTTTGAGATGGTTTTCCATTCCCAATCTTTTTCGTTATGAGAAACCGCAGAGAGGCCGCTTGAGGGAGCATTGGCAATTTAACGCGGATATTTTCGGCGCGGACGGAAAGGAGTCAGACCTTGAGATCATCAGTCTGGCCAGGCAAACTCTGCTTAATTTCGGCGCGAAAGAGAATGATTTTGAGATTAAAATCAACAATAGAAAAATAATGTCGTATATCCTAAGGTCCATATTTGAACTGGACGAGGATAACGCGAGACGTGTTTCCCGGCTCATAGATAAAAAAGAAAAAATGAGCGATAAAGAGTTCTCCGATGAAGCTCAAAATATTTTCGGCGCCAGAACAAGTCAGTTCATTCACGTATTGGAATCCAAAGACCTTGATACCGTAACCATGAATATACGGAAGGGCGACGAGGAGATTGTCGGTATTGTTGAAATTCGCGAGCTCCTGGAGGCATTAAAGGAAATGGGAGTAACAAACGCATTCTTTTCTCCGACTCTTATGAGGGGTTTTGATTACTACACCGGCATGGTTTTTGAGATTTACGACAAGGATTCGGCAAATAAGCGCGCCCTTTTCGGAGGAGGCAGATACGATGACCTCTTAACTGTTTTCGGGGAGGAACGAATTCGAGCGGCGGGTTTCGGCATGGGCGACGTGACGGCCCGAGATTTCATTGAAACTCACGGCTTGCTTCCCGAATACGCGCCAGCATGCGACTTGTATATCGCGTCCATTGGACAGGAACAGAAAGGCCCGATCCGGAGCTTATCTGAAGATCTCCGACAAAAAGGACTCCGCGTTGTAAGTGACGTCAGTGATAAAAGAATACAGGACAAGCTTAAAAAAGCCGATCGCAAAAAATATCCGTTTGTGCTTATCGTCGGAGCTGATGAGGTTAAAACAGGAAAATACAAAATTAAAAATATGAAGACGGGCGAGGAAATAGAGTGCCGAAATGAGGAGATAGCGGATAAGTTGTTAGTTGATAGTCAGTAGTTGTTTGTAAAAATACCAACATACAAATTAATACGAATAAGATAAGACACCCCGTTTTTAGATAAGCACGAAATACGAAATTACAAAAAATTCTAAATATAAAAAGGAAGAAAAAAAAGAAGAGAAAGGGTACGGGATTTATGATGAAATAATATGCGGAAAATTTTTTTTGATATTGAAACATCCAATATTTTCGCGGATGTGGGGAAAAATGACCCTTCGCTTCTTGATCTCGCCGTTGTGGGCATATACGATTCGGAATCGGATAAATATTCATGTTTTGAACAAAGTGAGCTCACCGCTTTGTGGCCGTTAATGGAAAAGGCGGATTTGCTGATCGGCTTTAATTCTGATCATTTTGACATTCCCCTTCTGGACAAATATTATCCCGGCAATCTCAGCGCCATAAAAAGCGTTGACATCATGAAGGAAATTAAAAACGTCCTCGGTAGAAGAGTTGGGCTCGGACATGTCGCCAGAGTGACGCTCGGGACAGGCAAAAACGGACACGGCTTGGACGCGATTGAATGGTGGAAAAAAGGACTGAAGGATAAGGTCAAGGAATATTGCTTGCAAGATGTAAAAGTAACTAAGGAACTCTACGACTTCGCTCTTAAAAACGGGTACGTCCAAATAGAGGATGGCACAAATAAGATAAAAATCCAGCTAGACACATCCGGGTGGGAAAAAAGAAACAACTCGGCCATGACTCAGACGATGCCCTTCTACTGACCTTTCCACATTAAGTTAGTGCATGATATACTGTACGCATGAAAACAATCATAAAACGCGACCGGAGGGCGCTCGAAAAGCGCCGCCTCATTGCGGGCAGATTTTTTAATAAGGGCGAAAGCCAGGCAAAGATCGCAGTAAGACTCCGGGTAACCACCGCAGCCGTCTGTAAATGGCATGCAGAGTGGAAAGCCGACAAAGAGAAAGGATTGCTCTCCAAAGGACCGACCGGAGCAGATCCGATTTTAAATACAAAGAAAAGACAGATACTCAAGAAAGCAATTCTTAGAGGGCCGGCTAAGGCGGGATACGCCACAGATTTTTGGACACTTGAGCGCATTAAAGCCCTAGCTAAGAAAAAGCTCAAAGTTGATCTCGGCACTACCAGTGTGTGGAGAACGGTGATCGGACTGGGATTTTCCGTGCAAAAACCAGAGCGTAGAGCCAGAGAAAGGAACGAAAGAGCCATCACCGACTGGAAACTCAAAACGTTTCCGAAATTAAAAAAAATGGGCCGAAAAACACGGCTTTCTGCTTGGATTTGAGGATGAGTCTGGCATTTCAGAGAAACCGAACGTGCGTACGACTTGGGCGATTAAGGGACAGACTCCGTATCTTCGTTCATCCGGATCATGGAAAAAGCTCACCATGGTCGGAGTTATGACGACAACGCCCGGAGGCAATCGATCGAAGCTTTTCATCCGTACAATCGCCGGAGGACAGACCGCCACAGAAGTGATCCGTTTTCTCGAGGATCTGAAACAGCACTTACATGGAAAGAAGTTACTCCTCATATGGGACGGCCTTCCAGCTCATCGGTCAAGAAGCGTGGCTGAATATGTCAAAAGCCAACGTGCCTGGCTCCGTACAGCCCGTCTGCCTTCGTATGCTCCGGAGCTAAACCCCATCGAATACTGCTGGGGTGCCATGAAAAAGAAGCATCTGGGCAATCTGCGGGCAGAGGGCATGGAGAAACTTGGGCACGCAGTGAGAAAGGCGAAGCGCACAATGAATGACAACAAGCTACTCAGGGGTTTCCTCAAAGCGAGCGGGTTGTATTAACCTAATGTGGAAAGGTCAGTAAATGTGTTTGTATTTAAATACCGGACATTTTGTCACAATATATGTCAAGTGGTGTTTAAACTGTTACTGCTGATATAGTTATTGTGAACAATATCCATGGATAAATTGACCAGAAAAAAAATCCTTTTTGTTATAACCAAATCCAACTGGGGAGGAGCGCAGAGATACGTCTTTGACCTGTCATCCAATCTTAAGGATGAATACGACCTCGCGGTCGCCTGCGGTGGAAAAGGTGAACTGATAACAAAGCTGGAGGAATTGGGAATAAAAACGGTGATGGTTGAAAACCTGAGGAGAAACGTGAGCATCATAGACGACGTGAAAGTCTTTTTTAAATTGCTGAAGATTATAACAGACATCAACCCAGACATAATCCATCTAAACAGCTCTAAAGTGGGCGGTTTGGGCGCGCTTGCCGCGCGTCTCGTAAATTCGTATTTGTTCCGCCTTTATTACATTAAACTTAAGCGCCAACCGCTCCATAAAATCCTAATCGTATTCACCGTGCACGGCTGGTTTTTCAATGAGCAACGCTCGCAATTTATAAAATTTGCCAGCAAACTTCTTCAAGCGTTGTCTGTGCTGGTCACGCATAAAACGATAGTTGTATCCCAAACGCTAAAGGAACAAGTGCGGAGCTGGCCCAGCTTGATCTTGGACAAGATTACTGTTATCCAAAACGGCATAGGAAAACATGCTTTAATGAAAAAAATGGCGGCGCGTGAACTCTTGATATCAAACCATCCCGCGTTGTCGGATCATATCCCGAAGCCAAAGAAAACAGATAAAACTGTCTGGGTAGGAACAATCGCCGAACTTCATAAAAACAAAGGGCTGGCGCACCTCATAGACGGCATAAAACATCTTGAACGTAAGCATGAAAAAGTAATTCTCGTCATTGTTGGCGACGGCGAAGAAAAAGAGTTTCTCAGAAAGAGAGTAGATAACAACGATCTGTCTGGTAAAATTTTTATGATCGGTCAGTTGGAAAACGCCGCGCAGTATCTATGCGCGTTTGATATATTCGCGCTGACTTCAATTACTGAGGGCTTACCCTATGTCATATTGGAAGCAGGCGCCGCGGGCGTCCCCGTGGTCGCTTCAAGCGTGGGAGGCATCCCGGAAATAATAGACCAGCTGGAAACAGGCATACTGATAAGACCGAAGGAGCCGAAAGAAGTCAAAGAAGCAGTATCTTTCCTGATTGAAAACAAAAACAAAAAAAAAGAAATGGCGGTCAAGTTAAAGCAAAAAATAAAGTCTAATTTTTCGCTGGAGAGAATGGTTGAAGAGACTCGGAAAGTATACGAAAGATAAAATCTGTAGGAGTTAAACTCCTACAAGGAGGTTAAACTCTTAGACTCCGACAAATTCATTTTTCATATTATCTTTATGTGTAGTGCGGCGGTAGCGGCGCATACCCATAAGAATTCCAAGGCCGGCAAATTCAGCAAGGAGATGAGACCCGCCGTAGCTCATGAAAGGCATTACCAGTCCGGTCACTGGGAGTAGCCCTATATTCATGCCGACATTTATAACAAAATGACTCATAAAATATATTGACAAACCGATACCGTAAAGAATTTCAAAATTGGTGGCGCCGCGGAGAGCGTTCGCCAAAATTCTATATATAACCATTCCAAATAGAAAAAAGAGGATTAAAGAACCGTAGAAGCCCCACTCTTCCGCGAAAGCGGCGAATATAAAATCAGTTTCATATTCGGGCAAAAATTTAAGGCGAGATTGAGTGCCGTAGCCGACACCCTTTCCATAAAGCTCTCCGGAACCCACGGCAATAGTAGACTGGTAAGCGTTGTAGCCGCTTCCTCTTATGTCCGCGAGCGGATGGATAAAACTGATAATCCTCTGCTTTTGATAATCCTGAAATCCGAAAGACCACAGAGCGCCAAAACAAGCGACGCCAATGAAAAAAACAGCCAGCAAATGTTTTTTGGAAATGCCGGAAACCAGCACCATCCCCAGCCAGATAATAAAGATAATAATCGCACTGCCGAAATCCGGCTGAAGCAGAATCAGCGCGAAGATAACCAAAGCATAAAATCCAGACAAAAGTATGTGGCGTAGACGGGCGATTTCAATATGCCGCCGGGTAAAATATTTGGCCAGAATTAAAATTGTGACCAATTTTGCCAGATCTGACGGCTGAAAGGCCACGGATCCGAACTGAAACCAACTCTGCGAACCCCTCACGGTCACCCCGAGAATAAAAAGAAGGAAAAGCAGAGCGCATAAAAAGATAAAAATAAAAATTATAACCTCCGTTCTGCGCAAAAATCTGAAATCTATAAAGCTCAGTATAAAAAAAACAGAGAGAGAGACAGCGATCCATATTATCTGCTTGTCAAAAAGCGAACTGTCCCCGACAAAAGAATTCATTGTTACAAGCCCCGCGCCCAAGATAGGTAAAGCCGAAAAGAACAAGAGCCAGTCAATATTTTGTCTTTTCAATAAGTTGCCTATTTTCATTTTAAAATCGGAGAGATCTGGATTTTAGTCGGCCCAAGCTTGCATATTGACGCGGCTATATTCCTGTAGATTTGTATCAACTCTTCGGGCCGCGCCGCCTCAAAGTAACGATCGGGAATGACTGTTAGGTCGCGGAGAAAATCAGCGCGAACCCCGCTGCCAAGACCGATAGCGTACAGATCAATATTGGCCGCTCTGGCACCGTTGGCCGCGTCTATGGCGTACTTCTCTGGATACTCTTTATTGTCCGGAAGTGTGGGGCGCGAAGGCAAACCGTCAGTCAGCAATACGATAACCTTTTTTGCCTCTTCTCGGCCTCTTTCTGACAGCAACTCTTTCGTGGCCACGATAAGACCGCTGCCTATATTGGTATTCTGAGGACCTGAAGTAGTGGCTATGTTTATGGCAAAAACAGAATCTTTGACTTTTTTGAAATCAGCAGTTAGAACAATGTCTAATGGATCACTGGCAGTGTTGGCGAAAGAAACCACACCAGCCCTGTCGCGTTCCTTCATATTTTCAACAAAAGACACAGCCGCCTTCTTTACGGATGAAAGCGGTTCGGGAGGGTCGCCACCATCGTCATCCATGCTTCCCGAACGGTCTATCACAAGCATCACATCAGCCGGGCTTTCACACTCAACAACGCCCAGATCAAGAGCGTAGGGCCAAGTAAATACCAAGTTTTCAGATCCTCCTTTTTCCAATTTGTTGACGTATGTCCGTGAAGCGGCAATAACATTTTCCCCGCTATCGTAAACCATAGCTACAACTTCCAGGTCGTAAATATCTTCCAAGGATCTGTTTTCAATAGTGGACAAAACCCTAGGATTATCCTCGCCTTCAACCAGACTTGAACTCGTTACTCTGATGTCAGGAAACTGGCGAGTATCTTTCTTCCACACAGGGTCGTCCGTAAATTGAAAAATTGTTCTGGACGGAGTCTTGCCTCCCGTGTCTATACGGTCTTCAAAAATAGGAAATTTTTTGTTCGGGGGAATGTCCGCCACACCTTTCCTTTCCGCAATCAAACTGCCATTCTCATCATACAGTTCAAATACGTAAGGTACGGCTTCAGAACCTGAACTGATATTAGCATTCTCCACATACGCCACGGCATTATATATTCCCGGCAATACTTTAAATATTCTCTGCCAGAGAACCAGTGGCCTAATAGACTCCGTGGAGCAAAGGATATTGCATGAACCTCCACAGTCAATACCGGTTTCATTTTGGTTCTGTTTGCCATCAAAGCACGTCGGCGAATCATAGACAAAAAAGAAAACAGGCAAGGCAAATCCGACAAACAAAAGCACGAAAAAAGCCCCGATGTAACTAAGTTTTCTTTTTGTTGCCCAATGAGACATATTTAAAGAAATTTCTAATTACCAATTTCTAATTTCTAAGTAAAGTTCGAAAAAAGAAATAAAACCTAAAGGAAGTTTCGTCTCCTCTTTGGAAAAAAAAGGAGGAGGAATTCCTAAACACTCCCCCATAATGATATCAAAAAATCAGCCGAGAAAGAAGCGGCTGATTTTCGCAAACTTGTCACCGACTTTAATTGTAGTCGTACACCTCTTCAATTTCAATATACTGTTCGGGAGAAGAGACATCTTTCGCTTTTTGCCTAGCCGCCATAAGACTAGTGAAAACCACGGAAAGTACTATCAGCGGAATAATCAGTAAGCCGAGTATTGAGACTGCTATAAGCTTATTCTTCCTCTTTTTTTCCACAAAATCAGGCACGGTCTCGGACTTAACACTCTTAAGATTTCTATAGATTAGGAAAAGATAAATAGCGCCAAGAGGCCCAATAATAATTTGCTGGATAAATCTTACAACAATATCAATAGATGAAATTGTTATAATGGATAGCTCTTGACCGAATGACACGTAAGCCAATCCCGCAAAGACGGCAATGAAGACAATATAAATCGGAAAAAGCAACAATCCAAACAATAATAATTTAAAGAAAATGCTCCAGGCATATCCTCTTACGTAATTCCAACTTTGGGTGAGAGCCGTCAACCCTTTCTTATTCTCATCAACTAGCACATAGGTGCTAAACAAGAGATAGAAAGATAAAATGATACCCGGCACAATAAATAATGCAAACCCGCCAAAAATTGATAGCGACAGAAGAATACTTATCCAGACAAAAGCCCAAAAAATGTGAGCGGCCTTTTTATAATATTCTTTAACAGAAGAATAAACACCTTTTTCTTTATCCAGCAAGAAATAAATAAATCCGATAGCCGCGATATAAGCAAGAACTCCACCAATAATGGAAATAATCACCCCTATTATAAATGCCGTTAGCTGACCTGAGGTCGCGCCACTTAAAATAGCATTGCCTCTATCATCCACCGGTAGAGAGCGTATTAACATGGTCCCAACAACCATAAATATCAAAGGCGAGATGAAAATACCGAAGACAGCTCTAAAATTATCTTTTAAAAAACCGACTGACTGTTTAAACATGTTCCAAGCGCCAGGCAATGGAGGTTTTACGGCCGGCACTGGCATCTCTTGTGTATTTTCCATAAAAATTTTTGTCACAGACTTAAGTTATAATGAATTTATTGTATGACATATTCAGCTGAACAGCAAGATGGTAATACGTAACTGCTCACAAGACCGAGTGGTGTCATTCCCGCGAAGGCGGGAATCTAGGCCATATTTTGATCTGGATTCCCGTTTTCACGGGAATGACAGAAGAAAAGAAGGCTGTGGTGTGGCCATTACTCGGTCTTGTGAGGAGTTACGGTAATACACGCGCCCCGCTCTGCCCTGACGTAAAAAAACGATCAGAGCTGTGATGTTGAGTGGTCCTATGCAAAAAAAATAGTTCACTACTTTAGCCTGGCGACTAGCTACTCTCCCCCGCCTAAATTTTTCGAATTACATAAAATACACGAGACTCTTTGAAGCACTAACTGCGCAACAACTAGCTCAAGATTCTCTGCTCGTACTCAAAAAATTTAGGCGAGGTACCATCGCCACTACAGTGCTTAACTTCTCTGTTCGGAATGGGAAGAGGTGTGTCCACTGCGTTAAATCACCAGACTAAAAAAGTGAACCGGTCAAATAAGCTAAACGGTTTTGTTTATGTGCCCTTCGAACGGGACTCTGAAGATCTCATCCCCATTAACTTATAGAGTGTTAATGGTGGATTACCAGGTAAAAAAATCTGCTCCCATCGCATTAAGTGATGGTAAAGTGCTTTATAAATTTCCTAATAGGTTATGGACGGATTAGTACTTCTCGGCTAAACACATTACTGTGCGTACACCTGAAGCCTATCAACGTAATCATCTCTTACGGGTCTCTACAATGCACGGCATTGGAAGCACGAAACACGAAGCTCAAAAATGACATAATTCTGTCATCTCCGCGAAAGCGGAAAACCAGATCATCCTGGATTCCCTTCTGCACGGGAACGACAAAGTCGTTTTTTGGGTTTCGGGTTTCGAATTTCCAGTGCCATGCACTGTTCGATTCCTAATCTTGAAGTAGGCTTCCCTCTTAGATGCTTTCAGAGGTTATCCCTTCCCAACATAGCTACTCTGCATTGCCCTTGGCAGGAACAGCAGATACACCAGAGGTCAGTTCACTCCGGTCCTCTCGTCATGTTTACTTCGTAAACCGCAGACTGCCGCAGACTTAACGCGGACAATCGCAGAACGAATCCTCTGTCACCAGAGGCATAGACTATATCTTCATCCGTTTTGTACGATACATCGTACAAACTTAGGATGTTGGCGTATTATGAAAGTGTGATCTTAATGTCTAGCACTAAGGCATCTCTCATCTCGTCCCGAAGGACTCAGTCGTTACGGGGTTGCGAGTTTCGTTGAAGGGGCAAATAAAACTATTTGCCCAAAATTGGCGTTGGGTGCAAGGACTCGAACCTTGACGTTTGGATTAATGATCCGGTGCTATAACCTCTTCCAAAGTGCCAGCTCAGTAGGCCTACGCGCAAGCCTATCTCACCAACACAAGGTTATTATTTTTTAAGCTACACCCAACATAAAGAACTTCAACGAAACTCACAACTTCCCACGGTATTAACTTCAATTTGTTTTATTCTGCAAATATCGGACCGACATTTTGCAGCAAATGGAAGCCTCCACCGTTATTAGCCACATTGTCATCAGAAATTACTTTCTGAAGTAGCAATATTTTACTAGGAGCAAATCTTCTCAAGAATCAACGCCTGCAGTAGATAGGAGACCAACCTGTCTTGCGACGGTCTGAACCCAGCTCACGTAACTTTTTAATTGGCGAACAGCCAAACCCTTGGGACCTTCTCCAGCCCCAGGATAAGTTGAGCCGACATCGCTGTCATTTATTTCTTCTATCACTAGAAGGTTTGGACTATATCTTCATCCTTTTTATCTTCCGATAAATTAGGAGTTGGCGTCTTAGCTTCCTTATTATAAGGAAACTCCGAGCATTAATGCTCAAGTCTCTACGGGTCCAGTATAATTTATGAACAAATTATCATAGTCTCATAAATATTACTGCCTCCAGCATTATTTCATACCATTATCTATCGATAATAATGCTAGGTTCCCACGGTATTATCCACGTTACATGGAGTCCACCGTTATAAGCCAATTTTTTCTTTTAATGTATGTTGGTTCATGTCTCACATACATTAAAATAGCTAATGCAATCTCTCGCATGGCACCCCAATGTGTTAAGGTGCCGAACTCCGCCGTCGATATGGACTCTTAGGCGGAACTAGCCTGTTATCCCCAGAGTAGCTTTTGTCCGATAATCTTCCACCGCGTCTAATGCGTATGGTCGGTTCACTATGTTCTGCTTTCGCATCTGTTTGACAAGTACGTCTCACAGTTAAGCCAGCTTATGCCATTACACTATCGGCACGGTTTCCATTCGCGCCTAGCTGACCTTAATAAACTCCTCCGTTACTTTTTAGGAGGATAGCGCCCCACTAAAACTGCCCACCAGATACTGTCTTTCGCCGTTTTTTCCGACGAAGTTAGAAAACACATTTTTAAAGAGTGGTATTTCACTGTCGGATCCATCTACCCCGAAAGGTAAACTTCAAATCCTCCCACCTACGCTACGCATTAAAAACGTATCCTCAATACCAAGTTGCAGTAAAGCTTCTGGGGTCTTTTCGTCTAACTGCAGGTAACCGGCATCTTCACCGGTATTGTATTTTCACCGAGCTATTCCCCGAGACAGTTCTCCAGTCATTACACTATTCGTGCGCGTCGGAACTTCATATTCCTATCTGATGTTTCCATCAGTATTGACTATATCTTCATCTAATGAACATATCATCATTGCTTGAGTATATTTTCTTTTGCCTCCAGGATTCATCGTGAAAGCAATTTTCATGATTTCTTTTAATCCTTTTGACTGCTTGTGTTTCTCTTTACTCATCATCAAACATATTTTTCTAAACTTTAGAAAATCATCTTGCTTGGATGAAAGAAGCGGGTTTGTAACGAAATGAGGAATAATCTTTTTTAAAAGATCATCCAGACTTCTTACTTCATATTTGAGAGTTTTGTCACTATAGTCTCGTCTGATAAACCCACAACCAAATCTTTTTTGAATAAGATAGAGCACTTCCGCTCTCTCTTGGTTTTGGCTTACAGAGAAACTAGGTTTAGTCTCCCACCCTACAAGCATTTTATTTCTTCGGGAAAATGATAGGGAAAAACATCCTTCTCCATCTACATATCCCGAAATATACTCTTCAAGATTTCTATTCATTAGAGCTGGCGTATTATAGTAGTGATTATATCATCTACTATCTCGGTCGCCAACATTCAGTGGCGACCGAAGTCGATACGGGGTCAATACGTTCGCTTGTAAAACAAGCTCAGTACGACTTCCCACGGTATTCTCCTGCCTTCATTGCGTCTCCTCAAGCGCTCCAGCGAGGACTCCACCGTTATAAGCCAGTTTTTTCTTGATATCACTATCAAGTTGGGCAGTTCCTACCCGACAAGGAATTTCGCTTTTCGTTTCCTCTTTAACGAAGGACCATATCTTCATCCAGCTGGTACAAACCAGCTGGAGCATGGCGTGTGGTCTCTGAGGGGTTCTAAAAAAAATTTTAGAACTTCCCTGCGGATGATCTGCAAATTACAGACTTCCCCGCATATAGCCATGGTGCGGACCTGCTTTGTATTACTACAGAGCGAGGCAGCTTTGAATAGTGTACTGATTATTGTTTATTTAGTTTATCAAAATGTTTTTACATTTTATTGCATTAACAGAACTATAACAGTCCCAGTCCTTCCCACTTCGTGCAAGCACGAAGTGGGAACCTTAGGACCGTTATAGTTACGGCCGACATTCACCCGGGCTTACATCGTTCAGCTCACACCATTCTATCCTCCAATAATGAAGTGCAGAATGATGTGAACCGACAACGTTTGACCTTCGGGCATTGGTCAAGTGTCACCCCCTATACATCCTCTTACGAGTTCGCAGGGAGCTGTGTTTTTGATAAACAGTTGCCAGAGATACTTTTGTTGCAGCCTCATGCAAAGCGCAAGAGACATTTGACCTGTGACATTAAACTTTTGACTTGGCAGAATTTTGCTCTGCAAAATTCTGCGGTCAATTGTCCATTGTTAAGTGTCAATTGTTCCTTGTGCTTCGCACAAGGCAAGCCTTATTCCGAAGTTACGGCTGCTTTTTTGCCGAGTTCCTTGGGGAAATTTCACTCGTTCGCCTTACTCTACTCGAGCTGACCACCTGTGTCGGTTTGCGGTACGGATCTCATGCAAATAAACTTAGAGATTTTTCTTGGAGGCGTGCTTTGTCCTATTCTGCGCAAAGCGCAAGAGACATTTGACCCGTGAACATTTAACTTTTGACTTGGCAGAATTTTGCTCTGCAAAATTCTGCGGTCAATTGTCAGATGTTTATTGTCAATTGTTCCTTGTGCTTTGCACAGTTCTCGCTCTCCTTGGAAATGCCATTAAAAGCAGACTTCCGGATTTTCCTGGAAATCTTCCTCAGAGCACGAACGTAAATCCAATAATACGCAAGACATACTACACCCCGTCCTCCCATCATTTTGCATAAGAGTTATGGAATATTAACCATATATCCATCGGGTTCGGCTTTCGCCATCCCCTTAGGACCGACTAACCCTTGGCTGATTGTCATCGCCAAGGAAACCTTGGTCTTTCGGCGTGGAGGGTTCTCACCTCCATTGTGGTTACTTGTGCCAACATTCTTACTTCGCAACGCTCCACCATGGGTCACCCCTTTGGCTTCACAGCAAGATGCGAATACTCTCCTACCGCACCGCGCAAAGCGCGGAAATTCGAAATTCGAATATCGAAATTCGAAATAAATCCAAAATTCAAATAAAGGTTCCTCGGGGCAATCCTCGAGGTATTGAACCTTTGTTTCGTCTTCGCTCGGACGTCGTGAATGATAAGAATCATTCACACGCTCCTCGCTAGCCGAAATAACAAAATGTCAAACAAAAATAATTGTTTAAAATTTTGAATTTAAAATTTAGATATTTTTCGTATTTCGTGCTTCGTGCTTCGGATTTCTGTGCTTTGCACGGTACCCTCAGTTTCGGTACTACACTTGAGCCCCGATTATCTTCGGCGCAAAATCTCTTGATGAGTGAGCTGTTACGCTTTCTTTAAATGATGGCTGCTTCTAAGCCAACATCCTCATTGTTGAAGAAATTTCACCACCTTACTTGCACTTAGTGTAGATTTAGGGACCTTAAATAGAGATCTAGGCTGTTTCCTTTTTGACCAGTGGAGCTTAGCCCCCACGGTCTAACTGCCGCGTTATGACTTATAGTATTCGGAGTTTGATAGAATTCGCGATCTTTCGACCTGTCGAATTCTTCCAGTGCTCTACCCCTATAAGGAACACGCGACGCTAGCCCAAAAGCTATTTCGGAGAGAACCAGCTATTACCAAGTTCGATTAGCTTTTCACTTCTTACCACAAGTCATCCGATAGTATTGCACGGCTAAACGGTTCGGGCCTCCCTCTGATTTTCATCAGAGTTCACCCTGCTCATGGCAAGCTCACTTGGCTTCGGGTCTAATTTGCACTACAAACGCCCTGTTCAGACTCGCTTTCGCTAGGCCTCGCCCCGCCTCTTTGATCAACAAAATTTAAGGTGCTCATTATTTGTTCACCTAATTTTCCAAATTCATCCCAAAAAATGAAATGTTAATCAAAAGGGCGGGGTTAAGCAAGCAGTGCAAATTAACTCGTTGGCTCATTCTTCAATAGGCACGCCATGACCGTCTCATCACGCAAAACGCGATGCAACGGAAATTCAGAGCACGAAGCACGAAATACGAAAAAATAAAGAAAATATAAAAAACAAAAAAGAAAAAATCTTGTTTTGAATTTAATATTTTGAATTTTTTCGGATTTCGAATTTCGAATTTCGAATTTCCGTCGCATCACATCCCATGTGATGCGACGGCTCTGACTCCTTGTAAGCATATGGTTTCAGGTCTATTTCACTCCCCTCTCCGGGGTTCTTTTCACCTTTCCCTCACGGTACTAGTTCACTATCGATCTAGAAGAGTATTTAGCCTTGCCGGTTAGTTCCGGCGGATTCCTCCGAGCTATTCGTGTCTCGAAGTACTCAAGAACAGGAACAAAGAAGATATTGCGTTTTCACCTACGGGGCTGTTACCTCCTTGGGCCAAGCTTTCCAGCTTGTTCGGTTAACACAACATTTTGTAACTTCTCTAATATAAATACTACGTTCCTGTCTTACAACCCCAGCGCGCGAAGCGCAAGAGACATTTGACCTGTGACAATTGACATGTGACTAGGCAGAATTTTGATTCGCAAAATTCTGCGGTCAATTGTCAAAAGTTAATTGTCAATTGTTCCTTGTGCTTCGCACGTGGTTTGGGCTCTTCCGCTTTCGCTCGCCGCTATTAACGGAATTCTTATTAGTCTCTTTTCCTCCAGGTACTGAAATGTTTTACTTCCCTGGGTATGCTCGCGCGAAGCGCAAGAGACATTTGACCTGTGACAATTGACATGTGACTAGGCAGAATTTTGCTTCGAAAAATTCTGCGGTCAATTGTCAAAAGTTAATTGTCAATTGTTCCTTGTGCTTCGCACGTCTCGTGCAATGCACGAGGGGTTTCCCCATTCGGAGATCTCCGGATCAAAGGTTGCTTGGCGCCTCCCCGGAGCTTATCGCAGCTTTGCTACGTCCTTCATCGCCTCTTCTAGTCAAGGCATCCACCATATGCTCTTAATTTCCTATTAGGAAATTTATATTCGATCACCACTGATCGAATACTTTGACTTGCCGGGCTACGGATTGATCCGATGACCTGGCCAATCAAATTAAATCACCCCACCCAACTTAATGCGGTGGGAACAGATTTCCATCCCGCCCATATTGGCGAAACGGCAATCCAATCGCCGTTACCGGCGATGTATTTTACCTGTAATTACCGCCTTACTTCAGAAAGCGCGGTAATCTTCCATCCGTCATACCAACGGACAGACGACCTTCATGAATAAACATAAAGGTCAGCCCACCTCCAACAATAAAGACCCCTCTTCCGCTAGATTTAGCGGCAAGAAAAGCTGTTGTGATGGAATTCATCTGTCAAAGAGACAGTCATTTCTTCCTTTTCAGTTCATCCGTATTCTCGGCTATCTCCTTCACTCTCAAGCCATGGAGACAACCGAGATCACAGATAAAACAAAACCATAAAAAAACAAATCCGCCATTAGCGGATTACACAAACGCGAACATTAAAGCCGTTATGTGACCCGCTTAAATTTAGATTTGATTATCATAGTTATTTACAGAGAAGTATATATCAGCGAAATATTTTGTCAATCAAAACCGAGTTTAACTCCAACCCTGTCCAAAGCCACCTTATGAGGATAGTCTAGCACGTCCCTCACCAGTTTGTCGTATATGCTCATGCGATATTTGAAATCCTGCGTATCCAAGCATGCGTATTGCAATTCTCTGCCTATTTCAGACTCCATCCGCCTTATGGCGGAAGTAAGTTTTTTCTTGTTTATCTTATCGCCGATAATAAACAAGTCAACTCTACTGTCCCAATTTTGAATAAAAACGCCCGCCATTATGATAAGACGAATTTTTCCAGTCCCGGCCAACCGTCTTACAATCTCATCTTCACTGAACAAGGTCGTGTTTACCAACAAGCTTTGAAGCTCGTTAAGATAACTAAACCTAGGATTAAGAGTCCAGCATAGCAGTTTTCTTTTTTTTCCCGCGGATCTGTTTTTCTTTTTCTTTCCGATGAATTCTTTGTTCGGCTTTTGTAAAAACTTTTTTGTCAAAAGATGAATTTCCTCGAGCGCATCAACCTCTCTTCTTGCGAAACTTTTGTCCACGTTTGACCTCTTCGCGACCAAAGCCAGGTCAAAGTTGCGACCTGAATTAAACAGGAAAAGACGCATGATTCTGACCCTCCCTTCACTTCCAAATATTTTACCCAGAGTTTTCATAATGTATCAAAAACAATTGTTCTCTGCCGTGCCGCCGCGGCACGGCAGAGAACGCCAGCTATCGGTGACAAAACTTAATATATGCATTGTATCTCATTTCCTCAACAAAAATCTAGGGTTGACGGATAAGAATTACTTATGTCTTTGTTTTGCTTGTCATGAGTATTACCCCCACACCCACCAAAAAATCGCCTCGCGGCGATTTTTTTTAGAGCCCATCCACAATCTCCTTCGAGTTCCTCAGGATGGTGAAGCAATTGAACCATAATGGCAGGCAAGCCATGTCTTGCTTTATATCTGGCGGTTAGATCGTGGATGGGCTCTTAGTCAATTGTCAAATGTTATAGGTCAATTGTCAGGATTCTATTTCAATTCCACCTTCGCACCTGCCACTTCCAATTTTTTCTTCATCTCTTCCGCGTCCTCTTTTTTAACTCCGTCCTTCAGCAAAGAAGGCGCCGCGTCAACAAGATCTTTTGCTTCTTTTAAACCGAGGACTAGCACCTCTTTGACCACCTTGATAACGGCAATTTTTTGCGCTCCCGCCTCCACAAGGTGAACAGCCAGCATGCTCTTCTCCTCAGCCGCCGGAGCCACTTCGCCTCCCGTCGCCGCCGCAGCGACAGCCACGGCCGAAACTCCCCATTTGGATTCCAATAGTTTGACAAGCTCATTCAATTCTATAATAGACAATTTCTCAACTTCATCTACTATTGCTTTGAACTTAGCAGGAACTTCCACTTTTTCATTTTGATTTTCTTTTGTTTGATTTTCTTCTGACATAATGTTTGATTAAATTCTAAATCTCAAATAAATCCGAAATCCGAAAAAATACAAAATATAAAATTCAAAACATAATTTTTACTTTTCCGTTTTTAAATTTTTTTTATTTTTTCATGCTTCGTATTTCGTGCTTCGAATTTTATTTGGTGCTTCGTGCTTATTTATAATTTATGCTTTCTTAGCTTTTTCGCTGAGCAACATAGCGAATCGCTGTCTGGGCGAATTTATAAGATTGAGAAACTTACCGCGCAAAACTTCCAAAGATGGTATAAGCGCAATTTCGTTCATCTCATCGCCGTTTTTGAACTTACCCTCAAATATGCCGCCGATCAATTTAAATTGGTCGTCCAATTTTTTTGAAAAGGCAAACACTTCTCTGGCGGCCGCGGTAGGCTCGCTGCTGTAAGCAATTCCCACCTCGCCCTTCAACTCCGGCATTTCACCCTGGATCTCCGCGTCCACCAAGGATTTTTTTATCAGAGTTTTTTTGGCAACATAATACCCGACATTTTTTTCTCGCAGTGCTCGCCTTGCCGCGGTCACATCAGCGACGTTAATTTTGTGAAAATTCACAAAAACAAGACTGCTGTTTTCTTTGGCAATCCTCGTCACTTTGTCACAGATTTCCTTCTTTTTATCTTTTGATATAGGCATGATTGATTTTTAAGGATCCGCCAGCTGGCGGAGACTACAAAAATCATCACCCCGTGTAATACCGATTAGACTGCAATTACTCAGATTAACAATTTAGCGGCACAAAAGTTTATCTTGAGAACAATCATTCGCCGCTTATTACACAGGGTTATGAAAAATATAGTCGCCTTGCTCCTTATTTTTTAATAAAAACCGACCTCTACGGCTCAATAGAAATTTAAACCACAAAAAGTGAGTTAAACCTCGGCAGAACCTACGCCATGCCTGGCATGGAATTTCCAATTTCTAATTGCTAATTTCTAATGAATTTCCAATGTCTTAATTTCCCTTAAGATTTTGGATTTTACTAGAAATTATGTATCAGGTTTTAGAAATTTTGCGAAGCAATGCTGTCTGCTGTCTTTGGCCTTATATTGTATAGAATATTTATTTTTAGAGCTTTGTCAATGAAATGCCGGTGATGCAAAAGACGCGGACGCTTCGCGTCCGCGTCTTCCACCCATGTCTGTATCAGTTATTCTCCGAAAACTTCAGCCAGTTTTGTCCTAGTCATAGGCCCTACTCTTCCGTATCCCGGATTGCCTTCGGAAGCAACGCCATGCTTGACTTGGAATTTCTGGACTGCGTTTAAGGTCAAGGTTCCAAAGTAATTGGTTTCACTTCCCGCCGACCCCATGCCGGTTTCGGCAATTCTAGTGTCCGGATCTGAATTTAGCAATTGCTGGAGGCGTACCACATCTTCATGCACATCGCCTTTTGACAGATCAATCGCAAAGACACCCGATAATCCTACAACGGGCATTGATAGAGAAGGTGTCGTCAAACCAGCTGATACTTCGCCTGAAGAAGGCGAGGGAACAACGCTTGCGCCCCCATACACCTCGACAAGCTTCTCCCTGGTCATAGGCCCGACCACTCCAACTTGCGGCAAGCCGTGTTTTGCCTGGAATCTTTTTACCGCCTGTACCGTCAAATTGCCGTAATATCCCGTGGTTAGACCTTCCGGATATATTTCCGGATCAGTGGCAAAAAGCTCTTGCAGTCTTTTTACGTCATCATTTTGGTTTCCAAAAGATAAATTTGAATCAAATACCGCGTTTGAAGATATGACAGAGCTAGGAATTTCAGTGACGCTTGTACAAGGCGCGCCTGTCATAATGTCAAACAACTGCCCCGCTGCGCACACACCGGCAATCGGCACAGCCAGACCTACCGCTGGCGAAGGAGACACGCTAGCGCTTGGTGATGGTGATGGACTTTCTTCGTCATCATCGTCTGAACTGGAACCGCCCCCGCCACCTCCTCCTCCGCCACCTCCTCCGGAAGTAGTACAGACAGTGGAAAGTGGAGTGACAATTACCTCCGCAGAATTTCCAGAAGCAAGAGATAATTCTAGCTGGGACACGCTTGAAGTGCATGATTCTGATATAACAATACTTGTGCCTAAGCCGGTAGCTGTCTCAAAATCATTCCTGCCTGTAGTTTGGACAATAAGCGAAGAATCAGGGGCTAATGTAGCCGTGAAGCTTGTGGCGCCCACAACTATTGACTCAAGAGTGGCGCTTGAACTTATGACGTTTAAGCTAACGCTACCAACTGTTATAACCGTATCGGTGGTTAAAGTTACATCATTATAGACCGCGAAAGCCACAGGAGCTGGCACAGAGATAAGAAGCGCCAAAATAGAGATTAATAATTTCATGATTTTTATAATTTAGAAAGTAATTTAATTACCTCGAGAAATTAGACGACCAGTTTTATTGCAATTAGCCATTGCTTCGTGAAAGATAGCGAGCTAATTTCTCTTTTCAATTTTTATTTGCAGGTGCCCGCCTCAATCACTAGAGGACCGGAAGTAGTGGCATAGGCGCGGAATACTGTGTCATTCGCGCCCTCTATTTGTATGCACCCCCCCACTTTTGTCCCTGTTGAATGAAGATATAACGTAGTTGTGGCCGCGCCGGAAGCCGCCAATTCAGTCGCCGGAGTGGAGGTGCCTGCTCCGACTTTCCCTTCAGTGCCAAAAGTGCCTGTAGTCGCAGTTGTAGTCGCATATCCATTAACGGCCAAATCGCCGTTGATTGAGAGCGCTCCCGCGGCTGAAATCGTCGCGCCACTTCCACCACTGGAATAAGCCCCTCCAATATCCACCGACGCAAGCGTAGAATTCCCTCCCACCGTTAACGCACCCTCACTCGCGAAAGCCCCTGTGGTGTTGGTGGTTGTAGCGTAGCCATTAATCATCAACGTGCCGGTAGTAGAGATAGCCGACGTGGACGCGTGACCTAAAGTGGCCAACCCAGTAAGCGTGCTAGCCCCAGTAACACTCAAAGTGCCCCCAGTGCTTATATTAGTGCTGATGGTTGTCACCGCGCCGACCGACACGGCAATAAACAACACAGCCACACCAACTGATAACATTATTGAAAAAAAAGTTTTTTTCATTTTTTATTTCTTATTTTAATATATATCTTTTAATAATAGTTATGTCTTTCGACGACATAGAACAATAATAATTATACAACTAATTAAATCATTTGACATGGAATAACTTGAAAACTGTGGATAACTCCACGTGTATCCCTTGATGGGGTAATTGCAATTATTGACCCATATTCAAAGCCATGAATGATCTAGTTACCCCGTGAGGGGATATGCGTGGATAACTCATCAATCAGCGTCCGATTTATTTCAAAAGATAGAGGATAGGATATTCTCATGAGCGGCATCGTGGTTGCCGCGATCGCATTTACAAAAGCAGACGCGATTGCTACAACCCATCATGACTAATTGTTTGTGCCGAGTGGTTTTCCGCCCTTCCATTTTCTATATAACTGACAGCGATAAACAAGAAAATACTCACGGCAATAATAGTCACGAAACCCAACGCGAATTTAAAAAAAGTCTTATCAAAATATCCTGACATGATCAATATTGTACCATCTTTCTTAGAGCCCATCCACGATCTAATGGGTATCTGCTCACAAAATCGAGTAACGGCTTAATACTTCGTCCTTATCTCCTCTGTCACCCTCGCGAATGCGGGGATCCAGAAGATAAAGGATCACTGCCCAGCCTGGATTCCCGCCTACGCGGGAATGACGCCACTCGGCTTTGTGAAATCTTGCTCTAATGGCTAGCCGAAATGTAAATTTTAAGAGCGGCACCGCAAGACGTTTCCCATTCGTGTATCATTATTTTTTTGGAATTTGTTATTTGGTGCTTGGTGCTTTTCATATGTGCACTTTTCATTAAGCGGTATCTACTATAAAAAATGCGCAACCTAAAAGCTCTGTCCTTCTCTTATCTTCTTGATCAGTTCCTCGCCTTGTTTCTTAAATTTGGAGTCGATCTCTATGGCTTTTTCAATTTCTCTGACAGCGCTCGCTCGGTCATTTATCTTAAGATATGCTGCCGCTAAAGAAACCCTATACTGAGCGTTATTGGGATCCCCCTTTATCCATTTTTTCCAAAGCTCAATAACTTTATCGTACTGCCCGGTCACCGCGAACGCGGGCAAAAAACGCCGGTCTGTTACCAGATACTTTTGATAAAGCTCTTCTCCCATGACACTTTCTGCCATTTTATCATTGCCATTATAAATTAAAGCTATGGCATATATTGCTTTCAGCTGGTTGAAATTTTGTCCAAGCTCATACGCTTGTTTCGCGGATGACAAAGCTTTTTCATATTCTCCGGCGCTAATATAAGCAACACTCAACTCCACCAATATGTTTTGCTTTTGAGGTGAGAGGGAGTGGGCTTCTTCCAAATACTGAATGGCCGTATCATATTGTTTTTCCTTGGCATGAAACAATCCCGCGATGAAATAAGATCTCACGTCCTCGGGTGTTTCCCCAATTTGCTTTTCCAATTCTTCTTCGGCCAGTCTGGCAAATGAATTTTTTAAATTTGGATCAATACTGGAAGCCAAAATAAGCCCCGTCGTTTCCGCCAGACTATCCCTAATTTCCCTGTCGCCAAAAGTATTATATGAGAGCGCCTGTTTGAAATAATCAAGGTTTTTACTTACACCCCCTTTTTGAGGAGACATGGCATCTATTAATGTTTCCGCGGCCATAAGTCCTTTAATACTCGTAAAATAAAGTGACAATAAAAGCGCCGACACCACAACGGGTACCGTAAAAGGCGTGAGCTTCGATGCTACATTCTCAATTTTTTTCGCTTTTTTACTTTCTATGGGTACACTGTAATTAGAATGAATAAATGCCAATAGTGTGAAAAAAAGCATATAGCTGACAATATTGTCAAAGACTGTAAGGTTCTGTATGAAATATCCGATAAGAAGCGCGGAAAAAATTATTCGTTCCGGCAATTCTATGACAGCGTGCGTGCCTCTCCTCAATAAATAGTAAAATGCAGACACTAATATTGCCAAATAGCCGAGTAATCCTAGAATGCCGGCCGCGACAAGCCAGTCAAAAACAACGACGTGCGCCCTATCAAACCACGGCTCCTGACCGAACATTCCGGGCTGGTAATATTTATAGAAAGCGTAGTTGAAATTATTTTGTCCCCAACCCAATATAGGCCTTTCTTTGAATGCCTCTAGGGATGTTTTCCCATTCAAATATCTTGACTTCCCCTCCCCTTCAGAGAAAAAAGTTTTGATATCCGAGTCAAAAAGAGAGCTAAAGCGAGACAATACCGGATTTTTTCTCACAATTTTCTCATCCTTAAAACCAATGAATAAAGCGGCAGTTACCACCACCAATATCAAAAACACGGCGCTGGATCTTCTAAGAAATTTATTTTGTTTTTCAAATAGCAATAGAGCAATCGCGATTATGCTCACACCTGCCGCAAGGCCTAATATGACACCTCGAGTAGCTGTGAAAAAAAGAACGTACATCTCCGCTATAAGGAGAGCGCCGTACAGGACAATTCTCCAAATGGAGCTGTGTATTGATTTTTGCCGTTTTGATAGGAAATAGACGATTCCTATTATCCCCAGCAGAGACAAAACTGACAAAATTATACCCACTTTGCCTGCTGAAACATCATCCCCTTTTATATGATTTAGATAAAAAAGTATAAAACCGCCAAAACCGGCCGCGTATGTGATAAGCAGATCTTTCAGAGTATCGCGATTCGCAACAATAAAGTATATAAGAAAGAAAATACTGAAAAGTAAATACACGGCCAAATACGTGGCATTTCCAAGAGTACCGTCAACCCTAACACCTCCCTGATTTATTACCAATTCTCCGGCAAGTTGTAGCATGGAATATAGCGTAACAAACAAACTTACAGCTATATTGGCATGAAAAAACCTATCCCATAATTTTCGACCCAAAAGCATCGTACTGGCTACTACGAAATACAAAAAAAGATGAACATGAGTTATCAAACCCTCCATTCTCTCAAAATTGCTCCAAATACTTCTTTGAGGATCCACGCCAAATATGTCCGCCAGAGTTAATATGCCCAAAAAAGCGAGGAGTGCCCATAAAATAAAGGATCTTTTAGGCATATACTTTGCGTCCCTCAATGCCAAAATAAGCCACGCCGCGAAGATAATCTCCACAATTATCCTAAAGGCGAAATTCTTGCCGGTAATAAAAGGGAAAAAAAGTGAGTTGGTGATAATAAGTGGAATAACCGGCACTAGAAATACTCCCCCTAGTATTACATATCTTAAGATTTTATTCGTTTTCATTATTTTTCTTATATATTTATTGATATGCTCTCCTTGTAGTCAAACATTCTGACTTTTGTGTGGCTAGAAATTGACGTGAATGTCCTTAAATGTATCACAAGAGACTAATAATCAAAAACAGCCAACACAAAACCCCCGCCTTTCGGCGGGGGTTTTGCTTAGCTTAAACCTTCATTTAGGTCTAGCTTACACAACAACTATGTCTGTTGGAGCAGAGATATTGTCTCTGTTTTGAAATTTCCAAGATTAAAGTTGTATAGATTGGCGTGAGCATCGCCGCTGTCAGTATCCCAGTTAATACCTCTTATTCTGACACCTGTTTGCTGATCAATACCGGCTGGGCCGATATTAACCTTCAAAGTAAAGCGTCTGGTCTCTCCTTCCGGAACACCAAACGACAGTGAACCCGCTGTCTCTACGTCAGGAGCGGTGCTCGATGAACTTTCCGACCCTTCAGCTTCGAGAAGTGTCAATACTGTCGTAGAGCCAACACCTCCTGTAGCTGTTGAGTTTGTCGTAGTCGCCCATAGTATACCGTCTCCACCTGTGGTAACCGTGTCCGCGCTTGTAGTAGCCAATACGTCAGCATCAATGAAGACATCGTCTCCGAATGATGTTGCGTCAAAGACAATGGTGTAAATACCAGTGTCATCTCCTGTCGCGGAACCGGCTGCGGATCCGTCAGTCTTGGCTGTAGCGCTTACGAACTTCAAGTTAAGCCCAATGTCGTATATGGCATGAGCGCCTCCGGTAACAGTACCGGTGATATCAGCGTCAAGCAATCTTTCTCCAGTTTCATCTTTAACACTCCAGAACGCAGACTGGTCAGTCTGTCCTTCATTGATATCAACTTGAAGAGTATCTCCAGCCGTTACACCAGTATCAGCAATAGAATTAAATGAAACTCTAATCTCTGCTTCAACTTTATCTCCCGCGCTTATCGTATAGTCAATGTCGTCAAAGAGATAGTCCTCCACTGTTCCCACACTTGCGCCATCAGCATCTTGGATTGCGGTGCCGGAACCGATTTCCTTACCTTCTATCCAAAGAGTGATTTCTTTAACTAAAGCATCAACGTTTGTAGCGCCTGTAACTGTGGTAGAAGCGGCCAATTTCTCAATCTTCAGGTCAGAACTGCCCTTTGCCTCCATGGTAAAGGACAATACCGGAACATCATCTGTGTCGTCTGTAGCATGAATGTCAATGATATGAGGATCATTCACGTCCTTATCTTCAGCCACAATCTTCAACTCCGCGTTAACGGCCGTCGCAAATGTCTCAAATGAGAATGTTCGCGTGGCTGTGCCCGGATCCTCGGATATAGTAGCCCCTTGAGCGTCTTGGAATCTAACGCTTGAGAAATCTACAGTCCAAGTATCAGCCGCATCGTTTGAATCAAGGTTTGAGATGCCCGAAACTTTCACAACAATATCCTCGGTAGTGCCCGCTTTGATTATAGCGCCGCTATCCAGAGAAAGAGTGCTGATCCAGTTATTGTCAGAGTTGAATTTATCGCCATCAACTCTAGCATACTCGGTGCCGTTAACCCAAATTGACACATCGTCAGCATACTTGTCAAAGTCGCTTCCCGCTGTACCTTCATTAAAGGTAAGTTTTACAGCTGTAATCATTATGTCTGACCCTTCATCAACCTCAACGTCAATACCCGCAACTGATACATCATTGGATCCTTCGCCGACTTTCTCGTTATTAAGACCAGATACAAGCGTATAGCTATCAACTGATCCTGCTCCTCCCTCAAGACCCGTGCTTGGCGAAGGTGAAGGTGATTCTGTACCGGTCGCGCTACACAATCCACCTGTTAGGTAGTTGTAGATAGCTCCGGCTGGGCATCCCGCTACAGGCGCCGCTGGCGCTGCTGTACAAGGAGCTCCTGTCAAGTAATTGAACAATGCTCCCGCGGGGCATCCAGGAACTGTAGCTATCGGAGCAGCTGGTGTGCCTCCTATAGCCGCTCTGGAGATAGGACCAAAATATCCCACCGCCGGGCTGATGTTCATGGCCGCCTGCCATTTGGCAAGAGCCGCTCTTGTAAGCCCTCCGAAGTATCCAGGAGCAACTCCGGCTGGAATTGTAAGGTAACCTCCGGCTACGAGTATGCTCTGGAGAGCTACTACGTCGTCTCCTGTTGAACCTATTGTAAGGTCTCTAGTGAAAGTTGCTCCGCCTGCCATTTGGGCATCAGCTGAAGAAGCAACGCTTCCCACTAAGGACAATGTCATTGAGATTCCCAAGAATCCTGCAATGATTTTTTTCATTTTAAAATTTTGTAACATATTTTTTAATAATTTTTTGGCTTCTCATTTTAATAATAATAATTTCGAGAAGACCATCCTCAAACTTTCTGACAAATCAAGAACTCTGATATCGACATAAGCTCTTGCCTGTCTTTGAAACATCTGGCACCTGACTCCGAGAGCGAGTAACTCGCCGCGTGTCATCTCGTCCAGACATTTCCGACTGCTAATTAATTAACCTACTCATCACTCATTTCCCAGCACCTTCCAAGAACCCGATCCCCTTCTTTGCTTTCTTTTTCCTCCTTTCATAAAGGAGGTGGCCAGAGGCCGGAGGATTTCCCCTCTCCTTCCTCCTTTCATAAAGGAGGTGGTTCATTCTGAATGAACCGGAGGATTTCTTCTTTCTTCTCATTAGAAATTAGATATTAGAAATTAGAAATTTCTTCCCCTCCCCCTTCCGATTCTTAGAAGGCACTGGGTCGACACGAGCTAATGAATTAGTTTGTGTATTTTATGCTGAAACACTTAGCTTTAACTGACCGTAACTGAATTGCGAAAATTCCGTATTTTCACTCAACTATTATATTGTCAATGTTCCGTCTATGCTGATTAATTTTCAAACCGTGGCTGTAATTATACTTTAATATGTTCAGGTTCCGCAATAAAACTGTGGATAACCGAAAAATTCAGGGTATAAACACAAAAAACAGCCCTAGTTGAATCTGCTAGCGAAGACGTTAATCTGAGCTTAATCTTACACAACTGATGACTTTAAGTCAACAATATGACACATATCTGCCCTTTATCAATACCTCTTCCTGTAACCCCTCGCACACAAAGGGATGTCATTCCTGCGAAAGCGGGAATCTAGGGCTATAATCCATCTTCTGGATTCCCGCCTTCGCGGGAATGACATCAAACGCGCAAGCCCTATAGAAATTAGAAATTTCTTGTCCCCCTCCCCTCTTCCTCTTCCCCTCTTTAGAGGGGAAGTGCCGACTGTGTCCCACCGAAGCTCTTCTTAGAGCGAAGGGGGATATTGGTATTATTTTTTCGAATTTCGCGCTTCGTACTTCGTGCTTATCTAAAAGATGGGGTGTCTTCTTCTCTTCTTTTTTCTTCTTTTTTGAATTTACAATTTTTTGGAATTTCTCCTTCAAATTCTTCAGGATGGTGAGCCTTTTACCCTGAGCGAAGTCGAAGGGGTCGAACCAGGATTTCGTGCTTCGTGCTTACCCCCTCATATACTGATACCTACTCCACCTCTTTTCCCCTATTTTTTTCAGCACCCCCTCATTTACCAAAGCAATAAGATCTCGTTGTATTGTCTTCTCACTGCATCCTTTTATTTGGCCGCTTATATCCTTTATGCCGGCTACAGACATTTTCCGAACAATTGAAACTATTTTTTCCTTTCTGTCCTTTAGAGTCATGTCCTGCTCATTATGTCCTTTATGAGTTTTATTTCTAAAGGACATCTCGTGTCCTTTAGAATGTCCTTTACCCTCAGGTACCTCTTCTTTATTCGCATCCATAAAAACAGAAAGACGACGGCCCGTTGTTCCCACATCAAATATATCCTCCCTCAATGGTATGGAGTAGTTTAAAAGTCGGCGATTGAACTCTTCCATCACTATAGCTATCTGCGCTTTCATTACCGAACAATTCATATGAGAAATTAAACCGGAATTCTCTCCGATTTCGTACAAAGAAACAAGCTCCAAAAGCAAGCCCGCTACAGATCGAGCGGAGTCATAATTTCTTCTGGAGTTATATGCGAGTATATTGGACAGAGCGGCACAGCTCTTCTGCCTCAGGTCTCGTCTTATCGGCTCTTCGTCCTTTAGAGAGTCAGTAATGAGATGTGTAGCTGTTATAATTTTCTCCGTTTTTTTGTACAAGAAAACCAAAATGCCGTCGTCTTTAAAAACATTAACGGCGCCTAGATCATTGGGGATATCGTATTTTTTTACGTCTTGCTCCGTCTTATTATGATCCATGTGTCCTTTAACATGTCCTTTATAATCTGATGTCCTTGATCACCCGCGACTGATAGAAAAACATTCTTTGCTGTCCATTATATATAGGACACTCATCTTACGCAAATAAATACACCAAAGTATCTCTCCTCTTTCCCTCTTCGTCTTCCATTAGAAATTACTTGTCCCGAAATCTTTGCTTCGGTCAATTGTCAATTGTTCATGTCAAATATTCTTCCCCTAGTAAACTAATAGCCAATAGCTACTCCCCCATTCGTATATTACTATCTCTTATTATATAATTACCACATGGCAAAGAAGCATTTACGAACAAAAATTAATCTAAACATTTTCAAATATACGAAAGACGAAACCAAACAAGCTGTATTCGGAATCATATTTTTCATTCTGGGAGTATTCCTCGTCTTATCCGCTTTCGGTAAATCAGGCATAGCGGGAGAAAAAATCCACACTCTCCTCAGGCACCTGCTCGGTGTCGGATATTTGCTACTGCCCCTGTTTTCCTTCGTTTTGTCTTTGACTTTTTTCAAAAATTTCAAGCAAACATTCCATATTTCTAAAATCATCTTCTCACTGTTTGCGATACTTGCCGGACTCGGACTTATTGATCTCTTCGCGCGCGGCGAAGCGGGAATTATCGGGCAATCTCTCTCCACTCCGCTTGTCGCCGTTGTGGATCTTTACGCCAGCTTCATTATACTTTTCGGAATTTTTATCATTTTTCTTATCCTGACGATTGAGCCGGTTATGGATACCAATTTTTTTGAGAAATTGAAAAAGCTTCTCGGTAGAAATAAAAAGACCGAGAAAGAGCAGGTGGTGTTGGATAAAAACGAGCAAGATAAAATCAACGTCGGCCAATCACGAGACGAAGACAGCGGAAATGAAGAAAAACAAACAAAACAATCTTCAAAGAAATCGGAAAAAATTCTTGACGACAAAGATGAGTTTTTCGTAAATCAGAAACGGCCTTCGCTGGTCGGCATGGCCAAATACGTTCCTATCCCCCTTTCCTTATTGGAAAGAGACAAGGGCAAACCTGGAGTGGGCGACATCAAAGCCAACGCCAATATTATAAAGAGAACTTTGCAAAATTTCGGCATTAATGTGGAAATGGACGAAATCTCCATCGGCCCGTCCGTCACCAGATATGCTTTAAAGCCGGCAGAAGGGGTCAAGCTCTCGCGCATAGTCGGCCTTCAGAATGATCTCGCGCTCGCGCTCGCCGCTCACCCGATAAGAATAGAAGCGCCGATACCGGGCAAGTCATTGGTGGGCATAGAAATACCCAACAGCACCAAGACGACGGTGGGTCTAGGCACGATGCTCAGCTCTCCGGAATATCAGGAATCTGACAAATCCCTCCTATTGTCGCTGGGCAAAGGCGTGTCAGGCAAATGCCACTTCGCCAATCTCGGCAAAATGCCCCACCTGCTTATCGCAGGCGCCACCGGATCGGGCAAATCGGTCGCCATACATTCCATCATAACTTCCCTGCTATACAGAAACTCTCCGGAAAATCTCAAATTTATTATGATAGACCCAAAAAGAGTAGAGCTTACTCTTTACAATAAAATTCCCCACCTGCTTACGCCAGTCATAACGGACGCCAAAAAAGCCATACTTGCTCTGAAATGGGCTGCTAAAGAGATGAATCGGAGATACGATATATTGGAAGCTGAATCAGTGAGGGATATAGAGTCATATCACAAGAACATCTTGGAGCCGGAGCTGAAAAAAATGCGCGACGCGGGCGTGAAAAATGGTGAAGAAGAGGTGAAAATGCCCGAGACAATGCCTTATATCGCCATCATCATAGATGAGCTCGCGGACATCATGTCCACTTATCCGCGCGAGCTGGAGTCTGCCATAGTTCGGCTGGCGCAAATGTCCCGAGCCGTCGGCATTCATCTCATCCTTTCCACTCAGCGTCCATCGGTCAACATCATCACCGGACTGATCAAAGCCAACATTCCCACGCGCGTCGCTTTGCAAGTATCGTCCCAAATTGACTCCCGAACCATTCTGGACACTAGCGGGGCGGAAAAACTGCTGGGAGCCGGCGACATGCTGTATCTTGGCGGAGAAATGTCCAAGCCCCAGCGCCTGCAATCCGCCTTTATCAGCGAGTCGGAGGTAAAAAGCGTAGTCAAATTTTTGTCAGAAAATTATTCCGATATTCTGCCGAGCGATATCAGCTTCAGCGACACTGAAAAAAATTCCATATTTGAATCCACTATGGACGACGAATCACTTGAGGACGAGGATGAGATGTACGAAGATGCCCGAGTCGCGGTCCTTGAAGCGCGGAAAGCGTCAACTTCATATCTTCAGCGCAAGCTCGGCCTCGGCTACGCGAGAGCCGCGCGTATTATGGACATGCTGGAGCAAAAGGGAGTCATAGGCCCCGCAGACGGAGCCAAGCCGCGAGAAGTATATGGAGAAGGAGAGACAAGCGACGAAGAACCTTCCCAAGAAGAAGTCTAGTATTAGAATTTATTTAGAACAGGATTTACGCCTTTGGTGTCATTCCCGCGAAAGCGGGAATCCAGAGTATGCAGATAGACCCTAGATTCCCGCTTTCGCGGGAATGACACATAGAGAGTGGTTTGAAAAGGTTAGAATGCGTAAGTCCTATAGGTATTAGAAATTATGGTTCAATTGCTTCACCATCCTGAGGAACTCGAAGGAGAAATTTCTTCATCCCCTCTTCTTCCTCCTTTCTTAAAGGAGGTGGTCGTAGACCGGAGGATTTCCCCTCATCAGCAAATTCTAAATTTAAAATTGATCATTATTTTAAAATTTAAAATTACAAATTTAAAATTTATGAACAAGCTATAAACTAACGAAGCTTATGAAGCTACTGAAGATCCCCCTCCCTTCCCCATTCGTATATTCATATCAATTCGTATATTTGTATTTTTGATCCTTTGTGACCAAAACAATCAACACAAAATTTTATTTGAGGGTTTGCGTGATTGTCGTCGTGGTTTTTGTCATTTCCACTTATGTCTTTTTCAGGACAAAAGATATGGCCCGAGGCGCGACCATAACCATATTGGAGCCGCAAACCGGTGCCGCGCGCAGCCCGGCCTTGGACGTGCGCGGTAAAATAACGCGCTCTTCCGCCGTCTTCATGAATGATCGCAAAATATATTTGGACGAAACCGGAAACTTTAAAGAGGTGGTGGTACTTTCGCCCGGCTATAATATAATTACCATAAGGGCCGAGGACAGGTTCGGAAGAAGGAAAGAAAAGAAGCTGGAACTGGTCTACGATCCAGACCAGCAATGAACCGGGGATCCCCCCTATTCTCTTTCATTAGAAATTACTTGTCCCGAGCTTTGTCGAGGGAGATATTAGAAATTTCTTCCCCTCCTCTTCTTCCTCCTTTCATAAAGGAGGTGGCCAGAGGCCGGAGGATTTCCCCTCTCCTTCCTCCTTTCATAAAGGAGGTGGTCGTAGACCGGAGGATTTCCCCTCTCCTTCCTCCTTTCATAAAGGAGGTGGTCGTAGACCGGAGGATTTCTCCCCTCTTCTAAACCGAAGAACTTATCAAAGCCCAAAATTTCATGAAGCTGCACTACAGCCAAAAATTGAAACCACTCGCTCGAAATTTTAGAAAATCTGGGAATTTGTCAGAAGTATTACTTTGGAAAGAATTGCGCGCGAAAAGATTAGGTGTACAATTTTTACGTCAGCGTCCGATTGGAGATTACGTGGTAGACTTTTATTGTCACAAGCTGAACATGGCGATTGAAATAGACGGAGTCAGCCACGACAGTAAAGTAGAGCAAGACCGCGCGAGACAAAATGTTTTAGAATCGCGAGGTGTTCGATTTTTGCGTTTTACTGATGAAGATGTGAGATATAACCGTGACAGTGTTATACGAGAGATAAGGGTATCAATCGAAAATTTTTCCAGAAATATGAGCTGACAGAGGATTTCCCCTCTCCTTCCTCCTTTCATAAAGGAGGTGGCCCTTGGCCGGAGGATTTCCCCTCAAACTTAAAAATTTAAAATTACAAATTTAAAATTCACCCAATAATATGGCCTTCAAGAAAAAAGAACCCAAAATAAACAAAAGTGTCGGAACGGTAAATATTGACGATACTCTAGATGCCATCCGCACGAAATTCGGCGATGAATCCATAATGATGCTCGGTGACAAACCCAAAGTGGACGTCAACGCCATCCCCACCGGCTCAATAGGCCTTGACGCCGCGCTCGGAGTAGGAGGAATGCCGAGGGGTAGAATTGTTGAGATTTTCGGACCTGAATCATCGGGAAAAACAACTCTGTCATTGCATATTATCGCCGAAGCTCAGAAAAAAGGCGGTCTTTGCGCTTTCATAGACGCGGAACACGCGATGGATCCCGACTACGCCTTGCGGCTCGGAGTAAAGACAAGTGAGCTTCTGATATCACAGCCGGACGCCGGCGAACAAGCGCTTGAGATAGTGGAGAGTCTTGTCCGCTCGGGCAAAATGGACGTCATAGTCATTGACTCGGTAGCCGCCCTTACCCCGAAAGACGAAATTGAGGGCGATATGGGTTCTCACCACGTCGGAAAACAAGCTCGCCTCATGTCCCAAGCCCTGCGCAAACTCACTGCCATAGTCGCCAAATCCAAGACCATAGTCATATTCATCAACCAGATCAGAATGCAAATCGGCGTTATGTTCGGCAACCCGGAAACCACCCCGGGCGGCAAAGCGCTGAAGTTTTACACATCGGTTCGTCTGGACATTCGACGCATTGCCCAGATTAAGAAAGGCGACGAGGTCATGGGCGGCCGCGTCAGGGTGAAAGTGGTCAAGAACAAAGTCGCTCCACCCTTCAAACAAACGGAATTTGACCTCATGTACAACGAAGGCATATCAAAGGAAGGCGAAATCATCGCCTTGGGCGAAAAAATGGGAATCGTTCAAAAGACCGGGACTTCATATTCTTACGGCGAGGCCAAGCTCGGGCGTGGCTATGACTCCACAAGACAATTCTTAAAAGAAAACCAAAACGTCTCCGAACAAATATTGAGTGATATAAGAATAAAGCTCAAAGAGAACGGCGGCAGTTCAGTCCCCGCCGCCAACCCCGACTCTGAAGAATAATCTCCCCTCTTCTTCTCCTTTAGAAATTTCTCCCTAATCTTTGCTTTGGTCAATTGTCATGTGATTTGGTGCTTTCCCCCAGTTATTGGACATTAACATTATCTTCATATACAATTTCCATGTTTACTT